>Ga0187765_10000597_pt1 | contig 13281 bp, 9 predicted proteins | sample 0216_QUI02_MP05__3_FD_133018 | JGI IMG/M metagenome (GOLD analysis project Ga0187765, IMG submission 133018) | Tropical peat soil microbial communities from peatlands in Department of Meta, Colombia - 0216_QUI02_MP05_10_MG | ecosystem: Environmental > Terrestrial > Soil > Wetlands > Peat ...
AACCATGTATCAAAGCTCGCCGCTCCCCTTCGATGTCGAGACGATCGCGGCGGGGGCGCCTCTTTATCGCGACAATTGCGCGCAATGCCATGGCCGCTTCGGCTACGGCGACGGCCCAAATGCCGCGCAGCTTGCGGTCAAGCCCGCCGATCTCGCGCGCGTCCACGTGGCGCACCACAGCGACGGCTCGCTGTTCTGGTGGGTGCGCCATGGCAAGGGCGAGGGCGCGATGCCGGCCTTCGCGGACCTGCTGAGCGAGGAACAGGCCTGGGACCTCGTGGCCTATCTACGTGCGCTCTCGGATTCGGTCGCTGCCAAAAATTTGGGCCCGAGCATCGATCCTCAGCAACGCGTGCCCGCACCAGCCTTCAGCTTCGAACGCGGCGAGGCCGGACAGGAGCGGCTCGAGGATCTCGCGGGCAAGCAAGCGGTGCTGCTGGTGCTCTATGCGCTGCCGGAGTCCGCACCCCGCCTCGCGGCTCTCGCCAACGCCGCGCCCGCGCTTGAAGCCGCGGGCCTCGCCGTGGTGGCACTGCCGCTCGGCGACGAGGCGGAAGGGACCGGTCCGATATTCACGCCGGCCGATCCGGATCTCACCGAGGTCTACGCCCTCTTCCGCCGCCTCGGCGCCGAAGACACGTTCCCGAAGACCGCGCCCAGCGAGTTCCTGATCGATCGCTGGGGCTATCTCCGCGCACGGTTTCTAGGGGGCGCCGCGGCAACGCCGGATCAGCTCCGTGCGATGGTGGCAGCCATGGCCCAGGAGCCGCAACCGCCGCCGGTGAACGCGCCGATGCATCATCATTAGATGGCGAAGGCTATCGCTCGTAACTTTGCCGATCTTGCGCGCCGTGAAAAATCGCGAACACCATTACGGCATCCTATCGGCCATCAAGCCTTCCAGCCCGGCATCGTGAATCCGCGCTGGTCGAGTTCGCGATCGAGGGCAGCGCCCTGCTCCGCCGTCAGCGCCACCAGCGGCGGACGCACGGCCTTCCAGGCGGCATCGCCACCGAAGCGCGCGACGGTGTGCTTCAAGGCTGGGATCATCGGGAATTTTTGCATCGCAAGGCGCAAGTCGCTGAGCTTTGCCTGGCGCTGGTCGGCGTCGGCCTCGCGCCAATGGGCGAAGAGATCGTGTATGGCCGCCGGATTGATGTTCGCGGTGGCGCTGATGCAGCCCTTGCCGCCCCCGCGCATATTGGCGAGCAGGAACGATTCCGAGCCCGCGAACACGTCGAACACGCCCGGAAATTCCTTGAGCATCGCCTCGGTGTTCTTCCAATCGCCGGAGCTGTCCTTAACACCCGCGATGATGCCGGGGTAGGCCTTCAGCAGCCGCGCGATCAAAGTCAGGGTGATCGGCACGTTGGAGACCGGCGGGATGTGATAGAGGTAGATCCGAAGCCGCGCGTCGCCCACGCGCTCGATCACTTCGGCGAAATTCCGGAACAGGCCGTCATCGCTGACGCCCTTATAGTAGAAGGGCGGCAGCATCAACACGCCCGCGCAGCCAAGTTCCACGGCGCGCTTGGTCAGGCGGACGGAGTCCGGCAGCGCACAGCAGCCGGTGCCCGGCATCATGCGCGTGGGGTCGATCTTTGCCCCGATCAGGGTTTCGAGCAGCGAAAGCCGCTCATCGAGACTGAGCGAATTAGCCTCGCTGTTGGTGCCGAACACGGCGAGTCCGCAATTCTGCGAAAGGAGCCAGCGGCAATGGCGCGCCAGTCGCTCGGCATCGACCGAGAGGTCGGCCTTGAACGGCGTCACCACGGGGGAAAGCAGGCCTTCCAGGCGCTTGGGCTTGGCGGCGCTTTTTGCCGGCGGAGCAAGGGTGTCGATCGACATGGGCGATTCTCCCGAGCAAAAGAAAAGGTCTACCACAGAGGCACCGAAGCACGGAGAAGATTAAATCGGTCCACGCAGCGGTCCAACAGAAACTCCTATGTTCTCTGTCCCTCTGTGTCTCGGTGGTGAATCTTAGTTCCATAAGCTAGGCTGGTAACATCACTCTGACGCTGCGAGGTTAACCCCATGGAACTGATCCCGCTTGGCCCCGATTTCGGCGTGGAGGTTCGCGGCGTGAACCTCGTCGATGTCGCCAGCAGCGATAAGGCCTATCGCGAGGTGCGCGCGGCCTTTGAGGCGCATTCGATCCTGCTGTTTCGCAACCAGACCGTGAGCGATGACGTCCAGGTCGCATACTCGCGCGCCTTCGGTCCGCTCGAGCTTGGCAAGGTTGCCTCGTTGGGCGCCGGCACCTTCTTTGCACGCGTCACCAATATAGGTCCCGACGGGAAGCCGGTGGCCGCAACGGACAAGCTGGCGCTGCGCGTGCGGGCGAACCAGCTCTGGCACACGGACAGCTCGTTCCTCAAGACACCCGCGCTCGCTTCGGTGCTCTCGGCGCGCATCTTGTCCGAGGCTGGCGGCGAGACGCAGTTCACCTCGACGCGCCGCGCCTGGCAGCGCCTTCCCGATGCGCGGCAGCGCGAGCTTCGCGACCGAATTGTCACGCACAGCTACGCCAATTCGCGCGACCAGATCGATCCCAAGCTCATGGGGCCCGAGGAGCGCGCCGCCATGCCGTCCGTGCGTTGGCGCATGACTTGGCGCAATCCCGCCAACGACCAGCGCTCGCTCTATGTGGCATCGCACGCCGGCGCCGTCGACGGCATGCGCGACAACGAGGCAAAGGTGTTGCTGGCGGAGCTCATAGAAGGGGCCACCCGCCCCGAATACACTTATCTCCACCGCTGGCGCCCCGGCGACGTGGTCATGTGGGACAACCGCGCCACCATGCACCGGGGACGCCCGTGGCCGGTCGATCAGGCGCGCTCGCTGGTGCGCACCACGATCTCCGCGACCGACGCCGATGGTCTTGCGGAGCTACGGCCGGCGGCATAATTCGATCGAACGAACAGAGTGACACCACGGAGCCACGGAGAATACCGAGAAGAGAAGATGATGCGCAAAGACAGACACGGCATCTCCGTGCCCTCGGTGCCTCTGCGGTGATCCTTTTGATTTGGTTTCCGATTCTGCCATCCCCTTCCTCTCGCTCTACGCGATGAACGACACGATCTCACCCGCGTCTCAAACGGCGCCGCCCGAGCCCGCGACGCCGGTGATGGCGCAGTACCTTGAAATCAAGCGCCAGCACCCGGACTCCCTGCTGTTCTATCGCATGGGAGATTTCTACGAGCTGTTCTTCGAGGACGCGGTCACGGCGGCGCGCGCGCTCGACATCACGCTCACGCGGCGGGGCAGGCACGAGGGTGACGACATCCCGATGTGCGGCGTTCCCGTGCATGCCGCCGAGGCCTATTTATCGCGGCTGATCCGCCAGGGGTTCCGCGTCGCGGTCGGCGAGCAGATGGAAGACCCGGCGCAGCGCAAGGGCCAGAAGGGACCGCTCCGCCGCGCCGTCGTGCGGGTGGTGACGCCGGGCACCTTGACCGAGGACACATTGCTCGATGCGCGCCGGCACAATTACCTGGCGGCGCTCGCGGAAGCACAGGGGACGCTCGCGCTCGCCTGGCTCGATCTCTCGACCGGCGACTTCGCGGTCGAGAGTCTCGCTCCGACCGGGCTCGATGCCGCTCTGGCGCGGCTCGATCCCGGCGAGTTGCTGCTCGCCGATCGGCTCCTGCAGAGGCCCGATCTGTTCGAGTTGCTGGGGGCGTGGAAACAGCGGCTGACGCCGCTCCCCTCGCAGCGCTTCGACAGCGAAGGTGGACGCCGGCGGCTCGAAGCGGCCTTCGCGGTCAAGAGCCTGGATGCCTTCGGCGCCTTTGAGCGCGCGGAACTCGCGGCCGCCGGCGCGCTCGTCGACTATGTAAGCCTGACGCAGCAAGGCAAGATGCCGCGGCTCGCGCCACCGCAGCGCGTGGCAGCGGATGCGGCGATGGCGATCGATGCAGCGACACGGCGCAACCTCGAACTCATGCAGACGCTCTCGGGCGAGCGCAAGGGCAGCCTGATCGCGACCATCGATCGCACGGTGAGCGGTGCCGGGGCCCGGCTCTTGGCGGAATGGCTCGCGGCACCCTCGACCGATCCCGAGGCGATCGCCCATCGCCTCGACGCCGTCGAAGCGCTGGTGCGCGACGAACGGCTGCGCAACGATCTGCGTCAAGTGTTGAAGCGTTGCGCCGATATCGAGCGGGCGATGGCTCGGCTCTCGCTGGGGCGCGGCGGCCCGCGCGACCTGGCGGCGCTGAGCGCGACGCTCGCCGCCGCCCATGAACTGCGCCGCCGGCTTGAAGGCGCAGCCCTCGCGCTGCCCGCGGCGTTGATCGAGCGGGCAGCAACCGGCCTCGGCGACCATCATGCGCTAGTCGAGCGGCTCGGACGCGCGCTCGGACCGGATTTGCCGCTGCTCACGCGCGACGGCGGCTTCGTGGCTCAAGGTTATTCGACGGAACTCGATCAACTTCGCGCGCTTCGCGACGAGAGCCGCCGCCTCATAGCCGAGCTGCAAGCGCGCTATCAAGGCGAGACCGGCGTCGCCTCGCTGAAGATCCGCCACAACAACGTGCTCGGCTACTACATCGAGGTGACGGCCACGCACGCGCCAAAGCTTGGCCAAGGCTTCATCCATCGCCAGACCATGGCCAACGCCATGCGCTTCACCACGACGGAAATGAGCGAGCTCGAATCCAAGATATTGAGCGCCGCCGACCGTGCGCTGGCGCTGGAGCTGAAGCTGTTCGAGGACCTGGTGGGCGAGGCGCTGGCGCAAAACGAGGGAATCGCGCGCGCCGCGGCAGCACTCGCGTTCTTGGATGCGGCTTCAGCGCTTGCGGAGCTGGCGGCGGGCGAGCGCTGGTGCCGTCCCGAGGTGACCGACGGCACCGACTTTGCAGTCACGGCCGGGCGCCATCCCGTGGTGGAAGCGGCGCTTCGCGCCGAGCGCGAGCTGAGCTTCGTCGCCAACGACTGCGACCTCGCGCAGGAGCATCGCCTTTGGCTCGTCACCGGCCCCAACATGGCCGGCAAGAGCACGTATCTTCGTCAGAACGCGCTGATCGCGATCCTCGCGCAAATAGGCTCGTTCGTCCCGGCCGAGCGCGCGCGGATCGGCATTGTCGACCGGCTGTTCAGCCGGGTCGGCGCCGCCGACGATCTCGCGCGCGGTCGCTCCACCTTCATGGTCGAGATGGTGGAGACTGCGGCGATTCTCAATCAGGCGACGCCGCGTTCGCTGGTGATCCTCGACGAGATCGGGCGCGGCACCGCGACTTTCGACGGGCTCTCGATCGCCTGGGCCACGGTCGAGCACTTGCACGACGAGAATCGCTGCCGCGCGCTGTTCGCAACGCACTACCACGAGCTGACCGCGCTCGCGGCGCGGCTGCCGTCGCTCGCCTGCCACACCATGCGGGTCAAGGAATGGCAGGACGAGGTGGTGTTCCTGCACGAGGTGGCGCCCGGCGCCGCCGACCGCTCCTACGGTATCCACGTGGCCAAGCTCGCGGGCTTGCCGCCTGCGGTGGTCGCGCGCGCCGAGGCGGTGCTGGCGCTCTTGGAGAAGAGCGAGCAGTCGGGCGAGCTGGCACGGCTTGCCGATGACTTGCCGCTCTTCAGCGCGGCACGACCAAAGGGCGGGACGCCGGCACGAGACTCGGCGCTGGAGCAAGCGCTCGGTGCGGTCGAGCCCGATACCCTTTCGCCACGCGAGGCGCTGGAGCTGATTTATCGGCTCAAAGGCTTGCTGCAGAAGCGCTGAACGATCGGCCGTTCAGCGCGGCGTGTACGCGGTCTTGAAGCCCGGATTCGTTGCGGGGCGCATGGCGTTCGGGAAATTCCAGTCGGTCTTCACGTCGACCTCGACCCCCTTGATGCCCTTGTAGACCTCGTAGGGATCCGGGATCGAAACGAAGCGGTCGTAAATGCGCGCTCCCTTTTGCGTCATTGCACCGCAGAACGCGCGCACCGTCCCGACGTTGAACAGGCGATCGATGATGCCGACGACCACGTCCAACTCCTGGATGCGGTCATAGTCGATGCTCTTGAAGGAAGTGCCGAACACGCCGCCGCGCATGATCAAGCGCCGGTTCGTGTAGGCATAGACCGTGTTGCCCTGCACCAGCACGACATAGGCGCAGTAGCCGAGGCTGATCCAGACCGGAATGCCGTCCATCACCATGGTGAAGAGCAGCGGCAATCCCGTGAGCGGCTTGCCCCCGTGGGCCGAGCCGAATTGGATGTGACCGCCCAAGAGCATGAAGCCCCAGACGGCACCGAAGACGAGGATCGGCAGGGTGTGCAGCACGAAGGGCCAGAACACGGGCCGCCCCTGCCAGAGTATCGTTTCGCCGGACTCGCGGACCGATTCGAAATCGGGAGCTGGATCCTGGAGCATGGTCGTGCGCCTCGGTTCGATGATCGAAACGAGAGTGGACCGATAGGCTTAGGGAACCGTAAAGCGCGCCTCGATCGGCGAATGGGCGGCGCTAGCTCAGATGCGCGGCGATCGTCATTAGGGGAGTATTCACCAGCTTACCGATGAGGCTCGCGCCTTCGATTGCGATCAGACTCAGCACTGAAACGATGATCCCGTATTCGATCAGGCCCGCGTACCTGCGGCTGCGTTCGTGCCGCTCTGCGATGCTTTCCATCGTCTGCCCTCCCCGAATTCTTGTGGCCCGCTTTATCGGCTATATTTCTGTTAAAGACAAGGAAATTTTGTAGTAAATACTGCGAAAATTTTAGCAAAATATTGTATTAATTCCATTAACCTTAATATTCGCAAATGCACAGTGCCCGAGCGTGCATGACGGGCTGAAATCCGCGTTTCTCGTGCTGGCCCGCACCTCGCCCTTGCGCTCGCGCGCGACCGGCCTTATCGAAGCGCCATGTCCCGTGAACGCCTACGCGAGCTGATCACCGAGGCGCGTCGCGCCGTGATCTTCACCGGTGCCGGCATATCCACCGAATCCGGAATTCCCGACTTCCGCAGCCCCGGCGGGGTCTGGAGCCGGATGCGACCGATTTATTTCGACGAGTTCGTGAGCAGCGAGGAAAAGCGGCGCGAGTCCTGGGATCGCACCTTCTCGGGCGCGGCCGGGTGGGTCGGTGCCAAGCCCAACCACGGCCATCACGCGGTGGCGCGGCTGGTGGCGCGCGGCAAGGTTTCCGTGGTCATCACCCAGAACGTCGACAACCTGCACCAGGACGCAGGGGTTCCGAAAGCGCGAGTGATCGAGCTGCACGGCAATGCCACCTATGCCAAATGTCTCGATTGCGACCTCCGCCACGAGCTCGAGGTGCTGAAGCAGAGTTATCTGGGCCGTGGCGAAATTCCGACGTGTCGGGAATGCCGCGGTCTGGTCAAGACCGCGACCATCTCCTTCGGTCAGGCGATGCCGCGGGCGGAGATGGCGCGAGCCGAGGCCGAGACGCTTGCAGCCGACCTGTTCATCGTCCTGGGCTCGTCGCTGGTGGTCTATCCCGCGGCAGGTTTCCCGCTGCTCGCCAAGGAGAACGGCGCGCGGCTCGCGATCATCAATCGCGAGCCCACGCCCCAGGACGAATATGCAGACCTCGTGCTGCGCGAGGAGATCGGCCCGACGCTCGCGGCCGTGGTGCCGGCGGACTGAACCGGTCCATCGCCTTCACGCCTATATTTCCACCGTGAGGCCGTCATGAGCGCATTGCTCTGTGATGCGCTCGCTGACCGCCAACATCTCCCGGCTGAGATGCGTCAGGATCGTGCGCTTTGCTCGAATTTCCTCGCGATGCTGCGCGAGATCGCGATGATTCAGATGGAAGCGCACCGGTTTGTCGTAATAGTAGCTTTCGCAGATGAAAAGATCGGCGTCCTTCGCGATGACCGGAATGTGCTCGGTCCAGGCGCTGTCGCCGGTGTACGCGATCACCTTGTCGCCCGCCTCGATGCGCACGGAAGCGGGATTGGTCGCCTCGGTATGGAGCGCAGGGTAGCTTGTCACGCTGAGCTCGCCGCAATCGAGCCGTCGCAGGAAACCGGTATCCAGGTATCGAAGCTCGAATTTCGGGGTCATGCTCGACATGCCCGGGAGCAGCGCCTCGGCGACCGCGGTGACGCGTTCCTTGGTGTCCTTGGGTCCGACTATGGCGAGCGGCGTGCTGCGTTTTGCTCCCAGCATTGAATCCAGAACCAGGAACGGCACTCCGCCGCAATGGTCTCCGTGAAAATGCGTAAGGACGACAACGTCGATCGTGGTGTGGTCGATGCCGAGCTTGTTGAGTGCCACAAGGCTGGTTGCCCCGAAATCGATCGTGAAGCGAACGCGCGGGGTCTCCACCAGAAAGCACGTGTTGAAGCGTCCTCCCGATCCGAATGCGTCTCCGCACCCAACGAACGTTACCTTGGCCGGCATGACTACCTTTCTCCGTGACGTTTGCGTGTGGCGCGGCAGCTCCCACTCCAGTTTGCCCGATGGGCACGGCCGTCGCCGCCGGCGATAATGCCATGCTGATCAATTGATTACCCGATCGGCCGAGGGTTTGCACGGGAATCGTGCCCCTGGCTCCGCCGCTTGAGGGATGAGCGCCGGCTGAAAATGCTTTAATATTGGCGCCATGGTCACTGCCGTCGCCAATCAACGCGCGATCATCGATCGCCTAACAGTCCAGGAGCAGCTCGCAGCGCTCGCCGACAAGGGCGAGCCCGAGCGCCGCGCCGTCGCGGAAGTGCTCCGGAAGGCACTGCAACAGGGGCGTGCCGAAGTGCGCGAGCGCTTCGAGCGCCAGGCCGTGGACGGCGCCGAGGTGGTGCGCTCGCTCAGCTTCCTGATGGATCAGCTCGTCCGCGCGCTCCACGACTTCGTCACCGGCACGATCTATCCGCTGGCGAACCCGACCGCGGGCGAGCATACGGCCGTGGTGGCGGTGGGCGGCTACGGGCGCGGCGAGCTTGCGCCCTATTCGGATATCGACCTTCTGTTCCTGCGTCCCTACAAGGCGACGCCCTACACCGAGCAGGTCGTCGAATACTTGCTCTATACGCTCTGGGACTTGGGCCTCAAAGTTGGCCACTCCACGCGCACGGTCGACGATTGCATCCGCCAGGCGCGTCAAGACCAGACCATCCGCACCGCGCTGCTGGAGGCGCGCTATCTCTGGGGCGACCAGCGCCTCTATGGCGAGCTCAAGCGGCGCTTCGAGGACGAGTTCCTAAAGGGCCGGGCGAGAGAGTTCGTCGAGGCGAAACTTGCTGAGCGCGATCAGCGCCACGCGCGCCTCGGCGACAGCCGTTATCAGGTCGAGCCCAATGTCAAGGAGGGCAAGGGCGGCTTGCGCGATCTGCACACGCTCTACTGGATCGCCAAGCAGATCTACCGGGTTGATGACGTGTCGAAGCTCGTGGATTTGGGCGTGCTGTCGCCCAAGGAATCGCAGCGCTTCGGGCGCGCCCAGATTTTCCTTTGGACCGTGCGCTGCCACCTGCACTACCTCGCCGGCCGCGCCGAGGACCGCCTCGCCTTCAACTATCAAAGCGAGATCGGACGGCGCATGGGCTACACCGATCACGCGGGCACGCGCGGCGTCGAGCGCTTCATGAAGCATTATTTCCTCATCGCCAAGGACGTGGGCGACCTGACCCGCATCTTCTGCGCGGTGCTGGAATCAGAACAGCAGAAGCCGCGCTTCTCGCTCCGCCGATTGGGCTTCTTCAAGAAGCAGGTGGAGGGATTCACCGTCGATGGCGGCCGTCTCGATGTCGCGACCGAAAGCGCGTTCGCCGACGATCCCGTGAACTTGATTCGCCTCTTTCATGCGGCCGACCAGCACGCGCTCGACATCCACCCCCGCGCGCTCCGCCTGGTCACGCAGTCGCTCAAGCTGATCGACGCGAAACTGCGCGAGAACCCCGAGGCGAACCGGCTGTTCCTGGAGATGCTGACCTCGCGCAACGATCCCGCGACCGCGCTCCGACGCATGAACGAGGCCGGCGTTTTCGGCCGCTTAGTACCGGATTTCGGCCGCGTCGTCGCGCAGATGCAGTACGACATGTACCACGCCTACACCGTGGACGAGCACACCATCATCGCGATCGGCATCCTGCACGATATCGAGACCGGGCGGCTGCGTGACGAGCTGGCGCTGCCGTCGCAGATCATCGAGACCGTGGTGTCCCGGCGGGCGCTCTACCTCGCTGTGCTGCTGCACGACATTGCCAAGGGGCGCGGCGGCGACCACTCGGTGCTGGGCGCCGAGGTGGCGCAACGCCTGGGCCCGCGCTTGGGCCTGAGCGAGGAGGAAACCGAGACGGTCATCTGGCTGGTGCGCTGGCACCTCTTGATGAGCAGCACCGCCTTCAAACGCGATATTGACGACCCCCAGACCATCCGCGACTTCGCGGAACGGGTGCAGTCGCCCGAACGCTTGAAGCTGCTGCTGATCCTCACCATCGCCGACATCCGCGCGGTCGGCCCCAAGGTCTGGAACGGGTGGAAAGGCAGCCTCCTGATCGAGGTCTATCATCGCGCCCTCGACCAGCTCTCGGGCGGCCTCGTCGTTTCGCCCATGGACCAACGCATCGCGGCGGCGCAGACCGCGGTGCGCGCGCTCTTGCCGGAGTTCGGCGATGCCGAGTTCACGGCATTCCGCGAGCGCTCGTATCCCTCTTATTGGGTGTCGTTCGAGCCCGAAACCCTGGCGCGCCATGCGCGTCTCATGCACGAAGCGGAGACGAGCCGATTGCCGCTGACGGTCGGAACCCGTGTCGACCCCGTGAATGCCGTCACCGAGATCACGCTCTATACCGCGGACCATGCGGGCCTATTCTCGCGCATTGCCGGCGCGCTGGCGCTTGCGGGCGCCAATGTGGTCGACGCCAAGATTCTCACAATGGCGAACGGCATGGCGCTCGACACATTCTGGGTCCAGGACTCCGACGGCGGCGCCTTCGACCGCGGCGACAAGCTTGCAAAGCTCGCGGTGCTGTTCGAGCACGTGCTGGCGGGCACACGTAAGCCGCATCTGGAGCTGGCGGCGCCCAAGCCCTATCCGACCCGCGCCCGTGCGTTCACCGTGCCGCCGCGGGTGCTGATCGACAATCGCGCGAGCGCCACTCACACGGTGATCGAGGTCAACGGCCGTGATCGCGCCGGCATCCTGTTCGAGCTGACGCGCGCGCTGACCCAGCTCAATTTGCAGATCAACTCGGCGAAGATCTCGACCTATGGCGAGAAGGTGGTGGACGTCTTCTATGTAAAGGACCTGTTCGGGCACAAGATCGAACACGAGCAGAAGCTCCGGGATATCCACGAACGCCTGATCGAAGTTCTGACCGATCGCGAGGCCGCGGCCGAACGCGCGCCCATCCGCCCGCCCCGCGCCGATGAGGTGGCGGCCGAATAGCGTTGGAGCGGCATGATCAGCCTCCAGCGCAAGTCAATGCGACAAGCCTAGGGCGCCTGGAATTTGATCGTCGCGTGAGCGCCATCGCAGAAGGGCTTATTGCCTGACGCCCCGCAGCGGCACAGCGTCACGCGGTTGCGAACCTCATACTCGAAGCCGTCGGCGGAAACCACCGCGATCCCACCACGCAACCAGATCGGGCCGCTGCAGCCTTCCACCGGATCCTCGATGAGACCGATCGAAACAGGCAAATGCGGCTCAATGGGCCGCCTCGTCTTCTTGTCCCATGCGACAAGCCGGCCCGCCGGGCAATCCCCCACTTGACGAACGAACGTCGCGCGTACCTCGGGATCGTCGGCACTGCCGACTTGATTCCAGACTTTTCCATTGGGGTCGCAAAATCGTCCAAACGCGCAGAGGCTCTCTGCATCGGTTAGCGCTAAGCCAGGACCGTCGATGGTCTTGGCTTGCTCCAGGTAAGGCTCGCGGCTCGCGGTCTCGGTTCCGTCGAATCCGATCTTGCTGTGGGTCCCGTCGCAAAATGGCTTGGTGCTGGATTGACCGCAGCGGCACAGGGAATATTTCGGCCGAGCGGGAAATCGGTGGCTCTCCGTCCAGCTTTCGGATTCACCGTCCGAGTTCGCCGTGATCACCTGCTTCGCCAACGGAATATTGCCGGTGACGACGTAGGGGCCATCTTGTGTCACGCTAACGCGGCGCTCGATCCGGGGCTTGCTCATGAGGAGCTCCATCGCGCAGCCATCGCGAGTCGGTTAAATTAGGACACTTACCGTAGGCAGGCGCAAGGAGCCGGAACGGACCAAGGCTGCGATGCGGCGTGACCAACGAACGGTTGGGGCAAGATTGAGGGAGAGCTTTCTCGATGGGCAAGTTCGATATGGAATTCGATGTGGTGGTGGCCGGCGGCGGATCGGCGGGATGCGTGCTGGCCGCGCGGCTGACGGCAAATCCGGCGATCAGCTTGTGCCTGATCGAGGCCGGCGGGCGCGACCGCAGTCCGTGGATCCATATCCCTCTTGGCTTCGGCAAACTGGTCCCAAATCCCAAGGTCAACTGGGGCTACGAGACGGAGCCGGAGCCGCATCTCAACGGTCGACGCCTGAGCTGGCCGCGCGGCAAAGTGCTCGGCGGCTCCGGCTCGATCAATGGCCTTGTGTTTCTGCGCGGTGCTCCCAGCGATTTCGACGGATGGGAGTCACTGGGCGCCAAGGGATGGGGCTACAAGGACGTGCTGCCCTACTTCAAGCGCATGGAGCACAACGTCAACGGCGCCGACGCCTACCGCAGCCAAAATGGGCCGATGACCATTTCCGATATCAAAAAGCCCTCGCAAACGTCGCAGGCATTCGTCGAGGCGTGCAAGCGGCTGCAATTTCCCTTCAATCCCGATTTCAACGGCGAGCGGATCGACGGAGTGGGCACGGTTCAGCTTAACGTGCGCAACGGCTGGCGCTGCTCGACGGCAGCGGGCTATCTCAAACCCAATCTGAAGCGCAAGAATCTCAAGCTGATGACGCAGACGTTTGTGCGGCGGATTCTTTTCGAGGGCCGGCGCGCCGTGGGCGTCGAGGTGGAGCAAGGCGGCTCCATCAAGCGGATCGGCGCGCGACGCGAAGTCATCGTCTCGGGCGGCGCGATCAATTCGCCGGTGCTGCTGATGAACTCAGGCGTTGGACCCGCGGCCGAACTCAAGCAGCTCGGAATCGAGGTCCACCACGACTTGCCGGACGTGGGCAAGAACTTGCAAGACCACGTGCAGGCGCGGTTCACGTTCCTCACGCGCGAGCGCGGGACGCTGAACGAGGTCCTCACCTCACCCCGTCAGCAAGCGCGTATGGCGCTCGAGTGGCTGACCTCGGCTTCGGGTCAGCTCGCGGTGGGAGCGACGGAGGGTACGCTCTTCGCCAA
>Ga0187765_10000598_pt1 | contig 13279 bp, 15 predicted proteins | sample 0216_QUI02_MP05__3_FD_133018 | JGI IMG/M metagenome (GOLD analysis project Ga0187765, IMG submission 133018) | Tropical peat soil microbial communities from peatlands in Department of Meta, Colombia - 0216_QUI02_MP05_10_MG | ecosystem: Environmental > Terrestrial > Soil > Wetlands > Peat ...
ACATTTGCCGTTGCGCACGCATCGCGTGGAACGTCGCCTCCGCATCCTCGATCTGCTGGCGCCCGGCATCCATGGGCATCCAATCGGAATGGACCGTGTGAAGTCCCAGGACTAAGGTGACATTCTGGCTCCCTTCTCGACCCGGGAGCAGAGCCAATGACTAAGAACGAACAGAACCGACTCCTGGCCTGGCGGCTCAAGCTGCTTCGGGAGGCCAGTAGCACGAACCGGAGTGTGGCACGGACCTGCCGTCGCTTCGGCATCTCTCGTAATGCCTTTTACAAATGGAGATCAAGACATAGGGCATACGGCGAAGCCGGATTGTGTGACCGTGCCCGGGTGCCACTGCGCTCACCGCGAGCGACTTCCCGTGAAGTCATCTCCAAGATTCTCTATTTGCGGGAGCGCTACCACTTTGGGCCGGGCCGGATCAGAGCTTATTTAAAGCGCTTCCACCAGATCAGTATCGCCTGCTCGACCGTGCATCGCGTTCTAATCCGCCACGGACTGAATCGCCTGCCGGCCAACCTGAAGCCTCGATCCTCCGAGCGCGCCTGGAAGCGCTACGAAAAGCCTCAGCCCGGGCATCGCCTGCAGCTGGACGTGAAGTTCCTCGAACGTATCCCTGGCACGGGCAAGCGCTTGTATCAGTTCACGGCGATCGATGACTGCACCCGCATCCGAGTGCTGAAGATCTTCGATGCCTGCAACCAGACTTCAGCCATTCGCTTTGTGGATGAGGTCATTCGACGGCTACCGTTCCGGGTATTGGTCATCCAGACCGACAACGGCGCTGAGTTCCAATCTCGGTTCCACTGGCATCTTGAGTCTCAGGACATCCGCCATGCCTACATCCGGGCTCGTACACCACACCTCAATGGCAAGGTGGAACGCTCACATCGCGTCGATGAACAGGAGTTCTATCAGCTCCTGGACAAGGATGGGGTCACCGACGACATCCACTTGTTCAACGATAAGCTGCGCGAGTGGGAGGACTACTACAATTACCACCGACCGCACGGAGCTCTCGATGGGCAAACCCCCTACGAGCGGCTCCTTGCGAAGACGGCCAGGCTGTCACCGAAGTCCTGAGACCTTACACTGAAATACTGGTCGGAGCGCCGAGATTTGAACTCGGGACCCCTTGCACCCCATGTAATTTAGCCCTGCAACGGCTTGCAACGATTCGCAACCGCGACACTTCACAAAAACCTGTGATTCAAGCCACTTCGACACACGTTTGCTATTGCATGTGGTTGCAGTAGCATGCGGCCTGTCGTAGCTAACAGTGTCCATAAGGTGTCCATGGAAACGGGACTTACGCGACTGACAAAGGTCCGCGTGGAGAGACTTCGCCCGGGGCCGAGGCAGCGCGACATCAGCGATCCCGAGCGGCGGGGCCTCGTGCTGCGAATTGAGCCGTCGGGATCGAAGCTCTGGCTGTTCCGGTACAAGTTCGAGGGCAAGCCGCATCGGCTCGCCCTCGGCACCTATCCTGGCATGAGCCTAGCGCTGGCACGTGCAGAAGCTCAGGCGCATCGAAACTTGCTCGATCGCGGCGTTGACCCTCGAACCGCGCGCCGAGCGCGCCGCCCTGCTCCGCTTTCCGGCGCCGCAGTCTCCGGCAATAAGAACAGCATCGAGTTCCTGGCTCACGAGTTTCTCGAACGGCACGTCAAACCGAACCGCCGCAGACCCGAGTACGTCCAGCGTATCCTTGCACGCGAAGTGCTACCGGCATGGGAGGGACGCGACGCTCGCACCATCACGCCGCGGGAGGTCATCGAGCTCCTCGATGGCATTGTGGCTCGGGGCTCGCGTGTAATGGCGAACCGTGTAGCCAGCCTCCTCGCGCAGATGTTCAAGTTCGGAATCCATCGCGCCATCGTCGAGAATTCCCCGGTCATGCTGTTGTACCGCCCCGGCGGAAAGGAGAGACCTCGAGCACGGGCCCTGTCCGAGGAGGAGCTTAAGGCCTTTCTTCAGAATCTCGATGACGCTTGCCGCTTTCAGCGGCTTCCGCACGTCCTTCGCGTGCTGCTGCTCACTCTCCAGCGCCGCAGCGAGCTCGCGCTCGCCGAGTGGCGCGAGTTCGACTTCAAAGGAAAGGCCTGGACGATTCCGGACACGCATGCGAAAGCCGGCAAGGGGCATGTCGTGCCGCTGTCGCGTTGGGCGATCGAGGAGATCCAGAAGCTTAAGGTGATGGCGGACGGATCGAGGTACGTACTTCCGAGCGCCGAAAAGACGGCACCGATCGATCCGAAGTACATCACACGCAGCGTCGCCCGATGCCTGAAGCGGTTCAAGAAACACGGCGTCGCAGACTTCACCCCGCACGACTTGCGTCGCACCGGACGTACCGGACTCGCTCGGCTGGGCGTCAAAGTCGACGTTGCGGAGCGAGTGCTCAACCACGCGCGTGAACGCATGGAGGCTACCTACGACGTCCACGACTACATCGAAGAGAAACGCGAAGCGCTTGAAAAATGGTGCGAACATCTGCTCGGACTTCGGGACGCGCAGCGATCAGGGTAGGGTCTCACCGGAAGTACTTGCTGCAGAAGCCAAAATGCCGTTAGCGTTGAATCGCGTACCTCAACCCCTACGCGATGGCCGCCAGATTGCCTTATGGTTTTTTCTTTGTCGGGAATTGCAGGTTCACACCTGCGAACAGCTGGAACTTCGGCTGCCCCACACCGTGATGAGCGACGGTCCACTGGGGCTCCGCGAACACGTTGATGGTGGTCCCATCGGACTGCATGAATACCTTCCCCAAGCCCGCGCCGATCGGTATGACGTAGTTACTCTGTGCCAGAGCAAAGTTCCAGGTGGCTGTCGATCGCAGGTATGCGCCCTGCGGCAGGTTGTAGATGAAGAACGGCTGCGCGGAAAGGTTGTTCTGCGTCGGCCGGTCGCTTTCCCCGGCAAAGGAGTGTTGCCATGTCACAAGTCCTCCAATCAGTCCCCACGTCTGGGGCGCAATAGCAACGCCCCGCGAGACCGGCCTGCCATTTGCCACTGCCAAGCGCATGATCGCTTGCTGTCGGAAGCGTCAACTGCGGACCGATGCCAACGACGTACCCTGTCTCCTTGAAGAGCGCCAGATCGAACAAATTCAGATCGCCGACACCCGTCGTGTTCCCGTTGCCACTGTTAGCGGGTGCGCTGGCGATCGGCAGGGTGGCGCGCAGAATTTGAGGCACACCACCGAGCAGGTGAGGCAGCACACCGCGCAGCAGCAGGGCGTTAGTGGAGTTATCGCTGTCATAGAGTTGAGGAGCCCACTGATCCTGTAGGTTGGCAGTGATTGTCGGAGTTAAGGGATTGTTCGCGTCGTTCATTTGCTCCGTGGATTGCGCCATGGCCGCGACGGGCATGATCAAGAGCGCAACGATGACAGCGTAACCGCAGGCAATTTCCTTCTTCGATGCCATCTGTTGCTCCCGGCTTGCGTAGTACGTGGCGATCCTAGGAGGTGCTGTCCAGATGGCGGCTTGTCGCCTGACACGCCCTGGCCCCCGTACGGGAGCAGCACTCCTCGGAAAGGACGTCGCGTGCTACATCGGAGGACACTTGATGCGTAATTCGCACGAACTGGCCGTGGACCAATAGCCGTGACGCCGCGAGGGAGCGCTGAATGGTCGGCTCCTCAACTCGCTAACAAAAGTGCCGCCCGAAGGCCGCGACACGGGGAAAACCCCGCATCGCGGCCTTTCACCGTCTTCACGCCGTCTTGCCTGACTTCTCCGCCCTCTCTTCCTGCAATCGCCGCAGCGCATGCAGGGTCTGCTCCATGAGGTGCACGGCACGACGCTCGGGGGGTAAAGGTGCAGCTGCCTGTTGCTCCTGCATCTGTCGAATAGAATGGAGCGTCTGCTCCATGATTGTGGTCGGCACGAAGCTCGGTGGGTAAGCGCGAGGCGGATAGTCCTTGAACGTCGCAGCGAACTTGAACACCTCGTCCATCGCCCCGTAAACGGCGCCAACCTGATTGATGTTCCAATCCCAATAAGTATTCGAGGTGATGTCCGCGCGCTCAAAGGGGTCCTGGAACAGGTTGTAGATCTTCTGCAGGCGGAGCTGGGTAAAAGGCTCTGCCCATACGCCCATTGTTCCCTGCTTGCGCTGTTCCGCGTAGACATATTTGTAGTCGCCCTGACGCATGGCCACCAGCAAGCCGTCATCGTCGGAGTAAAAGTAGTTGTTGCGAGCGCTCTTAACGCTGTTGTTGTTAGTCGCCGTGCCGCTCACGGCACGCAGGAAAGCCGACTGATCGTAGCCGTCAAGGTGCACCTTGTAGTTCTTACCGTTCGCCTGATAGCCCTTCTTGAGCTTGTTGACGATATCAGGCTCACCGGCAATCGCGCACAGGGTCGGAATCCAGTCGTTGTGGCTCATGAGCTCGTTAGTGACCGTGCCGGCCTTGATGACACCTGGCCACCTGACCAGGCACGGCACGCGAAATGCACCCTCCCAGTTCGTATCCTTTTCCGAACGGAAGTGCGTCATCGCTCCGTCGGGCCAGGTGTTCATGTGCGGTCCGTTGTCGCTCGTGTAGACGACTATCGTATCGTCCGCGACCTTCATGTCATCGAGAGCCTTGAGCAGCGCACCGATCGTGTCATCGTGCTCCAGCATTCCATCGATGTACTCGCTATCGCCGTGTTTATATCGGCCGCGATGCTCCGCTCGCACGTGGGTGCGAAGATGCATGCGCGTCGAGTTGTACCAGACGAAGAAGGGCTTGCCGCCAGCATGCTGCCGCTTCATGTAATCGATAGCCGCCGCGGAGGTTTCATCGTCGACGGTTTCCATGCGCTTCTTGGTAAGCGCGCCGGTGTCTTCGATAGTCTGTTTGCCGATCTTGCCGAAACGGGGATCGACGGTCGGATCGTCCTTGTCCGTCGCCTTGCATTTGAGCACCCCCCGCGGTCCAAACTTCGCCCGATAGGCCGGATCCTTCGGGTAGTTGGGCAACTCGGGTTCCTCTTCGGCGTTCAGGTGATAAAGGTTGCCGAAGAACTCATCGAATCCATTCACGGTCGGGAGCGTCTCGTTACGGTCTCCCACGTGGTTCTTGCCGAACTGCGCGGTAGCGTAGCCAAGATTCTTGAGTAACCCGCCGATGGAGGGATCGAGCTGGCTCATGCCCATCGGGGCGCCCGGGAATCCTACTTTAGTCAGCCCGCTGCGGATGCCGTGTTGGCCCGTAAGAAAGGCCGCACGACCCGCGGTGCAGCTCTGCTCCCCGTAGTAGTGCAGGAAGCGCAAGCCTTCCTTGGCGAGACGATCGATGTGGGGCGTTTCGTAGCCCATGAGACCGTCGCTGTAGCAACTGAGATTTGTGATACCAATGTCATCGCCGAAGATGACGAGGATGTTCGGCTTACTGCCCTTTGCCATTGTCTGATTCCTCCGATAGTTCCAAAACCCCAGACTTTTCCGGCGCCTTGTATGCGTGCCAATGGGACCTTAGGGCAATCGACAGACCGGCTTTGGGTCGTTCCACATGCCCTACGGGATCTCTAGCGCGGCGGTGGTGCGTGGCCTTGCGCTATCGCGTCATTGCGTCGAGGGTGCAAACACGGATCGCCAGTCCCGCCGTACGCTCACGACAGTCCATCCGCTCTCATGCGCGAGCCCAAGCGCCTTTTCGGCGCCCGCGGTGTACTCAGAATCCCGTTCCTGGTCGTCGTGCTGTAGAAGCAGCCGCAGTGCCGGCCCTTTGACCCCGCCCGTAAACCTCAGCATCTGAATATCGCCGTTCGAGTTCCCGAAGGCGAGTATCGGTCGGCGGCCGATTCGGCTCCAAATCCGCACCGGCTTTGCGGGACCATCATCGAACACATCTGGCTTCGCCAGGTACGCGATCGTGCCTCCGCGCTCATTGTCCATGTAACACAATGCGTTCGTGCTCCCGACGACGCGCTCCGCTGGGATGCCATACATTTCCTCTGTCACCACCCGCATGAAGTCGCGGTCTCCACCAGAGGCGATGTAATTTACAAATCCGTTCGCTTCAAGGAAGCGAAGCAACTCCACCATTGGGGCGTAGCCGCAATGGCGGATATTGCGGTTGAACACCGGATGCATGGTCTCCCTGAGAAAGGTCGTGGCGCCCGCCTGGTAGTCATCCACGCTCATGCCCTCGAAAGCCTTCAAAATACCGACGATCAGGTCTTTAACTCCTGTGTCGTCGCCTTGGTAGTGTTTGGTGACGGCATCTCCGAGCCACCCGTAGTCTTTCGTATAGGCTGCCTTCCACGGTTGCTGCTCTCGCAGCGCCGGATTTGAACTAGCCATCTCAGTCAGGCGTTTGAGAATGAATCCAAGCTCGACCGGCATCGGCTTCTCTGGCCAAAGTGTGCCGTCGTTGTCGAATACGGCAATTCGCGCATCCGGAGAAACGAAGTCGGGCGAACCCGCGTCAGTCACTCGGGCAACAAACGCCTCTATGGAGCGCTTGGCATCTGTATCATTCCACAGGCTAAGCTTGGCCATATCGCTAGCTCCCGTCGCCTGCCACTGCAGGGCGCAAACAGGTCAAGCTAGATCAGTGCAAGGGCCGCTGGCAAATGAGCCTACCGCAATGGGCCGCACCTGCAGGCATACTGCCGTGAATGGGAGCTGAGAGCGGCGAGGGGCCCTTATGGGTGGATCATCCCAGACGGCGCGGCGAGCTTAGGAGACTCGTCTGGCTAGCGGTATCGGTCTCGCTTCTGCCGTCGACGCGCATCACGGCACAGGAGTTCTACGCGCTCTATGGTGGTCAGCACACACAGGGACTTGACGAAAGCACCTACTCGTATTCATTCGAGTATCTGCACAATGTCAATGAACATCTGGTCGCCAGTTTCACGTGGCTGAACGAGGGGCACGTCACAAACCATCATCGCGACGGCCACAGCGCGCAGTTGTGGTACCGCTGGCTCAGCGCGGAGCGACGCTTCACTCTTGCCGTGGGCGTGGGCCCCTATCGCTACTACGACACCACCGAAACCGAGGCACAGGAGAACAGCACCGATGCACACGGCTGGGGTGCGATGGGAAGCATTGCTGCGCACTGGTACTTCCACTATCCGTGGGTATTGCAGTTGCGATACAACTACACGTACACCTCGAGCAGCATCACGACCCAGACGTACCAGTTCGGCTTCGGTTACCAATTCGACCCGAGTCCGCGTTCCGGCCCGGTCGTGCCCCAGCGGAGTACGGCTTCGCCTTTCCTGAGCGGAGCGAAATCACAACGTCGCTCGGCGAGAGCATCACCAACAACTTTCATTCCCCGACGGGAGTCGCCTGGGCGATCGAATACCGCTACCGCCTGTCACCTTACTTCGACATCACCGGAACTTGGGTCAACGAGGGCGATACCGGCGTCGTCAAGCGCAAAGGGGCGACCGCAGAAATATGGATCGTGCGCGAGTTCCTCGATCACCGTGCTTCGGTAGGACTCGGTCTGGGGCCATATCTCACGCATGATCAAGATGAGACCGGAGCAGAGAACCGACTCCTAGGACTCTTCACGATGACCATCGGATACCGATTTAGCCGCACTGGGGGTGTAGGTTCTACTGGTATCGCACTGTCACCACGGACGGTCGGGACAGCGACGTCATCAGTGTGCTCGGGGTCGCATACGCTTTCTGAGAGCTGTGCTGCATAGTTAGGATCAAACGGCTGGGGACCACGCCGACACAGTCATTCGAGGCCCCGATGAATTGACGTGGCGCTCAGGCGCTGCGGCATGTTCGCTGGATGGCAACTGCAAGCTCATAACGCCGGGAAATACGAAATGAGGTGGCCGGACCAGCTGCCGCCGGGCGGAATACGTGCACCTCGATGTACTTGCCGACGAGAATGATACGGCGCCGGCGCACCATGGACTGTTCACGGTTCGCGGACTGCAACCGCCCGCGAGCTGGAATTTGCACCGTGGAATGGAAGAGACGGGCGAGATGAGAGAGAGTGATGGCAGGATAGCGGAGCGTCCGCGTTTGCAGCAGATCGCAGTCTCTCGTCTCTCCGCCCTTCACGATCAGACCCTCAGAATAGCGGCGCCTCCCGCGCTTATGTATTCATGATGGACCAGCGCTTGGACGAGGGCGTGCTAATTCGGTTAGTTGTTGATTTTCCGCGATCCATCCCAGTGGAGACGTGAGAGTTTCGCGGGTCAAGACCTACATTTAGCAGAAAAGAACTTGAAGTTTCAGGGTCCACGAACCCCGAAACCCTACCTATTCTTTTCGGCAGCCCTGGCAGATGCTCGATGTGGGCAAGTCCCGCATGCGCCATCTGGTTCCAAAGTCAGCGGCAATCCACAACGCGATCGATCGAGCGCGAATGTGCCCGCCTGCAACACATGCAGGAGGACTAAGTCGATCGACTCGCCACTGTGCCGTCGCCGTCCAAGCAAGCAAGAATCCTCTCGACCTGGCAGAAGTCCAGAAGGTCGCCGCCGCCATTCGCCCGTGAGTTACCACCCCACCCGCTCCACGGCAGCCTCGATCACCGCCCGCCCCTCCCCGGACGAGAAGGAGCGCTTTTCTACGCTCGCTCGTGCGCGCGGCTTGTCAGAGGCCGCCTTGGCCCTATCTGCTATCCGCCAAGTCATAGCGACCGATTCCGGCTCGCTGGATCCCTACGCGACGGGCGAACGGACGCCGGCGACGGACCGGATCACGATCCGGCTACGCCCTGGGGACGGCGAAGCCATCGCGTGGCGCGCGGCGCAACGAGGCATGAAGGCCTCGGCCTACGTCGCGGGCCTGGTGCGAGGTCACGTCGTCGCGAACCCGCCACTTGCCGAGAGAGAGCTCGCCGCGCTCAAACAGAGCGTCGTCGTCCTGGCCGCCCTGGGGCGGCTGCTGGCACGGGCTCGCCTCACTCCCGGCGTGTCGCAGGAAGATCTGCAGCGGATTCGCGCTGCACTGACAGACCTCGAGCAACGCATGCACGACCTCGCGAGAGCTGCGCTCGTCAGCTGGGAGACGCGAAGTGAGTAGGCACCTTGCTCGGATGCGCGCGGAGGGTCGGCCGCTCCTGGACATCTTTAGCGGCGGGCGTATGGGCCCAGGGCACCGCGATCGGTTCACCGGCGCACAGCTGGAGCAGATCCGGCGCACGGTAAGGCGCGCGCCGGAAGTCATGGTCAAGGTCACTGGAGGGGCAAGGAAACTCGGTGCGGTTGCGGTGCACTTCGCATACATCAGCGCAAACGGCGAGCTGGAGATCGAGACGGACGAGGGAGAAAGCGTTTCGAAGGAGGGCCACAAAAGGCTGCTGAAGGACTGGCACCTGGAGCTCTCCGCGGGTCAATACCGCGAGCGGCGTAGTGAGAACGCCGCCGCCCGGGGCGTGAAACTCGTCCACAACATCGTCCTTTCGATGCCCTCCCCCACATCGCCAGACAAGGTGCTGGCGGCGGCAAAGACTTTCGCACGCGAGAAGTTCGCGCTCAATCACCGTTATGCAATGGTGCTGCATACCCACCAGCAGCACCCGCACGTGCACCTGGTCGTCAAGGCTGAGGGCGTTGACGGCCGTCGGTTACGCATCGATAAGGCACTCCTGCGCGAGTGGCGGCAGGACTTCGCGCAAATGATGCGGGACCAGGGGATCGCCGCCAACGCGACTCCGCGTGCCGTCCGGGGCCAGAACCAGCGGGCTCCCAGGGACGCTGCCTTCAGGGCCGAACAACGCGGTAGGTCCCATGCGATGCGTCGGCAGGTCGAGAGCATCGCACGCGAGATTTCACAGACCGGAACCATCCGCGACTCGGCACACGGCAAGCTGCTCGAGACGCGAAAGGCGGTCGTCGCGGGCTGGATGGGAATCGCCGCGACCCTGGATGCGCAAGGCGAGATTGTTCTCGCCGGAGACGTACGGTACTTCGCGAACCATCTGCCACAGGTGCTGACGGACCGCGAGCGGCTGGCGGAGAGGTTCATTCAGCACCTAAAGGGCCACGTGCACCCACAGGACCGAGAAAAAGATCTGGTCCGCGATCGCGCGGCCGAACGAACGCGGTGAGCAGCAGATGAGGTATTCGGCCATGGCCATCAACAAAGAACAGTTTCAGTTGCCGCTCGCCGTTGCACGATCCCGGCCACCCAAGGCGAAAACACCTCGGGTCGAAGCTCCGGAGCGACGGCTACCGCTACCGGAGCGTATCGCGGGAATTGACCAGGTGCTGAGCACGCACGACGTCGAGCGCATCACCGGTAAGCACCGCTGCACTATCTACCGTTGGGTTCTCGCGGGTGCATTTCCGCCAAGGCGTGCCGGCGACGGACGAGGCTGGCTCCGTTCGGACGTCGAGCGCTGGCTCAGCGGTGGCACGGGCACACCGGGACTGAGGTAAAATGTCCCCACGAACAGGTCCAGTCATGTGGAGGCGCCGAAGTGAATTTTCAGGACCGCATCACGCGAGATCCAAAGATTTGCGGTGGCGAACCTGTTATCAAAGGAACTCGTGTGACACTTCGCACCGTGCTTGCCAGCCTCGCTCACGGTGACAGCGCCGAGGACATACTCCGAGCCTTCCCAACGCTAACGGACGCTGACGTTCGCGCCGTCATCGCCTTTGCGGCCGCCTCGGCCGAAGAAGATCTACCGATGCAGCCCCTGCCGCGGGCTTCATGAGAGTAAAGCTCGACGAGAATCTTCCGGTCGACCTCGTTGCCGAGCTGGCCCGTCTTGGGCACGACGCTGATACTGCTCCGCGGGAAGGACTTACGGGCAAACCGGATGCCGCAGTCTGGGCGGCGAGTCAGACCGCTCAGCGGCTCCTTGTAACGCAGGATCTCGATTTTTCGGACATTCGCAAGTATGCACCGGGCACCCACCATGGGCTCGTGCTGATCCGGCTGTCTGTTCCCTCGAGGTCGACTCTGATACAGCGTATCGGCCACATCTTTGCTGCCGAGACGGTGGAATCATGGGCTCGGTGTTTCATAATAGTGACGGACCTGAAGATCAGGATCCGCAGACCTCGTTGATGGCGAAGGTGATTACGCGACGCTGTGCGTGGCGTACCGCCGCTCACGTTCTGCCGCGTAGGCCAATACGGCTCGGATGTGCGACACACTCGGAAAGTTCTTTAAGATCTCGTCCTCGGTCACCCCACGGGCGAGGTATTCCAGGATGTCCGTGGGAGTAATGCGCGTGCCGACCAGGCACGTCTCGCCACCACGTACACCGGGGCTCACTTCAATAAATTTGCTCCAGTCCATCGCGCTCTCACCCGACGAACAATTCTCATTTGTCCTGGGGTGTCCACGAAGGTGTCCACAGACACTTTTTTTGATGTTCTGAAATACTGGTCGGAGCGCCGAGATTTGAACTCGGGACCCCTTGCACCCCATGCAAGTGCGCTACCAGGCTGCGCCACGCTCCGACACGCTTGTTCTTATTAATCGACTCGAGTTCGCGCGGTGCGGGGACGGGCCGCGCGACAGCCATGATACGCCGTTTTCCGTGAGAGGCCGTAGCCCTCAGCGACGCAGGATCCTCATCAGCTCCTCGAGCTCGACGCGTACCTGCTTGACGATCTGCTGGCTCTGCGACACGTCGGTGCGCGCCTCTTCGCCTGTGAGCTTGTTGCGTGCCCCGCCAATGGTGAAACCCTGGTCGTAGAGGAGGCTCCGGATCTGGCGAATCACGATGACGTCCTGCCGTTGGTAGTAGCGCCGGTTGCCGCGACGTTTCACGGGCTTCAGTTGTGGGAACTCCTGCTCCCAATAGCGCAGCACGTGCGGCTTCACGCCGCACAGCTCGCTCACCTCTCCGATGGTGAAATAGCGCTTGCCCGGGATGGCCGGCAGTTGCGCGTTATTCTTTGGCTCCAACATAGGCTTCGACCCGTGCCTTTAATTTCTGCCCTGGGCGGAAGGTCACGACGCGCCGCGCGCTGATGGGAATTTCCTCACCGGTCTTCGGATTTCGACCAGGACGCTGGTTCTTATCGCGCAGATCAAAGTTACCGAAGCCGGAGAGCTTCACTTGCTCTCCGCCGGACAACGCCGCACGCACTTCCTCGAAGAAGAGATCGACCAACTCGCGCGCTTCTCTCTTGTTCAACCCGAGCTGGTTGAACAGGGCTTCCGCCATCTCCGCTTTGGTCAGGGCCATCTCGTTATTCTCGAATTCTTGCGTTCAAGTTCTCGCGCAAATCCGCCACCACGGAGGCCATGAGGCGCTCCACATCGTCATCGGTTAGAGTGCGAGAAATATCCTGAAAAATCAAGCCTAAAGCGACACTTTTTCGACCTTGTTCGAGGCCAGGGCCACGGTACACGTCGAAAATGCGGAGACTGCGCAGGAGGCTTGAGGCTGCCAAGGTTACACGCTCGGCGAGGGTACTTAAAGTGACCGACTCATCAACTACCACGGCGAGGTCGCGGCGCACCTGGGGAAAGCGCGAGATCTCCTGGTACGTGGTCCGCGCCACGGCGAGCGCCGCATTGAGGTCGATCTCGAAAAGCACTGGCGTATAAGTAAAATCCAACGCTTGTACCAGTCGCGGGTGCAGTTCGCCCAGCCAGCCCACCGGCACACCGCGCCGCAGCACGCGTGCGGCGCGACCCGGGTGCAGCGCCGGCTGCGAGGCCGCCTCGAAGGTAAAGACGTCCGGTTCTCCGGTTGCGGTGAGCAGCGCCGCGAGATCACCCTTGACATCGTAGAAATCGGCTGCGCCGCGCAGCTCCTTCGGCACGCCCCACTGCTCGGGGAGCCGCGCGCCGAGTGCCAGCGCTGCGAGGGTGTCGATCTCGCGCGTTCCCCGCTGCTGCGGCTCGAAGCGCGTGCCGTGCTCGAAGAGGCGGATGCGGTCCTGGTGCCGGCGCTGATTCTCGAGCGCAGCGCGCAGCAAACCCGGCCACAGTGACACGCGCATGACCGACAGATCGCTCGCGATCGGGTTCGACAGGGCGAGTCCCGGGCGATCGGGAAAGAGCTGCTCTTGCAGCGCGGGGTCGACGAAGGCGTAGGTAATCACCTCTTCGTAGCCGCGTGCGGCGAGTGCCTGCAGCACCGCGGCTTCCGGTGGCTGCGCCGCCGGAAGCTTGCGAAAGCGCTGCGCCGTCTGCGCGTCGGTTTCCGGAATGACCTCAAACCCGACGACGCGCGCGACCTCCTCGATGAGGTCCGCCTCGATCCCGATGTCGAAGCGATAGGCAGGCGGGGTCGCCTGCCAGCCCTCGGCCGTCGGCAGAACCTGCATGTCGAGGGCCTGGAGCGTCGCACTCACGCGCTCTGTCGGCAGCGTGACACCGAG
>Ga0187765_10000599_pt1 | contig 13267 bp, 17 predicted proteins | sample 0216_QUI02_MP05__3_FD_133018 | JGI IMG/M metagenome (GOLD analysis project Ga0187765, IMG submission 133018) | Tropical peat soil microbial communities from peatlands in Department of Meta, Colombia - 0216_QUI02_MP05_10_MG | ecosystem: Environmental > Terrestrial > Soil > Wetlands > Peat ...
CACCAGCGACACCGTGCTGGTGCTCGCGACGGGCAAGGCCAGCCACCGCAAGGTCACCCGGGCCGGCGATCCGCGGCTCAAGGGCTTCAAGACGGCGCTTACGGAGGTGCTGACCGATCTCGCGCAGCAGATCGTGCGCGATGGCGAGGGCGCGGAGAAATTCGTCTCAATCGCCGTCAAAGGCGCGGTCTCGGACCGCTCGGCGCGGCGGATCGGGCTCGCCATCGGCAATTCGCCGTTGGTCAAGACCGCGCTCGCCGCGGGCGACGCCAATTGGGGGCGGATCGTGATGGCGATCGGCAAAGCCGGCGAGAAGGCGGACCGCGATCGGCTCAAGATCAGCATCGGTGGCGTCAAGATCGCGGAGAAGGGCGGCCCGGTCGCGGGCTACCACGAAGCGCCGGTCGCCGCCCATATGAAGGGGCGCGAGATCGAGATCGAGATCGAGCTCGGGCTCGGCAAAGGGCGCGCGACGGTCTGGACCTGCGACTTGACGCATCGGTACATCGACATCAATGGCAGCTACCGGAGCTGAACCGCTCCCGGTCATCCTGGTCGCGGCAGTCGCGCTGATCGATGCCGATGGGCGCGTTTTGCTGGCGCAGCGGCCCGAGGGCAAGGCGATGGCCGGCCTCTGGGAATTTCCGGGCGGCAAGGTGCAGCCGCACGAGACGCCGGAATCGGCCCTCATTCGCGAGCTCAAGGAAGAGTTGGGCATCGACGTCGCCGAGGCTTGCCTCGCGCCGCTGACATTCGCTTCACACCGCTACGAGCGGTTTCACCTGCTGATGCCACTCTACGTGTGCCGGCGGTGGGATGGTATCGTATCTCCGCGCGAGGGACAGGCGCTCAAATGGGTGCGCGCTCAACGCCTCGGCGAATATCCGATGCCACCCGCTGACAAGCCGCTCATTCCCGTGTTGCAGGAGTTGTTGTAAGGGCGGCTCGTACCATCGCGCCTAAGTCACTGAGGCGTGATGAAGTGTGAGCTTCGCTGCGGCACCTCGCCGCCTATATCCTCATGGGGAATAACGGCGACGCCTCGGCGGTCGTTTTCAATGCTGGGGCGATGGGGTGGGGCGGCGAGAAACCGGCACCACCCCGAGCGGAGTCGAGAGCCAAAAAACGAGGGGACCCGGGACGCGGGAATCGACTGCGTCGGGAAGAAACGCGTTCGCTTTGACAGGCGGTGCCCGTGCGTGGGACCCGCAGAGAAAGGAGTCCGCGATGGATCGAAACTGGAATTCACGGGCGATCGATGGTCGTGCATTGGTTGCGAGCTGGACAATAGCAGCGGTCGTGGTGCTCGCCTTGTCGCTGGTACCGAACCGCGTGCCGCTCGGCACCGATGCTCTCAACGCGCTGGCATCCTCGGCGGGACAGCCGATGGCCGCACTCGCGCAACAGAAGCTCGCCGGCATCGATCACTTCGGGGATGATTGCGGCACCTGCCCCGCGCAGGACTACGCGGACGAAAAGTGCTGAACCAATTAGCGGCCCGCCTTCTCGCCGGCGGAGCGCTCGACGGTGCCGAGCGCGTCGGCGAGCCGCACCGCGGCGCTGCCGGGGCGGAGCGGCTTTGGTTGGCTCTCGTCGGGAGCCCAAGCCGTTAGGGTCACGAGATCGAAGGTCGCGGGGATGCGTCCCTCGGCATCGCCGAAGCGCTGGCGGTAGATCTCCGCCATCCGCAGCAGCGTGCGTCGGCGCGTGAAATGTCGGCGCCGCGCGCGCAACGTATTGCTCTCGCCCATGGCGCGCAGCTCCGCCATCAGCGCGAAGGCGTCGCGGTATGTGGCGGTGATGCGGTCGCTATCGACCACCGGCAGCGCGAAACCCGCTCGCTGCAACAAGCCACCGAGAGCTCGCGGGTCGGCCATGGGCGCAACTCGGGGACCGGCGCCGCCTTCTTTCTCCAGCTCCGCCGCCAGGAAGCACTCGGTCAATTCGTGCAAACTCTCGCCCGCCAGCAGGCTCGCGAGCAGCAAGCCGTCGGGCTTGAGCGCGTGACACAGTTGCAGCAGTGCGCCCGGGAGGTCGTTCGCCTGGTGCAGCAGCAGCGGGCTCAGGACAAGATCGAAGGCGCGCGGCGCGAACGGCAGCGCCTCCGCCTCGGCGGCAGCGCGGAGTGCATCCTCGCTGCGCGCGAGCAGCGCCGGCGCTTCCTCCACCTCGACCAGCAGTTCGAATTCCCCGTGCCGCTTTAGTGCCGCTGTCATTGCGCCCCGACGCGCACCCAGCACCAGCACGCGCTGAAAGCGCCGCGTCATGTCCTCAAGCCGCTCCGCGAGCCGATGCGCGGCCTCGTCGTGGAGGAATTCGGCGCCGCCCAGTTTCGCCGCCCGGGCGCGCTGGCGCCGGAGCGCCGTCCGATCGAAAAGCCGGATCGCATCGCCGGTCATGGTCATAATATTGGATGGCCAACGATCTCCAGGCAACGGATGACATTCGTGAGTGGATTACCACGGGGGCGCCGAGGGCACAGAGGCGTCGCGAGCGCGAGCGCGGTCGGGACGCCTCCTTCCAAATGACGGTCACGGGCCTCTCTATGTTCTCGGTGCCTCCGTGGTGAACAGCCGTTTGTTTCTCGTTAAACGTTGACAACCCACAGGTGCCCACGCTCCCTTGGCAGCCATGCTATCACCCGCCGACGCCACCCAGCCGATCCGGCATCTGGGCACGGCGATCCTCGATTTGCTGTTGCCGCCGCGCTGCCTCGCCTGCGCCGAAGAGGTAAGCGCCACGCAAGCGCTCTGCGCCCCTTGCTGGCGCAAGCTCACCTTTCTGAGCGCGCCCTGTTGCGCTCACTGTGGGCTTCCATTCGCCTACGACCTGGGCGCCGCCGCGCTCTGCGGCGCGTGCGCTCGAGAGTCGCCAAGCTACGACCGCGCGCGCTCGGCCTTGCGCTATGACGAGGGCAGCCGCGGCCTGGTACTTGCTCTCAAACACGGCGACCGGCTCCACGGTGTACCCGCTTTTGCCCAGTGGATGCGGCGCGCGGGTACGGAACTCCTGGCAGAAGCCGACCTGGCGATGCCGGTGCCGCTGCATTGGACGCGGCTGCTGCGCCGCCGCTACAACCAATCGGCGCTGCTGGCGCAAGCAATCGCTCGGCTCGGCGGCGTCCCGTATGCGCCGGACTGGCTGATCCGCCGGCGGCGCACGAAGTCTCAGGGTGAATTCGGGGCACTCGGCCGGCGGCGAAATGTGGAAAGCGCGTTCCAACTCCGCGCCAATCGCTCAGTCAAGGGACAGCGGATAGTTCTGGTCGACGACGTATTCACTACTGGCGCCACGGTCGAGGAATGCGCGCGCGTGCTGCGCCGAGCCGGGGCCAAGCGGATCGACGTGCTCACCTTGGCGCGGAGCCTGCGCAGCAATTCCTGAGATATGTTGACTATCCATTATATTGGACGTATTTCTGATATAATGGACATTCGTTCTTCCGATATCGAGCATCGCATTGCCGCTCGCCTCAAGGCCTTCCGCGGCCAGCGCAGCCTTACGCTCGATGAATTGGCGCGCCAATCCGGCGTGAGCCGGTCAATGATCTCGCTCATCGAGCGCGCTGAAAGCAGCGCCACCGCCAACGTGTTGGACAAACTTGCCGCGAGCCTGGGCGTGACCTTGGCGTCGCTCTTCGCGGAAGAGGAACGCGCCGATGCCGAGCCGGTCGCGCGCAACACCGATCAGCCGAGTTGGCGCGATCCCGAAACGGGCTATGTGCGACGAAACCTGTCGCCGCCCGGTTTTCCTTCGCCGATCGAGCTTGTGGAAGTGATTCTGCCGCCCGATGCCCAGGTCGCTTACGACAGCAGTTCCCGTGCCGCCGCCGTCGAGCAGCAAATTTGGATGCTGGTCGGGTCCATCGAGGTGACAGTGGGCAAGAGCGTTCATCGCCTCGACACCGGCGATTGCCTCGCCATGCGGCTCGACCGCCCGATTTCCTTCCGCAATCGCACGGACGAGGCCGCGCGCTACCTCGTCGCGCTCACCACCGGAGCGCCACGCGCGACCGCGGGAAGCGATCGAAGACGGAGCGGCCGATGACGGACGACCGCGTCAGTTTGCGCATTCTGACACCGCCCGAGGCGCTCGATCGGTGCTCTGCTCTTGCCGACGTCCTGATCGATTGTGTGGAAGGGGGCGCATCCGTTGGCTTCATGGCGCCGCTCACGCGTGAAAGAGCACGCGCGTTTTGGCTGGGCATCGCCGATGGCGTCGCGCGCGGCGCGCGGACGCTACTGGTTGCCGAGAGCGTCGCCACGGGAAATATCGTCGGCACGGTGCAACTCGTGCTGCGGCAGCCAGAAAACCAACCTCACCGCGCCGATGTCGCGAAGATGCTGGTCCGACGCGCCGCCCGGCGGCGCGGCGTCGGCGAAAGGCTGATGCAACGCACCGAGGAAGCCGCGCGCGCCGCCGGAAAGACCCTTCTGGTGCTCGACACCGTGACCGGCGGCGACGCCGCCCGACTGTATACGCGATTGGGTTGGGTCAAGGTCGGCGATGTCCCTGGTTTTGCGCTGTGGCCGGACGGACGGCCCTGCGCCACAACCTATTACTACAAGCAGCTCATCTGACATTGGAGACGCCCCTTGCCGCCGGGCATCGCTGGTATCGTCGTAGCGGCGGCACTGCTCAGCGCCTTTCTGCACGCCGCCTGGAATGCCGGCGTCAGGGCCTCGCGGGACCCCCAAGGAGCGATGGCAGCACAGGTCGTGGCTTCGGGCCTCATCGCCGTCCCGATATTGGTTTTCGTGCCTCCGCCCTCTTCAGCGGTACTGCCATGGCTCTGCGGGTCGGCGATCTTCAATCTGCTGACCCTGGTCGCGCTGCTGCGGGGATACGAACGCGGCGGGGGCTTCGGCCTCGTTTATCCGCTCGCGCGCGCGAGTTCGCCGCTGTTGGTTCTGCTTCTCGCCAGCGTTCTCCAGGGCGAGGCGGTCAGCGCGGTCGGGGTCCTCGGCATCGCCTTGGTGTCGAGCGGCATCGTCCTTTTCGCCCTCGGCGAAGGTTGGCGCCGCCCCGCGGCGCTCATCTACGCGCTGCTCGCGGGGGCGGCTTCCGCCGCCTATGCCATCTGCGACGCGAACGGCGCCCGGCACTCCCCTTCGGTTTTAGGCTATGGGCTCACCATGTCGATCATCAATGCGGGGATATTCGGCCTGCTGCATCGATTGCGAACAGGTGCCCCGCCGACACATGCGCTTCGTTCGCATGTGGGTATCGCGACACTCGGCGCCGGCGCCGCGAGCCTTTCTTATTTTCTCATTCTGTGGGTATGGAGCCGAGCCCCGATCGCAATCGGCTCGGCCCTGCGTGACACCAGCGTCATCTTCGCGGCGCTGATCGCCGCCACGCTTGGCGAACGGCTGAGCCCGCAGCGAATGGGCGCCGTCATCCTCGTGGCGAGCGGCGCCTGCCTGATCCGGTTTGCCTGAACGGCCGGACCCCGCCTGTTTCCGCTTTCCCCTTGACAGGATCACCCCCCGGCGGAGAGTAGCGGGGATCAGCGCCACTCGGTCGAGCGGTCCACCGGTGCGGCGGCGATGGCACTGGAGGAGCAAGATGGCCCGCGTCGAGATTTACAGCACGATGTTCTGCCCCTTCTGTGCCCGCGCCAAGAGCCTGCTGGAGCGCAAGGGCGTGCAGTACACCAACATCGACATCATGGAAGACAGCTCGAAGCGGGACGAAATGGTGGCGCGCTCGGGGGGCCGCAGGACCGTGCCGCAAATTTTCATCAACGACGAGCATATCGGCGGCTTCGACGATCTTTCGGCGCTCGATCGCGCCGGCAAGCTCGACCCCAAGCTCGGAGTGCATCCCGCATGACGCAAACCTTCAAGGCCGCGTGCCTCCAGCTCAACTCCCAGCGCGAGGTTGAACCCAACATCGCGGCGCTGGAGGTGCTGGCGAGGCGCGCGCGCGAGCAAGGGGCCGAGCTCATCATCACGCCCGAGGTCAGCGACATGATCGAGCCCGAGCGCGCGCTCCGATTCGAGAAGGCGCGCGTCGAGGCGGAGCATCCGATGCTGACGGCGGCGCAAAAGCTCGCGCGCGAGCTGGACGCGCATCTGCTGCTCGGCTCGCTGGTGGTGAGGGTCGATTCCGAGACCCTCGCAAACCGCTCATTTCTGATCAATCCCGAAGGCGCGATCGTTCAGCGCTACGACAAGATTCACATGTTCGACGTGAACCTGCCCAATGGCGAGCGCTATCGCGAATCGGCGGTGTTCCGCCCGGGTGCCGAGGCGGTCGTTGCACCGCTGCCCTGGGGCGTGCTCGGCATGACCGTCTGCTACGATCTGCGCTTTCCGCAGCTCTATCGCGCGCTCGCCCGTGCCGGTGCCGATTTTCTCACGATACCCTCGGCCTTCACCGTGCCCACGGGACGCGCGCACTGGCAGGTACTGATGCGGGCGCGCGCGATCGAGACCGGCTGCTTCGTCTTTGCCCCCGCGCAGTGGGGCGAGCACGCCAAGGGGCGCAAGACCTATGGCCATTCGATCATCGTGGCGCCTTGGGGCGAGGTGCTCGCCGAGGCCGAGGACGGCGTCGGCTCGATCATCGCCGAGATCCACCCAGCCAAGGTGCTGGAGGCTCGCCAGCAGGTGCCGTCGTTGAGCCATGACCGCCCGTTCAAACTGCCGATGCCGCTCAAAAAGCCGCTTGCGGCGGAATAACGCTGGCTGCAACGGAGGCTACGCGTGCAAATTCCGGATTGTCCCTTCAGGGTAACCGATTGGAGCCGGGTGCCGGCAACTCAGCACCCCGGCACCACTGGTTTGGCGCTGTGGCGGACGCTGGAAATCGGCGATGTTCGGATTCGGTTGGTCGAGTATTCGCCCGGCTACCTCGCGGATCATTGGTGCGAGCGCGGCCACATTCTTTACGTCGTTGAGGGCGAACTACAGACCGAGCTACAGGGCCGCGAAACTGTCACGCTCAGGCCCGGCATGAGCTACGAGGTCTCCAACCACCGCAGCTCGCATCGCTCCTCCACCAAAACCGGCGCAAAGCTCTTCATCGTGGATTGAGCCCCGAGAAGCGGCTTGGCGAAGCGGACCTTCACCCCGGCCCTGCTTCGGCGACCGGCAACGGCTTGAGTGCCGCGCGATTTATTGCCGCCAACCGCTGAACCATTGCGGGGCGCGGGTCCTCCACCTGCCCCTGCTCGAAAGCGATAGGGGTAAGCTCTGAGAAGGCCTCCAGCAATTCGCTGGGCCGCAGCAGGAAATCAGGGTTGCTGGGCCGGCCGAAGCGCTCGTTCCCGGTCATAAAGGTCTCGTAGATCAGGACCCCGCCCTGCCCCAGCGCCCTGGCAATGGCTGGGAAAAGCTGACGGTGCAAATAGTTAGTGACGACCACGCCCGAGTAGCCGCCACCCAGGCTCCAGGGCGCTCCGTTCTCGAGATCGATGGCGCGGATTTCGACCGCGGAGACATCGGTAAACCGGTTTCGGAGTTCGCTCACCTCCCGATCGACCGCCACTACCTGATAGCCGCATTCCACCATTAGCGCGGTGTGGCGGCCGCGCCCTGCCGCCAGGTCGAGCACCGGGCCCAATTTGGGGATCAACGGTAAAAACCGTTTAACCCACAGCGAGGGTTTCTCCCCACAAGGGAGGTCAGCTTGTTTTGGCACTTGAACCTCGGGTTTGCTAAACCACTTACAAATATGTCACTCTATCCCCTTGTTAAGGCGGCCTTTGGCATCGAGACGGCACATGATCCTTTATACGCTCCGCTGCTGCGACGATCACGAATTCGAGGCTTGGTTCCGCGACGGGCGGGCGTTCGACCAACAGGCCAAGGCCGGTGAGGTTTCCTGCCCACAGTGTGGCAGCACGGAGATTGTGAAGGCACCGATGGCACCGAGCGTCGGACGCAAACGCTCCGAACCGACGGCTGCCGACCTTCGCCGCGCGCTCCAGATGGTGCGCAAGCACGTGGAGACCCATTGCGAGCATGTGGGCGAGCGCTTCGCAGACGAAGCGCGCAAGATTCATAAGGGCGAGGCGCCCGCACGCGGAATCTACGGCGACGCGACCGACGACCAGCACCGGGCGCTCGTGGATGAAGGGATCGAGGTGCAGCGCTTGCCTTGGGTCCCGCCGAACGACGCCTGACCGCCATCATCCCTGACGAAGGATCGCCCGCGACCGCACGGGTCGCTTTTGCTCCTGCGGACGCGCGCCCATGACGAAATTCCGCACCCTCGACCAGATCGATCCGAAGGACAAGACGACGCTGGTGCGCGTCGACCTCAACGTGCCCATGAAGGATGGCAAAGTCGCCGACGCGACCCGCATCGAGCGGGTAGCGCCGACGCTCCGCGAGCTCGCCGAGCGCGGCGCCCGCGTGGTGGCGATGTCGCATCTGGGCCGCCCGAAGGGCCGCGAGCCGGGCCTCTCGCTCGCGCCGCTGGTGGCACCGCTTGCCCGCGCGGTCGGGCGTCCCGTGGCATTCGCCCTCGACTGCGTCGGCGCCGAGGCCGAGCGTGTCGTGCGTGCACTCCGGCCCGGCGAGGTGGCGCTGCTCGAGAACCTCCGCTTTCATCCCGAGGAGGAGAAGAACGACCCTGCCTTCGCGCGGCAACTGGCGGCGCTCGGCGATCTTTACGTCAACGACGCTTTCTCGGCCGCGCACCGCGCCCATGCCTCGACCGAGGGCTTGGCGCATCTGTTGCCGGCGGCGGCCGGACGGCTGATGCAGGCGGAGCTGGAGGCACTTTCGGCGGCACTCGAGACGCCGAAGCGGCCGGTAATGGGGCTTGTGGGCGGCGCCAAGGTCTCGACCAAGCTCGACCTGTTGAATTTCCTGGTGCGCAAGGTGGACCTGCTGGCGATTGGCGGCGCCATGGCAAACACACTGCTGGCGGCCAAGGGTGTCGCGGTCGGCAAATCGCTCTGCGAGCATGAGATGGCCGGGACCGCGCGCGGCATTTTCGAGAGTGCGAAAGCGGCAGGCTGCGAGCTGGTGCTCCCGGTCGACGCGGTGGTCGCGCGCGAGTTCAAAGCGGATGTGCCGACCGAGACGGTGGCTATCGATCGAGTACCAGGGGACACGATGATCCTCGATATCGGTCCCGCCACGGTCGAGGCGATTGCAGCGCGGCTCGCTCAGGTAAAAACGCTGGTCTGGAACGGGCCGCTCGGCGCATTCGAGACGCGGCCCTTCGCACGCGGGACCAGCGAGGTGGCGCGCCGCGTGGCGGCGCTCACCCGAGCCGGCCGATTGCTGAGCGTCGCCGGTGGCGGCGATACGGTGGCGGCCCTCGCCGCGGCTGGCGTCGGCGAGAGCCTGAGCTACGTCTCGACCGCCGGCGGTGCTTTTCTCGAATGGCTTGAAGGCCGCGAATTGCCGGGCGTCGCTGCGCTCGAGACGCGGTAAAGCGGATCTTTCGAAAATTTGTCAAAAATGCCGAGCGAACGCGCTTTGCTGGAGGCCTGATCGGCAGTACTCTAACAGATTGACATTTATGGTTAATTTCCCGTGCAAATCCCGTTCGTCCAACCCGTTGTTCAGCCGCCGCCACAGCCGCCTCCACCGGTCGCCGTCGAACCGGTGCGCGCGCAAGCGGTTGAGCCCGCGCGCCAGGTGACGGCGAGCCGCTCCGGAGGCGAGAGCACCAACAAGGAAAAGGCGCACACGGGCTCGGGGCACTCGGGTCAAGGCGCCGCGGCCGCCAAGCGGCGCGGAGGGCTTCTCGACCTTTTCGTTTGAGCGATCTTGCAGCCCCGTAGTGCCTTACTTTGTGTGGCACTGCCTGCAGTCCACCACACTGGACGCCTCAACTCTTCCTCGCCATGCTCTGGCAATGGCGACCGAAACGGGACGCGGCCCAAGCCTGCGCACCATACCGCCCGGCGATAATCGCGAGCGCATGGTGTGCCCGGATTGCGGATTTATCGCCTATGAGAACCCCAAGGTCGTCGTGGGCTCGGTGGTGCATGCCGAGGATGATCGGGTGCTGTTGTGCCGACGCGCGATCGACCCGCGCCGGGGCTTCTGGACCTTGCCCGCGGGATATCTCGAACTCCACGAGTCAACGCTGGCCGGGGCGCTGCGCGAAGCGCGGGAGGAAGCCTGCGCCGAGATCGAGATCGAGGGGCTGCTCGCGGTCTACAACATTCCACGCCTAAGCCAGGTGCAGATCATCTATCGCGCGCGCCTCGCTGGGTCCGCGATCGCGGCCGGCCCCGAGAGCCTCGAGGTTAGGCTCTTCGCCTGGGACGAAATTCCTTGGGATGAGATCGCTTTTCCTTCGGTGCACTGGGCGCTTCGCCACTTCGCGGAGTGGCGCTCAACCGGCGACGGCGTGGCGCAGGGAAATCCCGAATAGCGGACCTACCGCGCGGCCTTGCTGGGCGAAGTACTGGCCCATTTGCGCAACCCTCCGTCGCATCTCCCCCTCTCATGACGGACTGTTAACTCAGGTGGAGGGCGGGAGCCTTCGTCGGACCCGCGCCCTCCCCTCTTTCCCGACACCAAAACCGGTCGTTGCATCGCCGATTGTCACCCCCGATCATGCGCTCAAACCATGGCTTGTGGGCGGGAGGAAATCGCGATGGAGGGGACAATCAATCCGGGCCTGGGATCAGAGCCGGCGGACGTCGCGATCACCTTTGAGGGGGGTAGCGGAAGTCTCAATCCTTCATAGCCGGCGGCCTGATCGATGACGGGAGCAGCGTTCTCCACCGGGGTGAGCATCTTCCTGCACGGCCTGGCCTTCGCGATGGTGCTGTACCTGATCTCGGTCGGGCTCTCCATCACCATGGGCCTCATGGGATTCGTCAATCTGGCCCATGGCGCGTTCGCGGCCGCGGGGGGCTATGCGGCGATAACCTTGATGAGCCGGTGGCACGTGCCGTTCCCGCTGGCGCTCGCGCTGGCGGCACTGCTCGTCGGAGTTCTCAGTTTAGTGCTGGAGCGCCTGCTTTATCGCCGGCTCTACGGTGCCCCGGAACTCGACCAGGTGCTGTTCACGATCGGCCTTATCTTCGTTGCCGCCGCCGGCGCGCGCGCGATTTTTGGCCCATTATCCTTCTCGCTCCAGCCGCCTCTTTATCTGCGCGGCACGATCAATCTGGGCTTCGATACCTTTCCGACCTATCGCACATTCCTGATCGTCTCCGGCATCTTGTTGGCGACGCTGTCGTGGCTCGCCCTTGAGCGCACGCAATTCGGCGCTCGCATCCGAGCAGCGGTCGACAACCGCCGCATGGCGCAATCGATCGGCATCGACACGGACCGTCTTTTTGCCGTCGCCTTCGCGCTGGGCAGCGCGCTTGCGGCGCTCGGCGGGGCACTCGGCTCCGAGATCATGGCGATCGACCCTGGCTACGCGGTCGAGCACATGATCTATTTCTTGATCGTGGTGTCTGTGGGCGGCCTCGGCAGCGTGAGAGGGCCATTTCTCGCGGCCCTCGTGCTCGGCGTTCTGGACCAGGCGTTTAGGACATTGCTGCCGCAGTACGGTGCTTTTTACATCTACGCGATGACCCTGGGCGCGCTGTTATGGCGCCCACAGGGCTTGTTCGCACGCGTTCGATGAGGGCACTTTGAGCGCTTTCATGATCGCGCTATGGTTGCGGCGCCATGGCGCGTGATTTTTTCATCGGGTCGCCGATCTTCGTGGGCTTCCAGGGATTTTTTCGGGAATGGCAACATCCCGACTAGGCCAACCGGCCAGCTCACCCATAGCGCCTGCCGCGATCACCGCACTCTCCCGGCGCCATCGGTTGAGGCCACTCGAAGCATTGCCGTGGATTGCTGCTCTCTCCGGCTATCTCCTGTTTCCCGATTACCTGGCGCTCGGGGCGCAAATCCTGATCGCGATCCTGTTCGCGCTTTCGCTCGATCTGATCCTCGGCTATGCGGGGATCGTCACCTTGGGGCAGGCGGCGTTTTTCGGAATCGGGGCCTATACCGCCGGCATTCTGGCGGTCCACGGCTGGACCGAACCGATATCGGAGTTGCTCGCGGCGGCGGCGGCCGCGGGAATGCTTGGCATCGTCACCGGGTTCGTCGTGCTGCGCACCGAGGGCCTGCCGTTGCTGATGTTGACACTGGTGGTGGCCGAGATGATCGCCGAGATCGCCAACAAGTGGGACGCGGTGACCGGCGGTGCCGACGGCCTCCAGGGCATGACGATCGCCCCGGTCTTCGGTCTCTTCCGGTTCGATCTGCTGGGGCGCACCGCTTTCTGCTACTCGCTCGCGGTGCTGTTCCTCTGTTGGCTCTTGGTGCGCGCGATCGTTTACTCTCCGTTTGGCCGATCGCTCACGGGCATCCGCGAGAACGCGACACGCATGCACGCGATCGGCGCGCCGGTTTTGACGCGGCGGATCACGGTTTACGCAATCGCTGGATCGCTTTCGGGAATTGCCGGAGCGCTGCTCGCTCAGACCGAGCAGTTCGTCGGTCTGCAGACCCTGAGCTTCGAGCGCTCCGGCGGGGTGGTTATCATGCTGATCCTGGGTGGCGCCGGTCGGCTTTACGGCGCGTTTATCGGCGTGCCGCTCTACATGCTGGCTCAGGATCAGCTCGCCGAGCGCTATCCGGTTTACTGGTCGGCCGGAATCGGCGTGCTGCTCATCGCGGTGGCGCTGGGCGCGCGCGGTGGAGCGCTCGGGCTCTGGGATCGGGCCAGCCGTTGGATCGCTCGATGACCGCGCCTGCGATCGAAACGAGAGGCCTGCGGAAGAATTTTGGCGCCCTAATGGTGGCGAACGGAATCGATTTCGCGCTCGAAGCGGGCGCACGTCACGCGCTGATCGGGCCCAACGGTGCCGGCAAGACGACGTTCGTCAATCTGGTGAGCGGAGCGCTCTCTCCCAGCGCCGGGCGCATCCTGCTCGGGGGCGAGGACGTAACGCGGCTCACCCAGGCGCCGCGCGTCAAGCGCGGCCTCGTTCGCACCTTCCAGATCACGATGCTATTCCGTGGCCTGAGCGTGCTCGAAAACGTGGCGCTCGCGATCGGCGAGCATGCGGGACTCGCGGGCGACCTGCTGCGGCCGGCGGGAACGCGCAGCGGAGTCGTCGAGCGCGCTTATGCGATGCTCGAGCGCCTGGACCTCGCGGACGACGCCGCCCGGCTAGTCCGCGAACTGCCTTACGGCCGCCAGCGACTGGTGGAGATCGCGGTGGCGCTGGGTCTCGAGCCCAGAGTGCTGCTGCTGGACGAGCCGGCAGCGGGTGTGCCGGGCGACGAGAGCGGCATCATCATCGAAACCATCGAGAGCCTACCGGCGGACATCG
>Ga0187765_10000600_pt1 | contig 13267 bp, 12 predicted proteins | sample 0216_QUI02_MP05__3_FD_133018 | JGI IMG/M metagenome (GOLD analysis project Ga0187765, IMG submission 133018) | Tropical peat soil microbial communities from peatlands in Department of Meta, Colombia - 0216_QUI02_MP05_10_MG | ecosystem: Environmental > Terrestrial > Soil > Wetlands > Peat ...
CATGCCGGTCGGCTTCGTCGACGCAGCCGAGTCGAAGGCCGCGCTGATCGCCTCCGACCTCACGTTCGTGGCCATCGAGGGCACCCGGGGCGGCAGCCCGCTCGCCGCCGCCACCGTGAACGCGCTGCTGCGGGCAGCCGAGGGAGCGTCGTGACGACCGAGGCGGCGACGATGCGCAGAGGGTTCACGACGGGCACCTGCGCCGCGGCCGCCGCGGCTGCGGCGGCCCGCGCCCTGGTGGGCGAGTCGTGCGACGCCGTCGCGGTGGAGTTGCCCGGCGGCGAGATCGTCACCCTCGCTGTCGAGGCGGTCGAGCGCCCACGTGACGACCTCGCTCGCGCCGCGGTCGTCAAGGACGCGGGCGACGACCCCGACGTCACCGACGGCATGACGGTCGTCGTCGAGGTCGAGCGGGTGAGCGGGTCCGGCGACAGGATCGAGTTCCTCGCCGGTGAGGGCGTGGGGACGGTCACCCGGGCCGGCCTGCAGCTCGCCCCCGGCGAACCCGCCGTCAACCCCGTCCCTCGGGCGATGATCGCCGCCGCCACGCGCGCCGTCCTGCCGGACACGCCGCTGCGCGTGACAGTCGGTATTCCCGGTGGGCGCGAGGTGGCGGCGCGCACCTTCAACGGCCGCCTCGGCATCGAGGGCGGCCTGTCCATCCTGGGCACGACCGGTCGTGTCGAGCCCAAGTCGGAAGACGCGTGGCTGCGCTCGCTGTTGCCGCAGGTCGACGTGGCGCTCGCCGACGGGAGCGGCACCGTCTACCTGACGCCGGGCGGCTTCGGCGAACGGGCGGCGCGCGAGGTGTTCGGCGCGACCGAGACGCAGATCGTGCAGTGCTCCAATTTCGTCGGGGACCTCCTCGACCGCTGCGCAGACCTCGGGATGCGCCGGGTGGTCCTCGTGGGGCACGCCGGCAAGCTCGTCAAGGTCGCGGCCGGTGTCTGGCTCACCCACAGCCGGGTCGCGGACGCGCGCCTGGAGACGCTCGCGGCGCTCGCCGCGGCGGCAGGCGCGCCGTTTCCGGTCGTGACGGAGCTGCTGGACCTGCCGACCGTCGAGGCCGCCGTGGAACTGCTCGAGGACGAGGGCCTCGCTGACGTCTGGGACGACGTGGCCGAGCGTGCCGCGCGGCGGGCCGCGGAGCGCGCCGCACGGCGGGCCGGAGACGGCGCGCCTCCCCGCTGCGATTGCGCGGTCGTCGACTACTCGGGCTCGGTGATCGGCCGCTCCGCGGCGCTGCGGGCCGACGCGGCCCTGCCGGAGCGGCCGGCGACGGCGCCCTCCGTCGGCGCCTCGCCGGACCGAACCGGCTTCGCGCTCACCGTCGCCGGCACGGGCCCGGGAGCGAGCGAGTGGCTCACGCCCACGGCCTGGCGTGCCATCCGTCGCGCCGAGGTCGTCGCCGGCGGGCGCCGGCAGCTCGAGCGCTTCGCGCCCGCCGGCGCCGAGCGGGTCGAGATCGGCGCGGACATGCCAGCCGTCGCGGCCGCGCTGCGGTCCCGCGCCGGCCGTCGCATCGTCGTGCTGGCGAGCGGCGACCCCGGGTTCTACGGTGTCGCCGCCACGCTGCGCCGTCTGCTCCCTGAGGCGCGGATCGTCACGCTGCCCGGCATCAGCGCGGCTCAGCTCGCCGCCGCGCGCCTCGGCCGGCCGTGGGACGACCTGCACTTCGCGAGCGCACACGGGCAAGACGTCGAAGGCGTGGTCGCCACCGTCGCGGAGCACCACCGGGTGCTCGCCCTGGCGGATGCGCTACGCAGCCCGCAAGCCATCGCCGCGGCCGTGACCGCTGCCGGTATCCCGGCCCGGGTCACGGTCCTCGAGCGCCTGGGCGAGCCCAGCGAGCGCGTCACCAACGCCGGAGCCGAGGAGATCGCCGCGGGCGAGTTCGACGGCCTGTCGGTCGTGCTCATCGAGCGAAGGAGGCCGTCGTGACCAGAGCTGCCGACGCCGGCGAGCGCCGACCCCTCCACGTGCCGCCCGGACTCCCCGACGAGCTCTTCGCCCGGACCGGCGTGCCGATGACCAAGCGCGAGGTGCGAGCTCTGACCATGGCCGTCGCCGAGCTGCGGCCGGCGCATCGCGTGCTCGACATCGGCGCCGGCACCGGAAGCCTCACCGTCGAGGCCGCCATGCTCTGCCCCGGCGGCGCCGTCACCGCGATCGAGCGCGATGCCGAGGCCGTGCGGCTCGTCTCCGAAAACGTGGAGCGGTTCGGGCTGACCAACGTCGGCGTGATCACCGGTGCGGCGCCGGCCGCGTTCGCGGACCTCGAGCCACACTCGTTCGACCGCATCCTCGTGGGCGGGAGCGGCGGCGACCTCGAGGGCATCCTCGCCGGGCTGCCGCGACTGCTCGCGCCCGGCGGGCAGATCGTCTGCAACACCGCCTGCCTCGAGACGACCGCCACGGTCGCCGTGGCCCTGCGGCGCCCACCCTGGAGCGGCTTCACCTGCAGCCAGATCAGCGTCGCCCGCGGCGTGCCGGCCGGCCGGCTGCTGCGCTTCGACGCCCTGAACCCGGTGTGGGTCACGAGCGCCCGCCTGGAGGAGGCATGAGCACCCGGACGATCGTGGGCGTGGGTGTCGGTCCCGGCGACCCCGGGTTGCTCACGGTCCGCGCCGTCGAGGCGCTTCGCGGCGCCGGTGCCGTCCTTGCCCCGGCGCCCCGGCGCGGGGGCGAGAGCCTCGCCCTCGCCATCGCCCGTCCGTACCTGCCGGAGGACTGCGGGGCGCACACGGCGCACTTCCCCATGACCGAGGATCCCGAGGCGCTGTCGGCGGCGTGGGACGAGGCGGCCGCGACACTGCTGCGCCTCGCCGGCGCAGGCTCACCGGCGGTCTTCATCACGCTGGGCGACGCGATGCTCTACAGCACCTGGAGCTACGTGATCGCCGCGGTGCGTCGCGCCGATCCCGCGGCCGACGTGCGCACGGTCCCCGGCGTCACCGCGATGTCGGCCTGCGCAGCCGCCGTCGGGCACCCGCTTGCTGAGGGACGCGAGCCGTTGCTCGTGTGGCCCGACGAGCCGCCCGCAGATGCCGCCGCTCTGTTGTCGCTCGCACCGAACGTCGTCTTCATGAAGGCGGGACGTCACCTCGAAGAGCTCGCTCGCATGGCCGAGGAAGCAGGAGCCCAGGCCGTCGCAGTCAGTCGCGCGTCGCAAGCGGGCGCGCGAGTCACACATGACCTCCGCGCCTGGACGGGCGATCAAGACTACTTCACCACGGTGCTGATGCGTCGCACAGGACGCGACCCACTCGGGACGGCCCCGCGACGCGACGAGGCTCGTCCATGATCTGGTTTGTCGGTGCCGGTCCGGGCGACCCGGAGCTGATCACCGTGCGCGGGCGCCGTCTGCTCGAAGAGGCCGACGTCGTCGTGTACGCGGGTTCACTCGTGCCCGAGGCCGTGCTCCGCTGGACTCGCGACGACTGCGCACTGCACGATAGCGCAGCCATGACGCTCGGCGACCAGATCGAGGTGATGGCATCGGCGCACGCCGCCGGCAAGGCGGTCGTGCGGCTGCACACGGGCGACCCGAGCCTGTACGGCGCGATCGCCGAGCAGATGCGCGCCCTGCGCGAGCGGGGCGTCGACTTCGCCGTCGTGCCGGGCGTGAGCTCGTTCACCGCTGCCGCGGCCGCGCTTCCGGCCGAGCTGACGGCGCCCGGCGTGTCGCAGACGGTGATCGTCACCCGCCAGCCGGGTCGCACGCCCGTACCGCCCGGCCAGGAGATCGCGGGCCTTGCCGCCCACGGCGCCACCATGGCGATCTTCCTGTCGGCCGGCGACATCTCCGGCACCGTGGCCGCTCTGCTCGAGCACTACCCGGCAGACACAGCGGCGGCCATCGTCCAGCGGGCGAGCTGGCCGCAGCAACTCGTGTTGCGCGGCACGCTCGAGACGATCGCGGCGCAGGCGGCGACTGCCGGCGTCGACCGGACGGCCATGATCCTGGTGGGCGACGCGCTCAGAGGCGAGGGAGAGGCGTCGCTCCTGTACGATCCCGGCTTCACGCACGGGCACCGGCGGGCCGGAGGACGTGGCGCGGCGCGGCGCTCCGAGGGGGGGCCGCCGCGATGATCCACGTGGACCGGCCGGGACCGATCGCCCTCATCGCCGTCTCAGCGGAGGGCGCCAGGCTCGGCCTCGGCCTGCGTCAACGGTTCGCCGGGCCCGGGCGGGTCACCCTCTGGGCCGCCAGGCCCTACATCTCCGAGGCGCGCGTGTACGAGGCTCCGCTCGCCGAGTTCGTCGGGGGGCTCTGGGCCGGCCACGCCGCGATCGTCGGCGTGATGGCGAGCGGCATCCTGGTCCGCGCCATAGCGCCGCACGTCTCGAGCAAGCACGAGGACCCGGCCGTGGTCGTGGTCGACGACGCCGGGCGGTTCGTCGTCAGCCTGCTCTCCGGGCACGAGGGCGGCGCCAACCGCCTGGCGGAGCAGATCGCGGCCGAGACGGACGGTCAGGCCGTGATCACCACCGGGAGCGAGGCGCGCCGCCGCGTGGTGGTCGGCGTGGGCTCACGCAGGGGCGTGACCGCGGAGCAGGTGCTGGCCGCCGTGGACGAGGCGCTGGCCGCCGCCGGCAAGACCCGCGGCGACGTGCGCCTGCTGACGACCATCGACCTGAAGAAGGACGAAGCAGGCATCCTGGCGGCCGCCGACCGGCTCGGGGTGCCTGTGCAGATCATCGGCCGGGAGCGCATCGGCGTGCTGCAGACGGCGCTGCGCGACCCGGGGTTCGTGGAAGAGATCACAGGAGTGGCCGCGGTATGCGAACCGGCAGCGATGCTGGCCGGCGCCCGGACCGAACTGCTTGCGCCCAGGCTGGCGCGGCACGGGGTGACGGTGGCGCTGGCCCAGGACGTCTGTGGCTCGTCGGCCTGGGACCGGGCGGACGGGATCACCTGACGGCGGCGGCGGCGGCGGCCTTGGCCGCCGCCGACGTCGTCGTCGGCTACAGGCCCTATCTGGAGCTGGTCGCGGATCTTGTGGCCCGCAAGCGGAGGGTCGCGAGCGGCATGCGGCAGGAGGCGGCGCGTGCGCAGGTCGCCGTCGATGAGGCCGTGGCCGGATCCCGCGTCGCCGTCGTCAGCAGCGGCGACGCCGGCGTGTACGGCATGGCCGGCCTGGTGCTCGAGTTGCTGCCCGAGGGGTCGCCGGTCGCGGTCGAGGTCGTGCCGGGAGTGACCGCCGCGAGCGCCGCCGCCGCCTGCCTGGGCGCGCCGCTCATGAACGACTTCGCCGTCGTCAGCCTGAGCGACCTGCTCACCCCGCTCGAGACGATCGAGCAGCGGCTCGCGGCGGCCGCCGACGGCGGGTTCGTCATCGCCCTCTACAATCCACGCAGCACGAGGCGGCACGAGCCGCTGCGCCGCGCGCTCACGATCCTCCGTGAACGACGCGCCGCAGACACGCCCGTCGGGCTAGTGCGCAACGCCCTGCGCGACGAGCAGAAGACGGTCGTCACGACACTCGGCAAGCTGCGCGAGGTCGACGTCGACATGCTCAGCATCCTCATCGTCGGCAACCATGAGACGCTCGTGCGCGACGGCCGCATGATCACGCCGCGGGGGTACCCGGCGTGATCCTGCTGCTGGGTGGCACGAGCGAGGCGAGGTCGCTGGCCGTGCAGCTTCGCGACGCCGGCTACGACGTGCTGCTGAGCACAGCCAGCGAGTACGGCGCCCGGCTGGCGGCGCCCGGCGGGGTGAACGTCCGTGGCGGCGTCCTCGATCCACCGGGCCTGGCCGGTCTCGTGAGCAAGGCTGATGCCGTGGTAGATGCCACGCATCCGTTCGCCGAGGTCATCTCGAGCGAGGCGGCCTCGGCGTGCGCGCGGGTGGGCCGCCCGTACCTTCGTCTCGAGCGACCGGTCGCTGCGCTGCCGCCCTCGGCAGTCCGTGCCGCCGACGCTGCCCATGCGGCCCGGCTCGCGGTCGGGCTGGCCGGCAAGGCAGGCGGCGGCATCCTGCTCACCGTCGGCAGCAAGACCGTCGGCGTCTACGCGGCGGCGGCGCAGGCGGCCGGCCTCCGGGTCGTCGCGCGCGTGCTGCCCACCGTCGAGAGCCTGCGTGCCTGCACCGAGGCCGGCTTGCCGCCAGCCGACGTGATCGCCATGCAGGGGCCGACGAGCGCCGAGCTCGACGCGTCGCTGCTGCGGCATCTCGGGGCCACGGTGCTCGTGACCAAGGAGAGCGGCGACGCCGGCGGTCTCACCGAGAAGCTGCGCGCGGCGGAGCTGGCCGGGGCGACGGCGGTCGTCGTCGCGCGGCCGGCTGGCCCTGCCGGCCTGCGGTCGGACGAGCTCGCCGCGCGACCCGCCCGTGCGGCCACCGCGCGGCCCGCCGACCCGGCCGCCGCGCGACCAGCTGCCGGGAGCCCGCCTGAAGCGTGCGCCGGGTGGGCCTCCGTCGCCGTCGCGCACACGGCCGAGGAGGCGCTGGCGTGGCTTGCCGCGGTGTCGAGCTCCCCGGTGGCGGACACGACGGGGGCGCCCGGGGACGATGCCGCGGCGCGCGGCCCGCACCTGCGCGGCGGCCTCCTGCAGGTCTACACGGGCGAGGGCAAGGGCAAGACGACGGCCGCGACCGGCCTGGCGCTGCGCGCCCTCGGCGCCGGCCTCGCCGTCACCTTCGTCCAGTTCGTGAAGGGCGGTCGGGAGAGCTCGGAGCTCGCGCCGCTGCGCTCAGCCGGCGCCTGTGTCGTGCGCCCGGCGGTGGACCGCAGCGGGCTGCTGCGGGGCGCCGCGACCGACGCGGACCGGGCCGCCGCGGCCGCGGCCTGGGCCGCGGCGCGGCAGGCCCTCAGCGACCCGGGGTGCGACCTCGTCGTGCTCGACGAGCTGCACGGCGCGCTGCGTCACGGGCTCGTCGATCTCGGCGAGGTCCTCGCTGCGCTCGCCTCGCGCCCGCCGAGGCAGGAAGTGGTGACCACCGGCCGCGGTGCCCCCGATCGGCTTCTGACGGCCGCCGATCTCGTCACCGAGATGGCTGCGGTGCGACATCCGTATCCCGGGGTGGTCGCGCGCAGAGGAGTCGAGCTGTGAACCCGGCCTTCGACTCGCCGCCTCGCGGCCGCAGACGCGGCGCTCACGCACCATCGCCTGAGCCCGCAACGGGCCCGGGGGGGCGCGCGATCATGTGCGTCGGCACCGGCTCTCACGCCGGCAAGAGCGTGCTCGCCGCGGCGCTCTGCCGCATCTACGCGCGCCGGGGGTACCGGGTCGCCCCGTTCAAGTCGCAGAACATGGCGCTCAACTCGTACGTCACGCCAGAGGGCGGGGAGTTGGGCCGCGCGCAGGCCTACCAGGCGCGCGCGGCCGGCGTGGAGCCACACGTCGATATGAACCCCGTGCTGCTCAAGCCGAGCTCGCAGCTCGGCAGCCAGGTGGTGGTCCTCGGCCGGTCGGTCGCGCACATGTCGGTCCGCGAGTACCACGCGTTCCAGCCCGAGGTGTGGCCGACGGTGGTCACTGCCCTCGAACGGCTGCGGGCCGCCAACGACCTGATCGTGATCGAAGGGGCAGGCAGCCCGGCCGAGGTCAATCTGCGCGACCACGACATCGCGAACATGCGTGTCGCCATCCACGCCCAGGCGCCGACGCTGCTGATCGGCGACATCGATCGCGGCGGCGTCTTCGCCAGCCTCGTCGGCCACATGGAGCTGCTCACCCAGCCGGAGCGCGATCTCATCGCCGGGTTCGTGATCAACAAGTTCCGCGGCGACGCGTCGTTCCTCGCTTCCGGCATCGACTTCCTGAAGGAGCGGACCGGGGTGCCGACGCTCGGCGTGATCCCGATGCTCGCCGATTGGCGCGGCGACGAGGAGGACTCGCTCGGGCTCGAGGACCGGCGCCGCAGGGAGAGGCCCGAGGCGCCCCTCCAGATCGCCGTCGTGCGCCTGCCGTTCATGAGCAACTACACGGATTTCGACGCTCTCGTCGACGAGCCCGACGTCAACGTGCGCTACGTCGGGGCACCGGACGGGCTCGAGGGCGCGGCGGCGATCGTGCTGCCCGGCACAAAGAGCACGATCGCCGACCTCGAGTGGCTGAAGGACACCGGCCTGGCGGCGGCGGTCACGGGGCGCGCGGCCGGCGGCACGCCGGTCATCGGTATCTGCGGCGGCTACCAGATGCTCGGCCGCCGCATCCACGACCCCGACCACGTGGAGTCCGATCGTGGCACCGTCGAGGGGCTCGGGCTGCTGGACACGGAGACGACGTTCGCCGGTCACAAGCGTACCGTGCGCGTCGAGGGAGAGCTGCTCCGGGCGGCGACCGCCGAAGGACCCGGTGAGGCTGTCCCGGCGCCGGTCCGATCCGCGCGGCCTGCCGCCGGGCTTCTCGGCCCCGCCGGCACGCCCTTGCGCGGCTACGAGATCCACATGGGTCGCACGACGCGGGGGCCGAACGCGACGCCGCTGCTCCGGCTGCGCGGCGCCGACGGCTCCGCCCACGACGACGGCGCCGGCGCCGGCCGTGTCTGCGGAAGCTATGTCCACGGTCTCTTCGACCAGCCCGAGCTCCGCACGACGTTTCTCAACGGGCTGCGGGCCGCAGCCGGCCTCGTGCCGCTCGAGAGCCCGACGACCTCGGCCGACGCCGACATCGACCGTCTCGCCGATCACGTCGAGTCCTACCTGGACATGCCCGCGCTGGACCGCATCATCGGTCTGGAGTCGACGTGATGTCCGGCGCGGCTGGGCCGAGGCGCACGCCCCCCGCCGGAGCGCGGCGGCGCACCGCCTCAGTGGTCGTGGGCGAGGGCGTCCTCGAGCACCGCGGCGGCGCGCGAGCGCGCTTCGTCCACGTCGCCGCGCTGGAGCAGTTCGAGGAGCGGCAGGCCCAGGACGGCCTGCCAGGCCACTCGGCGCGCAGCCGGTGCGACATCGGCCGCGATCGCGCGTGGCTCCCACGCTCGGCGAAGTTCCCCCAGGAGATCGACGAGCGCGGCGTGGTCGTCGCCGATGCGCCCGGCGAGCTCGTCGCGCAACCGTCGGGCGAGCAGCGGGCTCGCGCCGCCCGTCGAGACGCCGACCTGCAGCCGGCCGCGACGCAGCACGGCCGGCACCGCGAAGCTCCCGGCGTCCGGGTCGTCCACCACGTTCACGAGGACGCCGCGCCGCTGGGCCTCCCGCGCGAGCATCGCGTTCGCGGCGGCGTCGCCGCTCGCGCAGACGGCGAGGGCCATCCCGTCCAGGTCGGCGAGCCGCGCCGGACGTCGGGCGACCGTGACGCCGGGCGGCATGTCGACGACCTGGGGCGAGACCACGAGCACCTCTGCGCCTGCTGCAAGAAGTCCCTCGACCTTGCGCCGCGCCACCGGTCCGCCCCCCGCCACAAGGCACTGTCGTCCGCGGAGGTCCAGCGCGACCAGGTAGGGGGGCGCGCCTTCGGGCCCCGCCGCTCGTGTCGTTCCGTCCGTCATACCTCGGAAGGATAGCCCGCCATGACGACCACTAGCCACCGCTCCCCGGTTCCAGGCACCGTCTATCTCGTTGGCGCCGGGCCGGGCGACCCCGGACTTCTCACGCGGCACGGCGCCGCAGCGCTCGCGCGCGCGGACGTCGTCGTCTACGACCGTCTAGCAGATGACTCGATGCTCGCGCTGGCGCCCGGCGACGCGGAGCTGATCTACGTGGGAAAGCAGGCGGCCGTGCACGCCGCGCCGCAGGGGTCCATCAACGAACTGCTCTCCGACCACGCCGCCCGGGGCAGATGCGTGGTGCGGCTCAAGGGCGGAGACCCCTTCGTCTTCGGTCGCGGCGGCGAGGAGGCGACGCATCTTCGCGAGCGCGGGATCCCGTTCGTCGTGGTGCCGGGCGTGAGCTCCGCCGTGGCCGCGCCGGCGTATGCCGGCATCCCGGTGACCGACCGGCGGTACGCCTCGTCGTTTGCCGTCATCACCGGCCACGAGGATCCGACGAGGCCCTCCGCGCGCCTGGACTGGCACGCGATCGCTCACGGCGCGGACACGCTGGTGTTCCTCATGGGTCTCACCAATCTGTCCACCATCTGCGAGCGGCTGGTGGACGAAGGCCGCCCTGCCACGACGCCCGCGGCGGTGATCGAGAGAGGGACCACTCCGGGCCAGCGCGTCGTCACCGGCACGCTGGCCGACCTCGCGGCCCGGGTCGCCACCGCTCGGCTCCATCCTCCCTCGCTGATCGTCGTCGGCGACGTCGTCCGTCTGGGAGATCGTCTCGGCTGGCACGAGACCCAGCTCCTCGCAGGGCGCCGGATCGTCGTGCCGCGCGTGCGTCGCCGGCCGAGCGAGATCGTGCGGCTGCTCAAGGCGGCGGGAGCCGAGATCGTCGAGGTCCCGGTCCTGCGCAGCGAGACCCTGCCGACGCCCGGCGACCTCCTGGAGCGGCTGCACGCGGCCGACTGGCTCGTGTTCACGTCGCCGGGCGCCCTCGAGGCGTTGCTCGAGCAGCTCGCGGACGTCGGCCTCGACGCCCGGGCCCTCGGCCGGGCCCGGCTGGCCGCGGTCGGACCGGCAAGCGCTGCGCAGCTCCGCCGCTGCGGCCTGCGCGTGGACTACGCGCCGCAGGCGGCGTCCGACTTCGCCGGCGGCTTCCCGGTGCGGCCCGGCGCGAGCGCCCTGCTTGTGGGTGAGCAGGGCGGCGATCCGCACGTGCGTCGCGGTCTGGAGGCTGTCGGAGCGGACTGCCTCGAGCTTGCCGTCGACCGGCTGACCATCGACGAGCGCGTGCCCCTGCCCCCGATCGAGCAGTTTGACGGCGTCGCCCTGGCCAGCTCGAATGCGGTCCGCCGCCTGCTCGAGGTGTATCCGGCAGGTCCGCTCGAGCACCAGACCGTGGTCAGCATCGGCCCTTTGACGTCGGCCACCGCGATGAGCCTCGGCGTGCACGTCGATGCCCAAGCCGATACGGCCTCGCCCGCGTCGGTCACAACGTGTTTCGTCGAACGACTCGGGCGTTCGTGAGCGCGACGGGAGAGACCGGTCCTGGGACCGGGCGGCACCGCCAGCCGTTCGCGGATGCTCTCGAACCCGAGGCCGACGGGCTCGTCGATTCGCTTGCGCGCGTGGCGGGTGTCGCGGAGCAGATCGCCGCCCGCGTCGCCGCCGGACCGGTGACGACCGCAGTCACGGCCGAGGAGGTCCGCGAACACCTCGCGGCCAGCTTCGACCTCTCCTCGCCGCTGCCCCTGCCCACCGTGGTCCACCAGGTCATGGACATGCTCGACCGCTGGACCGTCCAGGTGACCCACCCGCGCTACTTCGGTCTCTTCAACCCGAGCGTCACGCCCGCCGCGGTGGTCGCCGACACCCTGGTGGCCGCCTACAACCCGCAACTTGCCGCCTGGCACCATGCCCCGGCGGCCAACGAGATCGAGCGCTTCGTGCTCGACCACATCATGGCCTGCTTCGGCTACGACCCGGACGCCTCGTTCGGCTCGTTCACGAGCGGCGGTAGCGAAGCCAATCTCTCTGCTCTGCTGACCGCGCTCGTGGCGCGCTTCCCGCAGTTCGTCGAGTCGGGCGCGCGCGGGCTAACACGACCCCCGTTGGTCTTCGTCACGCGGGAGACCCACCACTCCGTCCACAAGGCGGCGCGCATCACGGGCCTCGGGACCGAGTCTGTTTGCGAGGTGCCTGTCGACGCAAGGGGGCGCCTGGCGCCGCAGGCGCTCGAAGGCCGTCTGCGCGCAGCTCGGACCGGCGACGCCGAGCCCTTCTTCGTCGTGGCGACCGCAGGCTCGACCTCGACGGGCGTCATCGACCCTCTCCGAGAGATCGGCGAGCTCTGCCTGGAGCACGGCGCGTGGTTCCATGTCGACGCGGCCTGGGGCGGCGCGATCGCCCTGTCGCCGAAGCTGAAGCACCACCTCGACGGCATCGAGCTCGCCGACTCGATCACCTGCGACGCCCACAAATGGCTCTCGGTGCCGATGGCAGCCGGCATGTTCTTCTGCCGACACCGACACGCACCCCGCGAAGCGTTCGGCATCGCGGCTCCCTACATGCCGGTCGCCCAGGATGAGACCTGCGAACCGTTCGCAAGCGGCGTCCAGTGGGCTCGCCGCTTCATCGGCCTGAAGCTGTTCATGTCCCTGGCCACGCTCGGCATGCCGGGCTACGCAGAGATGATCGAACGTCAGGTCGAACTCGGGGGGCACCTGCGCGACGAGCTCGCCCGGCGTGACTGGCTAATCGTCAACAAGACGCCCCTGCCCCTGGTCTGCTTCACACGCGAAGACCTCGACCCGGCGGCGTTGCTGCGGGAGGTCTACGACCGGCAGATCGCCTGGCTGTCGGTCGCCCCCGTGGGCGACCAGGTGGCGCTGCGGGCATGTGTCACGAACTACCGGACCTCGTTCGACGACATCGACATGGTCGTCGACGAGATGACCCGCCTCGCCCGACGCTCGACGCGCTGACGGGCCACACGGCGAGCCCGCGCGCGGTCAGCATCGGCGCCACCCGCCGACGGGCAGACGCCGACAGGGCTCGAGGCTGTGACTGAACGACGACGGGGCCGCGCCCCGCACCGTTCCCTAGTTCTTCAGCGCGACCAGAGAGACGCCGAGACGCTCCTCGGTCGCGTGAAGCTCGCCGATCTTCTCGTCGGTGAGCTCCGCCGGAGCCGCATCGTGGCAGGCGAAGGCGAGCACCGGCACGCCGAGACTGCGCTCCAGCGCCTCGATCTCACCGATCTGCTCATCGCGGAGCTTGGCTGCAAGGGTACAAAGCATGGCTTCACTCCCCCCTCGACGACAGGTGCCACGTGTGTACCCTGGAGACGGCGCAGCCAAGCAGTGACGGATCGTCCACCCAGGCTCGCGGCGGACGGCGAGGCTCCCGAAGCCCGGTTTCGCGCCGGGTATGCTTTCCCTACCGATGAAGACCTTCTGGCGCATCACCAAGCTCCTTGCCGACTACCCCTGGCTCGTGTTCGTGGGCTTCGCCACGGCGCTGCTGCAGACGCTCGCGACGCTCACCATCCCCTGGCTGACGCGCGGCGTCATCAACAAGGCGATCATCCCCGGCAAGACGAGCCTGCTCGTCTGGTACGGCCTCGCGCTGCTCTCCATCGGCGCCCTGCGTTTCGGCTTCGCCGTGGCGCGCCGTCTCTCGACCGGCAAGGTCAGCCTCGCGATCGAGTTCGACCTGCGCAACCGGCTCTGGGCGCACCTCCTGCGCCAGCCGTTCGGCTACTTCGACCGCTGGCCCACCGGTCAGCTCATGTCGCGCGCCATGGCCGACGTGCAAAACGTGCGCATGTTC
>Ga0187765_10000601_pt1 | contig 13265 bp, 9 predicted proteins | sample 0216_QUI02_MP05__3_FD_133018 | JGI IMG/M metagenome (GOLD analysis project Ga0187765, IMG submission 133018) | Tropical peat soil microbial communities from peatlands in Department of Meta, Colombia - 0216_QUI02_MP05_10_MG | ecosystem: Environmental > Terrestrial > Soil > Wetlands > Peat ...
CCTGCCACATGGTTGCCGTGCGCGCTGGTGCAATCGGCGCCAATGCTGGAAGACACTCCTGACACCGGACTGTCAGTTAAGTTGGCGATCAGATTGAAGTTCAGATCGTCGTGCTTGGCAAAGCCGCTGTCGATGATCGCCACCTTCGGCTGGACGCTGTTGGGTTTGAGCTCGCGGTAGCGTTGCAGCACCGTCCACACCGGCGGCAATCGGATCGCCTTCAAGCCCCAATTCCCGTCCTGCGGCAATGTCGGTGCGCTCGCGGTCAGCCCTGCCGAGATCGTCGTCGGCACCACCGCTCCGCCCCAGCTCCAATTGATGATCGTGCCGCCGCTGTCGACTTTGGTGTCGCTTGCCTTCGGGATCGAATGGCCTCTCACCGTCGAGTCCACGGTGACCGAAGCGACGATCGGTTCCCGGCGCAGTTGCGTGACGATCTGCTGGTTGAGGACATCGCTCAATTTCTGGACTTCGGCGGCATTGGTGCCGGTCACGTCGCGCACCACGCGGATGAGACCGAAGCTGCCGCTGCCCCTTTCGATTGTGAGGTGATACTTGGCGAGCAAGGCATCGAGCTGCGGGCCGGTGGTATTGGGTTTCAGCATGATGACGTAGGTGTTGCGTTTCGCCACGACTTGGGCGAACTGCAATCTTGCATCCGGAGTCCCCGGCCGGGTCGCGTCGCTTTGGACGGTCGCGTCCCTGGGATCGCGGCGATCGGCGACGCGAGAAAGCAATGCGCGCGCGGTCAAGTCGCCGACAAAACGCTTGGAGCGCAAATCGGCCGGCCCGATATGGACGGGCGGTGTGCCGAAACCCTGCTTGTCCGGCGGCGTCGGTGATTTTTGCTTCGACGGAAGGATGTAGAGATCCTTCTTGTCGACCGTGGACGGTTTCTGCGTCGTGTCTTGTTTTGGAATATATTTTTCATCGAGCAGTTTCTTCAGCCGGTCGTAGTTCGGCTGCTTCGTTTCGGCAAGGCTGTTCGATAAGAATTGCGGCGGCATCGGCGCCAATAACGCGGCGATCACCACGAATAACATCCGACGAGACATGGTTGCAACTCCTCGTCCACCGGACTGCAAGCATGTCCGCTTTTTGTGGCAGCGGCAAGACGGCCAACCCGTTGCCGCAACGCGAAAAATACTTCCAAGACGGCGGAATATCGGGGCGCATGGCTGCGCGAATGGCTGAAACGCCGTCAGTGCGAGTGCAATACCCTCATCCCTTACGGCTGTTGTTCCAGCAAGGTGATGAGTTTCGTCAGGACCTCAGGCGGCGTGCTCGCGTCAACGCGCAGAATGCGGCCATTCTTCAGCACGATCTCGATCGTCGATTTCGACGAGGCAATTTCAGCATTGGCGCCGCTGCCTTCTGCGTTCGATGGCGGGGTCGACGCAACGGTGGCGCCGCTCACCGGTGTTGTGGTGGTGGCGTTGGATTCGGCCGGCTTGGCAGTGACGGTATCCGCCGGCGTCACGCGCGCGACCTTCGGTTCCTTCGCCGGCTCAGGGGGCGCAGTGGAAGCGCCATCCGCCGGCGTCGTGGCCGTCGGCTTTGAATCCGTTGGCTTGGCGGCGGTGCTGTCGGTCGGGGTCACGCTCGCGACCTTTGGTTCCTTCGCCGGTTCGGTGGGCGCAGCGGTAGCGCCATCAACCGGTGTCGTGGTCGTGGCGTTGGTATCCGATGGCTTGGCGGTTGTGTTGTCCGACGGCGCGATGCTCGCCGCTTTCGGCACTTCCGGAGGCGCGCTCGGCGCAGTCGCAGAGCCGTCCTTCGGGGCGCTGCTCGTCGCATTGTCCGTTGCTTTGAATTTTGTTTCGTCTGTCGGCGGGACGCTGGCGACTTGCGGCTCCTTCGGTGGCTCGCTCGGCGTCGTCGTAGCGCCATCCGCCGGCGCAGTGGTGGCGGCAGTGGTGGTATCGGTCGGTTTGGCCGGCGTGCTGTCTGTTGGCGGGACGTTGGCGGCTTTTGGTTCCTTCGGCGGCTCCGTGGGCGGAGAAGCAGGTGTCGCATTGGCATCGGTCGGCTTGGCGGTCGTGCTGTCCGCCGGTGGTGCGCTGGCAACCTGCGGCTCCTTCGGCGGCTCGCTCGGTGCCGCCGTAGCGCCATCCGCCGGACCGGTCGTTGTCTTCTCCGTGGACTTGGCCGGAGCTTCGGGCGGTGGGGCGGTGATGCCATCCGTGTCGGGCATGATGGCGACTTGCGGGTTTTTGGGCTCGGTCGAGGGTACCGTGCCGCCTCCGGTTGGTGCTGGCGGCTGAGGCAACTCCGTCGGCTTGATGACGGTGTCGTCCGGCGCCGGACCGCTTGCCACCTGCGGCTGTTTTGGCGGTTCGCTTGGCGTGACAGCTCCGCCGGTTGGCGGGTTGGCCGCCTCGGCCTTATCCGTCGGCGTAGAGGCAACCTGCGGTTCTTTGGGTGGTTCCGTGGGCGTGACGATAACATCGGCTGTCGGCGGCTGAGGCACCACAGGAGAATCCCCCGGCTTGGGAGTGGGCGGCGCTTCGGCGAGTTGCGGAGGCTTCTGCGACTCCTGCGGCGGCGTCGTCGCGTTCCCGGTAACGGTGCCGCCGGGCGTGGGCGCGGCGTCGCTTGGTGCGGCGGACGGTGTCGGAGCGGGTGCCGGCTGCGGGGTCTTGTTGACGACCACGATCGACGACGAAATCCCCATCGCCAGTTTGAGATCGTCCGTCGATCCCGGGAAAATATTGACGTCCCACCGCTCGACGCTCGGGTCCTCAGGATTGCGAATTCCCGCCTTGGTCAGGTCGCCCATGTTGGTGAATTGCCAAAGCTTCCAATCCCATTTGCTCGCCCAGCCGCCCTTGGTTCCCGGCTGTTCCACGCGCAGATCGGCGTCTTCCATCGCCGAGATCCAAATCGGATAGGGCTTCAATTGCTCGAGCTTCTTTTCGTCGTGGATGCGATCCATCCACCACGCCCGGCTGGTGTAGACGACCGGAACGCGCCCGCTCTCCTGTTCGACGATATTGAGCCATGTCAGCGCGCGCTTGAGAATTTCGTCCGCCGAAAGATTGCTCCAATGATCGTCGCCCGTCTTCGGCTGCCAATTTCGTCCGCTCGGATAGATGTCCCACTCGAGATCGAGCACCGGCGGCAGATCGTTGGCCTGCAGCTTGCCCATTTTCTCGAGGAAAACTTTGGCCTGTGTTTCCGGGTCCACATCGGCGCGCATGAAGTGGTAGGCGCCGCGGAGAATCTTGGGCTGCTTCGCCAGCGCGCGCCAGTGACCGTCGAACGTCGGATCGCGATATGCGATTCCTTCGGACGCCTTCACATAGACGAACGCGACTTTCTGGTCGGCGACGCGTTCCCAGTCGATCTGGCATCGGCAGTTGTCGATGTTGTGGTGCGAAACGTCGATACCGAAAACCGCGTCGGTCCTCGTCGACGGAAAACTGAACGTCTTTGCCAGCGCGGACGAGAGCGCGCTCGGTCCGAGTTCCTTGAGCGCCTCTTTCTGGACGAGTCGGAAACGTTGTCCGCGCGAAAGACCGTCGCCTTCGACCACAGGTGTCGTCTCGCTGGGCGCCACCGTGGGCGCCTGCTTGGGAGGCGTCTCGGCGACCGGGCCTGTTGGTTTCGGTGGCGCGGCGTCGGGGCTCGGCTTGGGCGGCGCTTCGGCGACCCGCGATCTCTTGCTGCGCGGCCGTGACGACTTCTGCTCCACGGGCGGCGGCGCGACCGGGCGCGACTCTTTCGGAAGCTGTGCGGACGGCTGCTGTTCGACCGGCAGCTGCACGATGGCTTTGGGGGCGGGAGCTGTCTCCGATTGTGTCGGGGCGACGATGGCGGGTTCAACCGAAGCCGACGGACGCAGCAATAGGGCTGGGAGTAGAATCGCCGCAGCGACGAGGGCCGCACTTCCAAGGATCATCAATCCCGGTTCAAGATCCCGATCCATCACGTCCCCACGCCTTCACAACGCAGCTTGTCGGCCGCAACCACGGCTCGCGCACTGTATAGCGCAATTTTTACCGGTAAGCCGAAATGATGTTCGATTTTTGATCGCGCAGCCAAACTGTCGTTACGCGTCGTCGTATCGAGCGTGACTTTCCCGGCGTCGCCGCCGATACGCTATTGTCCTCTAAAACAAGCAGAATTCACTTAAACTGCCTTGGACAAGGCTGACCGGCCGGGCTAACAAGCACGGCTACGGCTTTAGGATAATGCTGAAATGTCAAAGCTCGAACTCTCGATAGCGATCGGCGACTACGACCGCAACCGCCCCCTGATCGATGGCGCGGTGGCGATCGACGGCGTCGATCCCGTTTTCATGGCGCTTCCGCCCGAAGAGATTTTTTTCCGCGCCTTCCGCACGCAAGACTTCGACATTTGCGAATGCTCGCTGTCGAGTTTTTCCGTCCGGACCGCGTCCGGGCAATGTCCCTATGTGGGCGTACCGGCCTTCGTCTCCCGCATGTTTCGCCATACCTCGATCTACGTGCGCACCGACCGCATCAAGCAGCCGGCTGATCTCAAGGGCCGCAAGGTCGGCGTGCCGGAGTATCAATTGACCGCCAACGTCTGGGCACGCGCCATTTTGCAGGATGAGTTCGGCGTTGCGCCAAGCGACATCCATTGGATTCGCGGCGGCATCGAGCACGCCGGGCGGCCCGAGAAGATCACCATCAAACTGCCCGCGGGCGTGCGTCTCGACAATGCGCCCGAGGGCGTGACGATTTCCGAATTACTCGCGCGCGGCGAAATCGATGGGTTCATCGCGCCGCGCCCGCCGACAACCGCAGGCGAGAAGAATATCGGCTGGCTGTTTGCCGATCCGGTCGCAGCGGCGAAGGACTACTTCAAGCGCACCGGCATTTTCCCGATCATGCATCTGATCGGCGTGCGCCGCACGCTTGCCGAGCAGCACCCATGGTTGCCGGCGGCGGTGCTCAAAGCCTTCGAGCAGTCGAAAACGATGGCGCTCGCGCATCTTGCCGATCCTTCGGCCACCAAGGTCACGCTGCCGTTCGTCGAGGAGCGCCTGCGGGAGGCACGCGAATTCATGGGCGATGATTTCTGGTCCTACGGTTTGGCGCCCAACCGCAAGACGCTTGAGACCTTTTTGCGCCATCATCATTCCCAGGGTCTCTCGTCGCGGTTGCTCAAGGCCGAGGAACTGTTTCATCCTTCGACTTATGAAAGTTTCAAAATCTAGCGCTGCGCGCTTATCGGCAGGTCCATGATGATCCAGGCGCGCCGGCTAGGACACGCGAGTTTCGAGACACCCGATCTCGACCAGGCGATCGCCTATTACACCGAAGTGAATGGCCTTGTGGTCGCGGCGCGCGAGAAAGACCGCGCTTTCCTCGCCACGAAAATCGGGCAGCTCGTCGTCGCGCTCGCACGCGGCGCTCACGCCCGCTGCACCAAAATCTCGTTCGAGCTCGCCCCCGATTCCGACTTCGCCGCGCTCGGCCGCGAGCTTTCGCGCGCCGGGATCGAGAGCGAAACGCGGAGCGACTCCGTTCCGGGCTTGCCGCTCCTCCTCGCTTTCCGCGATCCGAAGGGCACCACGATCGAATTATTCTCGCGCTGGAGCTTCGTGTCTGGCCAGCCCGCGGCCGGCGTGGGCCCGCTCAAGCTCGGACACGTGGCGTTCGTCGTGCAAGATCCGAAAGCGATGGCGGATTTCTATCAGAAAATTCTCGGCTTTCGCGTTTCGGATTGGATCGAGGACTTTTTCGTATTCCTGCGCTGCAACGCCGACCATCACGCGGTCAACTTCATCAAAGGCCGCAATGTCAAGCTGCACCACTTTGCGTTCGGGCTGAGGGATTTCGCCCACCTGCAGGGCGCATGCGACTGGCTCGGCGCCCGCAAGATCCCCATCATCTGGGGCCCGGTACGGCTGGGGCCCGGCCACAATGTCGCGATCTTCCACCGCAACGCCGACGATCAGGTGGTCGAATTTTACGCCGAGCTCGACCAGATGACCGACGAGGCGCTTGGTTATTTCGAGCCGCGGCCCTGGCACCGCGACCATCCGCAGCGGCCGAAGGTTTGGAGCCGCGACGAGGGCAGCATTTGGGGCCCGCCGCCGACCGCGGATTTTTTCCGCGACCGCGAGTAGCGCGCCGGTGTGACGGATTTTACCACTCTTTGTATGTTTCGCGCCAATATTGCAGCCAGCCGGAGGAAGCATCATGGCTCGGCCCAATTCGCGCTCGCTTGCGGGGTTCGTTGCGATTTTGTTCGCGACGATGGTCGGATTTGATGGATCGGCCGCGGCCGATGATTGGGAGACCTGCGCCAAAGCCTCAGGCAACGTCGCCATTGGCGCCTGCACCCGTGAAATTGCATCCGGCCGATACAGCGGACGCGATCTGGCCGCGCTCTACGAGAATCGCGGCGCCGAGTACATCATCAGACGCGATTACGATCGCGCCATCGCCGACCAAAATCAGGCGATTAAACTCAAGCCCGATCAGGCCGAGGCTTTCAACAATCGCGGCCTCGCGTACTACTATCAGGGATATTACGACCGCGCGATTGCCGACTACGACGAGTCGATCCGGCTCAATCCGAATTATGCCGACGCATTTTATGGCCGCGGCCTCGCCTACTACTACAAGGCCGACTACGACCGCGCGATCGCCGATTTCGATCAGGCGATCCGCCTCAAGCCCGATTATGCCGAGGCCTTCAACAATCGCGGCATTGCTTACACGAACAAGGGCCAGGCCGAGCGCGCCATGGCCGACTACGACGAGGCGATCCGGCTCAACCCCAATCATTGGAATGCCCATCGCAACCGGGGCATCGGCTATTACCTCGCAGAAAACTTTGATCGCGCCATCGACGACTACGACGCGCTTCTGCGGCTCGATCCCAAGTCGGCGGATGGCCTCTACGGCCGCGGCCTTGCGAAGGTGAAGAAGGGTGCCGCCGCTGACGGCAACGCCGACATTGCGGCCGCGAAAACGATCGAGCGCGGCATTGCCGAGCGGTTCGCGGGCTACGGCGTTCGTCCCTGAACCGCGAACTTGCGCTCAGGGCCCCTGCCGCAGGCGCGCAAGAAGCTTCAGCCCGGCATAGCCGTCCACCGGTTCGAGCTTCGCCTTGCGCTGGAAGGCCAAAATGGCTTGCGTGGTCTCGCGCCCGATGCGGCCGTTGGGTGGGCCCGCGTCGTATCCGTGTTCGGTCAATCGGCGCTGGATTTCCTGCACTTCCTCCACTGTGGGCGTGCGCTCGCCGCCGGGAAATAATTTCGAGAGCGGTCCGTCGCCGCGGATGCGATCGCCGAGCAACACGACCGCGAGCGCGTAACTCGTCGATGGGTTGTAGCTTTTCACCGCCTCGAAATTCTTGCTCAGCAGGAATCGGGGGCCGCCGGACACCGGCGTCCACAGACGTGCCGAAACATGGGGCGCGTCATACGGCTGTCCGTTTGCGCGCACCACGCCGGATTTTTCCCAGCCGGCGTAAGTGCGATTGCCGCCGTCGCCGATTCCGTTCGCGACCTTGACCTCGTAGCCCCAGGGCTCGCCGCGCCGATAGCCGCCGCGCTTGGCCAGATACTGCGCGGTTCCGGCGAACGCATCGTCCGGCTTGCCGAATGGCGATATGCGGCCGTCGCCGTCATAGTCGACCCCGACATTGAGCCAGACCTCTGGCATCCATTGGGTATGACCCATGGCGCCGGCCCAGGAGCCGTTCATTTCGTCGGGCGTGCTCCAGCCGCGCTCGATGATGACGAGCGCATTGAGCAGCTCCTTCTCCCAATAAGCGCGGCGGCGCGGCTCGCCCCAGGCGAGCGCCGTCAGGGCAGGCATCACCGGCCGCATGAATTTCTTCTGCACCTGCGGATCGCCGAACGCCGACTCGTTGCCCCACAGGCCCATCATCACCCACCGATCGACGCCGTAGTCCTTTTCGATGCGTTCAAGCAGCGGCGCGACTTCCTGCGCATGCTCCTTGCCGGCCATGACACGCCAATCCGAAACCCGGCGATTGAGGTATTGCCAAAGCTCTTCGCGGAATTCCGGTTGCGCGCGGTCGAGCGCATAGACGCTCGTATCCGGTTTCAAGCTCGACATCACGCGTTCGTAGGTTTTCTCCGATATGCCGCGGGCAAGCGCGCGCGGTTTGAACGCGGCCACCCATTGCGCAAATGTTCCGCGCGGCGCCTGCGCGCCGCTCGGCCCGTGGCTGAGCGCGAGCGCGCCGGCGGCGAGCGTGCCTTTGAGCAGTGCGCGGCGGGTTTGATCGAAACTCACGGTTAAACTCTACCGGTCGCGCGCGTGCCGGCCAACTGCGCTGCCAGCACGGTCATCATGTGCCGACTATTCAATGGGAATCTTGTGCGGTTCGTTAACGCCCGCCTGATTCTTCGGGCTATGCTTGCTGTCGTCCGGTCGCAGTTTGGGGCGCGTTTCGAGCGGGGCGCTGACCGGCTGGGCGGTGGGCGGCATCTGCGCAGCTCGAAAATCTCTCTCTATCGCTTGCGCGGCCTGCGGCTGATCCACGATCTCCACGCCGCGCCCGCCGATCAGCCGCTCGTAGCCGACCACCAGCGTCATGTAGGGACTGACGAACGCCCACCCGTTCCGGGTCGGCACCTGCACGTCGAAATGCAAATGGTAGCTCGTGCCGTTTTCCTTCTGGCTGAAATTGCTGACCTGCCCGATCACCTCGCCCTCGTGCACCTCGCGCCCGCTGAGCAGATTGTTCTCATCCATCTTGCGCGGTTCCATGTGCAGATAGCGGAAGCGGATGTGCTCGTTGGCGTTGTTGACCACGATATAGGCAGCCTCCTGTTTCGGATTCCGCATGATCGCGCCGTCGCGCACCGCGACGACGTCATGCGCCGGCTCGCACCGCTCATTGCCGAGCGGGGCGGCGCACGGCGCCGGCCGGATGTCCTGGCCCTGATGGCCGATGCCGGCCGGACATTGCCCGACGGTGAAACCGCGCCGCTCGCAGAAATTATCGCGCCACGGATAGGAATATTCCGGCGAGTTATAGACATCTTTCGGCGCGGTCTTCGATTTCGTGCGCTCGCGATAGACCTGGGAATTTGCGTAGGCCGGTGCGGCGGAGAGCGGAAAGCGGATCTGCGCCCACACGGTGTAATCGACGCGCCCGCCAGCATCGCGGAAGCCCGAGCCCGGGAAGATTTTCCCCGGTCCATGATACTTGAAGACCGGATCCGTGGCTGTCTCGCGCTCGACCACGGGCGGCTCGATCGTGTGCGCCTTTTGCGGCGTGCCGCCGGCAATGCGCAACTGGCTCAGGAAATGCACCGCGATGCGGTCGGCTTGCGTGCAGATCAGTCGTAGCAGCCGCGGCCGGCCCTCGAAGCAGTCGATCGCCAGGACGTAAGGCACGCCATATTGCACGAAACTGTAGCGAACATAGCCTTCGTAGATGAAGCGGCGGATTCCGGGGAACTTCGCTTCCAGCGCCGGTACCGGTATCGGGTGCAGATCGGCGATCGCGCCATCGAGCTCATAGGTGAAGGCAAACCCGGAAAAATGGATGTCGACCGGATCCGGGATGCTGATATCCGCCAGCTCCTTGATGTCGGAGGTCAGGATTGTGAAGGTCGAGTCGAAGCCGCCGGGGCCGGCCAGGAAGAATCGCGGGTAATGATAGCCCGAAAAATATGCGTCGCTGCTGGCGGCAAAACCTTCGTCCTTGGCAACCGGCTTGTCGCGCAGGATGCCGGCGACGTCGATCGGCAGCAGCACCGGTACCGGGCTGGTCGCGATGGTGGGCAGAAGCCGGCCCGCCGCCTCGTTCAACCGCGCGAGCGCGTCGGTCTTGCTATTTGCCGCCGTCTGCAGCCCTTCATATTGCGTGACCGCCGCCGCTGCCGCCGGCCATTCGACGACCGTTGCCGCCACGCGCGGGCGCGCAATGTCCGGCGCCGAATGCGCCACGCCACTCACCAGCAAAAGCAGCCCCACAAGCAGGCCAAGTCTCAAGGACGCTTCCTTCGGCTGATAAGCCGGATGGTTTTTGGACCGATAGAATATCGGATGATTCGACTTATGAACCAGCCAACATGAATACAAGGCAACCGGCGGGGTGGCCGCCTCGACAGGATTCGAACCTGCAACCCCCAGAGTCGAAGTCTGGTGCTCTATCCAGTTGAGCTACGAGGCGAAATGACGCATTCAGTGCTTACCGCCAGGACCTGCGCGCGCTCAAGAGGGGGACAGCTTGTCTGCCGCTCAAAAGGCACAATTGATTCCGCGTCCGGGCTGTTCGTACTTTATTAGCATTATCTGGAAAATGCTTCGGGAGGTGTCCTTGCAGCCTGAATGCGACCGAACGGCCGGAGCGTCGTTCACGTGCACGATGATGACTGTGGCGCTTGTTGCGGCCGCGATGGCCGGCTGCAGCAGCGACAAGAATGCATCGACGCCGGCGATCGAACCCAATGTCATGCCGACCAATTACCGCAAGGCCATGCTCGAATTTCTCCAGGGCCAGCTGATCGATCCGGTCGGCGTGCGCGACGCCTACATCTCCGAACCAACACTTCAGGCCATCGGTACCGAAAACCGGTACATCGTCTGCGTTCGATACAATACAAAGGACAGCTACGGTCAATACATCGGCATCCGCGACAACGTCGCGATCTATTTTAACGGCAGGCTCAATCAATACCTTCCGGCGAGGGGCGACATTTGCCTCAATGCGGCGTACCAACGTTTCCCCGAGCTTGAGACGCTGAAAAGGCCATCGTCCTGAGAGCGGCCTCCGGCCGCGCGGCTGCACACCCCCGCAAATCGCGACAGCACGCTATGACACAACGCCGCGTACGCAGGGACGGCGGATAATTGTACGTTATAGTGATAACGGGGAAGTCCGGCCGCTACGCCATCCGGTCAAAATCATGGAGGGATAGATGAGACGATTGTCCGCGCTCATGCGCTCGGTCACCTGCAGCCTGGCAGTGTTTGCCTGCGCACTCGCGACGCCGGTGCCGGCATCAGCCCAGACCAAAGTCACCATCGTCGTATTCGGCTTCCCCTCGCTCGGCGCCTTCATGCCGCCGGTGATCAAGGCACAAAAGCTCGACGCGGCCCAAGGGCTCGATATCGAATTCGTCGAACGGCCGCCAGATGCCTACACCACCCAGTTCAATTCGGGGGAATTCAAGGTCGGCGGCAGCGCCGCGCTGCTGACGGTCGGCCTCGCCGAAAACCGCGGCGTGAAGGTGAAATACCTGTTCAACCTGTTCGACTTCTGGGGCGCCGTCGTGACCTCGCGTCCGGCAATAAAGTCGCTGAAGGATCTCGAAGGCAAACAGCTCGCCGCCGCCCGTTCGACCACGAATTACGTGATGTTCGAATTCTTCGCCAAGAAACTGGGCGTGGACGTGTCCAAGATCGAGGTGGTGAACACCGCGCCGCCCGGCCTCGTAGGCTATGCGCTCGCCGACCGGGCCGATGCCGTGCAGCTGTGGGAACCGGCCTACACCCTGCTCAAGGCCAAGAAACCCGATATCCGCACCCTCGACACCAGCATGGACAAGACCTGGAGCGCGTTTGCCGGCGGCGCGCGCATCCCCTATCTCGGCGTCGCCGCGCATGCCGACTGGATCGAGCAGAACCAGGCCGTGGTTGCGAAGCTCTACGCCACCTACAAGGCCGCCGGAGAGTTCATCGCGCGCCATCCCGAGGAAGCCGCGGCGATGATCGCCGCCAAGGCAACGCCCGAGGACCGCGCGGCACTCGTGGCCCTGATCAAGGCCAATGACCGTCTCGGCATGAGCGTCGTGCCGGCCGCCGACGTCGCAAAGCAGATCGAAGCGGTCTACAAGGTCGGCATCGACGTGGGCTATTTCAAATCATTGCCGACCAGCGACACGATCTACGACAAGCCGATGAAATGATGACGTCGCGCGCGATACGGGTGGTGCAGGCCGCCTCCGGGATGGTGGCGCTGGCCCTGGCCTGGCAGGTGCTGTCCTACTTCTTCCCTCACTATCTGTTCCCCCCGGTCCCGGAAATCCTCTCCCGCACCATTGAGGTGCTGGTCACCGGCTCGCTCCTGATCGACGTGCTGCTGACCGCGGCGCGCATTTTCGGGGGTCTGCTCGGCGCTTTCATCCTGGGCGGTCTGCTCGCGCTCCTCATCGGCCGCTCCAAGGCCGCGGAGAATTTCATCGCCCCGGTGCTGACCTTCTTCCAGGGCATTCCAGCGCTGTCCTGGGTGGTATTTGCCATCATCTGGTTCCACGGCATCGAATTCCGCGTGCTGTTCATCATGGTGATGACCACGCTTCCGGCCTTCACCTTCCAGATACTCGACGCCTTTCGCTCGATGTCGAAGGACCTGTTCGAGATGACCATGTCGTTCCGGCCGAGCCGCTGGAAACTGTTCCGCTACCTGATCGTGCCTACCATTGTCCCGGGCATCCTGACCGCCTGGAAGGTCAATCTCGGCAATGCCGCCCGCGTCGTGGTGGTGGCCGAGCTCGTGGGTGCGACCGGCGGGGTCGGCTATCAGCTGCTGCGCCAGCAGCAGCTCTTCGACATGGCCGGCGCCATGGCCTGGACGCTGCAGCTCGTGCTGTTCGTGCTGGTCGTGCAGCAGACCATCACCGCCATCGAGACCTGGGCCTTGCGCTATCGCGCCGTGTCGGAACGGACGATATAGCGCTCATGAGCGGCCCCGATCCGGTCATCCGGTTCAAGGACGTGAGCAAGATTTTCCGCCGGCCTGACGGCCGCGGCGATCTCGTCGCCATCGAGAACCTGTCGTTCGAGATCGCCAAGGGCGAGATCGTCGCCGTCCTGGGCAAGACCGGCTGCGGCAAATCCACCATGTTCAACATCGTCGCCGGCTTGATCGAGCCGACCTCCGGCGAGGTCGCCGTGGTCGGCCACGATCCCTTTCGCGAATTCGCCCATTTCCGCGGCAAGGTTGGCATTGTGTTCCAGGGCGACCGCCTGATGCCCTGGCGGACCGCGCTCGACAACGTGCTGCTCGGCCTGCAGATCCTCAACGTCGACCCCAAGCAGGCCGAGGGGACCGCCCGCGGCTGGCTGGCGCGGCTCGGCCTGTCCGGTCATGAGAACGACTACCCCCATGCGCTGTCCGGCGGAATGCGCCAGCGCGTCTCGATCGCCCGAGCCTTTGCGGTCAACCCGGAAATCCTTTTGTGCGACGAGCCGTTCTCCTCGCTCGACGAGATGACGGCGCGTGACCTGCGCGACGAGTTCGTGCGCCTGGTACGGCAGAACAACAAGACTGCGGTGTTCATCACCCACCAGATCAAC
>Ga0187765_10000602_pt1 | contig 13263 bp, 11 predicted proteins | sample 0216_QUI02_MP05__3_FD_133018 | JGI IMG/M metagenome (GOLD analysis project Ga0187765, IMG submission 133018) | Tropical peat soil microbial communities from peatlands in Department of Meta, Colombia - 0216_QUI02_MP05_10_MG | ecosystem: Environmental > Terrestrial > Soil > Wetlands > Peat ...
ACCTGGCGCAGGAGAGCGATCATACGGAGTTCCTTCATCAGTGGTGAATTGAAGGAAATCTCATTGAGACGATTTAGAATGTCGGCGGCACTGCGTGGGATATCCGACCGCTCGCGCGGATTGATCTGTACTAAGATCGAATCGTGAGCATCGGTTTCACGAACCAGCGGTGTGATGGTGGGATTGCCGGTGTAACCACCGTCCCAATAAGCTTCTCCATCGATTTCCACCGCCCGGAACATTGTCGGCAGGCACGCCGAAGCGAGGAGAACATCGGCTGTAATTTCAGCGTTGCGGAAAATACGCCCGCGGCCAGTTCGCACACTCGTGGCGGTGATGAATAATTTGATCGGCGAATGAGCGAGCCGATCACAATCGATGCTTTCGGCAAGGATGCGGCGTAACGGATTGAAATCCAGCGGATTGAGTGCGTAGGGCGAAAGAACCCGCGATATCAGGTCCATGAAGACATAGGCGGGTGATGTATCGAGCGTCCAGCGGCCCATTAAACGATCGATAGGGGAGCGCTGCAGCGGACTAAACGCCGCGGCGCGCGATACGCGTTGCCAGAATTTTTCCAGCGCGGCGCGTGCGCCTTCAGCTTGGCCTTCTATCCAACCGTCCGCCAGCACTGCGGCGTTCATCGCACCCGCTGAGGTACCCGAAATACCGGCGATGCGCAGCCACGGCTCTTCGAGCAGACGGTCCAACACGCCCCACGTAAAAGCCCCGTGAGAACCGCCACCCTGAAGCGCAAGATCAATCGGTACTGGATTTTTACCCGATGTCTTGCCTCGTTGCTCACCCATACCAGGAACCTTGGCAGTCTCGTTCATCGAGGAGCCTTTGATTCCCGCAGCGAATGTCGCAGGAGCCCAAAGAGACTGCCGCCGGTGAGGCCGCCGAGCACGTAGACGATAGCCGCCACTATCGCGAGCGGTGCGCTCACGCTGAAGCCGAGAAACGACATGGTGACCATGCCCAGATTCTGGAATGCAAAGATGACGATCACGGCGAGGAAAACAATGACAATCGCAAGATAGACCCAGCGCATGGTGGCCTCGTTGGTTAGATCTTCATTACCCGGCTATCAGCAAGGACTACCAGCTGCGCAAAGCGGCCGATGCGATCAGCTCAATCGACGTCGAACGTACGTCGCTCTATTTCAGCGGCTTACGCCCTTAAGCCCAACCCGAGCGCGATCCAGCCCACCCCGGCGATGATCAGATCGATCGCAAGGAAGAGGCCAAGAATGTAGAGGCCCGATACCGGCCAGTGGATCACGATGATCAGCCCGAGCAGCAACGTGATGACGCCCGAGAGAACGACGCCGATCCAGGGCATTCCCTCCTGCATCGAGAAGCCGAGCACAATCCGCATCGCGCCGGAAGCGATCAGGAACCAGCCGAGGAACAGCGTCAGTATTGCCGCAGCCAGCAGCGGATTCTCGAAGGTCAGAACGCCGGCGGCTATGTAAAGAAGGCCAAGCAAAAGCCAGAGAAAAAACTTGCTCCAGCTCTTGATTTGAAACGCGTTGATCACCTCGGCAATGCCGGAGATCAACATCATGATGCCGACAACGAAGACCGTAACCACGGTGGCGAAGACGACGCTACCGAGCGCAATCAAGCCGGCGATGAGATAAACGATGCCAAGACCGACGATCCAGCCGGACTTGGCCCGTAGCGGAGCGAGTGCAGTTGTCGGATTGAGGCGTGGTGAATCTGATAGTACGGACATGATATTCACTCCCGTACTGCGCACCCCACCATCCCAACATAATGCCCCACAAATGCATGATGGGCAATCACAAGCCTGCGATCTTGAAAACGCGGCAGCAGCGTTGACCAATGGGCATTGGCAACGAAGTTGGCCGTAGTCGCTCTACACAAACAGCGGTGGCAGCTTAGCGTCCGTCAACCGTCCGCCTAAGCACCATTAATCAACGAATAGCCTTTCGGCGGCGGTCGCGGTCGACCCTCTCTAATTTCCAGACGTCCCGCAGATTTCCAAGAATTGCGGCGAGCGCGACTACGATCAAGCCGACAACGCATGCGCTAAGAACGACGGCGAAGATTGCGAATAGTACTGGCATTCTCAGAATCTAATCCGTTTCATCGCGACAAAAAAGTGTCATCTCACAACATTTACGAGCAATCCGCCGCCATGGATTGTCAGGGACCCAGGATAATTTCCACGGCAGGCCTTGTCTGTGCCGCTCGCTTGCCTAACCACTTTTTAAGGGTTTGGGCGTTCCGTATTTTCCACCATAGGTTCGGCCGACAGCGAGGAGGGGATTCCATGCGCCGGCTCATTGCAGCGTCTCTGGGGATTGTTGCGCTCGTACCGGCGGGCGTGCAGGCGGCTGATTTGCCGCCGCCTCCGGCTGGACCTGCGGTCTATGCGCCGCCGGCGGCCTATCGCACCGTTGCCAATTGGGGTGGCTTTTACCTTGGCATTAATGGCGGCGTGAACATGGCGCGCGACCAGAGCACTTTCAGCTTTGGCGGCGTCCCGTTCGCAAGCTCTGATACGGCCCTGTTCGGTGCGGTCGGCGGCGGCCAGGCCGGCTATAATTGGCAATCCGGCGCGCTGGTCCTAGGCGCGGAAGCCGATTTTGACTGGAGCAATGCCAAGGGCAGCATCAGCGCGCAGTGCGCGGTCGCGGTCTGTGGACCTGGGGCAACCGCCACGCTTGAACACGATGTCGACTGGTTCGGCACCGCGCGCGCGCGTTTAGGCTACGCGGCGGACGGTTGGCTTGCTTATGCCACAGGGGGATATGCCTATGGGCGCGTCGCGCTCAAGGGCACTGCGACCGCAGGTGGCGTGAGCGCCTCGCTTACCCAGGATGCAACGCCAAGCGGCTGGACCGTCGGCGCCGGCACCGAACTCGCGCTCGGCCCGAACTGGAGCGCCAGACTCGAATACCTCTATGTCGATTTGGGCACCGTCAACTATACCATTGCGGTTCCCAGTGCGCCGTCCTTGACCGACAGCGCCCGTGTGCAAATGAACGTGGTGCGCGCCGGCGTCAATTACCGCTTCTAGAGCATGATCCCGAAACGTGGATGTCGGTTTTCCGAAAAGATCATGCTCAAAGAATATGCTAAAGCGAAATAGTGATTCAACTTAATCCCATTTCACTTTAGGCGGCCGCGCCGCCATGCCGCTCGTTTCGATCACCCGGCTGCGCGTGCGGTCGTGGCGCTATTTGCCGGTGTTTTTGCTCGGCTCGCTGCGCTCGGCGCGCGAGGCAAAGTATGCGCCGGGCAATCTCGCGGTAACGCTGCTGAGCGACGCCAATCTTGCCTTCTGGACGCGCACCATATGGGCCGATGAGCAATCGATGCGCGGGTTTTTGCTCGCGCCTGCGCATCGGTCCGTGATGCCGAAGCTGTTGCAATGGTGCGACGAGGCGGCGGTCACGCATTGGCTGCAGGACTTGCCCGAACCGCCGTCGTGGCAAGAGGTTCATCGCCGCCTGCAACAAGAAGGACGAACCTCCAGGGTCGCTCATCCTTCCGTTGGGCAACTGCGCTTTGAATTTCCGCCGCCGAAAGCGATGCGCCAATTCATGCTAAAATCGCCGCCTGCGCAAAGCGCGGGCTCTCCTGTTTGAATTTGCGGCTGTTGCAATTCCCGCTGACGTCGCGAACGGGCGTTGTGCGCTTGGTTAATGCGGCAAGGACCATACCGACCCCCGCCATAGCTTAGCTGCCGGGACTAAAGTAGTAATCCATTCGGCTGATGCGATTCCACCTAATGGGTTTGGAGAATTTGATTCAACTCAAAGAAAAATGCAGCTAAAAGATGTCATTTCGGGCGTTCGGCGAGCCAAGGGGACACGGAGAAGGGGGAACGAGCATTTGTAAAGAGTAGTGCCCTTGACCAGCGTAACGAACACATCGACCGTAATCGTAGCTCAGAGTGTACTGCTGCGGGAAGGATTAGCGTCCCTTCTGCAAGGGACCGGCTACAAAATAGTCGCCAGCGTTACTAGACCAGCCGAATTGTCGTCGGCTTGCTGTCCAAAGGGACAGCCCACACTGGCGATCATCGGAACAGATCCGCACAATTCGGGTCTAGATCAGGTTGCCGCAAGCATTCGCTTGCTGCGGTCGGCTGTGCCTGATTGCAAAGTCATGCTGGTGGCGGAAGGCGATCAACCAGTCGACGTGCAACGCATACCAGCGCTGTCGCTCGATGCTTGCATTTTCAGTCTTTGCTCGCGCGATACTCTGATCAAAGTGCTGGACCTCATATTTATGAATCAGCGCGTGTTCGTGTTCGCGACGTCGCTTGCGACGGCCTGCAAGAAGGATGTCGACTTTACAGATTCAGCGAGGGGTTTGCCGTCTGCTGGCTCTCTTGAACTGTCGCACAGCCAAAATCTCTCGCCGCGCGAAACGGAGGTCCTCGCAAGTATCGCTGAAGGTAAATCCAACAAATTGATCGCGCGCGCGTGCCACATCTCGGAGGCCACCGTCAAGGTTCACCTCAAGGCCATCCTGCGGAAAACGAAGGTCCACAACCGCACGCAGGCAGCTATTTGGGCCATCCGGCACGGCTTTGGCGTTTCCTCAAACAAAATCGTCGAAAGCAACGGGCACGGCTCTCGCGATTCTTCAAACAATGGGCTTCCCGTCGATAGCAATGGGCTGGCCTGCGCCGATTCAGCCGCGCCGGCGGCGGCCAGGCAAACTGTGGCCGAGACCGCTGCTTCTCCCCACCGGCAGACTGCTGTCTCACCGCGCGCGCGATACTCACCGGGAAACGGCGAGAATAGAGCGCGGTAGCCTTGATGAAACGGCGCGTCGCGCAGTTCTCTGATGCCCGCGCTGAACTTTTAGTTTGAAGATCACAAACAAATAACGATCAGAGCGATTTGTGCAGCCGTTCCGGCGACGTTTCTAAAAAAAACAGTTCAGGATCATCTTCCGACCTTGAAAAAGCCGGCGAGTCAGCTTTCAATCCGGAGGCCGATCACCCCGCCTCATCTTCCCAGTGGTCGGTCAGAGCCGGGATGACGTGCTCACGGTGGTTCAGGCGGGAGGCCATCATCCCGGCTCGCAACAAAAACCCCAAGCCTGCAGTCGATATTCCCCAATCGCTCGCTACTGTTTAGCGCTCGGCGGCGGCACAGATGTGACATACCGTACAAAGCTGCAGCCGGCCGCTGGCGGAACTCTTGAAATCAAAAGGAAAAATCCTCAGCCAAGCCGCGGTGTTGGCTGACGCGCCGCGCAGCGTCGTTCGACGCACCGGCATTTGGCCGACGCATTCGGCTTCGAGTCAGCTCGCTTCGCGCAGTTTGACCGCGCCGGCGAGATCGACCGAGACGAGCTGCGACACGCCCCGTTCGGCCATGGTGACGCCGTAGAGGCGGTTCATCCGCGCCATGGTGATCGGATTGTGGGTGATAATCACGAAGCGTGTATCGGTCGAGCGGGTCATTTCATCGAGCAGATCGCAGAAGCGCTCGACATTGTAATCGTCGAGCGGTGCGTCGACCTCGTCGAGGATGCAGATCGGCGCCGGATTAGTCAGGAACACCGCAAAGATCAAAGCCAGCGCCGTGAGCGCCTGTTCGCCGCCGGATAAGAGCGACAGCGTGGCCGGCTTCTTGCCCGGCGGCTTGGCCATGATTTCAAGGCCGGCTTCGAGCGGATCGTCGTGCTCGATGAGCTGCAATTCAGCATTGCCGCCGCCGAACAATTCACTGAACAGTTTTTTGAAATTGCCGTTGACCACTTTGAACGATGCCAATAGCCGCTCGCGCGCTTCGTGGTTGAGGCTGTGGATGCCCTGGCGCAGCCGGCGGATTGCCTCGATCAGATCGTCGCGTTCGGCGATCAACTTGCCATGCTGCCCTTCGACCTCGCGCAATTCCTGCTCGGCAAGGAGGTTGACCGAACCAAGCCGTTCGCGCTCCTGCTTGATCCGTTCTATTTTGCCTTCGACCTCGGCGATCGAGGGCAGCTGCGCGTCGGGTTTGATCTCGGCCAAGTCCGCGGCGGAAGCCGGTTCGATTTGTAGCACTTCCCGGATCTCGTGCTCGATGTCGGCGAGCCGCCGCCGCGCCGCTTCGTGACGCTCCTCGCCGCGCGCGGCCTCCGCGCGCGCCTCGCCGACCGCTTCTAATGCCGTGCGCGACAGCTTGTCGGCTTCGCCAAGTTCGCTTTCGGCTTCGGCCAGCCGATCGGCCGCGGCGCGCCGCGCGGCCGTTGCCATTTCGATCTCGCCGATCAAACCCTGGCGCTGCGCGGCAAATTTCTCCGGCGCCGTGATGAGCTCGGCCCGTTCGGCGCTCGCTTCATCGGTGCGCTGGCCGAGTGTCGTGATTTGCGCCGCCGCATTGTCGCGGCGCTCGCTCCAGGCCCCCCGCTCGTCGGCGATCGCCGCACGCCGGTGCTCGGCAAGCTGCGCTTCCCGCGCGACCGCTTGCGCTTCGCCGCGGATTTCGGCGCAAGTGGCGCGCTCGCGCGCAATCACCTCGTTCACGGCGGCGAGCCTTTGTTCGATGTCATTGGCGGCGCCGAGCGCGGCCAGCGCCTGCTCAGCTTCGCCGCGCGCCGCATCGGTTTCGGCCCGTGCCGCCGCAATGCGCTGTCGCGCCTCTTTGAGGGCCGAAATCCGCGCGGCATTGCGGCCGACCTCGAGTTCGGCGGCAGTATGCGCCTCACGGGCCGAATCTGCCGAACGTTGCGCCTGCCGCCACCGCTCGCGGGCCTCGCTTTCGCCGCTTGCGGTCGCGACAAGCGCCGCCTCAGTCGCTTCAAGCACGCCGCGCTTGCCGTCGACATCGGTGCGGGCGGCCGCGAGCTCACTCTCGAGCGCTTGCAGCCGCCCGCGCTCGGCAAGACGGCGGGCAGCGCCGGTCGGCGCATGGGCCGCAGCCGCGAAACCGTCCCAGCGCCACAGATCGCCTTCGCGCGAGACGAGCCGCTGGCCTGGCTTGAGCATCTTGGCAAGCCTAGCGACCGCATTGCGCTCGACCACGCCAATCTGCGCGAGCCGGCGCGCCAGTTCAGGGGGCGCTTTGACAAATTCGGACAATGCCGCCGCGCCCGCTGGCAATGGCGGATCGGTCGGCTCGGCCGCGGCGCCGGCCCAATGCATCGGCGCCGCCGCGCCGACCGGCGCATCGAGGTCGTCGCCCAATGCTGCGCCGAGCGCCTTCTCGTAGCCTTCCGTGACCGCGATCGCGTCCATGACCGGCGGCCACAGATTCTTGCTTTCGACGGCGAGCAGTTTGCGGATGGTCTTGGCTTCGGTTTCGAGCCGTTGCACCGTGCGCTCGGCCGCGGCGAGCGGATCGCGCGCCGCATCGACAGCCTCTCGCGCTTGCCGATGCGCCGCTTCAGCGGCTTGCGCCGCGGCTTCTGCTTCGGCCAGCGAGGCTTGCGCGCCGGTGACACCGCTCACCAGGCTGGCGAGATCGGGCGCACTGGTGCCGCTCTCGGCGAGACCGGCATCGATTTCCGCGAGCTCCGCCGCAAGCCGTCCGGCGCGCTGTTCGTGCTCGCGCAAGGCGGACTGGAGCTGATTGCGCCGCGCGGTGACGTCGGCGAGCGCGCCTGTGAGTTCGGCGAAGGATTTTTCCGATTGCGCCAGCGCCGATTCGGCCGCCGTGACCTGCGTGTTAGCGCCGTTGAGCCGCGTGTCGGTTTCGCGGGCCAGATTGCGAAGATTTTTTTCTTCGGCGTCAAGGCGGGAGAGGGCGGCTTCGGCATCAGCGGCAAGCGTGCGCTCGCGCGCCAGATCGGCGGCGAACTGCTCGATGCGGCGATCGAGTTCGATGATCCGTTCTTTGGCTCGAGCTTCCTCGCGTTCGAGAGTTTCGCGCGCGATCAGAAGCCGCTGCAGTGCGGCGGCGGCTTTGGCTTCGGTCTCGCGCAAAGCGGGCAGAGCGGAGGCGGCTTGCGCCTGGCGCGTCGATGCTTGCGCCTGTTCGCCGGTCCGCGCCGCGACGACGCGGACCGCTTCGTCCTTGCCGCGCCGGGTGTCCTCGACTTCACTACGCGCCCCAATCCACCGCAAATGGAACAACAAAGCCTCGGTGCGTCGGACTTGCGAGGAAATGTTGCGGTAGCGCACCGCTTGGCGCGCCTGGCTCTTGAGCGCGGCCATCTGGCCGGCAAGTTGGCCGATGATGTCGTCGACGCGCGCGAGGTTTTGCTCGGCGGCTTTGAGGCGCAATTCCGCCTCGTGGCGGCGCGCATGCAAGCCGGAAATTCCGGCCGCCTCTTCCAGGACGCGCCGGCGCTGGTCGGGGCGGGCCTGGATGATCTCGCCGATGCGGCCTTGATGGACAAGGGCGGGCGAACGCGCGCCGGTGGACGCGTCGGCAAACAACATGGCGACGTCGCGGGCGCGCACTTCGCGACCGTTGACGCGGAAGGTCGAGCCGTGTTCGCGCAGGATCCGGCGCGACACCTCCAGCGTTTCGAATTCGTTGAACGAGGCCGGCGCCTTGCGATCGGCATTGTCGACCAGGACCGAGACCTCGGCATGGTTGCGGGACGGCCGTTCCGTATTACCCGAGAAGATGACGTCATCCATCTCGGCGGCGCGCATCGCTTTATAGGAGGCCTCGCCCATGACCCAGCGCACGGCCTCGACCAGGTTCGACTTGCCGCAGCCGTTGGGGCCGACGACCCCGGTCAGGCCGGGTTCGATGGCAAAGTCGGTCGGTTCGACGAAGGATTTGAAGCCGATCAGGCGCAGCCGTGTGAGCTTCATTCTTTTATAATGTCCCTATCCCTAGGCGGCGAAGCGAATCCCCGAAGGTTCACGCCACGACTCGATGAACCGGGCGCGGGACGGTGCCGCATCGGCGCGGAGAATGAATCGTCGGGACTCCGAGCGCAACCAGGGCCGCCCGAATTATCCAAATCTTCGCGCTGCTGGAACCGCCAAGGGGCGCCAATAGGCCCCGATTCCCGATCGCGGCGGCGGCTAAAAACCCTTATCCCGACTTGAGATAGGGCTCGATCTCCTTGGAGATTTGGTCGATCGAAAGGTCCCCGACCAGCTTCTTGCCATTGACGAAAAAAGTCGGTGTCGAATTGACCCCGAGCTTCTGGGCGGCGTGGTCGCGCACCGCCTGGATGTCGTCGAGCAGCTTTTGATTCGCCAGGCATTCCTTGAATTGGTCTTCGCCGATGCCGAACTGCTTGGCGATTTCCTTTAACGGCGGCAGCGGTTCCTTGACGATCCAATCCGACTGCTTGGCGAACAGGGTCTCGATGATCGGCAGGTATTTGTCGTTACCGCCGCAGCGCGCCAGCATGAACCCTGCCGCGGCCAGGGCATCGAGCGGGAAGGGCCGGAGCGTGAACCTGACTTTGCCGGTGTCGATGTAGCGCTTTTGCAGTTCGGGGAACGTGGTCTCGGAAAAATGCGCGCAATGCGGGCAGGTCATCGAGGCGTATTCGATGATCGTCACCGGCGCCTTGTCGGACCCGATCATAAAGTCGCCATTGGGCCCGGCATCGGCCAGATCGGCCGGCGAGGGGTTGTCGTCGGCTCTCGCCAGACCAGGAAGGGCAAAGCTCAGGCTCGCGAGAACAAGGGCAAACGGCGCGGCCGAGCTAATTAATTGGCGGCGGGTCAACGACAAAGGTACCTCCACATTGGGAATGCAGAACGTCCTGCAGCAGCAATGTGGCACTACCACGCCGCACCGCCAAGGGCGGTGTGCTTCGTTGCGGCGTTTGAGCATGATCCCGAAAAAGTGGATACCGGTTTTCGGAAAAGATCATGCTCAAACAACAAGCTAAAGCGAAATACCGATTCAACCAAAAATCATTTCGCTTTAATGCCGGGCGCTGCGTTTGACTGCGGCGCCGAGCCGCGCCAGCGCCGCCTTCAGCTCTTCATCCTCGATGCCGGACAGGTTCTCGGCGATCCGCCCGGCGGCGACCGGGTCCGTCGTTTGCGGCGTGCGGGCTTGCCGGTGCCGCAGCGGCGCTTGCCGTAGCGCCAGCCGCCCGACTGCGCGCCAGCCGAGAAAGCGGTTGACCCGCTCGCAGACGAGCCCGGACAGATGCTGGATCTCGATGGCGACGGGGCCTTCGACGCGCAGCACTAGCGTTCCGGCTTCGCTGTCTTCGGGGTCTTTTCCCCGCGGCCATTGCAGCTTGATCGGCTCGCTATGCGCGGCGATCTCTTGGCCGACAATATCCTCCCAGCGCGTGACCAATTCCGCGGAAGCGAAACCCTGGCGCGCGAAGGCGTCGCCGACGAGCTTGCCGAGAAGCTCGCGCAGCGGACGGGCAAATGGACGGGACGGCTTGTTCATGACAGCTTGTTCTTGGCGTGACGCTCTGCCATCGATCGCACTATGACAGCCAAGCCGCGCCGAAAGAAGTCGCCGGCTTCCAGCGCGCAAGAGCAGCGGGGAAAACCGCAGCGGACAGAACCGCAGCGGACAAAACCGCGCGCAGCGCCAGCGACGCCGCAAGCCGCCGACCTCTTGACCTGGTACGACCGGCACCGGCGCAAACTGCCGTGGCGCGCGCCGCCGGGCGAGCGGAGCGATCCGTACCGGGTCTGGCTGTCCGAAACCATGCTGCAGCAGACGACGGTCAAGGCGGTCGCGCCCTACTATGCCCGCTTCTTGGCGCGCTGGCCCGACCTCAAGGCGCTTGCCGCGGCATCGCTTGACGAGGTGCTCGCCGCCTGGGCGGGGCTTGGCTATTACGCCCGCGCCCGCAACATGCATGCCTGCGCCCGCACTGTGGTGGAGCGCCATGACGGCCGTTTCCCGGCAAGCGAGACGGCGTTGCGTGAATTGCCCGGGATCGGCGCCTATACCGCTGCGGCCATCGCGGCGATCGCCTTTGGCCAATCTGCGACCCCCGTCGACGGCAATATCGAACGCGTCATCGCGCGGCTCTATGCGTTGGCGACGCCCTTGCCCACTGGCAAAGCCGCGATCATGCGGCAGGCTCACGCGCTCACGCCAGAAAAGCGCGCCGGCGATTTCGCCCAAGCGCTGATGGATCTCGGCGCTACGATCTGCACGCCGAAGAAGCCGACCTGCGCGCTTTGTCCGTGGGACGGAGCCTGCACTGCCCATGCGCGCGGCGAAGCCGAACTGTTTCCACTGCGCACGCCGAAGCGCGAAGGGCAATTACGCCGCGGCGCCGCCTTTGTCGCGCGGCGCGCCGATGATTGCGTGCTGTTGCGCACGCGCCCGGCGCGCGGACTTTTGGGCGGCATGGCCGAAGTGCCGACCACCGCATGGGCGGCGGATTTCGACGACAGCCAAGCGCTCGCCGCAGCGCCGCGGTTCTCGCCAAAACAGGTAACATGGCGAAAAACGACGGGCGTGGTCCGTCATGTCTTCACGCATTTTCCGCTCGAACTGATGGTGTATCGGACCGAGCTACCGCGCGACGTCGCCGCGCCGGCCGGGACGCGCTGGACTGCGATTGCGCAGCTTGGCGATGAAGCGCTGCCGAGCCTCATGCGCAAAGTCGTGGCGCACGGGTTAGGACTGTAGCTAGCCCATCTCGGCACGCACTTGGGCGCGCAGCACGTCGATCAGTGTGAGACCCTGCGGCGTTTCCACGTGCCAATAGGTCCAGCCGTTGCAGGCTTCGAGTCCTTGCGCCAGCGCGCCGATCCGGTGAATGGAGCCCACCGCTTCTCCTAGGGTGAGCGCGCCGTCGGCGCGCACCAAGGCGCGGTGTCGCCGCTTGGCGTCGACGAGGCTCGCGCCGGGCGAGACCAGGCCGCGGGCGACGAGCGCCGCAAACGCCACGCGCGGCGCTTCGCGCGCGGTCAAAAACGGCGCCAGTGTCGGCTGCGCCAAGGGCTCAACCGCATCGATGCGGGCTCGCGCCGCGGCGGCATAGTCCGCGTCCCGCTCGACGCCGATGAAACGCCGCCGCAGGCGGCGGGCGATGGCGCCGGTGGTACCGCTGCCGCAAAACGGATCGAGCACGAGATCGTCCGGCCGCGAGGCGGCAAGGATGACGCGCGCCAACAGCGCTTCCGGTTTCTGCGTCGGATGCAGCTTTTTGCCGTCGCCGCCTTTGAGCCGCTCTTCGCCAGTGCATAGCGGAATGAACCAGTCGGAGCGGACCTGAATGTCCTCGTTGCCGGCTTTGAGCGCCTCGTAATTGAACGTGTAGTTGCGATTGGTTGCATCGCGCGCGGCCCAGATCAGCGTCTCGTGCGCATTGGTGAAGCGGCGGCCGCGGAAGTTCGGCATCGGATTGGATTTGCGCCAGACGATGTCGTTGAGGATCCAGAAGCCGAGGTCCTGAAGCAGCGCGCCGACGCGGAAGATGTTGTGATAGGAGCCGATCACCCACAGCGTGGCGTTCGGCTTCATCACGCGGCGGCAGGCAAGCAGCCACGCCCGGGTGAAATCGTCGTAAGCGCCGAAGCTTGCAAATTTGTCCCAGGCGTCGTCGACGGCGTCGACGCGGGAATCGTCCGGGCGCTTGAGATCGCCTTGCAGCTGCAGGTTATAGGGCGGATCGGCAAAGATCAGATCGACGCAAGCCGCGGGCAGCTTTTCCAGCTCGGCCACGCAATCGCCGACGACGACACGCGCGGATGCTGCGCGCTCAGAATTCGTCGATTCAAAACTGACGCGGGGCGTCCTGACGGACGCCCCGCGACGCGACACAACCATGACTCAGAACTCTGACTCTGGCGACGCGGTCGGCGACGCGGGACCTGCAAACCGACGGCGGCGATGATGCCGCTGCAAGGTAAAAAACGGCTTAATCTTGCATGGCGTGCGCTAGGCAATAAATGCCGGGAAATACTTTGTTAATCGGTCTGAAAGGTGCTCTAATCAGGTCCGTGAACATGCAAGGTTGTCGATGCCGGGAATCGATGAAACAAAACAGTTCGTGCCGCTGAAATTCGCGGTGCTGACGATCTCGGACTCGCGCTCGCTCAAGGATGACAAATCGGGCGCGCTATTGGTCCAGCGCATCGTCAATGCCGGACACTTTGTCTCCGAACGCAGTCTCGTGCTCGACGAGGTCGAGGCGATCCGCGCCCGCGTCAAGGCCTGGATCGCCGATCCTATGATCGACGTCATCATCACCACCGGCGGCACCGGATTTACCGGCCGCGACGTCACGCCGGAAGCGGCGATACGCTGGACCAGAAGCGCGCCGGATTTGTCGTCCTTGAGGCTGCGGCTGTCGGAAATCGTCAGCACCGCGAATTTGAGCGGCACGAATTCCTTGGTCTCGTCGAGCCCCGGCATCGCCACACCTAACTAAAAAC
>Ga0187765_10000603_pt1 | contig 13258 bp, 11 predicted proteins | sample 0216_QUI02_MP05__3_FD_133018 | JGI IMG/M metagenome (GOLD analysis project Ga0187765, IMG submission 133018) | Tropical peat soil microbial communities from peatlands in Department of Meta, Colombia - 0216_QUI02_MP05_10_MG | ecosystem: Environmental > Terrestrial > Soil > Wetlands > Peat ...
AGATCTCCAGCCAGCTGAGCACGTCGGTGCCGTCGGTGAACAGCGCGCTGCAGCGCGCCCGGGCCGCGGCCCAGAGCCGCCTGCCCGCCCGCAGCCAGCAGTCGACCCTGCGCGAGCTCGGCGACCAGCGCACCAGGGCGATCGTGCGCCAGTACGCGGACGCCATCGAGCGTGGCGACGCGGACACGCTGGTCAGCATGCTCACCGAGGATGCGACCTGGTCCATGCCGCCGGTCCCCACCTGGTTCTCCGGCGTACGGTCCGTGAGGGAATGGCTGGTCCGGGACCCGCTCTCGGTACGCTGGCGCCACCGGCCCGCCCGGGCGAACGGCCAGCTGGCCGTCGGCTGCTACCTCTATGACGCCGCACGGGGCGGCTACACACCGCACGTAATCGACGTGCTGACCCTCGAGGGCCCCAGGATCGCCGCGGTCACGGGCTTCCTGATGGCCGGCGCGCCTGAGCCCGCACCCACGGGCGCCCCCGCCACCGGCGCGGAGATCTTCGCCCGTTTCGGCCTGCCTCCCGTGGTGGAGTGAGCTCCGTGGTGGCGTGAGCCGGCCGGCCGGGTTGGCGGCGGGGCGGGCCGGTGGTGCAGCCTGGAGGGATGGACGTGAGTGACGAGGCCGGCGCCGAGCAGTACCACTTTGACCCGGCGACCTATCTGGACATGATCCGGGCCGAGGTCCCCGCCTACCCCGATCTCCAGCGCCACGCCGCGGAGGCGACCGCGGGGATCGACGCCGGCGCCATCCTCGAGCTAGGGGTGGGCACCGGGGAGACGGCCGCCGCGGTGCTGGCCGTGCATCCCACGGCCCGGCTGGTCGGGATCGATGAGAGCGAGCCGATGCTCGCCCGGGCCCGTGACCGGTTTCCCGCCGCCGACCTGCGGGTCCAGCGGCTGCAGGAACCGCTTCCCGAGGGAAGCTACGACCTGGTCGTCTCCGTGCTCGCGGTCCATCACCTGGACGCGGCCGGGAAAGCCGACCTGTTCCGCCGCGTGCGCGGCCGGCTGCGCCCCGGCGGGCGCTTCGTCCTGGCCGACGTCGTGGTCCCCGGCGACCCGCACGACGTGGTCACGCCCATCGACCCGCCGTACGACCAGCCGAGCAGCGTCGCCGATCAGCTCGGCTGGCTCCGGGAGGCCGGGCTGCGGCCGACGGTGCGGTGGCAGGAGAAGGATCTCGCCGTCGTCGCCGCCGATGCCTGACGGTCAGGACGCGGCCCGGCAGGCCGGGCGTTCCCGTGAGCGCCCAGCCGCCCGGTGGCCAGCGGCGCTAACGGAATGTTGATTACCGAATACATCCAGCGAAATCCACGCGAGGTTTTGGATATGCTGTCATCCAGCTACGGAGTGTGATCAACCAGGAGTGGGCCCAGGGGCCCTGCGGGGTCGCCCGGAGGGGGTATCACATGGCTCGGCTCACCGCGCGCGACATCGGGCGGATCGAGTCCACCTACACCAGCGATCTCGGGAAGCTGTCCTGGACGTGGGTCATGAAACCGGACGGCCGGGTGCTGTACCGGCTGAGCCACATCAACGGCCACCCCGAACGCAACTACTGGCGGCTGGTTTACCGGCTCAGCACCACCGAGCGGTGGCAGATCGGATCGGACGCCAGCCGGGCCGCTGACCTGCTGGCCCGCCTCGCCCGTGAGCGCGGCCACCACCTCGAGAATCACCGCTGAGCGCCCCGGCACGGCCCGGCCGCCGGCCGCGCGCCCGGCCAGCTGAAGGCGCGGGACCTCGGCCCTGTCCAGCCAGGACCTTGAGGCCTGCCCGCGGGACTGGCCCGCGCCTAGCTTCGTAATGAGAGCGCACGAGGGCCGCCTGCGAGGACGGCCGGACCTGAGGGCGGCCTGCGGACCATGGAAACTGGCAGGAAGACCAGGCCGGTGGCGTTGCGCGCCGAGCACCTGACCAAGCACTACGGCCCGATCGCGGCCCTCGATGACCTCAGCCTGCAGGTGGACGCGGGAGAGGTTCTCGGCTACCTCGGGCCTAACGGTGCGGGCAAGACCACGACGATCCGGCTGCTGCTCGGGCTGATCAAGCCGACCGCCGGGCGGGCCGAGATCTTCGGCATGGACGTGCAGGACCAGAAGACGGCCGTGCACGCCCGGGTCGCGTACGTGCCGGGCGAGGCGACCCTCTGGCCCTCGCTCACCGGCGCCGAAACACTGCACCTGCTGGCGAGGATGCACGGCGAGACCGACGTCGCCTACCGCAGCCAGCTGGTGAAGCGGTTCGACTTCGACACCTCCAGGAAGGTCCGGGCGTACTCGAAGGGGAACCGGCAGAAAATCAACCTGATCGCCGCGCTGGCCAGCCGCGCCGACCTGCTCATCCTCGATGAGCCCACGGCCGGCCTCGACCCGCTGATGGAGCAGGCGTTCCGGGAGAGCGCGCTGGAGGCGAAGGCCAACGGGCAGACAGTGTTCCTGTCATCGCACGTGCTGTCGGAGGCGGAGGCGCTGTGCGACCGGATCGCGATCCTGCGGGCAGGCAGGCTGGTCGAGCTCGGCACCCTCGCGCAGATGCGCCACCTGGCCGCGGTGACGGTGGAGGCCTCGTTCCCCAACTCGCCGCCCGCGGCGGTCGGCGAGGTCGCCGGCGTGAGCGCGGTCCAGGTCGCGGGCCACCACCTGACCTGCCAGGTCCGCGGGCCGATCGACGGCCTGCTGACCGTGCTCGCGGCCGGGCACCCCGACACGCTGCTCAGCCGCGAGCCCTCGCTGGAGGAGCTGTTCCTGGCGATCTACGGCGAGCAGGAGCATTTGAACGACGGGCCCGGACGTGGCTAGCACGGCATCCGTTGGCACCGGGGCGGCCAGCCAGGGGGCAGCCGGACCGGGGACGGCCAGCCCGCGGGCGGCCGCGCGGACGCGTTACCGGCGGCCGGGGCTGGCCGTGGCCCGGTTCACCGGACGCCGCACGGTAAGGTCCGGCGCGCTGTGGGGGCTGGTGTTCGGGCTCTACGTCTACGACAACGCGTTCGCCTTCGACTCGGTCGCGCCGACCGCGGCCAAGCGGGACCAGCTGCTGGCGACCATGGCCCACAATGCCGGGCTGAAGGCGCTGCTGGGCGACACCCACGAGATCACCACTCGCGGCGGCTTCACCGACTGGCGGGCGATCGGAGTGACGGCGCTGGTCGCGTGCGTCTGGGGACTGCTGTCGGCCACCAAGGCCCTCCGCGGCGAGGAAGCGGCCGGCCGGTGGGAGCTGTTCCTCGCCGGCCGGACGACCCCGCGCCGGGCCGCCGCCAACGCGCTGGCCGGGCTGGGCGCCGGGGTACTGGCCATGTACGCGATGACCGCGCTGCTCACCGCGCTCGTCGGGGCCAGGCACAATGTCGGGATCGGGCCCGGGCCGAGCTTGCTATTCGCGGCGGCGGTGGTGGCGGGCGCGGCCATGTTCGCCGCCATCGGCGCGGTGACGAGCGAGCTGATGCCCACCCGGGCCCGCGCGAGCGGCGTGGCAGCGGCGGTGTTCGGGGTCGCCTTTATGCTGCGCGCGCTCGGTGACGCAACGTCCAGTGCCCACTGGCTCGTCTATGTCAGCCCGCTGGGCTGGGTTGAGCAGCTGCACCCGCTGACCGGCGCTCAGCCACTGTGGCTGCTCCCGATCGCCGGCCTGACCGGGGTGTGCGCCCTGGCCGCGGTGCTGCTCGCCGACCGGGACCTCGGCGCCAGCCTGCTGGCGGACAAGGACACGGCGCCACCCCGCACGGCGCTGCTCGGGTCCCCGATCGGGCTGGCGCTGCGGTTGTCCTGGCCCACAATGACCGGCTGGCTGGCCGCGACGGTGGTGGCCGCCCTGCTCTACGGCTCGCTGGCGAAGTCGACGGGCCAGGCTTTCGCCTCCTCCGCCATGATGCGGAAGTTCACCGGCCAGCTGACGCATGTGGCGCTGCGGCAACTGCAACTGGCCGGCGCCCGGGTGTTCGCAGGCGTCATCTTCCTCATCCTGATGACGCTGATCATGGCGTACGCCGCCAGCGCCATGGGCCGGGTGCGCGAGGACGAGGCCGAGGGGTATGTCGACAACCTCGTGGTGCGGCGGGTCAGCCGCCAGCGCTGGCTGGCCGGGCGGGCGGGCCTGATCCTGGCCGTCCTGGTGATCGCGGGCATCCTGGGCGGGACGGCCTTCTGGGCCGGGGCGGCCAGCCAGCAGGCCGGGCTGACCCTCCACGAGCTGTTCCTCGCGGGGCTCAACAGCGCCGCCCCGGCGGCGCTGCTGCTCGGCATCGGGGTGCTCACGTTTGGCTTCGCCCCCCGGCTGACGTCGATCGTGTGCTGGGGAATCCTCGCGTGGGCCTTCCTGCTCGACATGCTCGGCTCCGCCATCAAGGTCAACCACTGGGTAATGGACACCTCGCTGCTCTACCACCCCGCGCTCGCGCCCGCGGTCAGCCCGGACTGGCGGATCGCCGGGACCTACCTGGCCATCGGCGGCCTCGCCGCCGCGGCGGGCGGCTGGTGGTTCACCCGGCGCGATCTGCAGGGTGGCTAGCGGCGGTTGCCAGCGGCCTCGTGTCCCGGGCCGCGAGCGGCTCCCCGCAGGCCTGGCACACCACCTGGGCCTGCATCCGGTGCCCGCAGCGGTGCTGCAGCACCAGCGGCGGCCCGTCGTCGCCCGCCAGGTACTGGTCCCCCCAGCGCATCAGGGTCACGATGACGGGGTACAGGTCGCGGCCCGCGGCGGTCAGGTGGTACTCGAAGCGGGCCGGATGCTCGCAGTACTGCCGCCGCTCCAGGATCCCGGCGCCGGCCAGAGTCCGGAGCCGGGCCGCGAGCGTGTCACGCGGCGCCCCGGTGCGCCGGGCCATCTCGTCGAAGGTGCGGTTGCCGAGGAAGACCTCCCGCACGGCGAGAAGCGCCCACTTCTCGCCGACCACGTCGAGTGTGCGGGCGATGGAGCAGGCCCGCGGCTGGGCGGAAACAGCGGCCATGAACCCACTCTACCTCGTAAGTCAGAATTCTGGACGTACTTCGGCCGACGGGAGTATGGTGGGTCCAGATTCCGGACTTACTAGGAGGGCGGCCCGTGAGCTCCAGCCAGCCGATGACGGCAGCCAGGCCCGGCGCCGGGCCGGGGGTCCGCCAGGTGACCGCGGTCGTCGCCGTCCTGTCCCTGGCCGTTTTCATGTCCAGCCTGGACCTGTTCATCGTCAATCTGGCGTTCCCCTACATCGGCAGGCAGTACCCGGGCACCAGCCTGGGCTCCCTGTCGTGGGTGCTCAACGCCTACACCATCGTCTTCGCCGCGGTGCTCGTGCCCGCGGGCCGGTGGGCCGACCGGATCGGGCGGCGCCGGATGTTCGTGGCCGGCCTGGCCATCTTCAGCGCGGGGTCACTGCTGTGTGGGCTGGCACCGGGAGTGGGCTTCCTGATCGCGGCCCGGGTCGTCCAGGCGGCCGGCGCGGGGGCGATGGTGCCCGCCTCGCTGTCGCTCCTGCTGGCCGCCGTCCCGGGCCCGGCCCGGTCGGCGGCGCTGGGCACCTGGTCCGCCCTGGGCGCCCTCGGCGCCGCGCTCGGCCCGGTGATCGGGGGCGCCCTGGTGCAGGTCAGCTGGCGGTGGGTGTTCTGGATCAACCTGCCGGTGGGGCTGGCCGCGCTGGCGCTGGCCGCCCGGGTGGTGCCCGAGAGCAAGGACGACCGGGTGCAGGGGCGGCCCGACCTGATCGGGGCCGGGCTGCTGGCCGCGGCCGTCGGCCTGGTCGCGCTGGCGCTGGTCAAGGCCCCCGGCTGGGGATGGGGCTCGGCCGGCTTCATCGGCCTGCTGCTGGCCTCGCTGGCCTGCGGGACGGCCATGGTGACCCGCTCACGGCGGCACCATTCCCCGGTCATCGAGCTCGAGCTGCTCCGCTCCCGGAGCTTCAGCGGCGCGTTCGCCGCCTCGATTCTCTACTACGCCGGCTTCGGCGCCTTCGTGCTCAACTCGGTGGAGTTCCTCACCGGGGTCTGGCACTACTCCGCCGTGGTGGCCGGGCTGGCCATTGCGCCCGGGCCGCTCATGGTCCTGCCGTTCGCCCGGTTCGCGGCGCCACGGCTGGCCGCCTGGCTGGGCGGTCCCGGGCGGGTAGCGGTGATCGGCTGTGCCGTGAACGCCGGCGGGCAGCTGCTGTGGCTCACCCAGATTCAGGCCCAGCCGGCCTACCTGACCCATCTCCTGCCGGCCCAGCTGCTGGGCGGCGCCGGGGTCGGGCTGACGATCCCGTCGCTGCTCGGCGCCGGCAGCGCGTCGCTCAGCCCGGCCCGGTTCGGCACCGGCAGCGGGATCCTCAACATGGCCCGCCAGGTCGGCACCGTGCTGGGGGTGGCCGGCCTGGTCGCGATCCTGTCCCACCCCTCCCCCGCCGATCCCGTCGCGGTCTACCGCGACGGCCTGGTCCTCATCATCGCTTTCTTCGCCGCCGCGGGCGTTGTCGCCGCGGCCCTGCTGGCCGGCCGGCCCGCCCGCCCCGGTGCTCCCGTTCCCGCGGCAGCCGTACGCCCTGCCGCCGAGGACGCCCGCGTACCCTGACGCGACGCGCCTGGCGGGGCCGCCACGAGCCGCGGCTGGGCCGCGCGATCCCGCCCGGCCGCGTGTCACGATAGAGACATGGAAGCGGTGAACGTCGACGCCATGCTGGCCCGCTTCACTGAGCAGTGGGCGCCGAAGAAAATTGCGCAGATCAACGACTATGACGTCAGGATCGTGAAGGTCCAGGGCGAGTTCGTCTGGCACCAGCACGCGGACACTGACGAGTTCTTCCTGGTGCTCAGCGGGCAGCTCACCATCCAGCTGCGAGACCGCGATGTGGTGCTGGTGCCGGGGGAGCTTTTCGTCGTGCCGCGCGGCGTTGAGCACTGTCCGCGCGCCGACACCGAAACCGCGGTGCTCCTGCTCGAGCCGAGCAGCGTGGTGAACACCGGCGACGCCGGCGGGGAAATGACCGCCGAGGTCGAGCGGCTCACCTGATTCATAACAAGGACAACGCATCGCGTCACACGCATCCCGTCCGCCTGGGAGCGATCCGGCATGATCACTGTCATCGGCGAGTCGCTGGTGGACGTGGTCGCCCGCCAGGGCCAGGGCGAGCTAACCGTGCACCCAGGTGGGAGCCCGGCCAACGTAGCTGTCGCGCTCAGCCGGCTCGGGCAGCGGACGGCGCTGATCACGCAGATCGGAGCCGATGACCATGGCGCCCTGATCCGCGCGCACCTGGAGCGCAACGGTGTCGATGTGATCCTCGCCGGGCCGGCCAGCCAGCCCACGAGCCGGGCGCTGGCCAGGCTCGACGCCCACGGGGCCGCCACGTACGAATTCGACCTCAGCTGGGATGTGCGCGGGCTGCGGCTTGCCGCGGGCAGCGCCGCCGTCCACATCGGCTCGCTCGGCGCGGTGCTCGCCCCCGGCGGCGAGCGGGTGCTGCGGCTCGCGGAATCGGTTTGCCGCCGCGGTGACGTCGTCACCAGTTACGACCCCAACGTCCGGCCGTCGGTGACGCCCGACCGCCGCCAGGTGGCCGCCACCGTGGGGAGGGCGGCCGCCAGCGCTCATATCGTCAAGATGAGCGATGAAGACCTCGCCTTCCTGTTTCCCGGCACCACGCCCGCGGAGCTGGCCGCGAGACTCATCGGCGATGGCCTGCCCACCCAGCTCCTGGTCGTGACCAGGGGCAGCGACGGCGCGATCGCTCTGACCCGGCGCACGCGCTTGTCAGTCCGGGCCGTCCCGGTCGCGGTTGTGGACACCGTGGGTGCCGGCGACACGTTCACCGCCGCGCTGCTCGCCGGGCTGGCCGACTCCGGCCTGCTGTCACCGGCGGCGCTCGCCGCCCGCATCGCGCGTGAGCAGGACGTGCTGCGCCAGATCGTGGGCCAGTCGCTGGCCGCCGCTGCGCTGACCTGCACCCGCCCCGGGGCCGACCCGCCGACGGCCGGCGAGCTGAGGCGATTTCTCGCCGGGACGCACCCCTAATCCGCTGACCCCGCGTGGCGGTCGCGGCCCCCCGGCGCCGGGGGCTCGATGACCTCCACCACGTTGCGGAGCTCGCCCAGCCCGGTCGTTGCGATGATCACTTCATCGCCCGCGCGCAGGGTGAAGTCGGGTGGCGGGACGATCGCGGTGCCGGTGAGCAGCACCACGCCCACCGGGAAGTCCAGCGCCCGGAACAGCCACCGCACCAGGTCGGCGGGACCGCGATGCAGGTCGGCCACCTTGACCGTGTCGGCGACCACCTCGGCGCCGTCCCGGAGCACCCGCAGGCTGATCAGCAGCGAGGCCAGGTCGGGGACCTCGTCCGGGGTGGCCAGGCAGGGACCGACGGCACAACTGCCGGTGTAGATCTTGGCCTGGGGCAGGTACAGCGGGTTCTCGCCCTCGATGCTCCGCGACGACATGTCGTTGCCGTTCAGGTACCCGGCGATGCGGCCGCGCCGGTCGGCGACCACGGCCAGCTCCGGCTCCGGCACATCCCACGCCGAATCGGCCCGGATGCCCACCGGCTCGCCCGGGCTGCGCACCCGGCCGGGTGCCGCCTTGAGGAACAGCTCCGGCCGCTCGGCCCGGTAGACCCGCTCGTAGGGGTCCGGTGTCCCGGACTCGGCCACCCGCGCGTCCAGGCTGCGGGTGTAGGTCACCCCGGCCGCCCACACCTCCTGGCCACCGACCGGCGCCACCACCCGCGCGCCCGCCGGGACCGGCCCGGCCGCGGGCCCGCGCAGGGCCGCGGCGAGGGCGCCGGCCCCGCCACCCAGCAGCCCGTCGATGGTCAGCGACGCGGCCAGCAGCTCCTGCGGGCCCTGGCCCGCCGGGCCCCGGGCCAGCCTGCGCTCGCCACCGGTGAGCACCTGCCACAGCGCCATCCCGCCCTCCCTGCCCCATCGGCCGGCCCGGTCCGCCGGATCCCGTCCCAGGACACCAGAGCGGGACCGGCCCGCCAATCAATATCGGTCACCTGACCGATGTCTCGGCGTGCAACTTGCAGCAGTATTTGTCATGCAACCGCACCAGCCAGCGTCAACAGTTTGGCCGGATCTTCCCCGGGGCTGGCCGCGCAGGGTGATTTGCGCTCTCCCGGCCCAGCCCAGCCGGCCGGGCAAGGAACCCAGATGAACACGATCGCGCCGATCCGCCCGGCCGCCCGACGCAGGCGCCGCATCTCGTTATCCGCGGGACCGGCCGCACCCGCCAAAGCCCGCAGGCACGTCCGGGCGGCCATCTACGCCTGGGACGTCCCCGTGGACGAGACCGTCGCGGTCCTGCTCACCAGCGAGCTGGTGACCAATGCCATCAGGCACGAGGCGGGCGAGACCGTCATGCTCACCATCACCAGCGCCGGCGGCCAGTTCCGCGTCGACGTCCACGACACGTCGAGCTTCCTGCCGGTCCCGGTGAACGGGCCGGCCGACACCGAGACGGGGCGCGGCCTGATCCTGGTCGCCAGCCTGGCGACTCAGTGGGGTTTCTACCCGACCCCCGCGGGCAAGGCCGTGTACTTCACGCTCGCGTTCCAGGCCTACCTCGACCAGGACGACGACCGCAGCCTGCGGCGCGGCTGATCACCTCGGCCCGGCGGTGCGCAGGGCCGCCTCGCGGGCGATCTCCGTGCGCGAATGCACCCCGAGCTTCTTCAGGATGTGGGAGACGTGGGTCGCGACGGTCCGCCGCGAGAGCAGCAGCCGGCCGGCGATCTCGGGGTTGGACAGCCCCTCCTCCACCAGCCCGGCGATCTTGGCCTCGGCCGGGGTGAGGCTGTCCCAGCCGCTGCTCGCCCGCCGGTGCTTCGAGCGCGGGCCGCGGCGGATGCCGTGCGAGCGGAACACGGCCTGAAGCCGGGCGGCATCCGCGGCGGCACCCAGTGAGCCGTAGATCTCTACCGCACGGGTAAAGGCGCCCCGGGCCGGGCCGCGGTCACCGGTGCGCACAAGGTCCCCCGCGGCCGCCTCCAGCGCCTTCGCCCGGAGCAGCGGCCGGCCGGCGTCGGCATAGCGCGCGGCGGCGGCCAGCAGCCGGGCGGCATCATGATCCAGCAGGCCGCGGCAGTAAAGCGCGTTCGCCTGCCGGTGAGGGATCTCCGATCCGGTGGCGAGGGCCGCGGCGTGGCCCGCGAGGGCCTGGGCGGTGCCCAGGTCGCCGATCTTCGTGGCCAGGCGGACGGCGTCAGCGAGCAGGTTCTCGATCTCATCGAGTTCTTCCGTGCTGTCGGCGAACCCGGCGGTCAGCGCGGCCAGCGCCTCCGGCAGCGCGCCGGCGTGCTCGCGGTCCAGGCTGCGGGCGAGGGCCAGCGGGCCGATGACCAGGTTCCCGGTCCGCTCGGCGTGGGGGGCGGCCGCGGCGAGGTGGCGGCGGGCCGCACCGGTCTCGCCGCGGTGGAAGCAGATCAGGGCGGCGACGCCGAGATCGCAGCAGGCCGCGATGGGCTCCTTCAAGTCTTCGTGCAGCACCTCCACCTCTGCCATCGCCTCCGTCCACCGCCCCGTGTCGAAGAGCAGCTGGCCCAGCGCACTGTGGGCCTGAACGAGCCGGATCACCGTGCCGACCTGGTCCGCGAGGTCCCGGGCCTGCCAGGCCGCGGCGAATGCCTCCTCGTACCGGTCCAGGTCGCCCAGCGTGACGGCCTTGTTGATCTGCAGCAGCAGCCGCAGATCGGTCAGGGCCGGGTCGCCCTGGGTGACGGTCAGCGCCCGGTCGAAAAGCGGCAGCGCGTCGGTCATCTGGGCCGGCACCGAGCTCACCACGGTCAGCACGTGCAGCGCCCAGGCCATCGCCCAGTTGTCGCCGGTCTCCGATGCCACCGCGAGCGCGGTGGCGGCGACCCGGCCGGCCTTGTCGACCTCGCCGAGGTTGTCGTGCGTGCGGGCCGCGAGCACCAGCAGCCGCGCGCGGTGCCGGGCCGAGATCCCGGGGGAAGCCAGCGCCCGGTCCAGGGTGGCCAGCGACTCCGCGAACCGGCCGACCCGCATGCGGCACTGCGCCAGCGTCCAGTGCAGGTCAACGACGAGATCGGGCTCGACCGCGCTCGCCAGGGCCCGGTTCGCCACCTGCTCGGCTTCGGCCGCGTCGCCGACCCGGTAGAGAGCGTCAGCGAGCCGGCCCACCAGGCGGTCATGCTGGGCCGAGCCAGCCGCGGAGCTCGCGACCGCCCGGCCGAGGAGTTCCGCCGCCACCTGGGGCGCTTGGCCGACCAGCGGCTCCGCGGTGCGGGCCAGCCAGCTCAGCATCCACTCGTCCATCGGATCGGCCGTGCCGCCGGGCCCGCCGACCGCCCGCAGCAGCTGCCGGGCCACCCGGTCCGCCGGTGCACCGGCCTCCGCGAGGGCGCGCCCGGCGTCGCGGTGCCAGGCGGCGCGCACCGGCACGGGTATCTCGTCGTACAGCGCCGCCCGGATCAGCGGATGCCGGAACCCGAGGCCGTGGCCGGACTCGGCCAGCACCCCGGCGGCGCGGGCCTCCTCGACGGCCGGGATCAGGTCCGCCACGCTGCGACCCAGGACGATCGCCAGATCCGGCACGGCAAAATCCACGCCGAGCAGGGCCGCCGCCCGGAGCACCTCACGCACCGGCCCCGAGACAAAGCCGAGCCGGTCGGCGATGGCCGCCGACAGCGAGCTGGGCGCGGAATCGCCCGTCAGCCGGGCCGCTCCCGCCCCGGTGACGGTCACACTGGAGCTGCGGGTGAGCGCGGCGACCAGCTCGGTGAGATAGAGCGGGTTGCCCGCGGCCCCGTCGGCGAGCCGCAGCAGGTTGCCGTCGGGCCGGCCGCCGGCCAGGCTCGCCACCAGTTCGGCCACCGCCGCTTCGGTGAGCCCGGTGAGCTGGAGCCGTGCGCCCTCGCCCACCGCCCGCCGCAGCGCCAGCAGGTCATCCCGCTGGGGCACCGGACGCATCATCCCGACCAGCAGCAGCGGCATCCGCCGCACCGACCTGGCCAGCCGTCCCCACAGGGTGATGCTGGCCTGATCCGCCCACTGGAGATCGTCGATGACCAGGATGACCGGCCGCACGGCGCATTGCTCGGCGATGAGCGCCAGCAGCTGCTCGGCCAGCGCGGCCGACACGTCCGTGCCACGATCGGCGGCGGCCTCACCGCGCATGAGCCGCAGGATCGTGTTCCGCCGGGGACCGGTGGCAGGCTCGCGGACCTGTAATCCCTCCAGCACTGGCAGCAGCGGTAACTCCTGCCCCAGCTCGTCACCGGCGCCCCAGAACACCTGACAGCCGGCCTCGGCCGTCCCGGCTAAGACCGCCTGCACCAGCGCGGACTTGCCGATGCCCGGCTCTCCCTCGATCAGCACCGCCCCGCCCCGCCCGGCGGCCACCTCCATTACCAGCCTGGCCAGCATCGCCATCTCGCGGTCGCGGCCGACAAGCGCACCGGCCGGGGTCAGGGTGGGCACGGAGCGAACTTTACTACCGGGGCATTTGGCGGACAAGCGAGGTTTTCGAATACCCGTTCAGCGCATAACGGCACCGCCGGGTGGATGAACGGCGCCTGCTGATGCTCGCGTACCGCCGGATGAAAGTTGCGCGCATTCTTGCGCCGCACCGTCAGGCGGCTATTTACCGGCACGGGGACATGAATGTTTCCCGCAATGAATCAATGGCAATTTAAATGCGGGTTTCGCCACCAGAAAAGTAACTAGATAATAGCCATCTGGGAGAGATGAAATTGCCTGGTTACTGGAAATAACCTGGTGTGAAGGAGATGCGGGGCCGCCGGTCGGAAGGGCTGGGCAACCTGGCCTCTGACCTCGGGAGTCGCCATGGAGGAATCATGCGCATCAGGCGAGCTATCATCATTCCCGTTATCTTAGCGCTCAGCGCGGCCGGATCGGTTCTGGCCGGCTCGGCAATGCCGGCGGCAGCCGTGCACGCGCCCAGTGCTCACGTGCAGGCAGCTGGCTCCGGCGTTCACTATCGCGGCTGAACCAACTGACGTACGGCTAACGCCACCGCGGATCCGAACGGCGGCGGCGTGGCCGTGCGGTTACCGGGCCGGTCACGGGGTGCGGGTCCAGGCCAGCACCGGCCGGCGCGGCGGCGGACCAGGTCAGTAGCGGCCGGCCGGCATGGGACCGGGTCAGTAGCGGCCGGTCGGCATGGGACCAGGTCAGCAGCGGCCGGCCCGGCGCCCATGGCCACCGGCCGGGGCCGGCCACGGCCCAGGACCCGGCCGGGCTGTGGACCCCGCGGCGACGGCCGCCAGCGATGGCCTATGCCACCTTGCCCCGGCGCGCCGGCCTGGTGCCGCGGCCGGGCGGCGCC
>Ga0187765_10000606_pt1 | contig 13236 bp, 15 predicted proteins | sample 0216_QUI02_MP05__3_FD_133018 | JGI IMG/M metagenome (GOLD analysis project Ga0187765, IMG submission 133018) | Tropical peat soil microbial communities from peatlands in Department of Meta, Colombia - 0216_QUI02_MP05_10_MG | ecosystem: Environmental > Terrestrial > Soil > Wetlands > Peat ...
ACCCGGTTGTGGCGCGGGGCCACCATTAGTCGTCGACATTCGGATATCTCCGCTTGGCCGGCTTGGCTAACACGCGGCGAGGCCGCGAACAATGCCGGGAGATGCCCGGCTCCTCAGCCGGTTGCCAAGGATAATACGCCGGGCTTGATGGCTAGCGGCGCAATGCAGTTAGCCCAATCGGCATTATTGGCGCAGGCCGGCCGATCGTTTAATCTCCGCGCATCGCCGGGTTAAAATGACGGCGAAGCGCCACTGGATGGCCTAACCTGCGTGCCTACATAGAGCGGGACTGGTGTTCTGCCGCGGTTTGGTCATTCGAACCGGATTCCCGGAACGCACTGTACCGCTGGCTGCGATGGCGAAAGAATGGCCGACGTGTTCGATATATACACCATCATATTCCTAGCGCTCGCAGTGTTTATTTTTCTGCGATTGCGCAGCGTCCTGGGCCAGCGGACCGGCCGCGAGCGGCCGCCCTATGATCCCTATTCGGCCCGCGACGCCGTTCGCAGCTCAGCCACCGAGAAGGTTGTAACGCTGCCGCCGCGCGGCGCCGATGCTTCGGCTCGCCCGGCTGAGGCCACGGCGCCTCCGGCGGAGCGCTGGAAAGATGTCGCCGACAGTGGATCGCCAGTCGCCGCCGGGCTCGATGCGATCGCGGCCGCGGATTCGAGTTTCGATGCCAAGCATTTTATTACCGGTGCGCGCACCGCCTATGAGATGATCGTGACGGCGTTTGCGAGCGGCGATCGTCGACAATTGCGCAGCTTGCTTTCGCGCGAGGTCTATGACGGCTTCGACGCCGCGATTGCCGAGCGCGAGCGCCGCAGCGAAACAGCGGAGACCCGGTTTGTTTCGGTCGATGGCTCGACAATAACCGCGGCCGAGCTGCGTAACCGGACGACGGCGCAGATCACCGTCCGTTTTGTCTCTAAGCTGATTTCCGCAACGCGCGATCGCGGCGGCGCCGTCATCGACGGCAATGCTGACAAAGTCACCGACGTGACCGACATTTGGACATTTGCCCGCGATGTGTCCTCGCGCGACCCGAACTGGAAGGTCATCGCGACCGAAACCGGGCAATGATGCTGGCAATCAGCGGCGGTGCGGCGCCAGCTCCGGCGCCAAGTCCGGTATCGGGAGGTCCGGTATCGAGTCCGCGTATTCGCTTTGCGCATATTCGCCTTGCGATCGTTCGTTTTGCTGCCGCATTCGCCGTCCTGATCGCGCTGCCGGCGGCGGCATTCGCGGAAGAGGCCGGTCCGCTGGTCTTTCCGGATACCCAATATGAGCCACTCGACTGGACCGCGCTTGAGGGCTGGACCAGCGACGATCACGCTGCCGCCTTTGCCGCCTTTCTTGGCAGTTGCCACACGCTGCAGAACCGGCGCCGCCAATCGGCTCGCGACTTGGGCCCAATTCCGGCGGCGCTCAAGGACATTTGCGAGGACGCGCGAGCGGCCATTCCGCTCGACCAAGAGGGCGCCCGCAAATTTTTTGAAGATCATTTCCGGCCGATCCGGATAAACCGGCTCGGCGACACCGACGGCTTCCTCACCGGATATTACGAGCCGATCATCGCCGGTTCACGCGTGCCGACTGGCGAATTCACCGCGCCGCTCTATCGGCGCCCGCCCAATCTCGTAGCCGCCGGTCGGCGCAAGCTCGGCGACGCCTTCCCATCGAAAGGTGCCTTCGTCGGCCGGCGCGTTGGCCGCCGCAAGATCGTGCCTTATTACGATCGCGGCCAGATCGAGGATGGCGCGCTCGATGGCTGGCACCTGGAAATCTGCTATCTGCACGATCAGGTCGATGTGCTGTTCGCGCAGATTCAGGGCTCGGCCCGGATCAGACTCGAGGATGGCGCCATACTTCGCGTCAATTACGATTCCCACAACGGCTGGCCCTATACGCCGGTTGGTCGCGTTCTCGTCGATCAAAAAATGATGAACCGGGATCAGGTCTCGATGCAGAGCATTCGCGACTGGATGGAAGCCAACCCGGATCAGGCGAAAGAGATACGCCGGCAAAACAAGTCCTACGTGTTTTTCCGGATCACCGACCTTGCCACCGAGGACGAAGCGGTCGGCGGCCAGGGCGTGCCGCTCGTGCCCGGCCGCTCGATTGCGATCGACCGCGCGCTGCACGCCTACGGCACGCCTTTTTTCATCCAGGCAGAGCTGCCGATTGCAAACCAGAAAACCAGTACGAAATTCGACCGCCTGATGATCGCGCAAGATACCGGCTCGGCAATCGTCGGTCCGGCGCGCGCGGATATTTATTTCGGCGCCGGTGACGAGGCCGCGCGCATTGCCGGGCGCATTAAAAATTCGGGCACATTCATCATGCTGGTGCCCCGCGAACTCGATCCGGTGGCGGCCGGGGCCGATGTGCCGCTGCCGCCGACGCGGCCGGGCCCGTTCAGTTTGAACGTTGACGACATGCCGGATCCGACGGCGCCCGACGGCGCTACCGACGAGGTGCCGCTGCCCGAAACAAAGCCTGCGATAACGGCGGGTGCAAGCGCCACGACATCGGCGAACGGCAAACCCAGTGCGCGGCGGCGCCGATGAACCGGCGCCGCTTGAGCGATGACGAGCGGGCGCTGTGGCGAGGATTTGCCCGCGGGGTAAAGCCGCTGCGGCGCGGGACCGACCCTGAAGTTGCCGTCGCGCCGAATCAAGTTGCGCAGCGCATGCCGCAGCCGCCGCAGAGCACCCGCAAAGAGCGCCCGGCTGCCAAACAGCCTCCTGCGCTGTCGCAGTTCGATCGCCGCTTGCGGCAGCGTGTGGCGCGGGGCCAGGCGGATATCGATGTCCGGCTGGACCTTCACGGCATGACGCAGACCCAGGCGCATGCGGCGCTTTTGCGTTTTCTTATGCAGGCACAAGCGCGGGACGCGAAGATTGCATTGGTGGTCACCGGCAAAGGCGGTGTGAGCCCGACCGCCGCGACGGGCGAACGCGGGGTGTTGCGGCGGCACGTGCCTTTGTGGCTGTCGTTACCGGAGTTCCGCCGCTTTATCGTCAGTTTCGAGCAAGCGCACGGCAGCCATGGCGGCGAAGGTGCGCTGTATCTGCGCCTGCGGCGGCGCGCGCGTTAGCTGCGGGGCCGGCAAAACAAACGTGTCGTTAAGGTTAATAGCGAGAAGCCGCAAAAAGCGCACCAATCAGTCAAACTCGTCGGCGAAACTCCGCCGCGCAAGTCAAACGCGATTCGAGAGCGATCATCCATGTCCGAGAGTAAAGTTGGTACGGTTCAGTCCGCGGCCGTTTCGGCGCACAAATCAGCGCGGGCCGGCGCCGGCGATCTACGTATGCTGGCTCAGGTCGAAAAATGGATGGCGATGATTCGCGAAATCAACCGCGAGCAGCCCGCTTTCCGGCGCTGAGCTCGCTGCGGCGAGTACGCACAGCCGCTCACAGGATAAATCGGCTGAGATCGGCATTCTTGGCCAGATCGCCGACGTGCTTATGCACGTAGGCGGCGTCGATCTTCACTGTTTCACCGGAGCGGTCGGGCGCGCCGAACGAAACATCGTCTAGCACGCGTTCCATCACCGTCTGCAATCGGCGCGCCCCGATATTCTCCACACTCGAATTGACGGCCACAGCGACGTCGGCCACCGCATCGATCGCGTCCTCGGAAAAGTCCAGATTGACACCCTCGGTCGCCATCAGCGCCACATATTGTTTGATGAGAGAGGCTTCCGGCTCGGTCAGGATGCGGCGGAAATCGTCACGCGTGAGCGGCTTGAGTTCGACACGGATCGGCAGCCGCCCCTGCAGTTCGGGCAATAGATCGGATGGTTTGGAAATATGGAAAGCGCCCGAGGCAATGAACAGGATGTGATCGGTCCTGACTGAGCCGTGCTTGGTGGCAACTGTGGTGCCTTCGATCAGGGGCAACAGATCGCGTTGCACACCCTCACGCGAGACATCGGCGCCGATCCGGCCTTCGCGGGCGCAGATTTTGTCGATCTCGTCGAGAAAGACGATGCCGTTGTTTTCGACGGTCCGGATCGCCTCCTGGGTCAACTGTTCGGTATCGAGCAACTTGTCGGATTCTTCGTTGACCAGAATGTCGTAGGAGTCCGCGACCGTGACCCGGCGTGTTTTGGTCCGGCCGCCGCCGAGCTTGCCGAAAATATCACCGATCGAGATGGCGCCCATCTGCGCGCCTGGCATGCCGGGAATATCGAACAACGGCAGACCTCCGCCGCCGGCCTGTACCTCGATCTCGATCTCCTTGTCGTTAAGCTCGCCGGCGCGCAGCTTCTTGCGAAACGCCTCTTTGGTCGAAGCGCTGGCATTGGCGCCGACCAACGCATCGAGCACGCGATTTTCGGCGGCCTGCTGGGCGCGGGCCTGCACGTCCTTGCGTCGCTTTTCGCGCGTTAACGTGATCGCGACCTCGAGCAGGTCGCGCACGATCTGTTCGACATCGCGGCCGACATAACCGACCTCGGTGAACTTGGTTGCTTCGACTTTGAGGAACGGCGCGCCGGCGAGCTTGGCGAGTCGGCGGGAGATTTCGGTCTTACCGACGCCGGTGGGGCCAATCATTAAAATGTTTTTTGGCAGCACTTCTTCGCGCAGCCGTTCGTCGAGCTGCAGGCGGCGCCAGCGATTGCGCAACGCGATCGCGACAGCGCGCTTGGCGTCGCCCTGCCCGACGATGAAACGGTCGAGCTCCGAGACGATTTCGCGGGGGGAAAAGTCGGTCACGCCTTCAACGTCTCAACAGTCACATTGCGGTTGGTGTAAACACAAATTTCGGCGGCAATGTCGAGCGCGCGGCGCACGATGGCTTCCGCATCAAGCGGTCCGTCGAGCAAAGCTCGCGCCGCGGCGAGTGCATAATTGCCGCCAGAGCCGATACCGACGACGCCGGCTTCCGGTTCCAGCACGTCGCCGGTGCCGGTGAGCACTAGCGACACGTCCTTGTCGGCGACGATCATCATGGCCTCGAGCCGACGCAGATAACGGTCGGTGCGCCAATCCTTGGCCAGCTCGACGGCGGCGCGCGTCAACTGTCCAGGATATTGCTCGAGCTTGGATTCGAGCCGCTCGAATAACGTGAACGCGTCGGCGGTGGCGCCGGCAAAGCCGCCGATCACGGCGCCGCCGCCGAGCCGGCGTACTTTCTTTGCATTGGCCTTGATGATGGTCTGGCCAATCGACACCTGCCCGTCGCCGCCAATCGCGACCAGCCCGCCTTTGCGGACCGTCAGAATCGTCGTGCCGTGCCAAGGGCCGGAATGGCCCGCTTCTGCCAATGACATGCGCTGGATGAATGATAAACCGGGTTCGACGGCCAACTTCTGATCGGGCTGGAAAACCTTTGCTTAAGCCATGATTTAAGAGTTGCCCGCCGCCAATGCAAATGCGCGATCGCGCCAGTGGCGAGTTCGGACCGGCCCTGTTACAAGGCCGCGCGAAAGCCAACTGACCCCGAGACAGCGATCGGGAGAGTAAAATGCGCAAGGGCGCGGTCGCCCGCAAGACCAAGGAAACCGATGTCGAGGTCGCCGTCGATCTCGACGGCGCCGGGGCGTCCTCGATCGAAACCGGCATCGGCTTTCTCGATCACATGCTCGACCTGTTGGCGCGGCATTCGCGGATTGACATCCGCGTCAAGGCCAAGGGCGATCTGCACATCGATCATCACCACACCACCGAGGACGTCGGCATCGCGCTCGGCCAGGCGGTGAAACAGGCGCTCGGCGAGATGAAGGGCATTACGCGCTACGCCGACGTGCATGTGCCGATGGACGAGGCGCTCACGCGCGTCGCAATCGACATTTCCGGCCGGCCGTTTCTGGTGTTCAAGGTTGAATTCGTCCGCGCCAAGATCGGACCGTTCGACACCGAGCTGGTGGAAGAGTGGTTTCGCGCCTTCGCTATCAATGCCGGCCTGACGCTGCATGTCGCCACGCTCTATGGCAGCAACGATCATCATATTGCCGAATCCTGCTTTAAGGGTCTCGCCCGCGCCTTGCGCGCCGCTGTCGCGGTCGATGCGCGGGCTGCGGGAGAGGTGCCTTCCACCAAAGGCAGGCTCGGCAATTGAACTGCGATCCGTGAAACGAGGGTTTCAAAGGATCGCCCAGCACTAACGCTGAAAGATTAGCTCGATGGCTATTTACACCGTCCATCAACCGCCGTTCGGCTCCGGCGCGGCCGCGGCCGAACCCTATCGCTTTGTCTTTGTCCGTGACGGCTTCTCGTGGTGGGCCTTCCTGTTCACGCCGTTGTGGATGTTGTGGCACCGCCTATGGCTGGTGCTGGTTCTCTACGTCTTGCTGTCGGCTTCGCTCGAAGCCGGCTTGCGCGCGCTCGGCGGGCCGATTTTTACGCTCGTGCTGGTCGGTCTATTGATCTCTCTCCTGGTCGGCCTTGAAGCCAGCACGCTGCGGCGTTTCAAGCTGGCGCGGCGGCACTGGCGCAATATCGGCGTGGTCACCGGTGACGGTCCGGAAGAAGCGGAACGGCGCTTTTTCGACGCCTGGATCCGCCAGACGCCGCCGCGACGTCCAGCAGCGCCGAGTGCCCCCGCAGCGGTTTCGGGCGGTCCAGCCGGGCCAGTCGGACCGGCTCCCGCGCCGTTCGGCGTGATCGGATCATTTCCCGAACCCGGAGCGCCGCGGTGACCGTTGCCATTGTCGACTATGGCTCGGGCAATCTGCATTCGGCGGCCAAAGCCTTTGAACGCGCTGCCCACGAGGCCGGATTGGATCAGCCGATTGCGGTGACGCGCGATCCGCAGATCGTGGCCCGCGCCGACCGCATCGTGTTGCCGGGGGTAGGGGCTTTCGCCGACTGCCGCCGCGGCCTGGATGCTGTTTGCGGCATGGTGGAGGCGCTCGAAGATGCGGTGCGCGGCAAGGGCCGGCCGTTTTTCGGCATTTGTGTCGGTATGCAACTCCTCGCCGAGCGCGGCCGCGAATACGAAGTGGTCGAGGGGTTGGGCTGGATCGCCGGCGAGGTCGATCGCATTACCTCGCGCGACGCGAGCCTGAAGATCCCGCATATGGGCTGGAACACGCTCAATGTCGTGCGCCCGCACCCTTTGCTTGAAGGCCTGACGCTTGGGCCACAGGGGCGGCACGCTTATTTCGTGCACTCGTTCGCGCTCAACCCATCGCAGCCTGGCGATCTCGTCGCTGAAGCCGATTACGGCGGCCCTCTCACCGCGATCGTCGGGCGCGACAATATCGTTGGCACGCAATTTCACCCTGAGAAGAGCCAAAAATTCGGGCTTTCGCTGATTGCGAACTTTTTGAAGTGGAAGCCGTGATTTTATTTCCGGCGCTCGATCTGAAGAACGGCGAAGCGGTGCGTCTGCGGCAAGGCGACATGGCGCGCGCGACGGTCTTCAGCCGCGATCCCGCCGCGCAGGCGCGCAGCTTCGCGGAGCAAGGCTTCACCTTTCTGCATCTTGTCGATCTCGACGGCGCTTTCGCCGGCAAGCCGGTCAACGCAGCCGCGGTCGATGGCATTCTCGCAGCGGTGAAGATTCCGGTGCAGCTTGGCGGCGGCATTCGCGACCGCGCCACGATTGACGCCTGGCTCGCCAAGGGCGTCGCGCGCGTGATCGTCGGCACCGCGGCCGTGCGCGATCCGGATCTCGTCAAAGCCGCCGCTCGCGCCTATCCCGGCAGGGTCGCGGTGGGGCTCGACGCCCGCGACGGCAAAATTGCGGTCGAAGGCTGGGCGAAAACATCGGCGCTCTCGGCGCTCGAGGTTGCACGCCGTTTTGAGGACGAAGGCGTCGCCGCGATCGTCTATACCGATGTGAACCGCGACGGCATGCTGGAAGGGCTCAATCTCGATGCGACGATCGCGCTCGCTGAAAAGGTTTCAATCCCGGTGATTGCCTCCGGCGGGCTCGCCTCGCTCGCCGATGTGCGGGCTTTGCTCGAGCCGCGGGCGCAAAAGCTCGAGGGCGCCATCGCCGGCCGCGCGCTCTACGACGGGCGGCTCGATGCGGCAGCGGCGCTTTTGCTCTTACGCCAGGCGCGAGCCACCCAATAGTGCCGCGAACCCGAAGTTCGCATAAGCTTGCGGCAGGCTCCGATGCGAACTTCGGGTTCAAATGCGGCACTACAGGGTTAAAGTTACTAGTGTCCTTGTCGATTCCGAAGTTCGTACGAGCGCGCCGGTAATGCTTACGAACTTCGGAATCGGGACACTAGATGTTTAAGGTTCGCGTCATTCCCTGCCTGGACGTTAAAGACGGCCGCGTCGTCAAGGGCGTCAATTTCGTCAATCTGCGCGACGCCGGCGATCCGGTCGCGGCGGCGATTGCTTACGACCAAGCCGGCGCCGATGAACTCACCTTTCTCGACATTACCGCCAGCCATGAAAACCGCGGCATCATGCTCGATGTGGTGCGCCGCACCGCCGAAGCCTGCTTCATGCCGCTCACGGTTGGCGGCGGGGTTCGTACTGTCGAGGACATCCGCGCCTTGCTGACTTCCGGCGCCGACAAAGTGTCGATCAATACTGCCGCGGTCTCGCGCCGCAGCTTCGTCAAAGAGGCCGCAGAAAAGTTCGGCGATCAGTGCATCGTGGTGGCGATCGACGCCAAAGCGGTATCGAAGCCGGGCGAGCCGGCGCGCTGGGAAATTTTTACCCATGGCGGGCGTCATCCCACCGGGATCGACGCGCTCGCTTATGCCAGTGAAGTCGTGGCGCTTGGCGCCGGCGAGATCCTGCTGACCTCGATGGATCGCGACGGCACGCGGCGGGGCTTCGACGTCGCGCTCACGCGGGCCATTGCCGATGCCGTTTCGGTGCCGGTGATTGCCTCCGGCGGGGTCGGCAACCTGGACCATCTGGTCGAGGGCATCCGGGATGGTCACGCCGCCGCCGTGCTGGCAGCGTCGATCTTTCATTTTGGCGAGTATTCCGTCCGGCAAGCCAAGGAATATATGGCCGAGGCGGGTCTTGCGGTGCGGCTCGATCCGTAATCTGCCTCTCCCGGCCTGCCGGGGGAGATGATATGGAACCCGGACGAAAGAACTTGCTCCGGCAAGTCTTGCTGTTGAAAGTCTTGCTCCGGGAAGTCTTGCTACTGAAAGTCTTGCTACTGAAAGACTTGCTACTGAAAGACTTGCTACTGAAAGACTTGCGACCGAAAGAATTGCCACTGGAAGATCTGCCGATGCCGACTTTTACCATTCGCGATCTGGAACAGCGCGTGCAGGCGCGCGCTAGCGAAAGCGCCGACGTTTCCTATACCCGCAAGCTCCTTGATCGCGGCGTTAACCATTGCGCCAAAAAGCTCGGCGAAGAAGCGGTCGAGGCGGCGATCGCTGCGGTCGGCGAAGACCGCGACAGCTTGGTGCGCGAGGCGGCCGACGTGCTTTATCACCTCCTTGTCGTGCTGCATGCCCGCGGCATTTCGCTCGACGAAGTCGAGGCCGAGCTTGGCGCCCGCAGCCGCCAGTCGGGCCTTGCGGAAAAGGCAGCGCGCCAGAAGACCAGCGGCTGAAGCATCCGATGGAGCAGCGCGCCACCCACGACATCTCGCCCTACCATGTGTTCTCGCGCGCGGAATGGGCGATGCGCCGTGAAGACACGCCGATGACGCTCACCCCGGGCGAGGTGGCGCGGCTGCGGTCAATGCACGACCGGCTCGACATGTCGGAAGTGGAAGAGATCTATCTGCCACTATCGCGCCTGTTGTCGTTCTATGTCGCGGCGATGCAGCGGTTGTTCCAGGCCCAGCAAGCGTTTCTCGGCACGAAAGACGCCAAGATGCCCTACATCATCGGTGTGGGCGGCTCGGTCGCTGTCGGCAAATCCACGACCGCACGCGTCTTGCAAGCCTTGCTGGCGCGCTGGCCCAATGTGCCCAAGGTCGATCTTCTGACCACCGACGGATTTCTTTTCCCCAATGCGGTGCTCGAACGCGAAGGGTTGATGAACAAGAAAGGATTTCCGGAAAGCTATGACCTGCCAGCTTTGCTGCGTTTTCTGTCCGATATCAAAGCCGGACGGCGGCACGCGCATGCGCCGGTCTATTCGCATTTGGTCTACGATGTTGTCCCCAATGTGTGGATCGAGGTCGATCGGCCCGATATCCTGATTGTCGAAGGACTGAACGTCCTGCAAACCGGGCGCTTGCCCAAGGACGGCAAAGCGATTCCGTTCGTCTCCGATTTTTTCGATTTCTCGGTCTATATCGATGCCGACGAGGACGTGCTGCTGTCCTGGTACGTCAGTCGATTTCTGACGCTTCGTGGCACTTCTTTCGCCGATCCGAAATCCTACTTCCATCGCTATTCCCGGCTGTCCGATCGCGAAGCGGTCGAAACCGCGACCGACATCTGGAATCGCATCAATCTCGTCAATCTGCGCGAAAATATTTTGCCGACCCGTCCGCGCGCCGATCTCGTCCTCAATAAAAGCGAAAGCCACCGGGTTGAGGAGGTGGCGCTACGCAGGTTGTAAAAGGATTCGCGAGATAACATTTCATGACAGTTCATTAAACGAACACCGGCCGGAGACATTCATGGACAAGCTTGTGGACAACAAAACCGGACGCGGCAAATCGGCGGCGGCAAACCGCTCCGGGCGGCCATCGCGTGCCGAGGCCGAAGAGGCGGTGCGCATATTGATCCGCTGGGCCGGCGACGATCCGGAGCGCGAGGGTCTCATCGCCACGCCGGCGCGGGTGGTGCGCGCCTACGAGGAATGGTTCGCCGGCTACAACGACAATCCGCGCGATTATCTCAAACGCACCTTCGAGGAGACCGGCGGCTATGATGAAGTCGTGGTGTTGCGCGACATCCGTTTCGAGTCGCATTGCGAGCACCACATGGCCCCCATCATCGGCCGCGTCCATATCGGCTATTTGCCGCGCAACCGCGTCGTCGGCATTTCCAAGCTGGCGCGGCTGGTCGAGGTTTATGCCCGCCGCCTGCAGATCCAGGAGAAGATGACGGCCGAGATCGCCTCCTGCCTCGATGCCGTGCTCAAGCCGCATGGCGTCGCCGTGGTCACCGAAGCGACGCACCAATGCATGACCACGCGCGGCATCCACAAGCCAGGCGTGACCATGGTGACGAGCCGCATGCTTGGCGTGTTTCGCGATCACGCCGAGACGCGGCAGGAATTCTTGTCCGCGATCGGCATGCGCGGCGCGGCCCACGGCAACGGGTCAGGATGAGCCCGTCGCCCACAAGCGCCGAATAATCAGAACTGAGATTGTTGCCCGCCGCAGTGTGCGCCTACGCGGCCCGCCTGATCTCGTCGGCGAGCGCGCGATACGACAGCGCTTCCGCCAGATGCACGCGGCCGACTTTGTCGGCGCCGTCGAGGTCGGCGAGCGTGCGGGCAACGCGCAGCACGCGATGATAGCCGCGCGCGGTGAGCCGCATCGCGTCGGCGGCCTCGCGCAACAGGGCAAGCCCGCTGCCGTCCGGCCGCGCCACGTCTTCAAGAACCGCGCCTGCGACGGCGCCATTGCTGCGGACATGCGGCAGGCCGATTGCGGCATAGCGGGCGGCCTGGCGTTCGCGCGCCAGCGCAACGCGCTCAGCAACTTCGCGGCTGCCTTCCGCCGGCGGCGGCAGGATGAGATCGGCGGCAGTGACCGCCGGTACCTCGATATGCAGATCGATGCGATCGAACAGCGGGCCGGATAGGCGCGTCTGGTACTCGGCGGTGCAGCGCGTATTGGGGCCGCGCCGGCAGGAAAAGCCCGGCTCATTGGCTTTGCCGCAGCGGCACGGATTCATCGCCGCCACCAGCATGAAGCGGGCCGGATAGGTGACGCGGTGATTGGCGCGCGCGATCGAAACCTCGCCGGTTTCAAGCGGCTGGCGGAGCGAATCGAGCGCCTGCGGCGAAAATTCCGGCAGCTCGTCGAGAAACAGCACCCCGTGATGCGCGAGCGAGATTTCACCCGGTCGCGCATGCAGGCCGCCGCCGACCAAAGCCGGCATGCTGGCGGAATGGTGCGGCGCCCGGAACGGCCTGCGATTGGTCAGCGCGCCGCCTTGGATCACGCCGGCGACCGAGGCGACCATCGACACTTCGAGGAGTTCGGCGGGCGCGAGCGGCGGCAGGATCGACGGCAGCCGCGCCGCCAGCATCGATTTGCCGGCGCCGGGCGGGCCGACCATCAAAAGGTTATGGCCGCCGGCGGCGGCGACTTCCAGCGCACGCTTGGCGCTTTCCTGGCCCTTGATGTCGGCGAGATCGAGCACGGGACCGCTCGCTTCCAGAATTTTCGGCTGCGGCCGCGACAGCACCTGCGTGCCCTTGAAATGATTGGCGAGCTGGATCAGCGAGCCGGCGGCCACGATCTCGATTTCCGGGCTGGCCCAGGCCGCTTCCGGTCCGCAAATGGCGGGGCAGATCAGCCCGTCGCCGCGGGCATTAGCCCCGATCGCTGCCGGCAGCACGCCGGCGACGCCCGCGAGCGAGCCGTCCAGGCCAAGCTCGCCCAAGACGGTGAAGCCGTTCAATGCATCGTGCGGGATGGCGCCGATCGCCGCCATCAGCCCGAGCGCGATCGGCAGATCGTAATGGCTCCCTTCCTTGGGCAGATCCGCCGGCGCCAAATTGACGGTGATCCGGCGCGCCGGCAAAGCGAGCCCCGAGGCGATCAGGGCCGAGCGCACCCGTTCGCGCGCCTCGGAGACCGCCTTGTCGGGCAGCCCGACAATGGTGAAAGCCACCATGCCCGGCGCAACCTGCACCTGCACGTCGACCGGGCGCACCTCGATGCCCTCGAACGCTACGGTAGCGACGCGCTGGACCATTGCGGCGAATCCCCAGCTCCGACGCAGGCTTTTGCCGCACGGTCGCCCGTCCTGGGCGATCGGCGTCAGCCGGCACGGCGCAACCATAACGGGTACCGGGCCGCCGTCAAGAACAATTCGGGAACATAGTTCCCCACAGCCTGCCGGGGCCGCCGGAGTTAGCCACGCCGCGCGCTTCGATCTTGTCCCAGATCAGCGCGGCAATGTCGGCGCCGCCGAAGTTCTTCACGGCGCGGATGCCGGTCGGCGAGGTCACGTTGATCTCGGTGAGAAAGCCGCCGATCACGTCGATGCCGACGAACAACAGGCGGCGCTGCCGCAGCGCCGGCGCGAGCCGCGCGCAGATTTCGCGCTCGCGGGCGGACAGGTCGGTCGCTTTCGGCACGCCGCCGCGCACCATGTTCGACCGCAGATCGTCGGGCGCCGGCACCCGGTTGACCGCACCGGCGAACTCGCCG
>Ga0187765_10000607_pt1 | contig 13236 bp, 8 predicted proteins | sample 0216_QUI02_MP05__3_FD_133018 | JGI IMG/M metagenome (GOLD analysis project Ga0187765, IMG submission 133018) | Tropical peat soil microbial communities from peatlands in Department of Meta, Colombia - 0216_QUI02_MP05_10_MG | ecosystem: Environmental > Terrestrial > Soil > Wetlands > Peat ...
GCACGCGCCCATCAGGAAGACTTGCACCTTCGGCATCGGCTGCCAGGCGTCTGCCTCATCGCAGAGGAACCGGTCGAACCACGAGATGATGATCTCGTCGTAGGGGAACCGGCTGTCGCCCATGGGCCGCTGGCCCAGGCGGGCCTCCGGGCTGGTCGCCAGCATCCTGCAGTGCTCCGTCGGCGCCATGATCAGGTACTGGTCGGGATGATGCTGCTGGAACTCGAACAGCTTGACGGTCTCGCGTGCGCCGACGTCCATCCAGCCATTGATGTTGATGGACGGCGTCGCGCCGGTGTGGCTGGCGTTGATCAGGTCAACAACCTTCCAGGCCGGGCTGGCCGGCCCGTCGGCCATGAAGGCCTCGTAGCCGGTCAGCGGCGAGCCCATCCGCCGCAATATGCGTCCGCTTGGCGCCTGCTGCGTCGCCTTATTGAGGGCTTTGGTGTACTCGGGACTGCGGAAGTCCGGCACGGTCACCGAGTACTGGCGGAAGATCCGGGCCAGCTCGTCGCCCTCGGCGCCGGCGGGCAGTTTCGGCCGCTGCCGGACCCCGAACGGGCCATACCACAGCGCCCATGTCTTGATCATGGGAACGCCGCCGCGGAAGAAGCAGCCATTCGATCCCTCCGTACCCGGGAGGTCGCCGACGCCCGCGCCCGAGCTCATCGGCACGCAAGCGCGCAGCGCCGGATGACCGATAGCCCCGAGTTTCAGCTGGTTCTCGGCGGTCGAGGAGCAGCCGTACAGGCCAACCTTGCCGTTGGACCATTCCTGCGCGCTGATCCAGTCGAGGGTGTCCTGCGCGTCCGCGGTGGTGGCGGTCAGGAAGCCGAAGTCACCTTCTGACCATTCACTTCCGCGCTCGTTCTGCATGATCAGTGCGTAGTTCTTCTTGAACTGCGCAGTGTGCATGGGCTTGGACTGATCGGGGATGGAGGCCGCGTACGGTGACCGGACCAGGAGGGTGGGATATCGGCCCTCAGCGCGCGGCCGGAAGACGACGGTCGCCAGCCGGATTCCATCGCGCATCGGCAGCATGATGTAGTCGGTGTGGTAGCGGACGGTGTCCGCTCCGAGGGCGCGGACAGCCGATTCGAGCGCGGTGGGCGGCCGGAACTCCTCGGGCCTGTCGTCGGCTGCTGTCACGCTCGGTCGACCTCCAGCGGTGGTTATGCGATCAATGCGTCGGGTGTGCGGCCCATTATCGATGTTGCGGCATCAGCTGCCGCAGGGCCGCCCGGCTCGAAAGCCTGGCCTGCGCGGCCCGGGAAGGTGGACCGCGACGTTGATCAAAGTGTGGCGCGAGGCCCGCGGTGGCGGTGGTTGTCACAAGCGCTCAGGCGAATGTGCCCGGTGATCTTCCGGTTCTCCGCGCCCGGCCAGGGCAAGCTCGCGGTCTTGGCCGCTGTCAGCCGATGGCCCAAGCGTGCCGGTGGCCGGGTCGGCCAGGGCGGCGGTATTTGCTGAGAGTCGTTCGGTCTCGGCCTGCGCGCGCGGCGGGCCGGGCGGCGTCACCGGGCGGGGTAGCCGTGACCGCCGGGCCAGGCGGGCCCGACGGGCCAGACGCCAGCGTTCCGCCTGCGCGATCAGGTAGCTGACGCGCTCAGCGGCGAGTTGCTGCCGTATCACCGGGTGCATGGTCTCCTCCTGGGCCCACCGCGCGGGGCGGTCGCGTGGCCGGGCGCCTTCAGCGTCGGGCGGCGGCGGGCCCGGGGACATCGGCCATCTGGCCGATGCCGATGCCGGCCGGGGCTTTGCACGATGGGGCGGTGGAGATCCGCATCGTTTTGGACCAGGCCGAGCCGCCGGCTGGCCGTCTCCGGGTCGTGCCCGGAGCCGGGCAGGCCCGGCTGCCGGTGACGGCCGGGGAGATCCGGTTCACCGGCTGGCTGGGGCTGCTGAAGGCGCTGTACGAGGTGACCGGCGCGGCGGGGCCCGGCACGCCGGGCGGGGTGTAGCTGGCGCGCGTGGCCGCCCAGCTGTGGTGGGCGGCGATGGCCAGTAGCATCCGGTTGGTGAGCACCGTGGTGCCGGCGCTGCGTCTCCGCGGGCGCGCGGCGGAAATCGCGGTCCTGAGCGAGGCCCTGGACCGGGCCGCGGCAGGCCAGCCAGCAGTCGTGCTGATCGAGGGCGAGGCCGGGATCGGCAAGACGCGGCTGCTGGCCGAGGCGCTGGCCGACGCCCGCGGCCGGGGCATGCAGGTGGCGGCGGGCCGGGCCGAGGAGCTGGAGCAAGCCCGGCCGTTCGGCCTGGTGGCCAGCGCGTTCGAATGTGCCCGTTCGTCCCCCGATCCGCGGCGGGCGGCGATCGCGTTGCTGCTCGCGGCCGGGGGCGACCGCGTGCGGGGCCCGATCACGGTGACCAGCGACCCCGGGCTGAGGTTCCGCGCGGTGGATGCCTTCGCCGACCTGGCGGAGGAGCTGGCGTTGTCGGGCCCGCTGGTGATTGGCGCCGATGACCTGCAGTGGGCCGATCCGTCCAGCCTGCTGACGCTGGCTGCGCTGAGCCGGCGCCTGGCGTACCTGCCGGTCGCGCTGGTCGGGTGCCTGCGGCCGTCCCCGCGGGTGGCCGAGCTGGACCGGCTGGCCGTGGCGGTCGAGGCGGCCGGGGCACGGCGGCTGGCCCTGCGCGGCCTGGCCGAGGAGGCCGTGCGGCAACTGGTCGCCGAGGCCGTCACCGCCGAGCCGGGCCCGGGGCTGATGGCCGAGATGGCCGGGGCCGCGGGCAACCCGCTGTTCGTCACCGAGCTGCTGGCGGCGCTGGCCCAGGAGGGCGCGATCACGACCGCTGGCGGGCGGGCCGAGGTGGAGAAGACGGCCCTGCCGCCGACGTTGCGGCTGACGATCGTGCGCCGGCTCAGCTTCCTGCCCGACGACACCCTGCAGGTGCTGCGGACCGCCTCGATCCTGGGCTCCAGCTTCACGGTCACCGACCTGGCCACCGTGACGGGCCGCTCCGCCCTTGAGCTGTCGGCGGCGCTGGCGCGGGCCCTCGCGGCGCATGTCATCGAGGACGACGGCACCCACCTGCGCTTCCGCCACGATCTGATCCGCGATGCCATTTACGAGGATCTGCCGCTCAGTGTCCGCCGCGCGCTGCACCGCGAGGCCGGGCAGCGGCTGGCGGACGGGCACGCCCCGGCCGTGCAGGTCGCCGAGCACCTGGCCCGCGGGGCGGGAGCCGGCGACGCGGACGCCATCACGTGGCTGACCCGGGCCGCCCGGGAGGCGGCGACAACCTCGCCCCATGTCGCGGCGGACCTCATGGGACGGGCGGTCGGGCTGATGGACCCAGCCGATCCCGGGCGCGACAGCCTGCTCGTCGAGCAGGCCAGCAGCCTCATGTGGGCCGGTCGGGTCGCCGCTGCCCGGCAGATGTGCAGCACGCTGCTGGAGCGGGCCCACGCCGGGGACGCCGAAGGGCCCGCGCGGTTGTGCCTCGGCTATGCCCTGGTCGCGCAGAGCCAGCAGCGCGACGCGCTGCCGGAGCTGGAACGGGCCGCCGGATCCCCGGTGCTCACCGGGGCTGAGCGGGCGGGCGCACGGGCCTGGGCAGCCTACGCGCGGCTGGCCACGGCCGATCTCGACGGCGCGGCCGCCACCGCCAGCGATGCCCGGTCCGCCGCTCCCGACGATCCGCTGGTAACCAGCGTCGCCATGGCCACCCAGGCCCTGGTCACCGTGCACCGCTGGCACCCGGCCAGCGCGCTGGAGATCATCGACGATGCCGTGCGGCTGGCCGACCAGAGCCCGGGGCGGCAGGGACACCGGTTCCCGATCCACATCACGCGGGGATTCATCCTGACCGAGCTCGACCGGCTCGACGAGACCAGATCCACGCTCGACACCGGCCGGCGGATCGGCGAGGAACTCGGGATCGGCTGGCAGCTGCCCAACTACCAGATGATCAGCGCGGTCACGCGCTTCCTGGCCGGCGAATGGGATGACGCGCTCGCCGAGGTCGAAGCGGCCCGGGAAATGGTCGACGAGACCGGCGAGAGCCACAGCCTCATCCTGGGCCACTGCGCGCTGGCGCTGATCTGGGTGCACCGCAACGACCTCGGCCGCGCCAGCCAGGCCGCGGGCGCGGCCATGGACCAGCTGGGCGAGCGCGGAGCCCGCTACCGCGCGCTGTGGGCGATGTGGGCGCACGCCCTCCTGCTCGAGGCCGAGGGAAAGACTGCCGACGCGTTCGCGCTCCTGGCCCGGGCCTGGGACCGGTGCGCGCAGCTGGGGCTGACGCTCGACTACCGGGCCTTCGGGCCCGACCTCGTCCGGCTCGCCCTGGCCAGCGGTGAGCGGGAACGGGCGCGGGCCGTGGCCGCGGCCATGGCCGGGATCGCGGAGCAGCTGGACGTCCCCTCGCTGACCGGTGCGGCGCTGCACTGCCGCGGGCTGGTGCGGGGCGACGCCGGGATCCTGCGCGCCGCGGCCACCGCCTACGCCCAGGGCCCGCGGCCGCTGGAACTCGCGCTGGCCAGCGAGGATGCCGGCGCCGCGTTCGCCCGGCAAGGCGACACCGGCACCGCGCGCGAGCTGCTGGAACAGGCGGCCGCCATCTACGAGCGGCTCGGCGCCGCCCGCGACCTCGCCCGCGCCGAGGCTTTGTTCCGCGCGGCGGACATCCGCCGCGGCCGCCGGGTCACCCGTGGCCGGCCGCAGACCGGCTGGGAGAGCCTCACCCCCACCGAGCGCTCCGTCGCGGACCTGGTCGCCGAGGGACTGACCAACCCGCAGATCGGCGACCGGCTCTTCATCTCCCGCCGGACGGTGCAGGCCCACCTGGCGCACGTCTTCGCCAAGCTGGACCTCACCTCCCGTGCCCAGCTCGCGGCCCTGGTGGCCGAGCATCGCGGCGGCCAGCAGGCCTGACCGCCCGTCGGCCTTGGTGACGTCACCGGTCGGCATATAGGCCAGCTGGCCGATGTCCGGGCCACCGGCGCGCCCTGACGCTGGAACGGCCCAAGGCCCACACGGCACCTGCGCCAGGAAGGCGCCGTCGCGGCCGCTGCGCCAGGAAGCCGAGGAGGATGTCATGTCCGCTACCCAGCCGGTGGCTACCCGCCCACCCCGGGCGGCCGGCGCGCCCACCGGCGGCCGCCGCCTCGGCCTGGCCCTGTTCGTCATCGCGGCCGCGCAGCTGATGGTGGTGCTGGACGCGACGATCGTGAACGTGGCGCTGCCGCACATCCAGCAGGCACTCGGGTTCTCCGGGGCCGGCCTGGAGTGGGTGGTCAACGCCTATGCGATCACGTTCGGCGGGCTGCTGCTGCTCGGTGGCCGCGCCGGTGACCTGCTCGGCCGCCGCCGCGTGTTCATCGCTGGGCTGCTGCTGTTCTCGGCCGCCTCGCTGGCTGGGGGTTTCGCCACATCCCAGGCCTGGCTGCTGGCCGCCCGCGCGGTCCAGGGAGCCGGCGGCGCACTGGTCGCGCCCGCCGCGCTAGCGCTGATCGTCACGACTTTCGCCGAGGGCCCGGCGCGGAACCGGGCGATGGGCGTGTACGCGGCAATGAGCGGTGGCGGCGCGGCGCTGGGCCTGGTCGCCGGCGGGCTGCTGACCACCTACCTGTCCTGGCGGTGGGTGCTGTTCGTGAACGTGCCGATCGGCGCGCTCGTGGCCACCGCCGCGCCGCTCGTGCTGGCCGGTTCGGCCCGCCAGCGTGGCCGGTTCGACCTGCCCGGCGCGGCGGCCGGCACCGGCGGGGTGGCGCTGCTGGTGTACGGCCTGTCCAACGCGGGCACCGGCCCGCGTGGGGTCTCCCACTGGGCCGACCCCCGGGTCACTGCCTCACTCACCGCGGCGCTGGTGCTGCTGGCCGCCTTCGTGGTCATCGAGTCACGGAGCCGGCACGCGCTGATGCCGCTGCGCATCTTCGCCAGCCGCAGCCGCTCCGGCGCTTACGTGATCATGCTCCTGACCGGGACCGCCATGTTCGGCGTGTTCTTCTTCCTGACCATCTTCGTGCAGGACGTGCTGGGCTACAGTCCGCTGCTCACCGGGGTGGCCTTTCTCCCGTTCGCCGGCACACTGGTCGTGATCTCCGGCCTCGCGGGCCGGCTGGTCACCCGGGCCGGCCCCCGGCTGCTGATGCTGGCCGGTGCGGCGGCCACCAGCGGCGGCATGTACTGGTTCTCCCACCTCGGCGTGCACACCACCTACGCGGGCGGCCTGCTCGGCCCGAGCCTGGTCACCGCCACCGGCCTGGGCCTGCTATTCGTGCCGCTGTCGCTGGTCGCGCTCACCCGGGTCCGCGACCAGGACTCCGGGCTTGCCTCCAGCCTGCTCAACACCGGGCAGCAGGTCGGCGGCGCGATCGGCCTGGCCGCGCTCGGCACCGTGGCCTGGACGGCGGTCGCGGACAGCGCCCGCCACCAGATCGCAGCCGCTGCGGCCGCCCGCGCGGGCCGCTCGCTGGCTGGCCCGCACGTGCGGGCGTCGATCTACCACCACGCCCTGGCCGCGGGGATCACCCGCGGGTTCGCAGCCGCCGCGGCGATCGCGCTGGCCGCCCTGGCCGTCACGGCCGTCACCATCCGGATCCGGCGCGAGGACCTCACCAGCGCGGCTGCCCACGGGCCGCCGGCCAGCGCCGGGCCCGCCGTGGAGCCAGACAGCACGCACGGCCGTTCACGGGCGGCGTCTGTGGCGCCGCCCGCGCCCTCGGAAGGAACACCGCGATGAATACCCAGAACCGTGCCAGCGTCACCCCAGTCCAGATCCACGCCGACCACGCTTCCACCCACACCCACCCACCCCGGCACCAGAAGGAGAACGAAATGAATACCGCCAAAGCCATCACCACGAACACCACCGGTACAGCCGAGATGGCCACCGGCGTGGTCGCCTCCGCCGATGGGGCCCCTATCGGCTACCTGCGGGTCGGCCACGGCCCGGCCGTGGTGGTGCTGCACGGCAGCAACGAGTCGGCCCGCAGCCACACCCAGCTCGCGCTGGCGCTGGCCGATGAGTTCACCGTCTACCTGCCCGACCGGCGTGGCCGCGGCCTGTCCGGCCCGCACCGCCCTGACCACAGCATGCGGACCGAGGTCGAAGACCTGCGGGCCGTGGTGGCCCACGTCGGCGCGCAGAAGGTGTTCGGGGTCAGCGTCAGCGCACTGATCGCCCTGCAGGCCGCCCGGACCACCCCGGCCATCGGCCAGGTCGCCGTCTACGAGCCGGCCCTGCTGATGGACACCTCCGGCCGGTACACCAGCTGGGTGCCCCGCTTCGACCGGGAGATGGCCCGCGGCCAGGTCGCGGACGCGCTGATCACCAGCCTCCGCGGGCTCGACTTGGCCCCGCCGGCGCTCCGGGTCATGCCGCGGCGGCTGCTGGTGGCCGTCACCGACGCGGCCATGAAGAAGGAGGACGCCCAGGCCGCCCCCGGCACCGTCACCATGCGCCAGCTCGCCCCGACCCTGCGTTATGAGCCCCTGCTGCTCGCGGAAATGGCCGGGACCATCGCCACCTTCGCCGACGTTCCCGCCGATGTGCTGCTGATGGGCGGGGAGATGAAACACCCGGCGTTCATCCGGCCTGCCTTCGACGCCCTGGCCCGCACCCTCCCGCACGTGCGGTGCGCGGTGTTCCCCGGGCTGGACCACGGCGGCTCCGGCGACCCTGGCCCGGCCAACCGCGGCGGCAAGCCGGAAACCGTCGTCCCGGCCATCCGGTCCTTCTTCGCCCAGCCATGAATCCCCAGCCCCGGTCGACAACGGCGCGGCCGCCCGCCCGGCCGCGCCCCCCGGGCCCGCCTCCTCAGGCCGACCGCCCGGAGGAGAGCCCGATGCCACCGGAACCGCCGCCGGCGGGCCTGCCGTACCTGCCGCCGCCCCCGCCACCCGACCACGTCCTCGCCCTGCTCCGGTGGAGCCTCGCCGTGCTGAAGGCGAGCACCGGGCCCAACCGGGCGGCGGTCCGGCGGCACCAGGCAGGGCCGGGCGGCGGTGAGAGCCTGGGCACAGTTGCCATCGCCATGGGTACCGACCTGGCGATGTTCGCGGCCAAGGCCACTGCGGCCGCGCTGACCGGCTCGGCCGCGCTGTTCGCCGAGTCGCTGCACTCGCTGGCCGACACCGGCAACCAGTTGCTGCTGTTCACCGGCCTGCACCGGGCTCGCCGGCGGCCGGACGCCGCCCACCCCTTCGGGTACGGCGCCGAGCTGTTCTACTGGTCGCTGCTGGCCGCGCTTGGCATCTTCGCCGTCGGCGGCGTGCTGTCGGTCTGGGAGGGCATGCAGCGCCTGCTCCATCCCGGCGAGGTGCAGGCGGGCGTGCTGGGTTTTGCCGTGCTCGGCTTGGGCTGCCTGCTCGATGGCACCTCCTGGCTGGGCTCGGTGCGCCAGCTCCGGCGGGAGGCGGCGGCGCGCGGCGTACCGTTCCGGCAGCACCTCCGCTCGACCACCGACACCGCGGTCACGGCCGTCTACTACGAGGACTCCGCGGCGCTGCTCGGCAACGCGATCGCTCTCACCGGGCTCGGGGCCCGGCAGCTCACCGGCTCGGCGGCGCCCGACGCGGCCGCCGGGATCGTGATCGGCATCCTGCTGGCCGCCATCGGGCTGCGGCTGGCGGCGCGGAACCGCGCGCTGCTGACCAACCGCTCCGAATCCCCGGCCGTCCTGGACCGCATCCGCGGCCTGCTCGCCGCCGACCCCGGCGTGGCCGCGGTCGGCCAGGTAGCCAGCGTCTACGTGGGCCCGCACCAGCTCCTGCTCACCGCCGAGATCCAGCCCCTGGACACAATGTCGGGCATGCGCCTGCGCCAGCTCCTGGCCGAGCTCCGCGAGCGGATAGCCCAGGCCATCCCGCGAGTGGCGGTCGTGTCCCTGATGCCGGTCGTCGCCGTCGAGCACCCGCCGGAGCCAACGCCATGGGACCGCGACTACTGGCTGCGGCGATTCCCCGACCACGAACAGGCATGAGATGAGCCGTTCCGCCTCATCAAGACCGTCTTCGCGCCGCAAGAATCCCGGCCGAACCCAGCACCCATGACAAAGACCGACCAAGAGATGGGTATTCGCTAGTCCTTCGCCGCTTGACCCAGCGCGGCGTCAAGGGGACTCCCGGCTCCAGGCTTCGCACGCGATATGTGCCGATACGGAGCACCCGGTGGCGGCTATGATCGGCGCGCGGTGCTGTGGATCTGGATGCCCTGGGGCGCCTGCCGGGCTGGTGCTGGCGCCTTGGAGGCTGACGCGCCGCGGGCCAGCAAGACGAGCGCGGCGGCGAGAACCCACAGGTTCTGGGCGACGATCAAGACGATCGCCGCGCTGAACGCGGCGGCGCTGAACAGAGCTGCCAGGCCTAGGACGACGCTGATGGCGCCGAAGGCCACCGCGGCCCACGCGAAGGCCCGCGGCAGCAGGCGCGAGCCGAGCAGGGCCGCCCCCGTGGGCAGCAGCAGCGGCGGTGCGATCAGGAACATCCGGCCGATCGCATCGTTGGCCGGGCCGTCGATGAGGTCGATGCTCACCGCCGCGGTCGCCGCGTGCCCGCTAGCGACGGCCTGGGCGGCGGCGACGGTGAACGCCGCGTCGATCAGGCTCAGGGTGAGAATGACGGCGGAAGAGAGCATGGTGAGCCAGCCCCAGAATCGGGTCATGCCCCCGGCCAGGTAGACCAGCCCGAGCGCGAACAGCACGTACAGGAGCGGCCCGAACCCCTGAAGCCACGCGGTCGCGAGCATGGCAGCGTGGTGGCGCAGCACGAACCGGGTGATCACCGCCGGCGGGGCGTTGTCGCTGGGTATGCCTGCGGGAAAGACGAAATGCGCGGTCAGCATGACCACTCCGGTGATCCCGCATATGGCCACCCAGATCCTGCTTGCCCGATTGGCCATGCGCACCGGGAATGAACTGGACATGATGGTCTCCTTGTGATCGGGACGGCGCTGCGGCTTGTTGTCAAGACACTCATAGCGTGTGGCGGCACCGGCATCGCAGGCATCGGCCAGCTGGCTGATGTTCCCGGCCGCCAAAGCCGAGACGGTGGATTCCGGACAGGCGCACGAGCCCCACGCGGGCTAGGAAGTCGGCTTCTCCGGCTGGCTGGGGCTGCTGCGGGCGCCGTATGAGCTGACCGCAGAGCCCGGAGACGCTTCACATCCCGGGCCATGACCATGCCGGGGCTGGCTGCCCGGGCATTCTCGCCGGGGCCGCAGTAGCATCCGGTCATGGGCACGCTGGCCCCGGTCGCGCGGATCTGCGGGCGTGAGGCGGAGATCCAGGCCCTGGGCCAAGCCCTGGACCGGGTTGCCGCTGGCGAGCCGGCGATCGTGCTGGTCGAGGGCGAGGCCGGGATCGGCAAGACCCGCCTGCTCGCGACGGTCTTGGCGGACGCGGCCGACCGCGGCATGCGGGTGGCCGCGGGCCGGGCCGAGGAACTGGAGGCCTCCCGGCCGTTCGGAGTGCTGGCCGCCGCGTTCGGGTGCACCCGGTCGGTGCCGGACCCGCGGCGGGCGGCGATCGCCGTGCTCCTAGCCGCCCAGGGTGCCGGGGACCTGGGCCCGATCACGGTGACCAGCGACCCGGGGCTGCGATTCCGGGTGGTGGATGCCTTCACCGACCTGGTGGAGGAACTGGCACTGTCCGGGCCTTTAGTGCTGGGTCTGGATGACCTGCAGTGGGCCGATCCGTCCAGCCTGCTGACGGTGGGCGCGCTGGCGCGACGTCTGGCCGGTCTTCCGGTGGGCGTCATCGGGTGCGTGCGGCCCTTCCCGCGCGCCGCTGAGCTGGACCGGCTGGCCAGCGCATTGGAGGCGGCTGGCGCCCGGCATCTGGTCCTGCACCCCCTGACCGGGGAGGCGGTGACCGGCCTGGTGTCCCAGGCGGTGGCAGCCGAGCCGGGCCCGCGGCTGCTGGCCGAGGTGGCCGGGGCAGCGGGCAACCCGCTGTTCATCACCGAACTACTCGGAGCGCTGGCCCAGGAGGAGGCGATCAGTACCGCCGGCGGGCGGGCAGAGGTGGCGCAGACGGTGCTGCCGCCGACGCTGCGGCTGACCATCTTGCGCCGGGTGAGCTTCTTGCCGGAGCCCACCTTGCAGGCGTTGCGGTGTGCGTCGATCCTGGGATCGGGGTTCTCGCTCACCGACCTGGCCACGGTCACCGGCCGCCCCGCCGTCGACCTGTCTGCCGTGCTGGCCGAGGCGATTAGCGCCCGCGTTCTCGAAGACGACGGCGCACGGCTGCGCTTCCGCCATGACCTGATCCGCGATGCCATGTATGAGGACCTGGCCGGCAGCGTGCGCCGGGCCCTGCACCGCGAAGCCGGCCAGCGGCTGGCGCAAGCCGGCGCACCAGCCCTGCAAGTGGCCGAGCACCTGGCCCGCGGCGCGATGCCGGGGGACACCGAGGCGGTCGCGTGGCTGGCCAGGGCGGCCCGCCAGGCGGCGCCGCGGTCACCCGATGTCGCCGCGGATCTGCTGGGCCGGGCGATCGCGCTGATGGCCCCGGGGGATCCCGGCCGCGATGGGCTGCTCGCCGAACAAGCTATCAGCCTCACGTGGGCAGGTCGTATCGCCGACGCTGAGGCAAGCTGCCGCTCGCTGCTCGGCCGGGACCACGACGGATCGGTAGAGGGCACCGTCCGGGTATATCTCGGGCACGCCCTGCTGGCGCGTGGACAGGCGCGGGATGGACTCTGCGAGCTGGAGCAGGCATGCCAGTCGCCCCTGCTCACCGACGCCGAACGGGCCGGTGCCCAGGCATGGGCCAGCTTGGCCCGGCTGGTGTTGGCAGACCTCGACGGTGCCGCAGCCGCCGCCGCCCAGGCACGGCCGGTAGCCGTGGCGGCCCGCGATCACCTCGCCACGAGCGTCGCCATGGTCTCGCTCGCCGTGGTATCTGAATTGCGCGGAGATCTTGGGGACGCGCTGCAGATCATCGACGATGCTGTGCGACTGGCTGACGACAGCCCAGGGAGGCTGGGGCACCGCTATCCGGTCCACGGCTTCCGGGGACACATCCTGATAGCGCTGGACCGGCTCGATGAGGCCAGGTCCGCCCAGGAGACCGGCATGCGGATCAGCGAGGAACTCGGCATCGGCTGGTCTCTGGGGAACTATCAGCTCGGTCGCGCTCTGGAGCGTTTCATCGCGGGGCAGTGGGACGATGCGGTCGCCGAGATCGAGCCGGACACCGGGCTGGCGGGCGTGCCCGGCGAGAGCTTCAACCTCCTCCTCCGCCGTGGCGTGCTGTCGCTGATCAGACTGCACCGTAACGACCTGCCCGGCGCCCGGGACGCCGCCGGTGCCGCGCCCGGCGAGCTACCCGGCACTGGCCTCGGCTACCGCGCTGATTGGTACTCATGGGCGCAAGCTCTTCTGCTCGAGGCTGACGGCGATCGTGCGGGCGCGCTCGAGACGCTAAGCGACTGCTGGGACCGGTGCGCCAGATCCGGGCTCGCGCTCGAATACCCGGTCATCGGCCCTGATCTGATCCAGCTGGCCCTGGCCGCCGGTGAGGCGGGCCGGGCCCAGGAGGTCGCGGCCGCGGTTGCGGGCGTGGCGTCCCGGAACGAGGTGCCCTGGATCACCGGCGCCGCGCTGCGCTGCCAGGGATTGGCCGCCGATGACGCGGGCATCCTGGATGCGGCTGTCAGCGCCTACGCCCGCGGGTCGCACCCGCTTGAGCTCGCGCTTACCTGCGAGGACGCGGGCGCCGCGTTCGCTCGGCGAGGCAACGCGGCCCACGCCGGGCGGCTCCTCGACCGGGCGGTCACCATCTACGAGCGCCTCGACGCCGCGCGCGACCTTGCCCGGGCCGAGGCCGCGCTGCGGCAGATGGGCATCCGCCGCGGCCGCCGGGTTACCCATAGCCGCGTTCAGAGCGGCTGGCAGAGCCTGACCCCCAGCGAGCGGGCCGTGGTGGACCTGGTCGCCGAGGGACTATCCAACCCCCAAATCGGCCAGCGCCTGTACATCTCACGCCGCACCGTGCAAACCCACCTCGCGCACGTGTTCGCCAAGCTCCACATCACCTCCCGCACCCAGCTCACCGCCGAGGCGATTCGGCACCAGGGGTAACCAGCCGGGACGGGCACAGCCCGGCCGGCACCTGAGCCGGACGCAGGAGGCCGGCCCCGGCCGGCACCACGAGCGCCGTGCCCACCGCAAGGCCCTGACCGATCGCGATATCAGCCAGCTGGCCGATGCCTGCAATGGCCCGGCGACCGCACCCTGGGAACGACCCAGCCGCCCCAGGCGCGAAAGAGGGAGGCGACTTCCACTGGCTCC
>Ga0187765_10000608_pt1 | contig 13231 bp, 13 predicted proteins | sample 0216_QUI02_MP05__3_FD_133018 | JGI IMG/M metagenome (GOLD analysis project Ga0187765, IMG submission 133018) | Tropical peat soil microbial communities from peatlands in Department of Meta, Colombia - 0216_QUI02_MP05_10_MG | ecosystem: Environmental > Terrestrial > Soil > Wetlands > Peat ...
ACCGAGACGTGTCGGCGGAGCGCACCCTGGTCATCGAGCACGTAGCCGCGCAATCGCGGGTTGGCTCGAAACGCGCCGTCGAGCGCTTCGCCCACCGTCGCACCCGAGACCTCCGCCGTTGAGATGTCGAGGTAGCGACGCAAGTGGCCCGTAAAGGCGATCTGAGGCATGGAACTTAGGATAGCGCGCTCCCCGCGCGCCGTCAGCGCACCGAATTCAGCCTCGCGGCATCACGTCGAAAGCGATGGAAATACGGCGCTGATCCGATTCGAAGGGGATTGTCCGATGATAGAAGTACGAAGGGAACAATATCAACATTCCAGGCTTTGGCTGCACCGGCATGATCGCGGTCTGCGCGGTGATCGGGAAATCCGCGGGTGGGCGTCCGAGCTCGAAGAAACCGGCCTCGCCGTGCTCTGGACGGCCGACCATGTCGGGCAGCAGGGGATAGTAAACGCCGCTCACATAGCCATCCATGTGGATGTGCGGTGTTAGGTTGCCCTGGAAATGCAGTACCGCTGCCCATGATGCAAACTCCCACCGCTGCGGCGGCTTCGCCAGGTACTGATGGTTGGAGCCGGGCGGCATGCGCGCGAGATAATCCTGCACGGCATCACGAGAAATCGCTTCCAATGCCGCCGCCGGGCCGTCCTTTGGGCCAAAGAAAGTCGCGGTAATCGCGAGCGCTGGATGGTGGTAATGCGGATCGGCCTCCTCGGGGACGTGCAGGGTTGGGTGCGCGAGCGTGTAATCGACGAGCGCCGAGTTGAATTCCTCGATGCTGCGGTAGCCCGGTGGCGTCGGCACCATGAGGGTTCGCACGAAATCGAAGTCGAGCAGATGCCGCGCGGTCTCTGTCTCCCCCGCCTGATAGAGCGCCAGGCCCTTGAGTGCGAGCGCCTCCATGTTCGAGGGCGAGACCGCAAGCCAGCGGTCGCAGGTCTCGACCGTGCCGCGTGCGTCACCCGCCGAGAGCAGCGCATTGGCGAGATTGCTGTACGCCACCGACCAGCTCGGTCGCTTGGCGATGACAGCGCGATAGACGTCGATCGCCTGCTCGCGCTCGCCGCCCCTCTCCAGCGCTATGCCGAGATTGCGCCGTGCCTCGAGGGCCTCCGGGTCGATCCGCAGCACGCGGCGATAGGCGTCCGCGGCTTCGAGATGCCGGCCGAGCGCATGCAATGCGTTGCCAAGGTTGTTATGCGCGGCGGCGAGGTCGGGCTTCAAATCGGCCGCGCGCGCGAACGCCTTGGCGGCGTCGGCGGTGCGTTTCAAACGCATCAGCGCGTTGCCCAGATTGTAGTGGGCCTCGGCGAAATCGGGACGTCGTTCGACGGCGCGCCCATAGAACTTTGCGGCCTCGTCGGCATCGCCCCGCTCGAGCGCGAGCATGCCGGCGAACGCCAGAACGTCGGCACGGCCGGGCTGCAACTTCAACATCTCGCGTAGGAAGGCGAACGCGTCATCGAGCCGGTGCGCCTGATAGGCCTGCATGGCTTGGCGCTGCAGGGTTTGAAACAGGCCCGCGTCCCCGCCGGGGTGAGTGGATTGCATCAGCACCCCTCCGAGCCGGGTTCGCTCAGGTGATCCTGCCGTTGCCGCAAGAGACCGCGCCTCCTTTGCATTGAAGGTCACCGCTTGCCGCTGCTGCCGAGCCCAAGGCGGGGTTCGGCAGGATGCAGCGAGGAGCGGGCCGCATAGTGCCGCCGCGCCGCTTTTCCCGCAACGCCGCTCTGTAACGACCCTACCGCATGCTAGCTGCGCACCATATTCCACCGTTTCGCACGCCGCTCGCAGGCGGAACTCAGGACGCCATCACAGCCGTTGTTCGACCGCCGACACTTGTTCGACCCGTCGAGAGTCAGCCAGCGTGCTTCCGCGCCGAGACGCACCAATACGGAACCTGATCGGAAAACATCACGCATTCCATCCCGGCGCGATCGAGCATCGCACTGATCTCGGCCCGGCTGAAGCGACGCTCGATGCGCGTCCCGAGTTTATCGAGCGCATCCGTGCGCATCGTATAGAACGACGCGTGCCGGTAAGCCGCAAGCGGCCAGGCCGGCGGCAGCCGGCCAAGCCGTTCGAGCAAAGCCGCCGAGCGCGCGAGCGGCCAATAAACCAGCGCAGCGACAATGTCGGCTACAAACGCGCGCAGCCAGAAGGGGCAACGACTGACCAGCCGCCGCAATAGGTCACTGACCATCCAGAGCGTCCGGAACCAATACGGGCGATTTTCAAAGTTGTAGTAGAGGTAAAGCAACAGCGGCGCGCCTGGCTTGAGTTTGCTCACAATTGCCGCAAGCGCTCGATCGCAGTCGGGAACATGGTGCAAGACGCCGAGCGAGTAGGCGAAGTCCAGCGAAGCGTCGGGGAACGGCAGGCGTCCGATCTCGGCATGATGAAACTCGACGTTCGGAATGCCTTCTCGCGCTAGATTGCCGCGCGCGACCGCAAGCGCCTCGGCACTCGCATCGTCGAGGTGCAACCGCCCTGCCCGCGGCGCCGCCTCGATTGCCCAGCGACCCGTGCCGCAACCGAGATCGGCGCCGATCGACGTTTCCGGGTCCACAGCGCTCCAGGGGAAGACCGCAAAATATTGAGCGAACAGAGCGCGGCGCTCCGCAGATGATAGGCGCTCCTGCGGGAATCGTGACCACTCCTTGCCGAACCCGGTCACGACGGCGTCGTCGACAGTATTGCCCCGTGTCACGCTGCTTTCTCTATCCGGCACGGTTAACACCTTATTCTCAATAGATATTGACGTATCACGCGCTATACCCGGTTGCTCGCTGCATCTGGGTGTTGATTGAATGTCATGGAGACGATAAATATTATGGTGATCCATCACGTTGACATAGTAACCGAGCGGCCATGCGCATTCTGCACTTCATTAACGATTTGCACGCGGCCGGCTCGCAAGTGGAGATGTTGCGGCTGCTGGGCGAGGAGCGTCGTTGGGGATGGGAGAGCGCGGTGGTGACGTTTGCCGATGGCCATCTCAGCAGCGAGGTAGCGGCACTCGGTGCGCCGGTGTTCTCCTTGGGCATGCGGACCGGCGCGCCGCTTGCCTCGCATCTGCTTTACCTCTTGCGGGCGCCGGCCATTGTGCGCCTGACCCGGCGCTGGCGGCCGCAGTTGGTCCAGGGTTGGATGTATCACGCCAACCTGGCGGCGAGCCTCGCGGCCACATGTCGCGCCGGCATCATGCCGGTGCTTTGGCGGATCGGGCAGACGATCCATAACCTCGCGATCGAGCGCCGGACCACCGCGGCGATGATGCGCGCGGGAGGCCTGGTCTCGCGGCAACCCGCGGCGATCATCTACAACAGCGAAGCGAGCGCGCGCCAACACGAAGCGCGCGGCTACGCAGCGGCGCGGCGGGTCGTGATGGCGGGCGGCTTCGACTGCGAGCTCTTTCGACCATCGCCGGAAGCGCGCGGCGCGGTTCGGAACGAACTTGGCCTTGACGAAGATGCGATCTTAATCGGCCTGATGGCGCGCCTTCATCCCATGAAGGACCACGCCGGCTTCCTGCGCGCCGCCCATGTCGTGGCGGCGCGGCACCGCAATGTTTATTTTGTCCTGGCGGGTTCCGGCGTGACAGCGGACGCGCCGGAGTTGGCGCGCGGCATCGCCGAGCACCGGCTGGAGGGTAGGGTTTTCCTGTTGGGCCTGCGCCGGGACATGATGCGGCTGAACGCCGCTCTCGACATCGCCTGTTCCGCATCATCCCACGGCGAGGGATTTTCGAATGCGATCGGCGAGGCGATGGCATGCGGCGTGCCGTGTGTCGCGACCGACGTCGGCGACACCGCGAGGCTGGTCGGCGGCACCGGAGTGATCGTGCCGCCTCGCGATCCCACCGCACTCGCACGCGCCCTGGGCGAACTGATCGAGGCCGGTGCCGCCGGCCGCCGCCCGCTTGGCCACGCCTCGCGCCAACGCATCGAGCGCGAGTTCTCGTTGAAGGTAGTGGCGCAGCGCTACCGGGAACTTTGCGAAGACAGGGTCGGAGAGCCCGCGTGATCACACGCTAGGTCTGCACCATCTTGCGGCATACGAATAGAATGTTTCCGCTGGAACCGTGAGCCCCCATGGCACTCAGCCCGAGGCGGATCAATGCGCCTGCCTTGCCTTTCCAATTCAATATGCTCCATGGCGGAAAGAACATCGGCTTGCAGGTTTCGACCTTGAGATACCGCGCAAGTTCCGAAGCAAGGGAGCCTACCGTGAACGATTGCTCGTGGCCGCGGCGATGAAAGACCTTTCTGCAATCGGGACACACCGTCAAACCATCGACCAAATTCTCTTGGTAGGGTACGGTTCCGATTAGACGGCCTCCCTTGGTCAACACCCTGGAAATTTCCCCTAGCCCCTTATGCATAGTTGGCGGCAATAGGTGTTCCAAGACTTCGGTCGCGACCACCAAGTCGATGGAGCAGGACTCCAGCGGTAGGTCCTCAATCAAGCCGACACGAGCATCGACGCCCGCAGACACCAAACGCGCACATGTTCTCTCATCAGGATCGAGGGACATGACCTCAAAACCCCGGCGTTGCGCTTGAAATTCGAGATAGCCATTTCCCGCTCCGATGTTGAGAAGCGTGTAAGCGCCATGCTCTGAGCGGGCTATGCGCAATAATGCCTTGGCTCTGGTCTCTACACCGGAGAAAACCTCCTTGGTTTCATTCTGAAAATAAGACCACATTGCCTCGTGGCTCATACATCCTCGCTTCCCAGTGGTTGACGCTTGACGATAAAACCTCCGCCCGAGGCGCCGGTGTGCGGGCAGCCTGGCAGGCGGCACAATCTACCCTCCATCCTGGAAAGTTGCGTCTTGACTGTCCTATACTAAGCGAGCTAGCTACACCAAATCATTCAAGCGACACATATGCATTATAGAAAAACGGAGTTAACCGATAAAGGGCGGTTGCCGGGGGCTCTGAACGCATCGACGCCGATCCGGCAGTCAGGACTTCGGTCCTAGACGGGATTGGGAGGCAGGATTGCTTTGATCACGCAGGGGAATTGGCACGTACCGGCCGCCCCACGCTGGGCAAACATGCTTGCGCAGGTCACTCGGCGATTGCCCAGAGGCAGATCGCGCGTGGTGTCTTGGCTAGGTCGCGGACCCAATATGAGATTCGTTGCCAAAATGCCGAAGCAATTGGGTGGCTGCCACTTCGATTGCAGTCTGCACGAGGAGATGGCGCGGCTGGTCTTCTTTGCCGGATGCTATGCGGCCCAGGAGATCGCCTTCCTCCGACATGTCTTGAAACCGGGAATGAGTTTCGTTGACGTCGGTGCCGCGTGGGGCCTGTTTTCTTTAGTGGCGGCGCGCCGGGTGGGAAGTTCGGGGGTCGCTATCGCCTTCGAACCGGACCCGCGCATGTTCGAGAAATTGAACGCCAACGTCGAGCGGAACAACCTCACGAACACGCATGTTTGCAACGTAGCGATCGCCGACCGAGACGGCGAATTGCGATTGGTGGTTCGCGAGCAAGCGCCGGGCTGGGAGTTTGCGCAGCTCAGTACCTGTGGCGCCACCGACGATGGAAGCTTATGCGTTCGCTCAAGACGAGCTCGATACCGCGTTGGACGAAGCCGGAGTCAGAAATGTGGATTTGGTGAAAATCGATGTAGAGGGAGCGGAGGATTTGGTGTTGACGGGTATGCGGGCGGGCCTGAGCAACTGGCGTTACCGCAACATTCTACTCGAGCTGCATCCGATCCAACTCGCGAGCCGTGGTCGAACCGCTCGCGAGGTTGCGGAGGTCCTGATCGCGCAGGGATACCGAGGATATGCGGTGGATGAATCCGAGGCCGCCGCGCGCAAGGCTTACTACCGTCCCTGGCTGCACTTCTCGGAGTTCATCCGACCCCTGGACATCGAGCACATAGAAAGTTTTCCCCACACCCTCTGGCGTTCCCCTGAACAAGCGCATTGAGGACGCCTGCCGCCGTGAGTTTGGATTGCGCGCGCCTGGACCGTATCCCTCTGGCCCGCCGGAACCGCCATAGGCGATGCGCATCACTTGCGTAATCCACGGCCTTTGGGGCGGCGGCGCGGAGCGTGCGCTTTGCACGCTGGCAGGCGGCTGGGCGGAAGCGGGTCACGAGGTCACGATTCTCACCTTCGAGCACGTGGGCGGGCCAAGCTACGCGCTCCATCCGGCCGTCCAGGTGCGATACCTCGGAGTTGCGAAAGTATCCCGCCATTGGCCAGAAGCTCTGTCGCAAAACTACCGGAGGCTTCGGGTCTTGCGACGCGCCATTCGCGAATCCGACCCGGCCATCGTCGTCAGCTTCATGGAGCGGACAAACGTCCTCACTCTTCTCGCCACCCGGGGACTTGCCAAGGCCGTCGTCATCTCAGAGCAAACGGACCCGCTTCTCTATGATATTGGGCGGCTGTGGAGCTGGGCGCGAAAGGTCTGTTACCCGATTGCCGACATTCTCGTTTGCCCAACTGCGCGCACTCTTGCCAGGTTCCAGACAATGACCACGGTCCGCAGCGTGGTCATCCCCAATCCGGTGGCAGTTCCACCCAGCACCCCTCAATGTCCTCGATCCGAACCTCATTCCGAGCGACGCATTTTGATCGCGATGGGGCGCCTCGTCAGGCAAAAAGGCTTCGATCTCCTCTTGCAGGCTTTCGCACGCGTCGCCCGTCATCATCCCGCTTGGTCCTTGACCATCATCGGCAAGGGGCCGTTACAGCGTGAACTGCGGGAGCAATGCTCCGCACTCAATCTCGACGCGCAAGTGCACTTCGCAGGGGAACTCGCAGATCCATTTCCGACCCTTCGCGCCGCGGACCTCTTCGTGCTTTCTTCGCGCTTTGAGGGCTTTTCGTTGGCATTGACGGAAGCCATGGCCTGCGGCTTGCCCGTGGTGAGTTTCGATTGTCCAGAAGGACCGCGCGACATCATCCGCGACGGCGTGGATGGTGTCCTGGTGCCGCCGGAAGACGTGAGCGCCTTGGCAACGGCATTGGGGAGATTGATGGACGATCCGCAGGAAAGAGCGCGGCTTGCCACGGAGGCCGCGACCGTGTCGGCGCGCTTTGGCCGAGAGCCGGTCCTCTCGATTTGGCAAGACATGTTCGACGGAATCCTCGCGGCACGGCTCGCACGCAAAGGGGCCGCTGGGACCACAATTAAATCATCAACCGCCAAAACCGGATAAACCACTCGGGCAGCAACGATGAGGTTCACCATCCTCACTCCAACTTACAACCGCGCTCGCTTTCTCGGCGGCGTCTATGAAAGTCTCCGCGCCCAGACATTTCAGGATTTCGAATGGGTGGTGGTGGACGATGGCAGCACAGATGGAACGTGCGACCTTGTTTCCTCCTGGAAGAGTCGGCTCCCAATTCGCTACGTCTGGAAGCCCAACGGAGGAATGCACACGGCGATCAACCTGGGCGTACAAATGGCACGCGGCCAATTCACGGCCAAACTGGATTCCGACGACAGTCTCTTGCCCCACGCATTGGAGAGAGTCGACTATCACTGGAGGCAGATCGAGGACCAAAAACGCTTTGCAATCGTCGTGGCCCTCTGCCTCCGGGAAGACGGGACTGTCGTGGGAGGCCGGTTGCCGCGCGACCGGGTGGACGTCTTCAGCGTCGGCCAATTGGCGGCTCTGACCGATGGCGGGCAGTGGGGCACGGCCAGAACCGACGTTCTTCGAAAATTTCCATTTCCGATCTGGAAGAATGAGCGATACGTCACCGAGAGCTTGGTTTGGAACCGAATCTTGCATCGCTATGGTGCGCGCTTTGTCGACGAACCCCTGCATATCTATCGGGTCACCCCCGGCAGCATGTCACGCAGCGGAGATTTGCGCTGGAGCAGCCCGAAGGGCGCGGTTCTCTTCCACGCAGAGCTCGCACTATCGGACGCCCCGTTCAAGATGCGGCTGAAGTCTGCGGTTAATGCGCTTCGCTTTTCCGCCGTCGCAGCGGCGAGACAACTGTTGTCCCTGACGTCGGTCGAATGAAGATTTTGCTTCTCGTGCGATCGCTTGCGCGCGGCGGCGCAGAACGGCAACTGGTCGAGCTCGCCACCGGGTTGCGGCAGCGCGGTCATGGGGTGGCGGTCGCGGTTTTCTACGACGGCGGCCCCTTGAGCGCCGATTTACTTGCGGCGACCGGGATCAGGCCTCGCGTCACCGGCAAATCCGGGCGGTGGGACATGCTCGGACTTGTGCGGGGGCTCGCGCGCATAGTCGCGGACGAGCGTCCCGATCTCATTCACTCATTCCTGACCACTCCCAATATTGCGACTCTCGTCGTTAGGCTCCAATGGCCGCAATTGCCGTTGGTCTGGGGTGTTCTCGGTACTGATTGGGAGCCGCGATACGACGGCTTCGCCCACGCTATGGTTCGGGTCGAGGCACTACTCGCGCGTTATGCCAATCTCATCGTTTCCGATTCCCATGTCGGACGCACACACGCGATTGCGAGAGGTTTCCCAGCGGATCATACGATCGTGATTCCAAGCGGCGTCGATCTCGAACGCTTCAAAGGGGACACTGACAGCCGCTGGCGCGTGCGTGCTGAATGGGGTGTCGCCAACCATGAGATTTTGATCGGCCTCGTCGCGCGCATGGACCCGATGAAGGATCATGCCACGTTTCTCCGTGCGGCGGCAGCGCTCTCGGCGGAGCGTCGCAATGTGCGTTTCGTTTGCGTCGGTGATCTGAATCCCGCTATGGCGGCTACGCTGCAGGAACTTGCGACGGGGTCCGGGCTCGGCAATCGTTTGATCTGGGTCGGCCCGCGTGGCGACATGCCCGCCGTCCACAACGCTCTCGACATCGGATGTTCCAGCTCCGCCTTTGGCGAGGGATTTTCCAACTCCCTTTTGGAAGCAATGGCGTGCGGCCGGCTGTGCGTTGCGACCGACGTCGGCGACGCCCGCGAAATACTCGGCGAGTTCGGTCGCATCGTCCCGCCGCGCGATTCAGGGGCGCTGTCGCGCGCGATGGCCTCGCTCTGCGACGAGCTCGGCGGGCCGGCTGGATTCCACGCCGGCACCCGCGAGCGCGTGATCACGAGATTTTCGCGCGAGCGAATGGTCGCGGCGTTCGAGGCCGCATACCTTCGACTGTTGCAAACGAAAAATCGCAGGGCCGCCTAGCTCGGAACAGACCACGCCTCGACGGCGTCCTGTTCGAAAGAGCTCAGCGGCGGCGCGCGAGGCGGAACGCCAAGAACGGATCAGGGAGCCGCCCCGCCAATTCCCGCAATCGAGCGCTCACGCGCGGGATCTGCATTGCATCACTAAGACGGCGCTCCAAGAACGCGCTCGTATCGGCACCTCCCTCGGAGCGATCGTCCAGCCAATAGAGCGTGGTCGCCGTATAGACCGCAGCGAGCAGCGCCCGCTTGGTATAAAAGTTGAAGTCGGTGGCGGTATCGCCGGCCGCGTACCAAATTGCATCGACTGCATCGTAGAGGAGCCGCGCGCCGAAGATGACGTTTTGGGGCTCGGCCAGCAAAGCGAGAGAGCGCCGCACCGCCTCGCGGTGCGGGGCCAAAATGCGCAACCGGGTCTCGACCGCCGCCGCAATGCGCTTTCGCACCTTCATCTCGCCGAGCGTCGCCGGGTCAAGAGCCGCCAGCGTCTGACGATCTGCCCAGTGGCTGAACCACGCGACCGCATCACGCGGTCCGGCCGGAAACAAACTCGTGACCTCCGCCGGGTCCAATCCCACGCGCTCGCCCGCTTGCAACAGCGTGCGCTTGCTCCATCCATCGAATGGAACCTCCGGCAGCAGCGCCGCCAGCACTGTGTCCTTGATCTCGGATTGTGCGGGTGCCATCCGCTACTGCGGCGCAGCCGCCGCAAGGTCTATCGGATATCGCTGCCATTCATCGAGGAACGCGATCAACCGATGGTCCGTCATGCGTTGAAGATAAAGGATGCCGTCGAGATGGTCGCATTCGTGCTGCACGACGCGTGCGTGGAAGCCCTCGACGGTGCGGTCAATGATTTCGCCGTCGGGACGGATCCCCCGATAGCGGATTCGTCGATGCCGTGGGACGGCGGCGCGCAATCCCGGCACGGAAAGACAGCCCTCCCAACCCAACTGCATCTCATCGCCGAGCGGCTCGATGACGGGGTTGATGATTGCCGTCATCTCCTGCGCGATATCCAGCGGCTCACCAGTGATGCGCTCGGATGCTACTTCAAAGATAACCACCCGCTCGGACACGTGCACCTGCGGCGCCGCAAGGCCCGCGCCGCCGATATCATCGAGCGTCTCGAGCATATCGGCGACCAACGCCTTTATGCGCGGCGCAGTCGGATCGGCAACCCGCGCCGCCCTTTGGCGCAGCACCGGATGGCCCATGCGGGCAATTTTCAAAATCGCCATGCCGGGCATGATACCAGCACCTGTGCCGACGCCGCAAAAAACTGGTGGCTGCCACTTTCCCGGCGTGAACGCGCTGCTTCTGGGCCCAGAATGCAGCGATGGGGATTGTGCGCGACCTCGGAGCATATATGATGAACGCGGTGTTTGCCGCCATCGAATGATGCGCTCCTCAGGCGTCATCGTTTGGGCCGTTGAGGAGTCGCTGAACCAATACAATGGAGGGTGCGGTGTCCTTTACGAAGTACGTTAAGATTTTGTCGGGTTTGCTCCCTGCGGGAGCAACGGGCGTGTCGGTGCTTCTGGCATCGACGGCGCCGAGCGCCGCCCATGAGGAGCCGGCCGGATCGACGGCACAAACCGTGCCAGTGGGGGAACGCTTGGCCGCTATTCGCGACGCAGTCTCGACCGTCTCCGGCAGCGAAGCCGCGCCGACGCAGCAGACCGAACGGGAGCCCATGGTGGCGTGGTGGAACGGCTGGTGGTCTTGGCCCAATTGGAACAACTGGCGCAACTGGCCTAACTGGCGCAACTGGGGCAATTTCTGGCGCAATTGGTAACATCGCCCTGCCGCGGGCGCGCGTCTTGACAACCGAGCCGCCTAAAATCCAGTTGCTGGTGGTACAGCCGACGCCATTCTGCAACATCGATTGTCGATACTGTTATCTGCCTGACCGAAACTCGCATACGGCGGTGTCTGTCGAGACGCTTGGCAATCTGTTCAGCCAGATTTTTTCCTCCGGTTGGGCCCGCGATCATCTCTCGGTCATCTGGCACGCGGGCGAACCCCTGGTCATGCCGGTGCGGTTCTATCGCGATGCTTTTGGCATGATCGATCGGCTGAAGCCGGACCGCCTGCAGGTCACGCATTCCTTCCAGACGAATGGGACCCTGCTCGACGATGAATGGTGTGAGTTCCTGCGCGGCGAGCGCGTCAATTTCGGCGTCAGCATCGATGGCCCGCAACGGTTCCACGACCGCAACCGACGCACCCGGTCGGGACGAGGCACCTTCGACAAGACCATCGCCGGCATACGGCTGTTGCGCCGCCGCGGCGTGCGCTTCCATGTGATTTCCGTCCTTTCCCAAGCCAGCATGGCGGAGCCCCGCGAGATGTTCGATTTCTACCTCGAGGAAGGTATCGAACAGGTCTGCTTCAACATCGAGGAGTCCGAGGGAGACCATGTTTCGGAAGTCCTGGGAACCCGGGACGCGGAGAATGCCTACTACCGCTTCCTGAGCGAATTCTGGCGTCTCTCCGCGGCCCATCCCGGCCGGATCACCTTCATCCGCGAGATCGAGCATGCGCTCAAGATGGTGCTGCGACCGGAGGAGGCCGACTTTTACAACGAGCTGGTGGAGCCCTTCGCGAGCACCAGCATGGACTGGGCGGGCAACGTGTCGACTTTCTCGCCGGAGCTGCTGGGCCTTAAGAACGAGGCCTACAACGATTTCATCGTCGGCAACGTGAATCGCCAAACCCTCGCCGAGATGGCGGCCAGTCCCGTCTTGGCCAAGATGAAGCAGGACATCGACGCGGGCGTGGCGCTCTGCCGGCAGCACTGCCAGTATTTCAGCGTATGCGGGGGCGGCGAACCCGTGAACAAGCTGGCGGAGAACGGCAGCTTCGTCAGCACCGAGACCGCCTATTGTCGGGTGATGAAGATGCGCGGCACCGATCTCGTGCTAGACGCGATCGAGCGCGCGTCGGTTCCAGGTTCACAAGCATCAAGCGTTGTCGTCGGCGAACAGCTCACTCAAGCACTTCATCTGCCGGCGGAATAAGACGCCGGCAGGACGGTTCGACATCGAGGACAATCCTGCAAACCATTTCTTACACGGAGGACAGGATGAGTAAGCTCTTTCCACCATTGTGCGCATTCGCGGCGGCCATCGTGCTGCAACTCGCGCTGAGCGGGGTCGCTTTCTCCCAGGGATCGCCGCCCACTTCGCCGGTCGCCGGCGGAGCCTCCTTGGAGAGCACCGCAGGCCCGCCGCCGGACATCGCCGCGTCGCTTCCGACTTCCGCGACGCAACCGACCGTCACTCCGCCGCAACTTCCGGTGCTTTGGATCACCAGCGTCGAAGTGATGCGCAGCAAGGGCGAACCATTCCAGGATATCGTGCGCGTGCGAGGCGTCACGGGATCGCCGGGGTGGGCCGCGCCCGAGTTGGTTCCGCTGTTTGTCGGCAATCCCGGCGATCACATCCTCGATCTGCAGTTCATCGCGGAGGTGCCCGCAGAATCGCAACCCGCACAGGGTTTCGTTGCGATCTCGGCGATCTTGCCGCTCGACCCGGGTCACCCCTTCACCGGGGTACGCGTGCGCAGCGCCGGCAACGTGGTGGAAGTGACTCAGCTTCCCGGCATCACCGACGCCAAGGTCACCATCGAGGATTGCTCCAAGTGTGTGGGCAAGAAGTTCGCCCCGAAGGGCAAAGCCGCCGCGGGAGCCCCCGGCGTGGTTCGGGAAGAAGACTTGCCGCGGAATTTCCGCGTGATCCCACCGCACAAGGGCGTCGCCGGCATTACGCACAACATGAACCGCCTCAACATCGTCCTTGGCGACGACGGCGAGACCATCGTCTGGGCGTTCTGGGAATAGCCCACTCCAGCGCGGCGGCTCGTCAGGCAATCGAGCCGCCGCGTGCACCTTCACTTTCCGACTGAGCTGTGCTATAGGGCCGCGCCCCAATGGCAGCGGAGTCAGCGGCTCGTGCAAATACTTGTTCGTGACAACAACGTCGACCAGGCGCTGCGCGCCCTCAAAAAGAAGCTGCAGCGCGAAGGCGTCTTCCGTGAAATGAAGATTCGCCGAAACTACGAAAAGCCTTCCGAGCGCCG
>Ga0187765_10000609_pt1 | contig 13229 bp, 10 predicted proteins | sample 0216_QUI02_MP05__3_FD_133018 | JGI IMG/M metagenome (GOLD analysis project Ga0187765, IMG submission 133018) | Tropical peat soil microbial communities from peatlands in Department of Meta, Colombia - 0216_QUI02_MP05_10_MG | ecosystem: Environmental > Terrestrial > Soil > Wetlands > Peat ...
CGTCATCAAGGCGATGCTGGAGAACTACGAAGCCGCCAAAGAGGATCGCCGCGCCATGTGCGGCGACACCGGCTTGCCGCGCTGGTACGTCAAGATCGGCAACGAGGCGCGCATCGAAGGCGGCCCGGTGGCGCTCGAAGCGGCGTTGCGCCGCGCCACCGCGCGAGCGACCACATCGGTGCCGCTGCGCCCCAATCGCGTGCACCCGCTCTGGCGCACCGATCACAACAACAATGTCGGGATTAACGCTCCGGAAATCGAATACGCGTTTCACCCCGATGCCGATTGGATCGAACTCACAACCGTGCACAAAGGCGGCCTGTTCGGCACCGATTACCGCATGCTGTTCCCCGGCGACGGCATCGACGGCATCAAGCGTTTTTATCTCGACACGCTCATCGGCTTCGGCAAGCGCGGGCTTGCCTGCCAGCCGGCGATCGTCGGCATCGGGCTCGGCGGCTCCAAGGACACCAGCATGGTGCTGGGCAAGCAGGCGTCCTGCCTGCGCATTGTCGGATCGCGCAATCCCGACCCGCGCATCGCGGCGCTCGAGGAGGAATTCAAGGAGCTCGGCAACAATATCGGCATGGGCGCGATGGGCTTCGTTGGCTCCTCGATGGTGATCGATTGTCACATCGAGGCCGGCTACTGCCATACCGGCGGCATGCCGATGTCGGTGCACATGTTCTGCCTGTCGTCGCGGCGCGCCTGCGCGCGGATCTCCGCCCAGGGCAAGGCGAGCTTCCGCACCGATCCGATGTGGTTCACTGATTACATGCGCCGCGAAACCGTCGAATGGGGCCGGCAGACGGCGGAGGCGGCGGAATAATGATATCGCCGGAAGCGGTCGTGCAGAGGCTACTCGAAGCGCCGCGAAAATCGACTGACCGGGTGCAACTAAAATGACCGAGCTAAAAACCGTTCGTCTCAATCTGCCGGCCAGCACCGCGAACCTGCGCGGGTTGGAGATCGGTTCGGTCGCTTATCTGAGCGGCCGGCTCTTCACCGCGCGCGAAGGCGTCTATAAGCGCGCGATCGGGGACGGTTGTGGCATGCCGGCGGGACAGGACGCGCTCGGCATCGCCAATTTCCATTGCTCGCCGGCGGCCAGCATCAATCCCGACGGCAGCTATACCGTCGGCGCGGTGACGGCGACCGCGTCGTTTCGCTTCGCGCAATGGCTCGACGGCTGGTTCAAATTATCCGGCTGCAACATCATCATCGGCAAAGGCGGCATGACCTCGGAGGCCTACCGCGAATTTTTCGTGCCGAATAATGCGATCTATCTCACCACGGTCGGCTATGGCACCGGCGCGCTGCTCGGTCGCGGCATCAGGCGCGTCGCCGGCGTCTACTGGCTCGAAGAACTCGGGCTCGCGCAGGCGGTCTGGGTGCTGGACGTCGAGAATTTCGGGCCGTTCCTGGTAGAGAGCGATCTTGCCGGCAACAGCCTGTTCGAGCGCGAGAACGCCAAAATCGCGCCGGGGCTGGAGCAGCATTATGCCGGGACGCGGCCGGCGACGTTGCGCCGTTACGGCGAGACCGACGACAAGACCAAAGAAGTGATTTGAGGCTACTCTCGCGAAATTCCTCCCCTTGACCGTAGACCCGACAATGTGTCCGATCGCTCTGCTATAAAATGCCCATCGCGGTAACAGCAAAAAATTCGGGAGGAGTAAATGTTTGTCTGGCTCGTCGGCTTGATCGTGCTGTTGTGCAGTCCCGCCTTGGCCCAACAGCAGCCGCCGGCGATCGCTTTCGACTCGGTGCCCGATCCGCTCAAGCTGCCGGATAATCTCTATTTAGGTGAAGTCAGCGGCATCGCGGTTAATTCCGGCGGCCACATTTTCGTGCTTTCGCGCGGTAACAGCACCGGTCCGGCCTATGCGGCCGCCGCCACGCAGCTTCTCGAGTTCGATGCCGATGGCAATTTTCTGCGTGAGATCGGTCATCATCTCTATGCTTGGTCTTTTGCCCACATGGTCAAGGTCGATCGGCACGACAATATCTGGGTCACCGACAAGGGCTCGGACATGGTCGTCAAGTTCACGCCGGCGGGACGTGTCGCGATGGTGTTCGGGCGTAAACAGGAAGCCTCGGACGAGGAGACCGGGCCGCTCAAACATCCGAAACCGCCGCTTCCCGCGGAGCCGGGTCGTTTCCGCCAGGTCACCGATGTCGCCTTCGATTCGGCCGACAACACCTATATCAGCGACGGCTATATCAATTCACGTGTGGCTAAGGTGGACAAGGACGGCAATTGGCTCAAATCATGGGGTGAGCGCGGCAACGGGCCAGGCCAATTCAACACCCCGCATGCAATCGCGGTCGATGCCAAAGACAATGTCTATGTTGCCGATCGCGGCAATCATCGCATCGAGGTGTTCGACCCCGACGGCAACTTCCTGCGCCAAATCGTGATCGATGCGCCGGTGCCGGCCGATGCCAAGCCGGCGATCGGCAACATCCCGGGCGAGGCGCAGCTTGCCGCAGGCACTTTTGCTCCGGGCTCGCCGTGGACGATCTGTATCACGCCCGGACCAAATCAGGTGATGTACACCGCCGACGCCTGGCCAGGCCGCATCTACAAGCTGACGCTTGATGGCCAAGTCCTGGGCGTGCTCGGCGAAAGCGGAAAACAGCTCAAACAATTCGGCTGGGTTCACGGCATGGCGTGTCCTTCCGAGAACGTGCTTTGGGTCGGCGAACTCTTAAACTGGCGCGCACAAAAGCTGGTACTGCATCCTTAGAGCATGATCTCGAAATTGCCCGCCCTCGGACATTAATCCGATGGCGGGTGCCGGTTTCCCACCTACGTGAAGCCCTGCAATTGCACTTCGAGCGCAGTCCGCTCCCCAGTCTTGAAGCAAGCTCATTGCACTCTGCCTGAGATTCACCAGTGCCGTCGAGCCTTTGCGGTCTTCGCGGGGTTATTATTTGCGTGAAAATTTCTTTCCAGGCGGCTGGCCGCCTAATTCAACGCGCGAGCCGGCGTAACACTACAGGACGGAGGTCTTATGGCACTCAGCGAGCGCGTCTATTCCATGCACTATTTTAAGCCTGAAAGGCTCGTGGAGCTCACGTGGTTGCCGGGAACGCAGCAGATGACCGACCAGGACTTTAGGGAAGCCTTGTCAGTCTTCGCGGACGCCGCTCTCCAACATCGCGCAAGCCGCCTCGTGATCGATATCCGTGAGTTTAAGGCTCGACCCTCCGCCGAGGTCGGCGCGTGGCGCGATAAGGTCATTCTTCCAAAATACGAGAAGGCCGGCGTAAAAAAGATCGCCTGGATTTGGCCCGGCATGTCCGCCGAAGAGGCGGGCACGGGCGCGGGTTACCAGCAGCGCTACTTTGAAACGCGTGATCAGGCCATCGACTGGTGCGTGGCGTCCAGCTGATCGTCGTCTCGAACCATCGACTTGGCCAGTCTTACTCTGCCTTGATGCCGGCCGCTTTGATAATCGGCCACCACTTTTCGATCTCGGCGCGCTGCAGCTTGCCCAGCGCCTCCGGCGTCTGCTGCGCTACTGGCGGCACTTCAAGGCCGAGATCGGCAAAGCGCTTTTGCACGGCGGGGTCGGCCATCGCCTCCATCGCCGCGCGGCTGAGCTTGGCGATAATGCCGGACGGCGTTCCTGCCGGCGCCCACAAGCCGTACCAGATATTGATGTAAAGGCCGGGCAGGCCCGCCTCGTCGACGGTCGGAATATCCGGCGCCAGCGGCGAGCGCATTTTCGCGGTGATGGCGTAAGCCCTGATCGCGCCGTCGCGCAGCCGCTGCATCGCTTCGGATACTTGATCGAACATCACATCGATCCGCCCAGCGATGAGGTCGAGCAGCGCCGGATCGGTGCCGCGATAGGGCACGAACTGAAGATGCGTCTGCGTGAAATTCTCAAAGTAGACGCCGGCGATGTGCGAGCCTGAGCCCACGCCGGCCGTTCCCATCGTGACATTCGCATTCGCCTTGATCCAGGCGACCAGCTCCGTCAGGTTCTTTGCCGGCGCGCCGGTCCTGCTGACCACGAACATTGGATTGCTGGGCAGGGGCGCGATCGGCTCAAAATCGCGCAGCAGATCGTAGGGCAGCGTGTAGATCGCGCCGTTGACGACATGCGTGCTCCAGTGACCGACACTGAGCGTGTAACCGTCGTTCGGCGCATGCGCCACGCGGCCGACGCCGATGCTGCCGGCCGCGCCGGTGACGTCTTCGACAATCACATTCTGCCCAAGCGTCCGGCCCATGTGGTCGGCCATCAGGCGTGCCACGACGTCGGTCGGACCGCCGGCGGCAAACGGTACGACCATGGTGATGGGACGCGCCGGATAATTTTGCGCCAGTGCTGCTTGCGACAGCGCCCCGAGCGCGACGGAACGCGCTACGAGATTAAGGAACTGTCGGCGAGGAAGTTTCATGAGGGGGAAGCGCGAAGCTGTGCAGCGAAGGGCGTCCGCTTAGTGCAGTGGTACAGCTGGGTGGATTCGAACCACCGACCTCCTGATCCACAGTCAGGCGCTCTGAACCAACTGAGCTACAGCTGCACAGCCTGCGGGTTGAGCATGATCCCGAAAAGTGGGTACCGGTTTTCGGAAAAGATCATGCTCGAACTCAAGCGCGCGAAACCTATGAGTACGGGGTCGCTTTGGCAAGTTGGCCTTGCCGCGACCCCACAAAGCAAAAGCCCGGGACATGCCCGGGCTTTCCCCTCGCCGCTTTAACCTTGAAGCTTGGCGATACCGTACGCGAAGGCTGGATCAGGCAACCTTGCTGAACGCGCGGTTCATGCCGCTCTTGATCGGCTCGACGGTCTCGGTCGCGACCTTCTGCGCCAGCGCGCTGAGTTCCTTGCCCTGCTCGGTCAAGGCCTCAAACTGCTTGCGGGCATGGGCGCTCGACAGCTCGATCACTTCCGACAGCGTCTTCGCCGTGATCAGCTCGCCGGCAAAATCGAACGCGGCGTTGGTATTCACGCGCGCCGCCTCGATGACCTTCAATCCGTAATCGGAGGCGCCCTTGGTCGCCGTCGAATAGGTGGTCTCGAGAACGTCGGTGGCCTCTTCCGCGGCCGCCTTCATCTTCTCGTAGGTATCCTTGGCCTGCGCGACGCCGCGCTCGGCAAATTCACGGAATGCGGCCGGCATTTCGACTTTCGGAATTTCGAATTTCGGGATTTCGAACTTCGGCATTTCAAATGCACTGGAGGAGGGCTTGCTGGTCTTCACTCTCTGGGGGTTGGTGGTTGCGGCTTCCGCCATGACACGATCCTTGATCTTTCGCTTTTCACACCTGGGGCTGTCTCACTCACGGAGAAAGTTTTTTGCTTGTGGCCGCGCCGCCCGTTGCGCGCTGCCGATCAAATTCCCAGTCCCGGGCTTCAACGCGGTACCGATTTGCACCCGAGCTCTTCCGTACTGTTAAATAACATCTCTTTTGGTGCATTGCAATAGAAATTATTGCAATGCACAAAGATGACGCAACAGCTTGGTTTCATTGAAGTATTGGAATTTTACCGGCGAATGTCGGAACTAAGTCTTAGGCTTAGCAGCATCGACCACGATTTTGGCGGCACTTTGGCCAAGATCCTGCACTTGCGTCGACAGCGCCTGCATCTGCCGGCTTAAGAATTCCGACTGCAGGCCTAATACCTCAGCGCCATCCTTTGCCTTCATTAGCTTCTGGGCGAAGTCGAAGGTCGCCGCGACATTCTGCTCCGCATAAGTAATCGACTTCTGCGCAATCTCGCTAGCGCCGCTATGCGCCACCTGGGCACTACCCTGCATCTGGCCGACCGCGTTGGTGGCCGCCTGGACGAAGCCGTCGAACGCCTCGCGCGCCTGAGCCACGCTGCGTTCGGCAAATGCACGCATCTCGTCCGGAATTATGAATTGCTCGAATGGATCTTTGGCCATCGCACGCTCCTTCTATCCGGTGCCGTCCAGCCGAAAACCGAAAAGCGGTCGGAACCAAATTGCCGGGCGCCCCTGCCGCTCGTTGCAGTCCTTAATGGCGGTTCCCATCGCGGTTAAGGTTATCCCTGCTTCTCGCATTAAGCCACAGCCGGCCAGCATGGACGCGGCAAACGCCTCGGATTATTAAGAATCCATCTAGCAACCGAGTCCCGTCACGCATGTCCACCGGGGGGAGTGAGCGCGCGATGTTTCGGCATCCGCGTCTTGCGTTACTGGCGACGGCCGAATGGCCGGCCTGGCTGTGGAGCGCCGACGGCTCGCGGATTCTCTGGGCCAATGCGGCGGGCGCCGCAGCCTTTGGGGCGGCAACCTCAAGTGCCTGCAGTGGCCGCCGCTTTGCCATGACCGAGCTTGCCTCCGCGCAAGTGCTGCGGCTGGCGGCGACGCTGCCATCCGGCGGGCAAGAACGCTTGGAACGCTTACGCGGTTTCGGCGGCAAGCTGGGCCGCACGCTCACCTGTACTTGTTCGCGTATCGTCGCCGACGGCGGCCGAGGGGCGGTGCTCATTGTCGCCGCGGAGCCGGCGGGGCCGGCCCTGACGCTCGCCGAACGAGTGCGGCGGCTGCTGGAAGACGGTGACGCCGCGGCGGCATTCATGCCGGATGGCCGGCTGCTTTACGCCAATGCCAAGGCGCAGCCCTGGCTCAACGGGGCTGGCACATTGGCGGCGTTGGCGATCGAGACCCTTGCGGCACCGGCCCTGCAAAACGGCACTTCAAAAGGCGCCGCGACGGTCAATGGCGAGGCCTGCGAGATCCTTATGGCCTGCCTTGGTCAAGGCGCAGCCAGCGTACTGCTTGTGGTACCGCAGTCGGCCGCAGGGCAAAGCGGTGAAGCACGCGAGACGGCCATTGAACCGCAAACCAGACCGGCCGAGCCGCTGGCGTTTACAAAGGTTTCCGCCGATGCGGGCGCGGCAGCAGGAGCCAGGGCCGCGCCGCAGATCGGACCGCCGCCGGAACGCCGCCATCCGCTCCGCTTCGTCTGGGATATGGACGCCGACGGTCGCTTCACGGTCGCGTCGGACGAATTCGTTCAGTTGCTCGGGTCGCGGGCCGCCATGCTCGGGCGGCTGTGGCCGGACATCGCCGCCGCACTCAAGCTCGATCCGCGCGATCAAGTCGCCAACGCGATCGCGAGCCGCGAGACTTGGAGTGGCATTACCGTTTCCTGGCCTATTGCACCGTCGGGTTCGGATCGCCGTTGCGAATTGCGCCTGCCAGTCGAACTGTCCGGACTTCCGGTATTTGATCGCGATCGGAACTTCCGGGGTTATCGCGGCTTCGGCGTCTGTCGCGATCTGGCGCAGGTCACTGGATTGGCGCATTCGGCGCCCGTCGAGACCGCAACGTTGGCGGCGCCACTGCCAGCGGCGGCGCGACACGACAACGCGGCCGCTGCGGCATCGGAGCAAATCGCAGCGCCAGCGGGCGGCAATCCGGCCCCGGCGAATGTGGTCCCATTCCGCCCCGCCGCTGCGGCCGATCCGAAAGCGGCGCCGAGTCTCACTCCGGTCGAACGGCGTGCGTTCCGCGAACTGGCGCAAGAACTGACGTCGCGCTTGCACGGCACGCAGGTTGCGGCGACGGCTGAAGCGCTGGCGCAGGAACTTGCCGGCCGGGATCGAGCCCTCAGCCAGGACGAGTTGCGGCAGGTTTTAAGCCAAGCGCTCAATCGGGAGAATGACGAGCAGTTTGGCCAAGAGGCAAGTCAAGACGGAACCCAACACTTGGCGCGGGGCGTGAGCGTCGAACGCGGCGAAGTGGACGAACAAGCGAACGAACAACCGGACCGCGCAGAAAATCAGGAACAACCCCAGGAACCAGTCGGGGAAGAGAGGCCAGATACGCCCTCCAGTGAAACAGCGAGTGAACCGCCAAATGAGGACGGAAACAAAGAAGCCAATCCATCAGCCACATCATTGCAGCAGCCGTTGATCGAACCCGCTTTGCTCGATCGCATTCCGCTCGGCATCCTCATCTACCGTCATGACGCGCTGCTGTACGCCAATCGGCAGTTCCTGGACTTGAGCGGCTATGACGATGTGGCGGCGATCGAAGCGGCCGGCGGATTGAACCGGCTGTTCGCAGGACCTGCCGATGCCGCATTGGCCGACAGTTCCGGAGCGCAGGGCTCGGCGCAGACTTTGGCGATCCTCGCCCGGTCCGGCGAGCGAGTTCCGCTGGAAGGGCGGATGATCACGGTGCCGTGGAACGGGTCGCCGGCACTGGCACTATTCATCAAGAAACAAGAATCCGACGCCACGAGGACCGCGCCGGCGAAGCCTGACGATGCAGAGATCGGTGTGGCGCAGCGCGATGGCGAGGCGCAGGCCATGGCGGCAGCCAAGGCGGAATTCGTCGCCAAAATAAGTCACGATATTCGCAATCCGCTCAACGCCATCACCGGCTTTGCCGAAGCCATCATGAGCGAACGCTTCGGACCGATCGGCAATGAGCGCTATCGCGAATACATCAAGGATCTTCATGCCGCCGCCGCGCATATGTCATCAACGATCGATGACGTGCTCGACCTCACCAAGCTCGAGAGCGGCCGTATCGCGCTGAGCTTTGCCAGCGTCAATCTCAATGAACTGATCCAGCAATGCGTCGGCGTGATGCAGCCGCAAGCCAATCGCGCGCGCATCATCATTCGCAGCGCGCTGACGTCCGGGCTGCCACTCGTCAAAGCCGACGAGCGGGCGCTGCGCCAGATCGTGCTCAATCTGTTGTCGAACTCGATTAAGTTCACCGGTCCCGGCGGCCAGATCATCGTCTCGACGGTGTTCTCCGACAGGCGCGAGGCGATCCTGCGCGTTCGCGATACCGGGGTCGGCATGAGCGAAAGGCAGATCGCTGCCGCGCTTGCCCCCGCCGCCGACATTGACGCTTGGACGAGTTCTGGCTCGGGCGGAGCCGAGCTCGACCTGCCACTGACCAAGACGCTCGCCGAAGCCAATCACGCGCAGTTTCGAATTAAAAGCGCGCCGGAAGCGGGAACTCTGGTCGAGATCGCCTTTGCGCCGAACCGTACGCTTGCCGCCTAGCCCAGCAAAGAGCGGTCGAGTTTTTGCCGAGATTGCCGATGATGCTGAGTGGATGACCGTGGCGACCCGCTTCCGTCAAATGCTCCAAGCTGCGCTTCTGGTCGGCGTTCTCCTGTTTGCGCAGGCCGCGCGCGCGGCCGATGTCGATCTGCTACTGGTGCTCGCGGCCGATGTATCGCGCAGCATCGATGCAGCGAAATTTCAGCTGCAGCGCGACGGCTATGCCGCGGCTGTCGCCGACCCGCGTGTCCTCGACACCATTCGCGCCGGCCGCAACAGGCAGATCGCATTAACCTTCGTCGAATGGTCGGGGATCGGTGCGCAGCGCGTCGTCGTCGATTGGATGACGGTGGGCGACACGGCCTCGGCGAAGGATTTCGGCGATCGCCTGCTTGAATCGCCCCGCTCGTTCGCAGATCGCACCTCAATCAGCGGCGCGATCGAATTTGCGATGGCGCAGCTTGCGCGGGCGCCGTTTAATGCGCATCGCCAAACCATCGATATTTCCGGCGACGGCACCAACAATTCCGGCCGCGATGTTGCCGAACTGCGCGATCAGGCGATAGCGAAAGGTATTACGATCAACGGGCTTGCGATCTTGAGCGAAACGCCGCTGCCGTGGAATCCGGAGCATACCAATCCGCCCGGCGGGCTCGACCATTACTATCGCACCAATGTCATCGGCGGTCCCGGCGCCTTCGTCATGGTGGCGAAGAATTTCGAAAGTTTTGGCGACGCCATCATAGGCAAGCTCATTGCCGAGGTTGCGCAAGCGCGCGAGCCTCGGCCCACGCGGACGGCCGCGCGGTGAGCATGACCTGCGGCAGCGTCAAAAGCCCGTTTTTGTTGTTGCACAGACGGCTTGGCCGCCGCCGCAAGCCACGAAAGCGACATAGATGATTGGCATGTTTGCGGGTTATCTGCGGCCCGTTATATTCCGCCGGCCTCACAGCAATCGGAACAGCCTCCCGTGAATGCGGCCATTGGCTTAAAGCGCCTTGCGATCGCCGCCGCCGCTATTATTGCGGTGGTGCTCGTCAGCGTAATCGGGGTGTCCTTGCTGCTGCCGGCGGCTTCGGTCCGCGATGCGGTGAAGTCGGAAATTCACGCCGTGACCGGCCTCGATCCGGTGCTTGGCGACGATATTTCGCTGTCGCTGTTTCCATCAGGAAGCGTGCGCTTTCACAACGTCGAACTCGCCAATCAAGCCGCCGGCGAGCCGGCCGTCGCCGCGGACGAATTGATCGCCCGGCTGCGCTATTTCCCGCTGCTGGCGGGCCGGATCGAAATCGCCGATGTGACGCTGGTGCGCCCGACCATCAGGATCGCTTTCTCGGCGTCGGGCGAGTCCAATTGGTCGGGGCTCATTACATCGCTCGCCCGCGCGCTCGCACCGCAATCGGAGCGCAGCGCCGCTTTCTCCGAAATCGGCATACAGGACGGCACCGTCATTCTCTATGACGCTCGCAGTGACGCGACCGAACGGCTGGAGGGTCTGGAGTTTCAGGTCGCCTGGCCGTCGATCTCGCGCAGCTTCGGCGCCAACGGTCAGTTCAGCTGGCACAAAGAGCAAGTTGAGGCGAGCCTGACGCTGAGCGATTTTCTCGCGGCGCTGACCGGCGATCGTTCGGGCCTCAAAATCCGCCTGTCGAGTGCGCCGCTCACGCTCGCTTTCGACGGTTCTGCGAGCGACGCACCAACGCTCAAAGTGCAAGGCACGCTCGGCGTCGAGGCTCCGTCGCTGCGCGAGGCGCTGCGGTGGATCGGCAATGATCGGCTGCCGTTTGGCAGCTTTGGGCGATTTGCGCTACGCGCACAAAGCGACATTGGCGGACGCGTGGCGGCGCTCTCCAATGTCAATGTCGAGCTTGACGGCAACAGCGCCGAAGGCGCGCTCACGGTTTCTGCAGACCCGCACCGCCTGGTGCAGGGCACGCTCGCAGCCGACACGCTCGATCTCACTCCCTATGTTTCCGGAGTTCGGCTGCTCGCCCGCAATGAACGCAACTGGAACCAGCTGCCGATCACGCTCGATGGCTTCAACGATCTCAGCCTTGATCTGCGGCTCTCGGCCGCCAACATCAATATATCGACGGCCCGCTTGGGCCGTACCGCCGTCGCCGCGACGATGCGCGAGGGCAAGCTCAATATCACTGTCGGTGAATCGCAGGCTTTCGGCGGCGTCGCCAGAGGAACGATCGGACTCGCCAGCGCCGAGGGCAGCGTTGCCGTCAATACGCATATGCAGTTCACCGATGTCGATCTGGATAATTGCCTGGGCCAGGTCTTCGGCCTGCATAAGATCGAAGGCCGCGGCACCTTGACCGTCAATCTCGACGGCACCGGCGACTCGGTGCTGGCCGTCACCCACGGACTCAACGGCACCGCCGTGCTCAATGCCAGCGCCGGCGCGCTGACCGGGATCAATATCGAACAATTACTCCGCCGCCTCGAGCGCCGTCCACTTTCAGGCAGCGGCGACTTCCGTAGCGGGCGGACGCCATTCGATCAGCTCGCCATCAACCTCAAGGTCAATCAAGGCCTGGTCTCGGTTGACGAGATGCGCATCGAGGGCCCGTCCGTTCGCCTCGCCGTTGTCGGTCAGGCCTCAGTGCCGACCCGCGACCTTGATCTCAAGGGCGTCGCGACGCTGATCTCGACGACCAGCGCCGATCAATTCGAACTGCCGTTCGTGGTGCAAGGGCCCTGGGACGATCCCATCATGCTGCCAGACGCACAGAGTCTGATCCGGCGCTCCGGCGCAGCGGCGCCACTGCTGGGTAGTGGCAAGAGCTTAAACGCCGGCGACGCCGTGCGTTCGGTCATCGATCAATTGATGGCGACGCCGCAGACCCCGGCCGCTTCGCCAACCGCCTCGCCTGGCGCCACGCCGTCAGTGGCGCCTTCTGCGCCAAACACCGCGCAATAATTTCAAGCGCCAAAGCGAAATGAGATTAGGTTAAATAGCCATTTCGCTCTAGCGTATTTGAGCATGATCTTTTCCGAAAACCGGTATCCACTTTTCGGGACCATGTTCTAATCAGGGCTCGACGCGCACCGCCGCGCCGCGCCCGGCATTGAGCTTGGTCAGAATGGCGGCGGCGATGACCGCCAGTCCGACGATCGCGACGACGATACTGCACACCGCGTTCATCTCCGGACTGACGCCGAGACGGACTTCGGAATAGATGCGGATCGGCAACGTTGTTGCCCCAGGACCGGTGGTGAAGCTGGCAATCACCAGATCGTCGAGCGACAGCGCGAAAGCGAGCATCCAGCTCGCCGCGATCGCCGGGAAGATCAACGGCAAGGTGATCAATATAAAGGTCTGCGCCGGAGAGGCACCGAGATCCATGGCCGCCTCTTCCAGGCTGACGTCGAAATCGACCAGCCGCGACTGAATGATCACGGCGACGAAGCAGGTCGCCATCGTGGTATGGGCAATGACCACGGTCCAAAACCCGCGATCGATTGCAACGGCGACAAACAACAGCAGCATGGATAGGCCGGTGATGACCTCGGGCATTACCAAAGGTGCATAGATCATCGCGGCGAATAACAGCCGGCCGCGAAAACGGCCGAACCGCACCAGCGCCACCGCGGCAAGAGTGCCCAAAAAGGTGGCGATGAAGGCCGAGATAAAGGCCACGCGAAAGCTGATCGAGGCGGCTTGCAGGAGCGCGCCGTCTTGCGCCAGCGCCGTGTACCAGCGGATCGACCAACCGCCCCACACCGCGACCAGCCGCGAATCGTTGAACGAATAGATGATGAGAATGACGATCGGCAGGTACAGAAAGCCGATGCCGAGAACGAGCGCGACGATGTTGAAAGCGGACAATTTGCGCATGTCAGCCGCGCTCCATACCGCGCATGGTCTGCTGCTGGAAAACGACAATCGGCGTGACCAAAAGGCAGACCAGAACGACCGCGACCGCCGCAGCGGTCGGCCAGTCCTTGTTGCCGAAAAATTCGCTCCAGATCGCCTGCCCGATCATCGCGGTCTGTGAGCCGCCGAGCAGATCGGGAATGACAAATTCGCCGACGATGGGGATGAAGCAGAGCAGCGAGCCCGCGATGACGCCCGGCGCCGACAAAGGCAACGTGACGGCCCAGAACGCGCGCCAGCGCGGAGAGCCGAGGTCGGCCGCGGCCTCAAGGAGCGATTCATCGAGCTTCTCCAGCGCGGCATAGAGCGGCAACACCATGAACGGC
>Ga0187765_10000610_pt1 | contig 13223 bp, 14 predicted proteins | sample 0216_QUI02_MP05__3_FD_133018 | JGI IMG/M metagenome (GOLD analysis project Ga0187765, IMG submission 133018) | Tropical peat soil microbial communities from peatlands in Department of Meta, Colombia - 0216_QUI02_MP05_10_MG | ecosystem: Environmental > Terrestrial > Soil > Wetlands > Peat ...
CCCCGTACGCGGAGTTGACGTAACAAGAGCCTGTGAAAGGTTGACGGCCCGGATCGTCCTTCGCCATTGGTCGTATTCCCCCGTAAGGATCGCAATTGCTGGCAAGTATAGGGCCGACGAGGGACAAGACAATCTCGCTTCCTTCGGACGGAGACTGGCCCGTAATATCTCGGGTCTACCCGCCCGCCTCCCGCTCCCTGAGCTTGAAGCGTTGGATCTTGCCGGTCGCGGTCTTCGGCAACTCGTCGATGAAATCGATCCAGCGCGGGTATTTGTAGTGCGCAAGCTTGGCCTTCACATGTGCTTGCAGCTCCTCCGTCAGCGCGGCGTCGCCGGCGATGCCGGCTTTCAGCACCACATAGGCCCGCGGCTTCACCAGCTTCTCCTCGTCCATGTCGCCGACGACGGCGGCTTCGAGCACGGCCTCATGCATCATCAGCGCCGCCTCCACTTCGAAGGGCGAGACGTAGATACCGCCGACCTTCAGCATGTCGTCGGTGCGGCCGCAATACGTGTAATAGCCGTCGGCATCGCAGATGTACTTGTCGCCGCTGCGGGTCCAGGGGCCGAGAAAGGTCGAGCGCGAGCGCTCGCGCTGATTCCAATAATGCGCGGCGCTGGTCGGGCCGCGTACTTGCAGCTCGCCGATCTCGCCCGCCGGCACCGCGTTGTCGTGCTCGTCCATCAGCCGGACCTCATAGCCCGGCACCGGCTTTCCCGTGCTGCCGTAGCGCACCTCGCCCGGCCGGTTCGAGATGAAGATGTGCAGCATCTCGGTCGAGCCGAGGCCATCGAGGATCTCGACCCCCGTGCGCTCGGTCCAGCGCCGGCCGATCTCCTCCGGCAGCGCTTCTCCCGCCGAGACGCAGCGGCGCAGCGCCAGCTCCTCGCGCCGCGGCAGGTCGTTGCTGTGCAGCAGCGCCGCGTAGAGGGTCGGCACCCCATAAAAGATCGTCGGCTTCTGCTCGCGCAGGATGCGCGAGACGACAGCAGGGGTCGGCCGTTCGCCCAGGAGGACCGCGCTTGCGCCCACGGCCATCGGGAAGGTCAAGGCATTGCCGAGGCCATAGGCGAAGAAGAGCTTCGCCGCGGAGTAGACCAGGTCGCTCTCCGCGATGCCGAGGATCGGCCTCGCATAGAGCTCCGCGGTCAAGTGCATGTGCGATTGCAGATGAACGGCGCCCTTGGGTTGGCCGGTCGAACCCGAGGTATAAAGCCAGAAGCAGGGATCGTCCGCCGTGGTGTGGGCCGCCTCGGCCTTGACCTGGGCTGCTGCCAGCGCATCGGAAAAGCGGCGTTGCCCCGCCTGGGCTGCACCGGAAATCAAGACATGGCGGAGCGATGGCTGGTTCGCGAGCGCGCCGGCGACGCGCTCGTAGAGCACGTCTGAAATCACCAGGGCGCGCGCTCGGCTGTCCCGCAGGATAAAGTCGTAGTCGCCGGGCGTGAGCAGAGTGTTGACCGGCACCGGCACCAAGCCCGCCTTGATCGCGCCCAGAAACGCCACCGGGAAATCGATACTATCGACCAGCAGAAGCAGAACGCGCTGCTCCGGCTCCAACCCAAGCGCGCGCAGCGCATTGGCGGCGCGATCGACGCGCTCGGCCAAGGCCCCATAGGTGATCTCGGCTCGATCATCGCGGAACGCGAGCTTACCGGCGCGGCCAGCCTTCAAATTCCGCTCAACCAAATCCACCGCGGCGTTGTAGTCGCGGGGAATCGCGATCGACGGCTCTGCGGCGGCCGAAGCCGTGGACATTCCCGAACTCCTCCCCTTATGCGAATCCACCGATCGTTTGGGCTCAATTTTCGTCAGTGTCGCCGAGATCGTTGTCGTCGAGAAGAAATCCGTCAAGCATTATCTTGCACATGCCTTTCGGAGCAGGATTTATATTGCCTGAATGCCTTTGGCCTACCCGGTTGCGAGCGGCGTTGCTGTGAGTGGCGCCGCCGTCGACGTGCGCGGTTTCCATCGCAGCGCCCTCTTCTCGACGAGGTGCCAGGAGAGAAACGCCACCCCGGCAGTGATCGCGAGGGCGAGCAGGAAAAGCGCGACCGGGCCGATGTTCGGGCGAAGGTAGAGCAGGGTTTGCTCAACCGGCCAACCATAGATGTAAAGGCCGTAGGAAAGATCGCCGAAGCGCGCGGCGGGAACGACCGGCAACGCCGGATGAATCGCGATGAAGATGATGAGAACCCCGCCGAAGATCGGGAACGCCTGCAGGAAAATGCCCAGCGGCACACTGACGGCAAGTCCGATGAGCGCCGCCAATACAACCGGCCAGCGCGTTATCCAACGCCGAGCGCGCAGGCGGTAGAGGATCATCCCCGCAACGAAGAACCCGAGCATCCAACCGACACTGCCGATAAAGTCGTAGTATCGGGTCGTGTCGTAGCAGAGGCAGGCGATCCCGATCCCAAGCAGCACGGCCAGCACCGGCAGGCGGATCGCCCGCATGAGGCCTAGCGCGGCCACCATCGCGTACATCGCGACCTCGACCGGCAGGCTCCAGAGCGGCCCATCGACAACGTTGCCGATCGCCTGCCCTGTGAACCAGACTCCCGGCAAGTTGTTGTGGTCGGTGTGCAGCAGCAGATTGCGAACCAGGAAATTGTAGGTGTCGTAGGCGCCGAGATATTGCGCGAGCGGCAAGCCGGTGACGGCGGGCCCGAGACCGAAGGTCAGCACGAGGATGCACACGGCAAGCCCCGGATAAATCCGCAGCGCCCGCTTGGCCCCAAAGCGCGGCAGTGAGTGCGTACGCTCCCAGCTCTGCGTCACCAAGTAGCCCGAGATCACGAAGAACACGAAGACGCCGGCGACGCCGAGCACCAATTGGCCATGGGTGAGCCAGATCAGCGGGTCTCCGTCCTGCTGGCCCGTCGACAGCAGCACCGCGTGCGACAGGATTACCGACGCTGCCGCAAGGAGGCGAAGGGCGTCGAAATTATTGCGCCGTTCCATCAGAGAATTAGACCTCGCGGCATCGATCTCTGCGCTCGGATGCACGCCCGTGAACACAGATCGTGCGGAAATCCCCGTCTGCGTGCGTCCGAGTCCCTGCACTCATTTGTGTTTACTCCGGACACGACCGCCTTGCTGTAATGGTCACACTAAGATATCGAACGGCTCTCCCGCCGCCAAATTCCGGAGCACAGCCGATGTGCCGCACCAATTTGGTCCCGCCCGCTGAGGTAGATCATGCCGACGCAGCCTTCGCCACCAAGCTCGCGGCGCTCGCCGCAATGCCCCAACAGATCGAGGCGCTGAAGGCGTCGATCCCGCGAGCGCTTTGGAAGCGTGGTGCCGGCAATGGCAATTTCTCGATCCATGAACACCTCTGCCATCTCCGCGACATCGAAATCGAGGCTTATCGCGCGCGGATCGAGCGCATGCTGAGCGAGGAAGCCCCGGCACTCGCCGATCTCGACGGGGCAAGGCTCGCACGGGAGCGGAATTATCATCGTCAGGACATAGAAACCGCGGGGGCCGCTTGGGCGGCGATCCGCGCCGACGTGCTGCGGCGGTTGGCGGGCCTGACCGCGGCTGAGCGGCGGCGCCTCGGCGTCATGGAGGGGGTGGGCCCGATCAGCATCGACGGTCTCGTCGAAATGATGCTCGCCCATGACCGCGAGCACCGCGAAGACATCGCGGCACTTCGGGACGAGCTGGCGGGGCCTTCGGGTTGACCGCTACGCGGCCTTCGAGCACGCCGGCATGAACGAGCGAGCCCAGTCACGCGCCCAGTCGACCGCAACCTCTTCGGGGACGGTGCCGGCGCTCGCGTCATGCAGTAAAACCTCGCCCAGCTTCTGCGCGCCGAGCGACGCCAGCAACTGGTCGAAGCGCTTACCACCGAAGCAGAAAGTCTGCGCGTAGGTGCGATCGCCCAGCGCGATCACCCCATAGCGCACTCGGCCCAAATCGGGACGACTGCTCTCGAGCGCCGCGAAGAACGCCTGGGCGTTGTCGGGCACGTCCCCTTGGCCATAGGTTGAAGTGCAAATGAGAAACACACCCGGGCGCTCGAAGACTTCGGGAGCAAGCCGATCCATGGCTAGCACCTCGACCGCTCGACCCGTGCCGCCGAGCGCGTCGCACACTTCCTCGGCGACTAGTTCTGCGGTACCTGTCATGGTGCCTACTAGAATCGTCAGGCTTGACACGTGTTCTCGCCCATTTTCTATAGCTGCGGCATTGTGCTGCATTCGACCAGCCGTCCAAGTGTCACTATAATGCACATCTGTCTTAACGCAAGCATAATAATACATCTTTGACGCAATCCACCCGGTTTCAACCCAGAGGTCCTAAATGCGCGGCAGTACACAAGTTGTAGTTGGGCGCGTTGGGGATAAGGGCGAGGCGGATTATCTCCGCCTTTTGGGCGAGCGCATTCGCGAGGCGCGGGCGCGCCGCGGCATGACGCGCAAAATCCTGGCCCGCGATTCCGGCGTCTCCGAGCGCTACCTCGCCCAGCTTGAAAGTGGACAGGGCAACATCTCCATCATCCTCTTGCGCCAAGTGGCGCAGGCGATGGGCCTGCCCTTGGCGGATATCGTGCGCGAGGGGCCGGAACATCCGGCGGAGCTGACCTTGCTGATCCAGTCGCTGACGCGGCTTGCCCCGGCGGAGCTCGCGGAGGCGCGGCAGCTTCTGGCGCAATCCTTCGGCCACGCGATGGAGCATGAGCGGCGTCACCGCATCGCCTTGATCGGTCTGCGCGGCGCCGGCAAGTCGACTTTGGGCGCTGCGCTGGCGCGCGAGTTGGGCGTGCCCTTTATCGAGCTTGACCGCGAGATCGAGCGGCTCGCGGGGATGGATCTTGCAACCCTGTTCGACCTTTACGGCCAGAGCGCTTATCGCCGGCACGAGCGCAAAGCGCTTGAGAGCCTGATCGAAACGCAGAAGCGCGCGGTGATCGCGACCGGCGGCAGTTTGGTCTCGGAGCCCGCGACTTATGAGCTCTTGCTGGAGACGTGTTTCACGATCTGGCTCACGGCCACACCGGAGGAGCATATGAGCCGCGTCGTGGCGCAGGGCGACCTCCGACCCATGGCCGACAATGCCGCGGCGATGGAGGATCTGCGCCGCATCCTGGCGGGGCGCCGCGCGCTCTACGCCCGAGCCGACCGCACAATCGACACCGCCGGCAAGAGCATCGAACAGAGCCTCGCCGAGCTGAGCACCGCCGTCCGCACCGAGCGCTGATCTCGGACGGTGCTTTCCTTGTATTACCGGTCGACTATAGACTGGCGGCATCGATTGAAGGAGGACCGCCATGGCAAAGATCCGGCACATCGCGCTCGCCACCAACGACCCCGTCAAGACCGCGGAGTTCTATAAGCGCGCCTTCGGCTTCAAGGAGGTCGGGCGCGCCGGCCGAAAGGACGACCCGGGCGGCCTCGCCTGGGGTTTTTATCTCAGCGACGGCACGCTCAACCTGGCGGTGCTCAAGTTCAAGAATGTGGACCAGCTCGGCCGCGGCCTCGACTATGTGGGCATCCACCATTTCGGAGTATTGGTGGACGATCTCGACAAGTCCGCCGAGAAACTCGAGGATTTGGGGGCGCCTTGCTTCATGAAGCAGGACCCAAGCCAGCGGAACAGCTTCTTTGAAACCAAATTCCGCGGCCCCGATGGGGTGGTGTTCGATGTTTCCGAACATCCCTGGGTCGGTGCCGCCAAGGAGGACGAGGACGAGGCGACGTTGCCGGAGCCCCAACCGGCGGAGTAATCCGGCCCTTCCCAACTGGTCATAGCGACGCTATAAGAGCGCCGAAGTCGTCAACAACCGAAAGGAGGTGATCCAGTGTCTCATTGTCTCACGCCGCGTATGCGGGAAGAGCGGACCTGGGTTGTCGCCTCGCGCGAGGTCCGGTTCCGCTAAACCCTCGATTTTTCTGGCCTCGCGCCAGAAACGCGGTTCGACAATGGAAGGGCTGCCCTCGCGGGCGGCCCTTCTTTTTTCCTGGCGTGAACGGTCAGCTTCGCAGCGCCAACTGCAACACCACGGCATCCTGCGCCACTTGCAGCGATTTGATGGCGCGGCGCGCGACCGGAATCCCGTGCTTGTTGCAGTAAAGGATCAGCGCTGCCGCGATCTCATGTTCGTAAAAGTGCATCGGCGTGTCGCCGCTGTTGGGCTCGACAGTGGCCTTGACCTCCCGCTCGTTGGAAAAGACCAGCCGCTTGACGCCACCCTCGGGCAAAGGCCGCTGCGCCTGGTCGCTGAACAGCTCCAAGGCTTCGATCACCTCGGCATTGCTGAACGTGAGGGTTCGCGATTCGCTCGGCATTTACCCGCAACCCATCTGAGAAAAAGCTTGAAAGGAAACCCCTCAGCGAAGCTAGGACTGGTCCGACCGGCGGCAATAGATAGCGCAGTCACCCGAGGGAGCGATACCGCGATCGTGATTCGTAAGCTCGGGGCGGGGTAGGATCGCCCGTCAATTTCGCGCCTTCCTGTCAATCCGCGCGGAGACGGATCAGCCCGAGACCGCCCAGAAGTGTACCCACGATAGCAGCGGCAACGCCGGCACTCAGCAGGCGGGGGCTCGCCGTGTACAGATTGAGCGCCGCAATGGCAAGGCCGGCGCCTCCCAGCGCCAGCGAGCCCGCGATGAAGAAGGGCAATATGAGCCGCATGCATTCAGGCTACGCCAGCTCCGCCGCCGCGGCCACGTGGATTTCGCCGGACGTCTCCGGCCGCGAAGTTGCCGCGTCGATGCATGCGGCAAAAAATCTCACCTTCTGTGACCGCGTTCACAAATTTTTGGCGCAATCGCCGCATATATATCTGCGTGGCTTTTGCGGCGAGGGGCGGAAACTTGGCGGCCTACTCCGGTATAGGTACTCGGTCGATGCAGGACTTGGTGCGTGATTGGCGGCGTTGGAGTGTCGGTGAGCGCGTTCTCGCCGTGGTGATGGCGCTTTCCCTGTTGGCCGTACCTGCCCTGTTGGTTCTTATGCGACACCTCGTCGCATTCTGAGGTTGGCCTAGGCAGGCCGAAACAGCTCATGCGGTTGGGCAAGGCCGCGGAGCTGATGCCGACCCAGGGAGACGAGAGAGCCGCCGTAGCTGCGCGCGAAATCATCGCTCACAACGATCGGCAGGTTTTGGGCCTTCGCAATCGCTTCGATCCGGCTCACCAGGTTGACCGCGGGACCGATCACGGTGAAGTCGAGGCGTTCGGCGGCGCCGATGTTGCCATAGATCACGTGCCCCACGTGGAGAGCCACCACGATCTTTAGCGGCGACTCACCGTCCATCACCTCGTGCGAGGAAAGCGCCGCCACGGCCGCTTGGGTTTCCCTCGCAGCTTCCAACGCATTTCGCGCGGCGATCCCCGCAAAGCCGGCATCATCGATTGGAAATATCGCAAGCAAACCGTCGCCGATGAATTTCAGCACCTCGCCGCCATGAGCGGTGATCGCCTGCGCTTGGGCATCGAAGAGTGCGTTCAGGATTGCGATCACGCGCGCGCCCGAAAGGCGGTCCGACCGCTCGGTAAAGGCGCGCAGGTCCGAGGACCAAATCACGGCACCGATTTCCTCGCCGGTACCGCGCCGAATCTCGCCCGCGAGCACGCGCGGACCGGTCTTGGGGCCGAGATATGCCACGAGCAGATTGCGTGCGATGAACCGCTGGCTGTGCAGGTTGGCCACTAGGGCGAGCCGCTGGGCCGCACGCGTCAGGATCGCGACTTCGCCCGCGCCGAAGCCGCCGGGCCGGTCGCTCGCGAAGGTGACGGCATAGTGGCCGCCGAAAGCGCTGGGCGCGGGCAGCGCCAGGTAATCGGTCGCGCCGACCGCACGCAATTCCCGCAGCACGGCGAAATCCAGCGTGGGATTCTCGCCCTCGAGGCTGCGGCGAAGGGTCTCCCCGCCTTCGCGCACGCGCATCACGGGATTTTCATCGTAGGGAATAAGGTCGTTCACTTCATGTGAAACCATGACGACAGTGGTGCGTGCCTCCGTCCGCCACCAGGTGTACGTGGCGCCGAGGTATTGCGGGTGCAGCGTCCCCGCATGCAGGGTCACCCGCAGCACCGGCAGCCCTGCCGCCAACAACCGCCAAGCGAATTCGTCGAATGCTCGGGACGCCGAGTCAATCCGCTGCGCCGGCCCCGTCAGCCATTCGAGGATGTTTTCGATCGTGTCCGCGACCGGACGCTCGGCTTCGGGCCGCTCCACCACTTCGCGCAGATGAAGCAGCCGCGGGTCGATCCGGTTCGGGGGCTGGTTCGGCGAAGTCATGGGGACGACGTTATCAGTTTTTCAGAGTCCGTTATCAGTGGTTGGTTCAGCCATCGTCCTAGGGTGTTCACTGCTGATTACCGGCAACCGACAACTGATCACTGACAACTACCGCTTCAACCCACACGCCTTGTCGATCAGCGTCAGTACCTGGGAAAATCCTGCGAGCGCGTAGGTATCGGACGTGTTGGTGCCGCGCGCCGAGGTTCCCTTCACCACAGCCTGCCGTCCCTTCACCATCGCCTCGACGATTGCTTTTTCGGTGTCGCTGTCGCGCGCCCAGGCGGTGTCTTTGTTGGTGAAGAGGTCGAACTTCTCGCCGTCGATCGAAAGTTCGACGTCGCTGCCTTCCTTGAATGCATAACCTGCGTTGAAGCTGACGACATTGAAGCTGTGTTCGGCGGAACGGTGCGTCACATAGACGTAGACGTCGCCGCGCTTGGCCGCGTGCGGCTCGCTCTTCACGGGCCGGCCGACCACATAACAGATTTTTCCGCCTTTTTCCGGGTCGGCAAAGGCGGACCAGCCCTGGGCATCGCCCAGGTGATTATCGGCCGGTTCGGCCGGCTGGCCCGGAGCGGGCGGCGACGGTGATTGCGGGTTGGGGGAGGGCTTGGCGGGAGCAGGCGCCGGATGCGTCGCCTGCGCCAATGACACTTTGCTCGGCAGGACCGCGCACAGCGCGGCGCTGAGCGCAAACAATGTCGATAAAATGCGAAATTTCATAGCGGTAGAAGCTTACAGAGCGCGCGCGGCGCTGCCAAGCGCACACGTCGCAGGCGGCAGCGCCGTACCACTATCACTATAATCATGCGAACACTTCATATATGGTCTCGCCAAATGAGGGGGCAATCGATGAGCGAGACCGGATTGGAGCGGGACCCGAGCGCCGAGCGCGGCCCGGTGCGGCCGAAACGCAACCGCGCAACCCTGCTTGCTATCGGAGGTGGCGCCTTAGTGGCACTTGTCGTCCTCCTGCGCCTCGCCGCTTTCGAGCCCTTCAACATCCCGTCGAGCTCAATGGAGCCCTCCTTGGAGGTCGGCGACTATGTTGTGGTCGAGACCTATGCCTATGGCTGGAGCCGATACTCGCTGCCCTTCGGCTTGCCTCTATTTCAAGGACGGATTTTCTCTCGTCTCCCCGAGCGCGGCGATATCGTCGTGTTCCGCCAGCCCGCCAATCCAAGGGTCGACTTCATCAAGCGCGTGATCGGCCTCCCCGGCGACAAGGTGCAGCTCCGCAACGGTGTGGTCTATATCAACGATGTCGCGGTGCCGCAGACCCGCGAAGGTGATTACCGAAGCAACTTCATGCCTCCCGATGTCCTGGAGCGCTACGTCGAGGCCCTCCCCGAAGGTGTCTCGTACGAAATTGTCCTGCGGCCGCGCCGCGTTGGATCGGCGCCGACGGCTTGCGATGATCCCCGGCGACACACCAATGACGCCGAGAATACGTGTCCGTTCGAAGTGCCCGCGGGCCATCTCTTCGTGCTGGGCGATAATCGCGACAACTCGGCCGACAGCCGCATCGTCGGCTCCGGCGTCGGCATGTTGCCGATTGAAAACCTGGTCGGCCGGGCAGCTTTGATCGTGTTCTCATGGAACGGAGAAAGTCTGAGCCGGGTGCTGAAGCCGGTGCGATAGGGCTGCCCGACGCACGCTTGCCTCCCCGACGCACGGAAGGCAAGGTGGCGGCCATATCCCGTCATCAGGAACCCGCTTATGAATTCATCCAATCCGGTGCTGGTCGAGGTGTGGCGTGGCGATATGGTGGAAAGCCGCCACCACGGCGCCGCCGCGATCGTCGATGCCGAGGGTCGAGTTGTCGAATCCTGGGGCGCGGTCGATCGCCCGGTCTTCGCGCGCTCCGCCATCAAGCCGCTGCAAGCGCTGCCGCTGGTGGAGACCGGCGCTGCCGAGCGCTATCGCCTCGGCGATGAGGAGATTGCTCTCGCCTGCGCTTCCCATCGGGGCGAGCCGCAGCATACCGAGCGCGTCGCTCGCTGGCTGCAGCGCGTGGGTCTCGGCCCCGCCGACCTCGAGTGCGGAAGCCACCTTCCCTATCACGAGGCAACCGCCCAGGCGCTGATCCGCGCCGGCGAGGCGCCCTCGGCGCTACACAGCAACTGTTCCGGAAAGCATTCGGGGTTTCTGACCACGGCGCGACATCAGGGCGAGGAGACACAGGGCTACATCGCGCCCGATCATCCCGTGCAGCGCCGAGTGGCGCGGGTCCTCGAGGAGATGAGCGGCCTCGACCTGACGCGTGCGCCCCGGGGGACCGATGGCTGCGGCATACCGGTGGTCGGGCTCAGCCTGCACGGCATGGCCCGCGCCATGGCACGGCTTGGCAATCCCAGAGGGCTCAATCCCGATCGCGCGCACGCGGCGCGTCGCATCCTCGATGCCATGCGCAATGCTCCGCTAATGGTCTCGGGCACGGGCGCGTTTGCGAGCGAGGTGATGAGTGCCGCGGGCGCGCAGGTGCGGGTCAAGCCCGGTGCCGAGGGCGTTTATTGCGCGGTGCTGCCGGAGCTGGGCTTGGGTGTCGCACTCAAGATCGACGACGGCGCGGCGCGCGCGTCGGAGGTGGCTATGGGCGCGATCTTGTTGCGCCTCAAGGCGCTTGACGCGGCAGCACAGGAGCGCCTCGCGCCGAAGCTCGCGCCGATCGTCAAGAACATCGCGGGACGGGATGTAGGCCAAATCCGCGCTGCCGCGCTCTTGGCGGCCTGACATGCGCGCTGCCCTGGTGCGTGCCTTCGGGCCGATCGAGCAGATTGAGATTGCAGAGGTGCCGTCACCGGCGATCGCGCCGGGTGCGGTCAGGATCGCGGTGCACGCGATCGGCATCAACTTCGCCGACATCTTGATCGTCGAGGGTAAGTATCAGGAGAAACCGCCGCTGCCGTTCAGTCCCGGGTTCGAGATCGCGGGCGTGGTGAGCGAGCTCGGGCCCGGCGTCAACGGCATCGCGCTCGGGACCCGCGTCATCGGACTTTTGGAGCACGGCGCCTATGCCGAAGAGGCGGTCGTGAACGCGGATCAAGTGGTTCCGATCCCCGAAGACATGGATTTCCCGACCGCCGCCGGATTTCCAGTGGCATACGGCACCTCGCACATCGCGCTCAATGCCCGTGCTCGTCTCAAGGCGGGCGAAACGCTCTTGGTGCTGGGCGCCGCCGGAGGCGTCGGCCTCACCGCGGTCGAGATCGGCAAGGCCCTGGGCGCCACCGTGATCGCGGCGGCTGGCGGCGCGGAGAAGCTCCGGATTGCGCAGGCGCACGGCGCCGACCATCTGATCGACTATCGCAGCGAGGATTTGCGCCAGCGCCTCAAGGCAATCACCGGAGGGCGCGGTCCCGATGTGATCTACGATCCCGTCGGCGGCGAACTCTTCGAGCAGTCGCTCCGCGGCATCGCTTGGGAGGGGCGTCTGGTGGTGATCGGCTTCGCGAGCGGCCGAATTCCGCAAGTGCCCGCGAGTCTCGCGCTGGTGAAGAATTGCGATATCATCGGGGTTTATTGGGGTTCTTATCGGGGGCGACGCCCAGACCAGGTGAGGCGTTCTTTCGCAACCTTGCTCGATTGGTATTCAGCGGGAAAGCTGCACCCGCACGTCTCGCATCGGCTCGATCTTGCCGATGCCGCGCGAGCCATGGCTCTTCTCGTCGAGCGCAAGGCCACCGGCAAGGTGATATTGACCACAAAACGCTGAGCGCTCGCAGGCGCCGCGGCGTTCCCCGATGGGAACGCCGCGACGGCCCGCGCAGAGACTCTCTTAGTCGGCGGTACCCAAGCTCAAATCCGCCACCAGCACCTTGCCCTTGGTCTCGGGGCTGAACAGGAGCGTGATCACAAAGAGCATTGCGGCACCCGTGGTCGACACCAGCATGGGCACCGCAAAGCCCAGCGGCTGGCCCGCCGCCAGCAGCGCCAGCACCGGCCCGGTGAAGCCGGCCCAGATCGCGCCCTGGTGGTAGCAGAATCCGGCCGCGGTGGCGCGTACCTCGGTCGGGAAGCGCTCCGAGAGGTAGCTCGGATTCTGCCCGTAGATCGCGCCGAGGAAGGCACCTTGCAGGATGAACGCGCCGCAAACCACGAGGTAGGAAGCACTAAACAGATAGAACGGCGTTATGAAGAGCCCGATCGTCCCGGGGATGATCATCGCCCAGCGGCGGCCGAGCCGGTCCGCCACCAAGCCCCAGAAGCCGCTGGCGAAGAATGCCACCAGATTGGCGAGGGCGATGGGCGTCGCAACCAGCGCCGCGTCGTACTGCAGGTCCTTCTGCAGATGCGTCGCGAACATGCCGTAGACCGAGTAGTAAACGACGAAACCGCTGGCCATCCACAAGCAGGCCATCAGTGTGTTGGGCAGCATGTGCAGACGGAAAATATCGAACAGCGGTGCGCGCGTTTCCTTCTTTTGCTCGCGCTGGAGACGGCGGTTCTGGACCCAGACCTCGGGCTCCTTGACATAGACGCGAATCCAAACCACCGCTAAAGCCGGCAATACCCCCAAGATCAGCAGGCCGCGCCAGCCGATCGAATCATAGAGCAAGCCGTAGGCTAGGCTCGAGAGCAGAAACCCGATGCTCCATGAGCCCTGCAACACGCCGCTCATGAAGCCGCGTGAGCGGGTCGGCCAAGATTCCATCGCCAGGGCCGCGCCGGCCGGCCATTCCGCGCCCATCCCGATACCAAGCGCGGCACGGAAGAGGAAGAGCAGCCAAAAACTGGGCGCGAGACCCGCGGCCAGATTGCAGAGCGAATACCAGAGGATCGAAATCATCAGCGGCTTCTTGCGGCCGATGCGGTCGGCAAGCCAGCCGGAGCCGACGGCGCCGACGAGCCGCAGCCATAGGGTGACGGTGAAGACCGCGGTCACGGCAACCAAAGGCACGTCGAATGCCTTGGAGATCGGAACCATGATCAGCAGGAAGATCGTGAAGTCGAAGGCGTCGAG
>Ga0187765_10000611_pt1 | contig 13217 bp, 14 predicted proteins | sample 0216_QUI02_MP05__3_FD_133018 | JGI IMG/M metagenome (GOLD analysis project Ga0187765, IMG submission 133018) | Tropical peat soil microbial communities from peatlands in Department of Meta, Colombia - 0216_QUI02_MP05_10_MG | ecosystem: Environmental > Terrestrial > Soil > Wetlands > Peat ...
CGGCCTGACCGACCCGAAGGCCCGGCACATCGGTAATGAGATTACGCGGCATAGTATCTCCTTGTCGGCAAGCCTATCACGTCCAATCACGTTCCGGCGAAACGGCCGAACAGTGCTTGCCAGCGGCTTGAATGCATCGCATCTAGAAGCCCCAAGACCTTAGAGGCACGATGACCGGTGACGTAACCATTGTGGCCGCCCTGATCGCCGGCCTCGTCAGCTTTCTTTCTCCTTGCGTGCTCCCGCTGGTGCCGCCCTATCTTGTGTTTCTGGCGGGGACGTCCCTTGAGCGGTTTGCGGACAAGGAGCCGGAGCCGAGGGTCAAGCGCGAGACGGTCGGGGCCGCTGTTTTGTTCGTGCTCGGTTTTTCCACGGTGTTTGTCGCGCTCGGCGCCAGTGCGAGCGTCATTGGTGCGCTGATCAGGGCTTACTCGGGCCCTCTGGCGACGATCGCTGGCATCGTCATTATCATTATGGGCCTGCACTTTCTTGGTGTGACGCCAATCGCCCTGTTGCACAGGCAAAAGCGGCTCGATGTCGCCAAGCCGGTCGGGCTGTGGGGCGCCTACATCATCGGGTTAGCCTTCGCGTTTGGCTGGACGCCGTGCATTGGTCCGATCCTTGCCGCCATTCTGGCGGTTGCCGCATCCGAACAGACGGTTGCGAAAGGCGCGAGCCTGCTGGCGATCTATTCGCTTGGCCTCGGAATTCCATTCATCATTGCAGCATTTGCAATTGAGCCGTTCGCGGCGTTTTTGTCGCGCTTCCGCAACTATCTCCACCGCGTTGAACAGGCGATGGGCGCTTTGCTGGTTCTGACCGGAATTGCATTTCTCACCGGAAGCCTCACGCAAGTGAGCGTCTGGCTGCTCGATGTATTTCCCGCGCTGGGAAAGATTGGCTGAAAAAAGAAAAGCCCGCCGGGAGCGGGCTTTTTGGGTCCGTGGCGCCTGTCGCGCTATTTTACTTTTGAGCAGTCAGAGCCCGGACACTCGACGTAGCCAATCTTGCCACTGGCGTCCTTTTTCCAGATGTACATCACGTAATCGAGTTTCGTGATGTCGCCTTTGCTGTTGAAAGAAAGATCGCCCAGCACCGTCTTGAACTGCATTCCAGAATGCATCTTCTCGGCTACTTTCTTGGGGTCGAGCGACTTGGCTGCCTCAGCCGCCTGCTTGATGACCTGCACGCCTGCGTAGCTGTAGAGCGTGTAGGCTTCCGGTTCGAATTTCTTGGCGCGGAATTCTTCCACAATCTTCTTGGCTTCCGGCTTGTTACGCGGGTCGGGGCCGTAAGTCATGAGCGTTCCTTCGACGCCGGGTCCTCCGACCGAAGCGAACTCGTCGGAGGTGATCCCGTCGCCGCCCATCAGCGGAGCCTTGACGCCCTGGTCACGCATCTGCCGCACGATCAGCCCGCCTTCCGTATAGAGGCCTCCGAAATAGACCAGGTCAGCGCCGGACTGCTTGATCTTGGACACCAGCGCTGAAAAGTCCTTCTCGCCGGTGTTGATGCCCTCGTAGAGCACGTCCTTCATGCCGCCTTTGCTCATCGCTTTGCGGGTCTCGTCCGCAAGGCCTTTGCCGTAAGTCGTCTTGTCGTGGACGACTGCGACTTTCTTGCCCTTGAAATGCTTGACGATGTATTCGCCCGCCACCTGGCCTTGCTGGTCGTCGCGTCCGCAGACACGGAAGATGTTCCACATCTTGCGCTCTGTAACGGTGGGATTGGTCGAGGCCGGGGTAATCTCCAGGATACCATTCTCCTGGTAGACCTCTGACGACGGGATGGTGACGCCGGAATTGTAGTTTCCGATCACGAATTTGACGCCGTCCGCTGAAAACTTATTCGCGACCGACACGCCCTGCTTGGGATCGGAAACGTCGTCGCCGTAAGAGACGACGATCTTCTGGCCAAGTATGCCGCCCGCGGCATTGATGTCGGCGGCCGCTTGATCGACGCCGTTCTTCATTTGCGCACCGGTCGCAGCGCTCGGACCCGTGATCGGACCGGCCATGCCAAATTTGACTTGCGCGGAGGCGCTTCCCGCCAGCGCAAATCCAATGCCCAGCGTCAGGCCGAGCGTGGCAATCCTTTTCATCGTTTTGTTCCCCTTCAGCTAGAGCCCGGCAGGCTCGAAGACCGAAGGAATGTTACGTCAGGGCCGCTTTGTGCGCCAGCGCATAGGACCGTCCGCCTCATTGATCCAGCGATATTGCGTGACCATTTGCGCCGCTCGGGCGGTCTGGAAGCCCAAAAACCCGAACACCATGCAGGATAGGCTGTCCACCAGATAATAATGGAATGAAAGCAGAGTCCCGTCGAACAGGCTGAAATGGATGAACCGTACGGCACCGCCGAGGATCAGCGTATAGAGGATGACCTGCCAGCGTGGCCGCCATGTCGCGGCAATCGCGCGGCCGGCGAGCAATGCAGCGCCGCCGCCCAGAATGACCGTGACCAGCAGGAACACATAGAACGAGCTTTCTTCATAGAGCAGCTCGGAGATTTGGAAAGAGGTGGTAAGATCGCTCAATGTCGGCCTCCCTCGAGATAGGCCGACTTGATCTCGGGCTGCTCAAGCAATTCACGTCCCGTGCCGGACAGGGTGATCATGCCATTGACCATGACATAACCGCGGTGAGCGAGTTTGAGCGCGTGATAGGCGTTCTGCTCGACAAGGAAGACGGTGAGGCCATCTTCAGAGTTGAGCGCTTTGATTGCATCGAAGATTTGCCGCACCACCAGCGGGGCAAGACCCAGCGACGGCTCGTCGAGCAGCAGGAGGCGCGGACGCGCCATCAGCGCGCGTGCAATCGCCAGCATCTGTTGTTCACCACCCGAGAGGGTGCCGCCGCGCTGGTTGATGCGCTGTTGCAGCCGCGGGAATAATGTCAGCACGCGACCAAGGTCACGTTCAAACTCCGCAGATTCGGCGGTGATGGCGCCCATCTGCAGGTTTTCAAGCACCGTCATGCGCGAGAAAATGCGACGGCCTTCGGGTGCTTGCGCCAACTTGAGCCGCGCAATCTCATGCGTCGGCAATCCTGTTATGTCACGGCCGGAAAATTCTATCGTCCCCTCGCGCGCGCGCGGATTGCCGCACACAGTCATCATGAGCGTTGATTTGCCTGCGCCGTTGGCGCCGATCAGTGTGACGATCTCGCCCTCGTCGACGTGCAGGTCAACGCCCTTGAGCGCCTGCACGCGCCCGTAGAAGGCTTTCACGCCGCGTACGGAAAGCAGCGGACCGCTCATAGGCCAACCTCCGCTTCCACAGTGGCTACTTCCTTATCGGCCACGCCGAGATACGCAGCGATCACCTTGGGGTCGTTGCGAACGTCTTTGGGGTTTCCGTCGGCGATCTTGACGCCATAGTCGAGCACCACCACGTGATCGGAAATCTCCATCACCACCGACATGTCGTGCTCGATCAACAGGATCGACATGCGGTGTTCGTCGCGGATCGACCGGAGCAACTCGTTGAGTTCAGCGCTTTCGTACGGATTAAGCCCCGCTGCCGGCTCGTCAAGGCAAAGCAGCGTTGGCCCCGTGCACATGGCGCGCGCGATTTCGAGGCGCCTCTGTGCGCCATAAGGCAGCTCGCCGGCAGCATCGTCGCCGCGTTCCGCGAGGCCAACGCGGTCCAGCCAAGACCGCGCGTTGTCGATTGCCTCGCGCTCCGCGGCCGCGTAGGAGGGGAAGCCGAGCACACCGAGCAGTGTGTAGCCGGAGGCAAGCATCAACCGGTTGTGCTGGGCGATCAAAAGGTTTTCCAGCACGGTCATGCCCGGAAAAAGGCGAATATTCTGGAACGTGCGCGCCACACGTGCCTGTTGTGCGACGAGGTAATCGGGCATCCGTTCAAGGAGATAAAGCGCTCCTTCGGCTTGCGCATAGCGCCGGTCGTCGCTGCTGGTCAGGCTATCAAGCCGATCCCAGATCGTTGCTTCACCGTGACGAAGTGCGAGACGACCTTCGCTCGGTTTATAAAAACCGGTAATGCAGTTGAAAACGGTGGTCTTGCCGGCGCCGTTTGGGCCGATGAGCGCGGTGATTTCACCTTCCTGGGCAGTGAACGACAAATCGTCGACGGCAACGAGACCGCCGAAGCGCATCGTGAGATGCTCGACTCGCAGCAACGTTTCGTCCCGGCTTGCCATCAGCCGCGTCCTTGCTTGACGAGGTCGGCGGCGATGGTTCTCTGTTCATGCAAAACCACCGAAGGCTCGCGTGTCGAAATGAGGCCGCGCGGACGCCAGATCATGATCAGGACCATGGCGAGCCCGAACAGCAACATCCGATACTGGGTCGGATCAAATGTCGGCCCGAATATCAGTTTGAGGAAATCGAGCTCTCGCATGATCTCGGTGCCGCCGATCATGGCAATGGCGGCAATGGCGACGCCGATCTGGCTCCCCATGCCGCCGAGCACAACGATCGACAGAATCGTGGCTGACTCGAGGAACGTGAAGGAATCGGGCGAGATGAAGCCTTGCCGTGCGGCGAAAAACGAACCGGCAAAGCCCGCAAACATCGCGCCCATCGCGAATGCCGTGAGCTTGGTGTTCGTGGTGTTGATGCCAAGGGATCGGCAGGCAATCTCATCCTCCCGCAATGCCTCCCAAGCGCGGCCGACCGGCAGGCGTCGCAGGCGTACAGTGACAAAGGCTGTGAGCAGCGCGAGCGCGAGGATCAAGTAATAAAGAAAGATCGTGCGGTAAATTGGCGAAAACTCCAGGCCGAATCTGGCGGCAAAACCGTTGTCATCGGCGTTGAAAGGAGTGCCAAAGAAAGTCGGGCGTGGAATGCCGGTTATGCCGGCATAGCCGTTGGTCAGGTCGACCCAATTGATCAGCACGATGCGGATGATTTCGCCAAAGGCGAGCGTGACAATCGCAAGATAGTCGCCGCGCAGCCGCAGCACGGGGAACCCGAGCAAGATTCCCCAAAACGATGCGAGTGTTCCTGCAAGCGGCAGGAGAATCCAGAACGACAGACCGAATGTCTTGGCAAGCAACGCGTATGAATAGGCGCCCACAGCGTAAAAAGCGACGTAGCCGAGGTCGAGCAGACCAGCGAGACCAACGACAATGTTGAGGCCCCAGCCCAGCATCACATAGATCAAGATCTGAATTCCGAAATTGTCGATCCATTTTGCCGCGCCGCCGAAGCCGGCGGTGGCAATGACGATTACGGGATAGGCAATGACGAATCCGATCGCAAACGTGACAAACCAGTTCTTCAGGTGCGCTCGCCACGTGGGGCTCGCAGGCATCGGCTTTTGCACGCGTTGCTTGAGCCAGGGATCGATCGCAAGCGCAAAGGTCAGGCGGCCAACGCCAACAACGGCCACGATGGCGAATAGCAACGGCCAGCGTGTCGTCAGGATCAGATCATTGCGGACGTTGGTTACAGTCTGGAAGCCGATCAGCGGCAGGAACAGGCCGAAAGCGAGAAGAGCGGTGACGGCCGCGTCCCGCAATACGCGCGGTTTATCGATGCGCCGGTCCTGGGCGGCGCTCGCCATATCAGACCTTTTCGACATCCGGCCGCCCAAACAGACCTTGCGGCAAGAAAATCAGGGTAATTGCGAGGACGGAAAATGCGGCGACATCCTTGTAGTCGATTGAAAAATAGGCCGACCACAGCGTTTCAATCAGCCCGATCAGGATCCCGCCAATCACCGCGCCTGGTAGCGATCCGATGCCGCCGAGGACTGCGGCAGTGAATGCCTTGACGCCTGGAACAAATCCATCCGCGAAACTGACGACGCCGTAGTACATCAGGTACATCGTGCCGGCGACCGCTGCGAGCGCGGCGGCAATAACGAAGGTCATTGATACGGTGCGGTCGACATCGACGCCGACAAGCGCGGCCATCTTCTGGTCCTGTTCGCAGGCGCGTTGGGCGCGGCCGAGCGGTGTCTTGGCAACGAGGTACCAGAAACAGACGAGCAAAATCGCTGTGACACTCCAGATGATCAGCTGCTTGTACGACAGGGTGACGGCATAGTCGTTCTTGGTGAACAGCACGAAGTCGCCTTGCACCATCGGCGGAATCGATTTGTTGCGCGGTCCTTGCGTCACCTGCACGAAATTCGACAGGAAGATCGACATGCCGATGGCGGAGATGAGCGGAGCCAACCGAAACGAACCACGTAACGGCCGATATGCGAGCCGTTCGATTGTCCAGTTCACCATCGACGTGAACAGCATTGCAACGATCAAGACGATGAACAGCGTCAGGGCGATCGACGAGATGCCAAGCACGGTCGCCAGAATCAAATAGGCGACCAGGGCAATAAAGGCCGACACCATGAATACATCGCCGTGGGCGAAATTCACCATTCCGATGATGCCGAACACCATCGTGTACCCGATCGCGATCAGGCCGTAGATCGAGCCAAGCGTGATGCCGTTAATCAACTGCTGGAGGAAGACTTCCATCCTGTCCCCTGCGCCTTCCCGAAGTCGTCCGGCCGACGACTGTTGGGCCCCTCGTAGTAAGGCTTAACAGGGCATCGCAAAGGCGGCAACGCCGCCACCGCGACGTGTTACCAAGTTTGTATATCGGGAAGAGGGGCTTGCGCGGGTCGTCTGCGGCAAATGCGTCTATCTGAGTAAGGCCGCCGCTGGATCCAGCTAGCGGGGCGTCCTTAGGTGCTCCTAGTGCAAGCCTCCGAATAACCAGATCAACACGAGAATCGGAATTGGCACTCCGAGCAACCACAGCAGCATATAGCGTCCCATTTGTTCGCTCCTTCGTCGTGCGGATAGGAAACTCACGGCGCGGGCAGCAAGTTCCGAACACATTTTCATCAAACTTGAGCGGGTCACTGAAGGGAACGAATGCAATCGCCACGCATTGTCTTTTGCCATGGGGCGCGAGCAATCGAGATGGCGCTTCGAATCAAACGTTGGAGAGGAAAGTAAAATGAATCAGAACCCGAACCAGAAACCTGGTCAGCAGCAGCAAGGTGGCCAGCAGCAGGGCGGTCAGCAACAAGGCGGCGGCCAGCAGAAGCCCGGTCAGCAACAGCAGCAGCAATCGCCGCGGCCCGGCCAAGGCGGCCAGCAGGATCGCTAATCCGGATAACTATGATTAGAAAGCCCCACCGCGCGGTGGGGTTTTCTGTTTTGCGTCACGTATTCTCATTGGCTGTTGAAAATCTCTCGCATATGCTTGGCGTATGGGGACCGCAGCCGCACTTCCGCTTTTTCATCTGTATGGCGATCCGCCAGACGATACCGCATTTGATTTCATTCACATCGAGACCATCGCCTCACGCTCGTCGGTCCACGATTGGACCATCCGCGCCCACCGTCACCGCAACTTGTTTCAGGTCTTGTTGATCGAGAAGGGTGGTGGCGAGTTGAGCTTCGAGGCTGCGACCATTCCCTTTTCGGCGCCAGCTTCAATTCTGGTACCGGCGACAACCGCCCATGGCTTCCGCTTCAAGCCCCAAGTGACAGATGGTTGGGTGGTGAGCTTTACCGAAGATGTCGCGGACGCGTTGGGCGATCAGTCTGGCGAAGCGATGGCGCGTTTGAAAATGGTTGCCGCCGATCCGCTGCTGCCACTCGCAGATGCCTCTGAAGTCAAGCGTTTGTCGGCCCTATGCGCGGATCTCAATGAAGAAGCCTCGCTCGCGCGCGAGGGTTTCCGTCTTGCTATGCGCGGGCTCTTGACCTTGATCGTCATCGAAGTCGTGCGGCTCGCCGTCAGCCGCTCGCGCTCGGGGGCTGTGACGCTCTCTCGCAAAGACGCGCGGGTGGAAGAACTCCGCCGGCTGCTGGATGAACACTTCCGCAAGGAAAGGCTGATCAGTTTCTATGCGAAAAGACTCGCAATGACACCGGACAGGCTCAACGATCACGTGAAACGGGTCACTGGAGTCACCGCTGGCCATATGATCCGCCAGCGCGTTCTAACTGAGGCCAAGCGGCAACTCGTTTTCACAGCTCAGGCAATTCACGAGATTGCCTATGATCTGTCGTTTTCCGACCCATCGCATTTCACCCGGTTTTTCCGCAAGCAGACGGGCATGACGCCACAGGCATTTCGCGAAGGCCGCGGCGGCTAGGTCCAGAACTGGTTAATCGGTCAGGGTTAAACGCCTAACCGGTAAGGTAAAGTTTCGGTTTCTTTTGAATTTCACATTTTAGGGGCTTACGCATGGATCCAAGCGTGAGGAGGAATCCGTGCCAAAACTTTCGACAGCCACCATGGCCATCATCGTCGCGATTGCGCTCTATTTCACCTTGTTCTGGGGCTATGATGCCTTGCGCGTGCTTGCATCGCCGTCATACGGCCTCGATGATGCATGGCGCTCACAATACATTTTCGGCATTGGCCGCCTTTTCAGCCTGGAGCCGATCGGGCTGATCAAGCTCGCCGCCTTTTTTGCAACTCTCAAGCTCGCCGTCGCCGCCATCTGCGCCTACCACATTGTCGATCGGTTCCGCCATATGACTCGCGGACAAGCCGACTCCGAGATTTTGGAGGCTGGGCTGATCCTGGTTGTGCTGATCAGCATCGCGTCCGTTGGCCCGGCAGCCTGGGCGCACAGCACCGACCTGATGCGCGAACATACGATTCAGCTCTTGTTTGCCGCACTCGCGGTTGGCCTCTGCATTGTCGAGCGCGTTTACATCCGTCCGAACGCGTCAACCGCCATCGTCACGGCCGCTCCTGCAAAAGCCAATTGGTACACGATCTGGCGTTGAATTTCAGATGAACCTCCGCCCGCTATTTCGGGCGGAAGGGTGCTTGCTACTTGGCTTTCACGTCTGCGATGACGTCCGCGGCCTCCTTGAAGGCGTGGTTCGCCGCCGGCACGCCGCAATAGATCGCCTGCTGTAAAATGATTTCCTTGATGTCATCGGTTGTGAAGCCGCCTTCGGTGAGGGCAGCGCGCACATGCATGCGAAATTCTTCCCATTTATCGAGGGCGAGCATGGTGCCAATCACCAGGATGCGCCGCGTGCGCTCATCGTAGTGCGGGCGCGTCCAGATCTCACCCCACGCGGCGCGGGTAATGAAATCCTGGAACTCCGTGTTAAATGATGTCTTCTTAGCGTTGGCGCGATCGACCCACTCATTGCCCAGAACCTTGCGGCGCCGGGCCATGCCGCGTTCGTAACGTTCTTTGTCGTCCATGGCGCCAGACTCTACGAATGAAGGAAGTTGAGTACGGTCTCGGCATAGAGCTTCGGCTGCTCCATGTTGGCTATATGCGCGGCATCAAGGGTGGCGACTTTGGCGCCCTTGATCTGCCTGGCGATCGCTTCCCCGGCGGCAGGTGGCGTTGCCGGGTCATGCTTGCCGACGATCACCATAGTTGGTGCGTTGATACGTGGGTTTGAGGCGGTGAAGTCCATATCGCGAATGGCTTCGCAACTCGCGACGTAACCGATTGGACTGGTGGCCAGGAAGATTTCCTTCATGCGCGCGAGGGTTTGTGGTGCGCGATCGCGAAAATCCTTAGTGAACCAGCGCTCCATGTTCGGGTTCACCAGTTCGCCAAGGCCCTTTTCCTTCACGAGCTTGATCCGGTCGTTCCAGGGCGTCTTGTCGGCGTAGTTGAAATTGGTGTTTGAGAGGACGAGTTTCTCGACGCGGTCCGGTGCATTCGCCCCTAACCATTGCCCAACCATGCCGCCCATCGACAGGCCGCACCAGTTGAATTTCTTGACTTTGAGTGCATCCGCGACAGCGATCACGTCGCGGCCGAAACGTTCCATTGAGTAGGGCCCTTTCGGTGTGCCCGATTTGCCGTGCCCGCGGCGATCGTAACGTACGACCCGGAAATGCTTCGCCCATTCGCCGATTTGATCGTCCCACATGTGCAGGTTGGTGCCGAGCGAGTTTGACAGCATCAGCACGGGCGCGTTGTCCCGGCCTTCAACCTCGACATGGATTGGGCAGCCGTCATCGGCATTGATCATGGGCATGAAAGTCCTCCCGTAAGGCAATGTTCTGATTGCGTAGTAGGTGCGGCATGGCCGACACCCTTAATGGGCCGCGCGCTCTCTGCAAAGCTCTTTTCATGGCCGCGCCCGGAGGGTAAGCCGGAACGCTCGGGCCAAGGCTGGCCGCTGTAAGGTGAGGGAGATGCGTCGATGGCGATGACAATGACGGGTGAGGTTCAGCTTCCGGCCAGCCGTGAGGTCGTATGGGCAAAGCTTAATGACACGGATGTCCTAAAAGCCTGCATTCCGGGCTGTGAGGAACTCAACAAGACCTCGGAAACTGAATTCCAGGCCGTCGCCACAACGAAGATCGGCCCCGTCAAAGCACGTTTTAAAGGAAAGGTTCATCTAACGGACCTTAACCCGCCCAACGGTTACAAGATTTCAGGTGAAGGTGACGGCGGGGTCGCGGGCTTTGCCAAGGGCGGTGCAACCGTTGCGCTGACCGAGAAAGATGGCGGGACGCTGCTCACCTATAACGTGGAAGCGCAGATTGGCGGCAAGCTCGCCCAGTTGGGCCAGCGCCTCGTCAACGGTGCCGCCAAGAAGATCGCCGACGACTTTTTCCGGAATTTTGCCGCGACAGTTGCAGCCGGATAGACGGGTCGCCGCCACTTGTGGCGGTTTTGGCCCTTTGAATCCCTTGACCCAGGGCGCAATCGCGGTTCAGACTTATTCATGTTCCAAGGCGCAATCGGGCCAAAATCGGCGCGATTCCGTAGCCGAGCCGCCCAGTTTGGGTCGGGAAGGGCAAAAAGAGGGCCTTTGGCCCCAGATTGGGAGGAAGGTCATGCCTGCCGTATCCATGACGGTGAATGGCAAAGCCGTCAGCGGCGATGTCGAAGCGCGCACCCTGCTGGTGCAATTCCTGCGTGAAAATCTGCGCCTTACCGGCACGCATGTCGGGTGCGATACGTCGCAGTGTGGCGCCTGCGTCGTCCATATAGATGGCATCGCGACAAAGTCCTGCACGACATTGGCTCTCCAGTGCGAGGGGGCGAAGGTCACAACGATCGAAGGCCTCGCTGAACCAAATGGTCCGCTGCATCCGATGCAGGAAGCCTTCCGCGAGCACCATGGTTTGCAATGCGGTTTTTGTACGCCCGGGATGATCATGGCGGCGCTGGATATCGTGCGTCGTCGCGGCAATGATCTCGATGAGCACACAATCCGCGAACAACTCGACGGAAATATCTGCCGCTGCACAGGCTATCACAACATCGTCAAAGCTATTGCCGCTGGAGCGAAAGCCATGGCCAAAGGCGGCGCACATCAGGCCGCCGAGTAGCAAGTAAAAGCCAACGGGAGGAGACCGCCATGGGCGCGACGGGTATCGGCGCGGCGGTGCGCCGGAAGGAAGACTTCCGTTTCATCACGGGCAAGGGTCAATACACCGATGATGTCGTGAGGCCGGGAGAAACCCGTGCCGTTTTCGTGCGGTCGCCGCATGCCCATGCAAAAATAAAAATGATCGATATCAGCGCCGCAAAATCATTGCCGGGCGTTGTTGCCGTTCTCACGGGCGCTGAATTAGCCAACGACAAAATCGGCAACCTGATATGCGGTTGGATGATCCATTCAAAAGACGGCACGCCTATGAAGATGGCGCCACACCCGGCATTAGCCTCCGGCAAAGTCAATTATGTCGGGGATGCAGTGGCGGTGGTGATTGCCGAAACGCTGGCACAGGCGCGTGATGCCGCGGAGAAAGTCAAGGTCGATTACGATGTGCTGCCTGCGGTGACTGATCCAGCCAAGACGAAAGCCGGACCGCAAATACACGAGGTCGCGCCGAAAAATACCATTTACGAATGGCATCTCGGCGACGCAAAGGCGACCGAGGCGGCCTTTTCGTCGGCAAAGCACGTCACCAGGCTCGACATCATCAACAACCGCCTGGTACCGAACGCGATGGAGCCACGTGCGGCGTTGGCCGAATACGATGCCGGCACCGATGGCCTGACTTTGTGGAACACGTCACAAAATCCTCATGTGGCGCGGCTCGTGATTGCCGCCTTTGTTGGCATGGCGCCTGAGCACAAATTGCGCGTCATCGCGCCGGATGTAGGCGGCGGCTTCGGCTCGAAAATTTTCATTTATCCGGAAGAAGTCGTTTGCCTTTGGGCAGCGCGCAAAGTCCAACGGCCGGTAAAGTGGACCGCGGATCGGTCGGAATCCTTTCTCACTGACGCGCATGGCCGCGACCATGTCACTCACGCGGAGCTTGCGCTGGACGCCAATGGCAGGATTTTGGCGCTCCGCGCCAAAACGATCGCGAATCTCGGCGCTTACATGTCGACTTTCTCGTCGTCGGTGCCGACTTACCTCTACGGCACGCTGCTGTCGGGCCAATACGACATTCCGCAGATCTATTGCGAAGTGGATGCGGTCTACACCAATACTACGCCGGTAGATGCATATCGCGGCGCCGGACGTCCGGAAGCGACCTTCGTCGTCGAGCGGCTCGTCGAAGTGGCGGCGCGACAGTTGGAAATTGATCCCGCCGATTTGCGCAGACGCAATTTCATCAAGTCATTTCCGCATCAGACGCCCGTCATCATGGCGTACGACGCGGGTGACTATAATGCCTCACTCAGGAAGGCGCTCGAACTCGCCGATGTGAAAGGATTCAACAAGCGCAAACGCGAGTCGGCTCGCCACGGCAAGCTGCGTGGCCTTGGTTATTCGACTTACATAGAGGCGTGTGGCCTCGCGCCAAGCCAGGCGGTCGGCTCGCTCGGCGCCGGCGTCGGCTTGTGGGAATCCGCCGAGGTGCGGGTGAATCCGACCGGCAGCGTGGAAGTGCTCACCGGCAGCCATGCGCATGGGCAAGGACACGAAACAACTTTTGCTCAACTCGTGTCAGAGCGGCTCGGTATTCCGTTCGAGAGCGTCTCAGTCGTGCATGGCGATACCGACAAGGTGCAGTTCGGCATGGGTACCTATGGCTCGCGCTCGGGCGCGGTCGGCATGACGGCGATCGTCAAGGCACTCGACAAGATCGAAGCCAAGGCCAAGAAGGTCGCGGCCTTCATGCTGGAAGCGGCGGAAGGCGACATCGAATTCAAGGACGGCAAGTTCACGGTTGCGGGCACCGACAAATCGGCTGCGTTCGGGGACGTCGCGCTCAACGCCTATATCGCGCACAAATTTTCCGCCCCCGAACTCGAACCAGGATTAAAGGAGACATCCTTCTACGATCCGAACGATTTCACGTTTCCGGCCGGCTGCCACATCTGCGAG
>Ga0187765_10000612_pt1 | contig 13217 bp, 9 predicted proteins | sample 0216_QUI02_MP05__3_FD_133018 | JGI IMG/M metagenome (GOLD analysis project Ga0187765, IMG submission 133018) | Tropical peat soil microbial communities from peatlands in Department of Meta, Colombia - 0216_QUI02_MP05_10_MG | ecosystem: Environmental > Terrestrial > Soil > Wetlands > Peat ...
GCGATTTTGTCAGGAAATACTATATGACAGGGCCGGGCGAGATCGTCAGCGATACGAAGACGCTGAAAGGAAGGGTCTACCGGCCCCAGGGATGAGGCTCCCCGTTCGCTTTTTTGATAACTGGTGGGCAGGATCCAATGCCGGATTAATCCGATTATTCCGCCTGAGGGTGTTTCCCGCCGGCAGAGATCCGCTCGTTCAGTTTCCGGATCTGGTCCCGCAGGGCGATCGCCCGCTCGAAATCGAGGTTCTCGGCAGCGTCCTGCATCTGCTTCTCGAGCTCGATGACCACATTCGGGATCTCTTTCTTCGGCACGTGCTTCGTATCCGTGATATCGACCTCCTTTTCCTTGACCGGCTTGATGATGGTCTGGGGGGTGATGTGGTGTTCCGCATTGAAGGCCACCTGCAGGTCCCGCCGCCTCTTCGTCTCGGCGATCGCCCGCTTCATGGAATCGGTCATGACATCGGCATAGAGGATAACCTTCGAGTTAACGTTCCGTGCCGCCCTGCCGATGATCTGGATCAGGCTCCGTGCATCGCGGAGGAAACCCTCCTTGTCGGCGTCAAGGATCCCGATGAACCCGACCTCGGGGATATCCAGGCCTTCGCGGAGAAGGTTGATCCCGACGAGGACATCGAACTTCCCGAGACGGAGCTGGCGGATGATCTCGCTGCGTTCAAGCGTCTGGATCTCGGAGTGGAGGTACCGCGTCCGGATCTTCCGTTCGGCAAGGAACTCCGAGAGCTCCTCTGCGAGCCTCTTGGTCAGGGTCGTGATGAGGGCCCGGTCCCCCCTTGCGATCGTTGCCTGGACTTCCCGGATAACGTCATCCGTCTGGCCGGTGATCGGCCGGACCTCGACTCCAGGATCGACCAGCCCCGTTGGCCTGATGATCTGTTCTACGATCCGCGAGGAGCGTTTCTGTTCATAATCCCCGGGTGTCGCGGATACAAAGATGACCCGCCCCATGTACTGTTCGAACTCGTGGAACTTCAGCGGGCGGTTGTCGAATGCGCTCGGGAGCCGGAACCCGTAATCGACGAGGGCCTTCTTGCGCGAGCGGTCGCCGTTGTACATTCCGTGGAGCTGGGGGATCATCTGGTGGCTCTCGTCGATGATCATCATGAAATCATCCGGGAAATAATCGAGCAGGCAGTAGGGTTTCTCGCCGGCTTTCCTGCCATCAAAGTGGCGTGAATAGTTCTCAATCCCCTTGCAGGAGCCCGTCTCGGCGATCATCTCGATATCATAGCGGGTCCGCTGTTCGAGGCGGTGGGCCTCAATCATCCCCAGGGTGGGGAGCACCTCATCCAGCTCTTTCTCGATCGACCGGATGGCTGCCGTTCGGGCGCTCTCAGGAGTGACGAAATGCCGGGCCGGGTAGACATAGAAATAATTCATCTGCTCCTTCCGGGCGCCGGTATTCTTATCGACCTCGCTGATGCGATCGATCTCGTTGCCGAAGAGCTCGATACGGATGATATCATTGAAGTAACCGGGGATGATATCGATGGTGTCCCCCTTGACCCGGAAACGCCCGGGCATCAGCTCGATATCGTTGCGCTCGAAGAGGATGTCGAGCAGGCGGCTCATGATCTCGTTCCGCGAGATCTTCTGGCCCACGGAGAGCTCGAACCCCATGTTGCGGAAATTCTCCGGGTTTCCAAGACCGTAGATGCAGGATACCGACGCAACAACGATCACATCGCGGCGGAACGAGAGCGAAGCGGTCGTGGAGAGACGGAGCATCTCGATCCGGGGATTGATGGCCGAGTCTTTCTCAATGTACTGGTCTTTTGCCGGGATGTATGATTCGGGCTGGTAATAATCGTAGTACGAGACGAAATATTCGACACGGTTATGGGGGAAGAAATCGCTGAATTCCTGGTAAAGCTGGGCGGCGAGGGTTTTGTTATGGGCGAGGACAAGCGTGGGCCGGTTCCCGGCGGTGATGACATTCGCCATCGTAAACGTCTTGCCGGAACCGGTAACACCGAGCAGGGTCTGGCACTGTTCGTCCTTCCCGAGGCCTTCGTTCAGCTGGCGGATCGCCTCCGGCTGCGAGCCGGCAGGGCCGAACGGTGAGACGAGCTGGAAATCTGTCACGGTGCTTAGGATCTTGCAGGAGGATATTAAAAGGGATCGGGATGAGGCAGTATCATCCTGCCTGGAGAATTTCTGACTCTTCAGGGAAAGCCCCCTTTTTTACCAGCCCCCGAAAAGGGAGAGACACGATTCCATCGAATCAGGTCAAACATCCGATTACGCTAAGACGCTGTAATCACTGCCTGGGGCCCCGCAGCGGCCGGGCAAAGCCCCCGGAATGTCATCATTCAGGGAATTATTTCGATGGAAAAGTAATCCTTCAGCTTTTATGGCGGGGGCTCTGCGACACCCACTTCCATAATGATAAACACCGCCGCTCCCGGATGAGGACACCCGAAAAAAAGTCGGGCAGGATAACCATAGTGCCCCACCGTGCCTCCGAGAGGCCCTGAAGCGGGGGATCCTCCTGAAGAGAAGATGTTCGATTCTGAAAGGCCTCGGATGTGCGATCCCTTTCATCCCGATGGTCAGGCACTAAAAATTTCGTTGGGGAAAGGGGGATTATTCGATGTTTCCTTCCTTCTTTACCTTCATCGTGAGATTGACAACGGCATGGCTTCCGCTGAATTCGAAGCGGTAGTTCCCGGCCTTGTAGAGTGCAAGCTCTTTCGGCGACTCCTGCGTATAGGATTTGCCGTACCCGTCCTCTTCCACGATTTCACCGGTCTGGTTGTCCCTGACGATGACGCTGAACCATGACTGCTCGTACGGGCGGTTGATCGTGAGATTGTCATGGTGCTCGGTGGCCATGATCTTGTAATCGAGCTCCTTGACATCGGTGATGTTCATTGGGGAGACATCATAGTCGATCATCAGCGGGGGATTGGCGAGATTGAACAGTACATACGGCAGGTTCTGCTGGGCTGGCTGGTTTTCCATGGAGTAGATGGTCACATAATTATCTTCGACCGGGACCGGGAGGGCTGCCCCGAGGTCCGGCAGGGGAGTGGTGGGAACGACCGGCACCGGCTGAAGGGTTACATACGACTGGGGGGGAAGAGAGGAGCCGTCGGATATGACCGGTCCTGAGCCGGCGAGAGGACCGGGAGTAAGCCCCAGTTCAGCACCGGTCCCGCTGATCAGCGATGTCGCCGCATTGGTGAAGAGACCGGGCACTGCCGAGAGGTCCGACGACCCTGCCGGGGAGCCATCACCCGGACCCGAACCACTTCCGCCATTGGCCGGCAGGGCCGGATCAGGGACAGCAACCGGTGCCACGACCGCTGGAAGATCCTGGGCAGAAAGAGGATCGGCAGAGCCCGCTGCCGGCTGGACCTGATGCCCGGCTGCAGCGGGGGCAGCGCCGGCAATGAGGGGTGCAATGGTTATCAGTACTGATACGAGGAGTATGACGACGAGCACCCCAAACCCTGCAAGGATGCTGGTTGACTTGTCGCTCTCGGAGACTGGGGTCTCTACGGTTCCCGTCAGCTGTGGTTGCGGGGTCTGGTGGACGAAATAGCCGGTCGAGGTCCCGTCTTCACGGTTTATCGTCATCATTGTCGTCTCGCGACGGGTGAGCGTACGGGTGGACCCGTCTTCCATGCTGTTGATGACCAGCCGCATGGTCTCGCGTTTCGCTGTGAGGCCGTACGCGGGCTCTTCCAGGGTATCGATGATCAGTTTAGGGGATTCCTGGTCACCAGTGACAAACGAGATCTTCTCTTCCTCAGTCAGTTTTGGACGGGGGATCTCCCGATCGGACGGGGAGAGAATACGGGTCTTCTCCTCCCGGTCAAACACAACGGTATCGATGAAGACCCGTTTTGTATTTTTGGGGATATCGGGGACGGGGGTGTCGAGGGGGTATGGTGGCGTTTCAGGATCCGTCACCGGGCTCTCTTTTCGTTCAGAGATGATCTGCACGGACCGGGTTGTATGTTCCCGGATGATGGTCTCCGTTACGAAGTCCTCGAATAGAGGCTCTTCAATAGTAATGTCGGGGTTCAGTCGTTTCACCCCCCTTCCTCTTCTTTTCCGGGATTCCATCCTGATTCGATCCTGTACAGTACCATTCCCAGAACAGGTGTTTAAATTCAGCTGATCGGGTAAGTTTGATTTTCCTTCAGACTCAAGGCATGATGACCTGGTTTCAGATGAGATGGCGGCGTATTCACCAAATGGTCCTTTTGAGGAGGAATATGCAGGATTTTCGCTTTGCCCGATGAGGGAAATCGGTGCCGAATACTTCTTGTGGTCGTTTCATAAAATGAGAAACGGAACTATGCAGCCGGATCGCTCCCTCCCGGAATCCCCGCATTGATTTGCGCCTGGCTGTTTTGCAATCCTCCACGTCCTATTGATGAGGACCCGGAGGGATAATCATTTGGAACCTGACAATGAGGTCGTCCTGCCGGTACGTCACCCCTTGAGCCACCGGCTGATACTTGCAGTATCCCAGGTATTGAGAATCTCACCGGCTGTGAGCCAGCCCCGCCGTGCAACGGATACGGCAAGGTGCATGTGCCCGAGATCACCGGTCTCATGGGCGTCCGAACCGAGCGCGAAGGTCACGCCAGACTCTCTTGCTTTCCTGCATTCCGTGTCAGCAAGATCGAGCCGGTTGGGATAGCCGTTCACTTCAAGCGCCACGTGAAGATCCGTCGCGGTCCGGAAGACCTCCGGGAGATCCAGATCCCCCGGCTCGCGCTGGAGGAGGATCCTGCCCGTCGGGTGGCCGAGAATGTCGACATGGTCATTGTGCAGGGCAGACAGGACACGGCGGGTCAGTTCGTCATTATGCATCCGGAGCCGGGAATGGATGCTGGCAATGACCACATCGAAGTCTTTCAGGACTGAGGGCGGGAGATCCAGGGTTCCTTCGGCACCGATGTTGCATTCGATCCCGTGAAAGATCGTGATGCCATCATATTCGCGACGTACCTGTTCGATCTCGATCTGCTGCTTCCGGATCTTCTCCTCGGTGAGCCCCCTGTCGATCTCGGGACTCCGGGAGTGGTCGGTGATTGCAATGAAGGTATACCCGAGGTTCTGAGCAGCCGCCACCATCTCCCGGATCGATGCCTCGCCATCGCTCCAGCTGGTGTGGATGTGGAAATCGCCATGAATGGCATCGTAAGGGACAATCTGCGGCAGGGTGCCGTTCTCCGCTGCCTCGATCTCCCCCCGGTTCTCCCTGAGCTCGGGATCGATATACGGGAGACCAAGCATCCGGTACAGGTTTTCCTCTGATGAGACGGTGAGGTTTTTGCCGGACGTTTCTTCCTTGATCCCGTACTCGCTCAGGCTCCAGCCCCGCTCGAGAGAACGGCGCCTGAGCGCAATATTATGATCTTTGGATCCGGTGAAATACTGAAGGGCTGTCCAGTACTGCCCCTCTTCCACGACACGGAGATCTGCCTGGACCCCGGAAGCGAGAACAATGGAACTTTTGGTAGAACCGTGGCCGAGCACGCGGTCGATCTCCGGAAGCGTGCAGAACGCTTCCATGACCGTTTCCGGTTCCGGAGAGGCTGCGAGGATGTCGATGTCGCCGATAGTCTCCCGCATCCGCCGCAGGGACCCTGCAAGGCTGATCCGCCTGACCGCAGGAAGACGGGCAAGCTCAGACTTGATCTTTTCCGCTACCGGAAGGATTTCGCCAAGGAGCGACCTTCCCTTCGTCCCCTTCTGCGCTGCGATACTCCGGAGGATATTCTGCTCGCTCTTCTCGCCGAATCCGAAAAGGCCCCGGATCTTCCCGCTCCGGGCTGCGGCCTCCAGCTGGTCGACTGTGTCGATCCCCAGTTCCCGGTGGAGTACCACGGCCTTCTTCGGGCCGATACCGCCGATCTCCGCCATCTCGCGTATACCGGGCCCGACCTCCTGTTTCAGGCGATCGAGATACCCGAGATTTCCTGTGTCGAGGATTTCCTGTATCTTGGTCGCAATATGGGTCCCGACACCCGGAAGGTCTTCGAGTCCGTCACGTTCAGCCACCCTGCCGAGGTCTTCCGAAAGGGTCTCGATCCCCCGGGCTGCCCGCCGGTACGCCACCGGCTTGAACTTCACGTCCTTGATCTCCAGCAGGTCGGCAACCTCATACAGGATTGCCGCAACCTGCCGGTTGGTCAGTTTTTCCGCCATGCACTCCCTGAACTGTCTATCAGGGCTCAGGGCTCTTTAATGGTTATGATGAGGGCAGGTTCCGGACGAATTCCTCAGCGTGCCGGAGGTCTTCGGCATCCGGCCTGCCCTTGTTCAGTCCCCCGAAATACTTCAGGAAACTGTTCGTGTTCCAGCCTGCACACCCGAACTCGCCAATAACCGTGTACCCTTTCAGCCGGAGTTTTTCCCGCATCCCCGCGTGATTCTTTTCGATGAACTCCCGGTTTGCAATGAAACCGGGCGCACCGTACGTTGAGAACAAAAACGCTTTCTTCCCGGCAGCAAACGACAACCGGTCGGCAAGCGCGAGCATGGACGGGTCGAAAGTAGCACCGTAGATTCCCGAGCCAAACCCGACCAGATCATACTCGCGGAGTTTCTCCGGGAAGATCTGCTGCGGTGTTTTGACCTCGGCACCGAGGACTTTTGCCATAACCTGAGCAATCTTTTCCGTATTGTTGTGATGGTACGAGAAGACGATCACAAGGGATTTCGCCGGCAGCGAATGCACGGGACCATTTCCCTTCATTTCCATTTCTCTCATCTCCATTTTAAAATGATGTTCCCTGCTTTCACGAGATGGTCTTTCTTTGTGCCCCCCGTTCAGCATCCCAGTGTGGCCGGCAATCTGTTCCCCTGGACGGGACCAGTCGATGGCCATGTTGTACAGGACATGAGGATAAGCCACGACATGGTAGTCTGCCACGGGTTTCACCGGTCTGATCGTGTCCCGCACTGTCGGACACCCTGCCGTATCAGGCTTTTCTCTCCGTGGATTGTTTCAGTTCAGCGACCGTCACCGCAGGGTTCCGGTACCTCCCCCGCTTCTCCGTTCCCTTCCCCGCCTGGATTGCCTGTGCCGGACAGAGATGGATGCAGGCGCAGCAGAGCTCGCACGCATGTTTCCAGACGGGCCGCCCGTCAACAAGTTCGATGTTCTTTGCAGGACATACGGCTGCGCACGTACCGCAGGAAGTACATCTTTCATTCACCGAGAATTTCCGGTCATCGTCATGTACATGCGAGGCAAACCGCGGGTACATCAGGCGGTGAGCAACCCCGGCAAGGAATGACGAGGGGAGGTCCTGTTTTCCCCGCCGCCCGACCACACCAGCAATGTCCGCGAGGGTCTCGTTTGCCATCGCAAGGATTTTTTCCCGCTTCGTTCCCGAAGGGGGGCCATACATGAGGAGATAGTTCCCGGGCATTTTTACCATGAATCCCGCGTCCAGCCCACGCCCCTTCCTTGTGAGGATGCCATCGAGTTGCCGGAGTGCGGCGGATCCGCCCGAACCTCCCATCGTGACAACCGAGAACACGTACTGCGACCGCGACAGGTCGAGACGCTCTGCAAAGGAGGCTGCCATGACGGGAAGTCCGGTGAAATAGACCGGGCAGACAATACCGACGCGTTCGGCAGCAGGGACGATCGTCTCCCGGTCCGGTGCAACTGATGCGATGGGAATACATTCGCAGTCCCCGAGGGCAGTCGCAAGGGTCTTTGCAGCAGCAAGTGAATTGCCGGTTCCGGTAAAATAATAGATGATTGTTTTCATGGCGATACTCCTAAGCTGGTATTCCTGACCGGGTACCGGTCTGATCGTCACGAAGCCGCGTCAGCTTCGGATTCCTGATAGCTGGAGTTCTTCGTAATGGATTATCAGGATTGTGATACGTTAAAAAAAAGGGGTTACTTTTTTGAAATGAGCTTATGGGCATCCGTGTCGACCTTGTATGACTTCGGGCGGTCGAGCAGGTCGAGCGCGTTGATCTTCATATCGACAAGTTCGCCATAGTTGAAGGACTCGTACTTGTTCTCCCCTTTCTCTTCGAAGAAAACAACGATGCCGTTCTCCATCTTTTTGGTGCCGAATATATCGTGCATGTTCTTTCGATCGGAAACAGGATGTTAAGAATGTTTGCGCATGTTTCAAAAAATAAGGCTTGCAGGGCTTCGGTAAAACCATCGGGCAGGCCTGAGGCCTGGTGCTCTCACGCATACCAGGATGATGAGCCGGGTCCGATTCCTGTAGTGGCCAGGTCGGCCCATGTCCTTTTTTCCCGTTCTCGTAAAAGAAGGACCGGGATACCATGAAAACGAGTGACAGCTACAGGCTGGATAGAAGATTATCGATTGGCTCTGTTGAAATCATCTGATATGATGATAGGGGCTGATGCACCTATACCCCATTACGATGCCTGCCGCCGCCCCGAAGGGCGCCTGAGCGGCGGCATCAATTTCTTTTTTCCAAACAATTCCTTGTCGCGGAGTTTTCCTTACAGGTAATACGGAGGCATCACATACGCCCCCGCCCCCATTGGGGGGCAGGGCTGGCGCAAGGGGGAGGGACAATTATCCGAAAGGAGGGTTTCTCCAGAGCATATCGATCAAAAAATTTATCGCGTTACGATTGCAGACCGGCAGGCTATGCAGAAAGGCATCCCGGCATCCCTGGCCCTGGTTTGTGTTCTGGCTGCGATCTGTGCAGGATGCTCGACCCAAGCTCCGGCGCCTGCCCCGACGCCCACGCCACAGATCATTTACGTAACCGTTCTTGTCACACCGTCCGCGACTGCGACCGTGGAAGCGACGGCCCCTCCCGAACGCCCGGGGACACTCGCTGTGATGGCCCAGTCATTCACCGGCAAAGCGAACCTGACGCTTGACGGGAACGCCTCGGGTTCCCTGACACAGAGCACGCCGTTCACGACCGATGTATCCCCCGGGAACCATACCCTTGTTGCATGTGTCGGGACAGCGTGCGATCTCGAGATGGTCCAGGTTCCTTCCGGGAGGGTCGCAACAATCGACCTGAGCGCAAAACTCACCGATCTCGCGGCCAATTCCGCTCCGTCCATGAAGATTATCGATACCACGCCTGCAGCCAACCAGATCCTTGTCACCGTGGAATTTTCCAACCCGACCACAAACGACCTGACCATGACCGGCGTTGTCCTCTGCAATTACCAGTTCAGCGGCGGCAAATTCGGATCCGGATCATCGACAGGGTCCGGTGTCGCGCAGGCCGATGTCGGGTCAGGGCGCAGGGTCCTGACCATCGTGACGATCAAGCTGCCGGACGAAATCGGGACGATCTATGTCGGCGGAACGCCGACCATCAGCAATTTCCAGTATTCAAAAGTGGCGATGAAGTAAGGTGATTGCTTCATTGAGCCCGCCAGGTATTTTTTGTTTCAACTTTTTGAGGGACATGGAGACAGCGTACCAGACGGTCTTTGGTGCTTTTGGTTCCACTTCTGCCCCCGCGCTACGATGTTATTCCCCGATTTGCGATGACGACGTAGTACCTGTAACCGGCTTCGTCCAATCAAATCGCGCCCCGTCCTCCCTGGGGGGACTGGTGGCGCAAGAGGGGGAGAATGGTTGTAATTGGTGGCTCGTTATGAGGAATCACCTAACGTGATTTTTTTCTCGTGGTTGTTCCTGGAGAATACGTTCCGATGAACTGACAGCTGAACCGGGCTTACCAACCAGAAGAATGACAATCATGTCAGTTTTTGAATAGGTACGGTTGGCATTCGTATCAGGGTCCTCCCGAATAACAGCGGGTAAATCTCCTTTCTGAAAAAGCCGGTACAGATGACGTCACGGTCTCTACGGGCAGCACCATCGACACGCATGCAGAACAGATTCAAAACCGTCCCTGTAGGCCGAGGTCAGGGGCTTCCCCCATGCTGCCTCCCCCTCCATGGAAAAGAGGGAGTATCCTAGATAATCGTCACCAAAGCGCCGGAAATCAGCAACGATCAGAGGTCGCTCAAAGGTTGGAAAGACCTTACTTCGGCTTATAGTGCCCCCATTTTGCAAGGGCTTCTTCGAGAGCAGGCGAATTCTTTGCTTTCTCTTCGAGGGTTACCCCTTCCTGCCATGCCTCAATTGCCTGCATGGTTGCCTGCGCACCGGCCCGGGTGCCCTTCGGGTGGCCGTGGATCCCTCCCGAGACCAGCAGGATCATCTCGTTGCCATAGATGTCGAGCACATCCGGCACCAGCCCCGGGTGGAGACCGCCGGAGGAGACCGGGAAGGCGCTCCGGATCTTCCCCCAGTCCTGTTCGAGGAGCATGCCCTCCACTGCTTTTGTCTTCTTCTCCCGCAGCAGGTTTGCAAGGGCGACAGATTCTGCCCGGGAGCCGGTCAGTTTCCCGACTGCCGTGCCGGTATGGATCTGGGAGACGCCGATCAGGCGCATCATCTTGGCAAGGAACTGCATGGTGATCCCATGCTTTTTATTGCGGTCAAACGTCGCGTGCATGGCCCGGTGGGCATGGATTGCAAGGCCGAGATCGGAACAATAGTCCCGCATGGTCATCACCGCTGCGGTCCCTGCCACGACAACATCGATCATCGCGTAGTTCCAGCCGTTCTCGGCGAGCAGGTCGGCCCGTTTCTTCATCGTCTCGACATCTGCCGTGATATTCAGGAACGCCGATTTCACTTCGCCGGTCTGTTTCTCTGCCTTTGCACGCAGCTTCGTCATGTGCTTCACCCGGTCTTCGAAACGGTTGAAGGATGTGGAAGTAAGGTTCTCGTCATCCTTGACGAAATCAAACCCTCCCATCCACGTCTCGTACCCGATCTCGGCATGCTCCTTTGCCGTGAACCCGATCTTGGGCTTGGGTACGGCTCCCGTCAGTGGCCGTTTTGGCACATTCATCAGCTTCCGTATCCCATCGTTACCGAAATGCGGGCCCCGGAAATGCTTCAGGTACGCGGGGGGCAGGGCAACATCGATCAGGCGGAGGTTACGGAGCGCCTTCATCCCGAAAATGTTGCCGGCGATCCCACTGAGCAGCTGGACAGCGTTCCCTTCCTCCCAGAGAGCAAGCGGGTACGCAATCCTGGCAACGTTTCCCTCAATATCAAAGGCCGTTGCCTGCAGGGCCTTCATCCTGGGGGGCATCGTGAAGAGCGTTGTCCAGGTCCCGGTCGAACTCTCCGAAGCGATACGTCCGGCGGCTTCCCTGCCGCTCACGCCGGCGGCCGGCTCAAAGTAGAAGAGGCAGACAAGATCATCCTTTGCCGGTTCGTAATCCAGGTTTACAAATTCCTTGTACCAGTCTATGGCCATGATGATTTCCCGTACAAACAAATGCGGGAAGGAATAAAAAAGGAGAGGATAGTACGCGGGCGGTTTTAAAGGTAGTGTCAAAAAACAGCCGCGAACAGCGGTTTCACACCCGGCCGATGACCATCAACGACCACGGGAACCAGACGAGGACTGGCCTTCCAAGGCCCTATCACGGCGCACCGCAGGAGATGATGGTTTCTCTCAAAAAATCATCGAAAATAACATCCTGTCAGACCCTCCCGATCCGCCGTGGGGGCCCCGGGCAGATCCGGAAGGGGTGCCGGAACGGTCGGAGACTATTTTTTGGGTTGGGTACCTTTCAACTCTCAACCCGAAAGAAATTACGGGATAAGATAGTGTCAGAATAGCGTTCCAGGATCAGATCGAATACAAGTGGTGCCGGAAAATAGATGATTTTGGGTAAACTACCAGATTAGCACCTAACATTCTCTACCCAATCATCCGTCCCCCTTGCGCCTGCCCTGCCCCCGGTGGGGGGGGCGGGGGCGCATGCGATACCTCTGAATTACCTAAATTTCCGAAACAGGTATTACAGCATTATCGCAACCGGGGCGCCATAACGGCGGGGCCTAGCCCCTGGAGCGTCACTGTTTTCCGGTCCAAAGCGGGTTTCACTTTTTTGCATTGCAATGTAGACAGTATTTTTTTCGCGTTTTTCACTCCGTTAACCTTCCTTTGATCCAGGTGTAAAAATAGCATATTACCCATGTTTTTTTCCGGGAACTTCATTAGGGTCAAAAATGTATCATACATTCTCATCTGATTCGTCTTAGAGCAAAGGAACACCAGCTCATACACAGTTATATTCATAAAAAAACCACCTATCAGGTACCATCCTCCCGGCCCGGGGGAGCAGGGTTTCATCCGCCTGACGGCCCAAAGAGAGCCCGGGGAGGCACGCGAGACGATCCATGGCGACAAAGATGACCACGAAACAAAAGAGCACCCAGAAGAAAAAACCGCCGGTATTGAAAAATATGGCCGTGGTCCTCGATGATCTCGTGGAATCCGAGAAGACCTACCGGGCGGTCTTCAATCTCTCCGGCGTCGCCACCATTGTCATCGGAGATGACGACATAATATCCCTTGCCAACGAAAAATTCGAAGACCTGAGCGGATACAAAAGAGCAGAGATTGAACACACCGTATCCTGGAAGGAATTCGTAGCCCCGGAAGATCTCGAGAACCTGGCCAGGTACCTGGCTGAATGCCGGAAGAACACGGACTGGTCTCCTGCTACGTATTCCTTTACGTTCATCGACCGGTCGGGATCCCGCCGGGATGTTTCCCTGGGCCTCCGCCGGATCCACGATACCGGAAGCATGGTCGCCACGCTTGTCGATATCTCCCCCCGCAAAAAAGTGGAGAAGATGCTGAGGCTGCATGAAGAGCGGTACCGTTCCCTGGTCAGGAACATCTCCACCGGAATATTCCGGCTAATGACAAGGCCTCCCGTACGGTTTATCTGGGCGAATCCTGCTTTTATCGCAATGACCGGGTATGGATCGCTCGGGGAGCTGCTCAAGCTCCAGGCGGCAACGGTCTTTGCCGACACACGGGACTATGATACTCTCCTCGCAGACCTGGAAAAGGATGGACAGGTCTCCCGTACCAAGGTCTGTTTCCGGAAGAAAGACGGAACAGTACTCTGGGTCTCCATTTCCGCAGAGATCAAGAAGAATGCCGTTGGATCTGCTGAATGGATCGACTGTACGGTGGAAAACATCACCGATCAGGTCCGGATCGAGCAGGACCTCAGGCAGTGCTCAAGCCGGTACGGCGAGCTTCTCGATGCAGTCACTACCTACAGCATTATCGGGACCGATCCCGAAGGGCTTCTCACCATTTTCAACAACGGATCGGAGCGGATGCTCGGGTATTCGGCATCC
>Ga0187765_10000613_pt1 | contig 13215 bp, 14 predicted proteins | sample 0216_QUI02_MP05__3_FD_133018 | JGI IMG/M metagenome (GOLD analysis project Ga0187765, IMG submission 133018) | Tropical peat soil microbial communities from peatlands in Department of Meta, Colombia - 0216_QUI02_MP05_10_MG | ecosystem: Environmental > Terrestrial > Soil > Wetlands > Peat ...
AACCGAAAATTTGAGCTAGCCACATCTTCCGCTCATTCCCGCACAAGCGGGAATCCAGTGTTCGTTAGCCCTGGGTCCCCGCTTTCGCGGGGACGAGCGGCTCAGGGGCTACACAAGCCCCAGCTCGGCGAAAGCATCCTTGTGGTGCTCGGCGCTCGCGGCCGCAAAGCAGCAAAAAATCACGCGGGTGATGTTGCGCGGATCTGCTGCAATTTCGGCGGCAACCGTGCCGACTGCAATGCGCGCCGCGAGATCGGGAGGGAAACGGTAAATGCCGGTCGAGATCGCAGGAAAAGCGATGGATGTGAGCCTGTTGTCCGCAGCGAGGTTGAGTGCCGTACGGTAGCAGCTCGCAAGCAGCGCTTCCGCGTTCTTGCCGCCCTCGCTCCACACCGGCCCGACCGCATGAATGACGTGTCGGGCTTTAAGCCGGTACCCGCGTGTGATTTTGGCGCCGCCAGTGTCGCAGCCGCCCAGTGTTTCACACTCGGCAAGCAATTCCGGCCCGGCCGCGCGATGAATCGCACCATCAACGCCACCGCCGCCAAGCAGCGAACGGTTCGCGGCATTTACGATGGCATCGACATCGAGCGTTGTGATGTCCGCCACGACAATCTCGAGAACCGTCGGACCGATCTCGGCGACAAGTTGCGTCATGGACGCGACTATATCATGCGCCTCCAGTTTCCGGCGCAGCTTCAAAATCGACGCTCGATCGCACGCCGATGTCGTCATAGTGGGCATCGAGGAACCGGCGGGCGGCGCGCCGGCCATTGCTGCGCAGCATTTCAAAAAAATCATAGTCGGTTTTGAGCCGGCTCGCAGTATCGAGGGCTTGCGCCGCACCCGTCAGCGCAATGCGATGAATGTTGATACGACGGTACTTACCGGCACCAATACCGCGCGGCAGCTTGCCTTCGTCGATCAGCTTGCCCACGAACGTTATGCCGCGCAGCTCCGACATCAGCGACGAATTGAATGTGATCTCGTTTATTCTCGCGAGAATCTCGTTTTGCGTCTTGGGTATATGTTTGCGCTCCAGCGGGTTGATCTGGACCAGCAGCAGATTTTCGGTCTGCGTGGCGCCAACCAGCGGATAGATCGCGGGGTTACCCACGTAACCGCCATCCCAATAGGGCTCGCCGTCGATTTCGACGGCACGGAAGAGATGCGGAAGACAAGCCGAGGCGACGATCATGTCGGCGGTCATTTCCTCGCGTCTGAACACGTGAAGCTCGCCGGTCCTCACGTTGGTCGCCGACACGAATAATTTCAGGTCCGCGCAGGCCCGCACCGCGTCAAAGTCGACGAATCGCCCGACCAGATCCTTCAGCGGATTGATGTTGAGTGGATTGAAATCGTAAGGAGACAGGTATCGCGTCAAGGCCTGCATCCACAGGCCCACCGGCGTATCCTCGATCGGCCAGAACGAAAACAGCCGGTCCACGGCGCGCCGCTGAAGGTCGGGAAGATTTCCGGCGAGGCTTGCCGCCTTCCAGAAATCGGCAAGCCGTTTGCGTGCCTCATCGGGGCCGCCACGCGCGAGACCGTCCGCCAACATAATGGCATTGACTGCTCCGGCCGATGCCCCGGAAATGCCATCGATCGTCAGGCGGCCGTCTTCAAGCAAATGGTCGAGCACGCCCCAGGTAAAAGCGCCGAGCGCTCCGCCACCCTGCAGCGCCAAATTGATACGTTTGTCTGCGCCCGGCTTTTCCGACTTGTCGCCGCCAAATGCGCGCGAGAGAAATTCGATCATTGTTCGCGCGTCACTGCGCCACCCAGCCGCCATCGATCGAATAGGCCGAGCCTGTGATGGTCGCGGCGGCGTCGCTGCACAGGAAGACGGCGAGGGCGCCGATGTTTTCCGGCTTGGTGAACTGGTGCATCGGCTGTTTCTCCGAAAGCAGCGCGATTTCCTCCTCACGCACGCTTTTGCCGGATGCCTTGGCGCGCGCATCAATTTGCTGTTGCACCAGCGCGGTCAGCACCCAGCCGGGGCAGATGGCATTGCAGGTCACGCCGGCGTTTGCATTCTCCATAGCGACCACTTTCGTGAGACCGACGAGGCCATGCTTGGCCGAGACGTAGGCAACCTTCTGCGTGCTGGCGACGAGGCCGTGTGCCGACGCAATATTGATGATGCGGCCCCATTTTCGTTTTTTCATGCCGGGCACGGCGGCGCGGATGGTGTGAAATGAAGACGAGAGGTTGATCGCGATGATCGCGTCCCATTTCTCAGTCGGAAAGTCTTCGATGTTCGCGACGTACTGGATGCCAGCGTTGTTGACCAGAACGTCGAGCGCGCCGAATCCCTTTTCCGTGGCACGGATCATGTCGGCGATCTCTTCCGGCTTGCTCATATCGGCTGCCGAATACCGGGCCTTGATACCGAATTCCTTTTCCAGCCCGGCGCGCTCTTTTTCGATCGCGGTCTTGTCGCCAAAGCCATTGAGCATGAGGTTGGCACCGTCGCTGGCAAGGGCGCGGGCAATGGCGAGGCCAATGCCGGAAGTCGAACCAGTGACGAGCGCGGTCTTGCCTTTGAGCATGGAGTCCTCGTGCGATTGAACGTCGTCGGTCCCGAATTTTCGCCCGGAACCTGCCCCTATTTTTGTTGCATCGCAACATATATGTTCGTGACTTAGGGATTCGAGTGGTTTGACGTTAGACTTGTGTTGAAAGGCGGAATGTTCCTTGTCACGAAAATCACCCGCGCACGCCGTATTTCCCAAGCCTGATCATGACCATGGTCGCTGCGCGAGCGATGCCATCGCCCATGCGGAAACAATTTGCGCTTCGCGTAAGGAACGGCTCACACCGATTCGTCGGCGCGTGCTGGAGGCGCTGCTGGCAACCCACTTGCCGCTGGGCGCCTATGAATTGATCGACCGGCTGGCGGCGCGGGGCGCGCGCCCGGCGCCGATCACAGTTTATCGTGCGCTCGATTTTCTCCGTGAGCAGGGCCTCGTCCATCGCATCGAAAGCCGCAATGCCTTCATCGCATGCGTGCACAATCACGAAACGGGCGATCCAGTGGTGTTTCTGATTTGCGAGAAATGCGGCACGGTTGGCGAAGCTGCCTCCGCCGCAGTGGCCGATACCATCAAGAGCGCTTCGCGCGCGGCTGGCTTTTCGCCGAAGACGCCGGTGATCGAAATCTCCGGCATCTGCGCGCACTGCAAGGCGGCGTGAGGCTAATTCCGTCTTGCCCAGTCCCGCTTACACATCGACCACGCGTCCGTTAGATGCGCTCGCGGCGGCCATCGTGGTGGTCTTGTGTTTGTCCTGGGGCTTTAACCAGATTGCCACCAAGCTCGCGATTCACGATATCCCTCCGCTTATGCAGGCCGCCATACGCTCGGTCGTCGCTGCGGTTTTGGTCGCCGGATGGTGCCGCTTCCGCGGCATTCCGCTGCTCGATCGGGACGGCACATTGTGGTTTGGAGTCGCGGCCGGTCTTATGTTCGCGGTTGAGTTCATTTTGATATACCAGGGCCTTGTCTACACTACAGCAACCCGAGCGGTGTTGTTCATCTACCTCGCGCCATTTTTCGTCGTCCTCGGCGCCCGCATTGTTTTGCCGGCTGATCGTTTTGGCGCGGCTCAATGGCTCGGGCTGAGCCTGTCTTTTGCCGGCATGTTGATTGCCTTCGGCGTGCCGACGCCGGCGATGGATCCGAGGCAACTTGCCGGTGACGTGATGATGGTCGGCGCTGCGCTCTTCTGGGCCGCAACGACCTTGATCATCAAGGCAAGTCCGCTCACGCGCGTATCAGCCGAGAAAGTTATGCTCTACCAACTCGTCGTTTCGGCCCCTGTCATGACGGGCGTCGCCATTGCAATGAATGAGCGGATCACGCAGGTGCCCTCTGCGCTGGCGCTCGGTTCACTCGTCTATCAGACAGTCTGGGTGGTGAGCGTGACCTTCGTGGTCTGGTTTGCATTGATTGCGCGCTACTCGGCCAGCCGACTCTCCGCCTTTACCTTTTTGACGCCGCTGTTCGGTGTCGCGGCGGGGCACCTTGTGCTCAATGAGCCGCTGACACCGGCCTTTGCTGCGGCGGTCGCGCTGGTAGCTGCCGGTCTCGTGCTGGTGAACCGGGCGCGCTGATGATAATTTCGCAGAAGTATTCGATTGTGGGTCCGTGCGTGCAAGCAAGATGGCGAACCGCGACGAGATAACAAGCAACAAGGCACAACAGGCCGCTGCGATTGCAGAGACGTTGCAACGGGCAATGTCGGCAGTCCAGGGCCAGCAGCCGGATTACGCGGCGAAACTGGCGCGGGATATCCTCAAGCAAATTCCAAACCATCCCAATGCGCTTCACATCCTGGGTTATGCCTTGCTCCTGCAGGAGCGTCCTAACGATGCGATCCCGCTGCTTGAAAAGGCCTTTCGATCCCTGCGCGATCCTGCGATCGAAACCCAGCTTGCAATTGCGCTGAGAAAAGCCGGACGTAGCGAGGACGCGCTGGCCAGGCTTCAGCGGGCAGCGAAGCAGGTCCCGGTATTTCCGGCGGCAGTGCATGAGCTTGGGTATCTGCTCAGTACTCTCGGCCGTGTTGATGAGGCGGTCGCGGCGCTCAAAGGCGGGATGGATGCAGCGCCCTGGCTGCCGGATCTGCCGGTTTTGCTTGGCTGGATTTTCCACGCCAAAAACGACAACGCCAATGCGCGTTCGGCTTTCGCCCGTGCGCTGGCGATTTCTCCAAGCCATCCGGACGCGAATTATGGAATGGGCATGGTGTTGATGGACGCCGCCGAATTTCCGGCGGCGGCCGAGCATTTCCGGCAGGCGCTTGCCAGTGACCCGGGCGACCAGCAGGCGCGTCTCTATCTCGGGGCCTGCCTTCTGGAGACGCAGGACACCGGCGCCGCTACTTGCCTTCGGCTGGTGACGCGCGGCGGTCCGAATTTCTACGGCATGGCACTCAAGGTTCTGGCCACATCGTCGCGCGGGCGCTTCTGGCTGCAGCCAAGTGCGGCGGCGCAATTCTTCAGAGGCGAACGTAACTAGCGCTTGGGCGCACGGAATTCCCGGCGATAGAGACCAGTCTCGGCGTTGATGGCACTTACGATTTCATACATGCGCTGTGCGGCTTCTTCAGAAAGAACATCGAACTGCTCGACCATGATTTCGCGCTTGATCGCAATGCACTGCGCGACGGGCGTCCCTTTCGGAAGGACGCCATTGAATGCGGGATCGTTCCAGCGCGCGGGGAAATGCACCAGGCTGTCGACATAAAGATCGGAATCGACCAGTCCGGTGATCGTCGTGAAGGGCAAATCGGGGCGATTGACCGGGTGCGTGACGAAGAGCGAATAGCCGGGTGGAAGCTCGATCGTCCAGAAATTGTTGAACTTGATAATGAAGCGGTCGCTATCGAAAAACGGCGTACCTTTCACCTGGACGTTATCGTGATAATCGATTGGCGAGCGCGTGAGATTGCGTAAATTGCTGACAACAGGAATTTCGCTGTCCCAGCTGAGTTCGCCGTTTTCAATCTTTATGTCCGCCGCCAGCGGCATCAGGAAACCGTAGGTCATGGCGTCGATAAACGGCGGGCATTTCTTGACCGTCATCAATTCCTTGTTGGAGACAGCGCTGAAACAATTTTGCGGCAGGGCCTTGAACCAGTCGGGCAGGCCGCGCACGGCCGGAATTGGACGGGGCAAGATTGCCTCCATCTGCGGCGGGCAACGAAACTTAACTATCACCTGATTTTCTTCGACCATAGGCGGACCCTTGCGTTCTCGCGGCGCTATATTGTTGAATTCAGCCCCAATTCACAAGCAAAGTCGCGGGTAATGCGCGATAAGGCCTGTCATACGGGCTCTTCCGTCTGCGTTGACCGTAACTTATTTGTCTGGCACCCGTTATTGAGGACGACTGATGAGCACCAGCACACAACAACGGCATAGAACGGCCGCGGTGAACGTCGGCGGCGTCATCGTGGGCGGCGGCGCGCCGATTGTCGTGCAGTCGATGACCAATACCGACACTGCCGATGTCGAGGGCACCGCGCGCCAGGTGGCTGCGCTGGCTGCTGCCGGCTCGGAGCTTGTGCGCATTACCGTTGACCGCGACGAGGCAGCTGAGGCCGTGCCGCGCATCAGGGACCGCCTGGCGCAGCTCGGCGTGAACGTGCCGCTGGTCGGCGATTTCCACTATATCGGTCACAAGCTTTTGGCTGATCATCCGGGTTGCGCCGAAGCTCTCGGCAAATACCGCATCAATCCCGGCAATGTCGGTTTCAGGGACAAGCGGGACAGGCAGTTTTCCGCCATCATCGAGATGGCGCTCAAATACAACAAGCCGGTGCGCATCGGCGCCAACTGGGGGTCGCTCGACCAGGAATTGCTCACGCGCCTGATGGACGAGAACGCAAAGTCGGCGCAACCGCGCGACGCGCGTGAGGTCATGCATGAGGCGATGGTGCAATCGGCCGTTCTGTCTGCCGCCCGCGCGGAAGAAATCGGTCTGGCGAAGAATCGCATCATACTCTCGGCCAAGGTTTCGGCCGTGCAGGACCTGATTGCCGTCTATGGCGAACTTGCGCGCCGTTGTGATTACGCTTTGCATCTCGGCCTCACCGAAGCCGGCATGGGCTCCAAGGGTATCGTTGCGTCTTCTGCGGCGATGGGTGTGCTGCTGCAGCAAGGTATCGGCGACACGATTCGTATTTCGCTCACGCCGGAGCCGAACGGCGACCGCACGCGCGAGGTTCAGGTGGCGCAGGAATTGTTGCAGACGATGGGTCTGCGCACATTCGTTCCTTTGGTCGCGGCATGTCCCGGCTGCGGGCGCACCACATCGACCACGTTCCAGGAGCTGGCATCCGACATTCAAAGCTTCATCCGCAATTCGATGCCTGACTGGAAGCGGCGCTATCCTGGTGTGGAAACTCTGAACGTCGCGGTGATGGGCTGCATCGTCAACGGACCTGGCGAGAGCAAGCACGCCGATATCGGTATTTCGCTGCCGGGCACCGGCGAGCAACCGACCGCTCCCGTATTCATCGACGGCAAGAAGGCAGCCACCTTGCGCGGACCGACGCTCAGCGCCGACTTCAAGCAGATGGTGATCGAGTATATCGACCGGCGGTTCGGGGGCGTCAGTCGCGACGCGGCGGCCGAGTAAGGCGTTACGTCACATCCAGCCGCCACCGTCCTTGCCGCGATTTGCGACGCTCGCTTCTTCGAGGTCCAGCTCGTATTCGATGCGGCGGCGTGCTTCGTCGGTGATCTTTCCATCGCGTAGCAGCTGGTAGATATACTCGCGTTCAGCCTCGATGAGCTCGCCTTTGATTTTGGCGGTCCGGCGCATGTGCTCAAGGCCCTCGGTCAAGTTCGTGGGCAATATCTGCAAACGACTTTGGTTACGTGTCCGCAGATGGGCGATCGCTTCGCGCGGCAAATCGTGCTCCTTGATGGCTTTTTCCAGCCGTTTTTCGACTTGCCTTAGCGCGGCCTGGCGCGCGCGCAGCTCCGCCCTGATTTCTTCTTTATGCTCCTTTTTCCCGATTTGGCTCAGTCCGAGCCAACGCACGACGTAGGGCAGCATCAGGCCTTGCCCGACAAGCGTAATGACGATGACGCCGAAGGTGACAAACAGGATGAGGTCGCGGTGCGGAAATGGCTGACCGCTGAGAATGGCGTAGGGAATCGCGAGCGCAACGGCGAGCGAATCGACGCCGCGTATTCCCGTGAAAGCCAGGAAGAAAGGCCCTTGCCAGGGCGGCGAGGGATCGCGCTTGCGCAAGCGCGGGCTCAGCCAGCGAGGAAGGTATGTAGCCGGGAAGACCCAGATGAACCGCGCTGCAATCGCAATCAATGTCGTCCAGGCCGTCGCAATCATCAGATCGTGGATCGTAAAGGCATGCGCCTGTTCGAGCAGAGTACGCACTTGCAGGCCGGTGACGAGAAACACCAGACCCTCGATCAGGTAGACAATCAGACCCCAGAAAAAGATTCCCTGTAGCCGCGTCGCAAAGGGGATCAGGCGCGGACCAATCCAGCTTACATAGAGGCCGCAGGCGACGGTTGCGAGCACGCCGGACCCCCCGAGATGCGCGGGCACCCAGAAGGCAAGATAGGGTGTCATCAGGGACAACGTGATCTCGACACGCGGTTCGCGGGCCCATTGTCGTAACCGCAGGCTGAGCCAGCCGACGGCGAGGCCATACAAGATCTCGCCAACGACAATGAGCACAAAAGTGCCGGACGCTTCACCAAGCGAAAACGTTCCGGTGCTCACCGCGACGACGGCAAAGCGGTAAAGCACGAGGGCGGTGGCGTCATTGGCGAGCCCCTCGCCTTCAAGCACGACGACGATCCGGCGCGGCAGGCCCAGTTGTCGGGCAATGGCAAGCGGTGCCACAACATCGGGCGGCGAAATGATCGCACCGAGCAGAAAGCCTACGGCCCAATCAAAGTTGAAAAAAAAGTGCGCCGCTGCCGCAATCGCGCAGGTGGTGAACAGCACGCAGCCGAACGCGAGCAGCGCAATCGGTCTCAGGTTGAAACGGAATTCGCGCCAGCTCATGGCGACGCCGGCCGAATAGATCAGGGGCGGCAGGATCACCAGCAGCACGAATTCAGGTGCCAGTTCCACTTTTGGCAGGCCCGGAATGAGGGCAATGCCAATGCCGGCGATCACCAACAGAATCGACGGCGAGATATTCAGCCGCTTTGCCGCGACCGCGACCGCTGCAAGGATCGCCAGCATGAACAGAACGGTTTGAACGATCCCGGTCATTGATTCACAGGCTTACGAGGTCGCTTACGTCAAATCAGGTTGGAAACGATATTCACGGTCAATGCGAACACCGCGACATTGAAAAAAAATGCCAGGGCGCCGTGAACAGTGACGATGCGGCGGATGACCTTGCTTGTGATCACCACGTCGGAGACCTGCGATGTCATCGCGATGACGAGCGAAAAATAGACAAAATCCCAGTAGTCGGGTGGTTGGCGGCCAGGAAACGTCAGCCCGCCGATCGCGTGATCGCCGCGTGCCCCGTAGTATTCGTGTGCATAGTGAAGCGCAAAGATCGTGTGCACGAAGGCCCACGACACGAGAATAGTGGACATTGCGAGCGTGACCCCGAGCCCGCTGCGGGGCTGTCCGGAGACTTTGGCTATGCCAAGCTCGGCGACAATTGCGCCCATAATCGCAAGGCCAGATAGGCCGGTAAGAATCAGTAATGCGAGAGCGCCTTCGTCGTCCTGAGCGGCGCGGCGGCGAATCTCGTCGATGCCGCAAGTGGCGACCAGTTGATAGACCAACGCAAGATACAACACGACGCCACTGTCCCAGCCGATCAGAAGTTTGGTCGCCATGTACCAGTCAGTCGTCGCCAGGCTGAGTGTGACCGCCGCGCCGACCGCGATCGAGATCAGGAGCCGTGCGTGCAAGCGTGCGAGGCGGACCGGCAGAATGGGTCGCGCGATAATCTTGCGGGCCACGGGTGCTCCTTTCGCTCCTTTTATGCTGTCCGCTCGGCAATGAACCTGGCTGCGGCGCGCAGAGTATCCGCTTTCGCCCCGAAGGGAGCCAGCGCCGCATCGGCCTCTGCGACCAGTTCTTTCAGGCGGGCACGCGCGCCATCGATGCCGAGCGTGGCGACCAGCGTCGCTTTGCCGGCGGCTGCATCCTTGCCCGCGGCCTTGCCGAGCGTCTTGGTGTCACCTTCGACATCGAGGAGATCATCGGCGATCTGGAAGGCCTGCCCGATGGCCGTACCATAGCGGTCCATGCGTGCATGCGAGTCCGCATCTGCCTGTCCGATAATGGCGCCGGCGCGGCACGCAAAGCGAATCAGTGCGCCAGTTTTCATGGCTTGCATTGTGGCTATTTCGTTTTTGTCGAGGGCGCGCTTTGACTCGAAGCGGCCTTCGGCCGCGAGATCGAGCATTTGTCCGCCGGCCATGCCGCCAAGCCCCGAGGCGCGCGCGAGTTCCAGAACGAGCGCCACGCGCACTGCCGGGTTCGCGTGCACATCGGCGCGGGCCACGATGTCGAAAGCGAGCGTCAATAAAGCGTCGCCGGCAAGAATCGCGGTCGCTTCGTCAAAGGCCCTGTGGACGGTCGGCCTTCCACGGCGCAGGTCATCATTGTCCATTGCCGGAAGATCGTCGTGGATCAGCGAATAACAATGCACGCATTCGAGCGCGGCGCCCGCCATCAGCGCGCCTGCCGGCGCGGCGCCAAACAGCGCCGCTGTCTCAACCACCAAAAAAGGGCGCAGACGCTTGCCGCCATCGAGAGCGGCATGACGCATCGCCGCAAGCAGGCGTGGTGGCCGCGAGATTTCGCCGTCGAGCGGCGGGTCAGCGAGTAGCTGACGCAGCAATGTTTCGGTTTCGGCGGCGACGCGGCCGAGCCGGGCCGAAAAGTCGGTCGTATCCTTGTTCATCGTGGCATTGATAGCCGCTGCGCGTGGCGTCGAAAAGTAGGGAGCCGGTCCCGACAGGCAATTGGCGGCGCGAATGGGTTAATCTGTACCGGTGAAGCTGCTGGGCAAAAAATCGGGTCTTTTGGGGCTGCCGATGACGCTGCGTGTGGCCGTTCTCGCCACACTCGCGCTGCTCCTGCTGCCTTATCTCCTCACGCCATTCTATATGGTCATCAACCCTATATCGACTGTCATGCTCTGGCGGCACCTGCGCGGTGCGCGCGTCGAGCACCACTTTGTGCCCATTACACGCATTTCGCCCTCTCTGCCGCTTGCGGTGATCATTGCCGAAGATGGCCGCTTTTGCAGTCATCACGGCGTCGATTTTGCGGAAATCCGGGAGGCGATTGCAGAAGCCGATGACATTGACGAAATGCGCGGCGGCTCGACAATCTCGCAGCAGGTCGTGAAGAACCTCTTCCTCTGGTCGGGCCACAGTCTCATCCGCAAGGCGCTCGAATTTCCACTGGCGCTTTGGTTCGACCTCGTGCTGCCGAAACGGCGGATTCTGGAGATTTATCTCAACATCGCCGAATGGGGTCCAAATGGTGAATTTGGTGCGGAAGCAGGCGCCGAACGGGCTTTTGGTAAACCGGCCCGGGATCTGTCTCGTTACCAGGCAGCGCTGCTGGCGGCGACCTTGCCGAACCCGGTCGAACGCAATGCGCGCCAGCCCGGCCCAGGATTGCGCCGTCTCGCGGGGCTGTATGATGCCCGAGCAGCCCGGGCACCGGCGGCGGCCGCTTGCGTGAGGCAAAGCCGCTAGCCAAAGCCCCTAGCGTTGCGGCCGCCCTTCCTCTATAAGCCCGGCTTCAAACCGACATTTTCGCGCATTTTCAGGAGTTTCGTTCCATGGCTGTGCCAAAAAGAAAAACCTCGCCGTCGCGCCGCGGCATGCGCCGCTCCGCCGACGCGCTCAAGCGGCCGGCTTACGTCGAGGACAAGGACTCCGGAGAACTGCGTCGTCCGCATCACATCGACCTGAAGACCGGGATGTATAAAGGCCGGCAGGTTCTCAAGCCGAAGACCGAGGCGTAACAAGACGGCCGGCGGCCGAAAGGCAATCTGTGCCATGTTTGTGCTCGGCTTCCCGCTGCTGCTGATCCCCTTCGCGATCTACAACATCATTGCGTTTCTGATGCCGGGCGTGACCTGGACCGGCGTGGTTGCGACTGTGCACATGATGTCGGGCGCCGACTGGACAATGTCGGCGGGCGATATCCTCATTGCCCTGGCCATCGTGTTGTTATGCGGTGAAGTAATGAAATCGACCCGCATCGGCATTCGCACCGTGGTCGATCATTCCCTGTCGCTGATCCTTTTTCTCGGCATGCTGGTCGAATTCATTCTGGTCAAGCAGGCCGCGACCGCGACCTTCTTCCTGCTGCTGGTGGTGAGCTTCATTGACGTCCTTGGCGGCTTTGCCGTGACTTTGCGTTCGGCCCAGCGCGACCTGACGGTCGAAGGCGTCGAACGCGTCTCGTCCTGATCGTCGAATATCTCTGGTCTTGTCATGAGCCGCGATTTCCAGCTCCCCGGCCGTTCGCCCGTCATCGCCTGCAACGGCATGGCAGCGACCTCGCATCCATTGGCAACCTTGGCTGCCGTGGACACCTTACGTGCCGGTGGCAGCGCGGCTGATGCTGCTGTGGCGGCCGTCGCTGTGTTGTGCGTAGTCGAGCCGGCAATGACCGGAATCGGTGGTGATTGCTACTGCCTGGTGTCGCAGCCCGGCAAACCGGTGTGGGGCTATAACGGCTCAGGCCGCGCCGGCGCGAAAGCGTCATACAAAGCGTTGCGCGCACAGGGCATGACCGAAATCGGCAGTTCGATTCATGCCGTCACGGTGCCGGGTGCGCTCGATGCCTGGGAAGCCATTCTGAAAAGCCACGGCCGCTTCGGGCTGGACCGTGCGTTGCAGCCGGCCATCAAATATGCCGAAGATGGTTTCCCGGTCGCAGCGCGCGTGGCCTGGGATTGGGGCCGACATGTCGGCAAGCTCAAGGCCGACGCCGGCTCTGCAAAGCATTATCTGTTCAACGGCGTCGCGCCACAGGAAGGCGACGTTGTCCGCTTCCCCGCGCTTGCGGCGACATTAAAAACCATCGCCACGAAAGGCGCACGCGGTTTCTATGAAGGTGAAATTGCCGACGACATAACGAAGACCGTGTCAGCGCGCGGATCGTTCCTGACCGCGGAGGATTTCGCGCGCCACCATGGCGATGTGGTTGAGCCGGTCTCGAGCAATTATCGCGGGCTGGATCTGCTGGAAATTCCGCCGAACGGGCAGGGGCTCACAGCGCTCGTGATGCTAAATATCCTGGAGAACTTCGACATCAAGGCGCTCGATCCGCTGGGCCCCGAACGCTTTCATCTGGTGCTGGAGGCAGCGCGTCTCGGTTACGCGGTGCGCGACACCCACATCGCCGACGCCTTGCATATGCGCACGCCGGTCGTCGATCTGCTCGACAAGGGTTTTGCAAAAAAATTGGCGTCGCTGGTCGATATGAAGAAGCGCACCAGGCTGCCGAGCCACCCTGCGCCCGGCAGCAACACGGTCTATATCACGGTGGTCGATAAAGACCGCATGGCGGTGTCATTCATCAATTCGCTCTATTCGCATTTCGGGGTCGGGCTCTGCACGGAAAAGACCGGGATCATGCTGACCAATCGCGGGTCATGTTTCACACTTGAACCCGATCATCCCAACACGTTCGGTCCGGACAAACGTCCAATGCACACCATCATTCCCGC
>Ga0187765_10000615_pt1 | contig 13172 bp, 13 predicted proteins | sample 0216_QUI02_MP05__3_FD_133018 | JGI IMG/M metagenome (GOLD analysis project Ga0187765, IMG submission 133018) | Tropical peat soil microbial communities from peatlands in Department of Meta, Colombia - 0216_QUI02_MP05_10_MG | ecosystem: Environmental > Terrestrial > Soil > Wetlands > Peat ...
ACGGAGACACAGACCACCTCGTTGGGCGAGGCGTTTGCGCAGGCGTTGTCGCGCAAGGACTTCGATGAGGTGAAGCGCCTGCTGCACCCGCAGGTCGACTTCCGCGGGCTCACGCCCCGGCGGATGTGGGAGGCATCGGACGCGCGGTCGGTCGTCGACGACGTGCTGAGGTCGTGGTTCGAGCCCTCGGACGAGCTCGAGCACCTCGTGTCGGTCCAAAGCGACGCGTTCGCCGACCGCGCACGTGTCGGCTACCGGCTCGAGGGCCACAATCCGGATGGGCCGTTTGTCGTCGAGCAACAGGCGTACTACGAGGAGCGCGACGGCCGGATCGGGTGGATGCGCGTCGTCTGCTCCGGGTTCCGCCCGCGCAAGCCCTGAGCCGTCGTGGCGGCGCGTCTCCTACACGCCACGCCCGCCGGCCTCGACACGCTCAGTGGAAGCCGCATGCATCGGCCGCCTGCTGATAGGCGGGTGACTGGACGTCGATCGTGCTCGGGATTGCAAGCACGACTCCGTTGCGATCGCTCACCTCGCCGTAACCGGCAGGGCTGGAAGGGAGCTTCAGCGTCGGATCGGGGAAGCCCGAGATTCCGTGGCGGCGCATGCACTCGGAGGTCTCGAGCGCTGCGAGCTTGGCCTGTGCGGAGGGCGGCCCGGTCGGTGGTCCGCCACCCGGAAGCAGATGTCTGCACTTGGACTGGGCCACCCGGAAGGCAGGCGAGTTCGGGTTGACCCCCGAGCTCGACGAGATGTGGATACCGCCGCCTCCGGTCGGGTCAGGGAAATTCGGCACGCCCTCGGCACGCATGCATCCCGCGAACCTGACGAACGCGGCGGTGACGCTCGGGGAGGCGCTCGAACCCGTGACGGTCGGATCGCTGGCGGTCCCACCACAGGCGGCAACGGCGACCACGCAGCCGAGCGCAGCGATCCCGGTGCTAACAGGAAGGTTGCGCGGCATGCCTGCGTTTTACGCCGGCGCGCATAACAGGGTCGTAACGCGGTTATGCGGTAGTTATCCGTGCACGCCGGGCTGGAGGTCGTGCTGACTTCCAGCGGATGCGGAGTCCCGAGACAGACGGGCTGTACGGAGCCACCCGCTCCCCACCTGGGGAGCGGGACTCCAGACGTACTGTGTATCAGTGGCGCCCGTGCCGGTGACCGTGAGTGTTGAACGTCACGGTCTGAGTCGACAACGTCGCTGACCGTCCGTTGCCGAGCGCCTCGGTCACCACCAGCTTGACCTTCAGCACGTGGCGCGACTCGAGCAGCTTCCTGCCGGGCCCGTTCAGCGAGATCCGGACCGTCTGAGCGGCCCCGGCCGTGAGCGTCACGTGGGCCGAGCCGACCACAGTCGCCTTGTTGCGTACGCGGGCCGTCACCGCGACCAGCTTGTGGCCACGGAGCTTCTCGATAACACTCATCCTCAGTGACAGGCTGCACCGCGCACCCGGGGCTCCGGCACACGTGACGCGGACCGAGGCCGTGTCGCCCGCGACCTTGGCGTGACCGACAGTCGCCGTACCAGCGGGCGTCGGACTCGTCGTCAGCGTCTGATCGGCGCCGACGAACGTCCCGAAGTCACTCACCGCCACCGCGCGGTAATGGATCGTGGTCCCCACCGGGAGACCGGTGAGCTGCGCCGTGAACGGCGCCGCGGCGTCACCCGGCGCCAGCGTCTGTGCCGCCGTGCTCTGCCCGTACGCCCCGGTCGTGCCGAACTGGAACGACACCTTCGCCGGCGCGCCCTCCGGGTTGACCGTCCCACTGACGGTCGCAGCCGAAACGGAGATCCCGCTCGCGACGCCGGTCACCGGCGTGTCCGGCTGGTAGGCGTCGGCGAACAACCCCCGCGGGCTCGTTCCATTGGTGAACAGGAAGAACGGCGTTCCGATGGCTCCGCCCTGGCAGGCGGTTCCGTCGCCGTTGAACGGTGTGGCGATGCAAGACGACGAGATCGGCTCGCGAACGTTGGCTTGGGCGGTCGGCGTCAGCGGCACATCGCTCTCGTCGAGCACAAACGTCGGGTTGGCGGCGTTGACGAAATGGCCGACGAACCCCACGGTGCCCGCGCTCGTCTCCTCGCGCCAGGTCACGTACGGCGTGTTGCCGGAGAACGTGATGTCGGCGCGAGCGGAGTTGATTCCAGGAGTCGAGATCGGCTGGCCGCCGTTGACGATCTGGAAATGCGGCGTTGGCGTCGCTACAAACCGAGACACGAACACCTGCTTGACGCCGCCCACGGTCTCGTCCCACGTCACCCACGGAGCCGTCGGGTTGGCCGGGTTCATCGTGCCCGCGGCGACTCGGGGATCCTCGGCGTCCGCAGACGGATCGCGATTGAGCGAACACGCCTGCTCGGCGCTGAGGCTTGCGGCACAACTGGTGGCCGCGTTGAGGATCCCGTTGCCGGTGTTGCCGATTACGTGCCAGTGGAACCCACCAAGCACGCCGGCGCCAGCGTCGCTCTCCACCTTGGCCGCGAACACCATCTCGTTGGCGGCGAGGCCGCCCGTGCCGGTTCCGGTCTCGTACCAGACGACCCACGGCACGGAGTCGTTCGCGCCGGTGAAGGCGATGTCCGGCTCGATCCCGTTGCGGTTGACGTCGACGTTCAGGCTCGGATCGAGATTGCCCTGACCGGCGCGCTCGATGCCGACGTCCTGGAAGCAGAATCCTCCGATCGCAGGGACATTCCCCGATCCGTCGGCGACGCCTGCCGGCGTTACCCCGTTGCAGTTCGTCATGCCCGGCCCTTCGGGCTTGTCGACGAAGATCTGGTCCTGACTGTTGCTGTTAGACGTCTCCTGCCACGTCACCCACGGGCCCGGCTTGGTCGGATCGGCGGTCGAGCCGCCGGCCACCGAGGGGTTTTCGGCGTCTTCGTTGGTGTGGACGTTCAGCGACGGCACATCCGGACCGCTGCCGCCATTGCCCCGGCTCTGGCCGGCGAAGATCCACCTGCCCTGGTTCGCGTCGCCGGTGTTGTCGAAGCGACTGGCAAACACGTTGTTGTTGCCGAAGCCGCTGCCGGCCGTGTTTTCGTACCACGTCGCCCACGGCACGGTGCGACCCGCTCCGGCGAAGTCGATCGACGGTGCCTCGCCGTTCTGGCCCTGGTCGAAGTTGAGCGACCCCGGGAGCTGCGGGGTCGCGCTCGAGCGGCCGCCGACGGTGCCGTTGCCGCGTGTGGTCCAGGCACCGCTCGCGAACGAGCGTGCGAACACCTGGTCGGCCGACCCGCTCGTCTCCTGTTGGCGGAAGATCGCCCACGGAACGGCCGGCTTGCCGGCCGTGAGCGCGCCCCCGACGACATCGGCGTTGGTCGGATCGTCTCCACTTACGCTGAACGCCTTGTTGATCCCGGCGGCGGGATCGTCATTTACCTGACTGCCCGGCGGCAGCGCCTGAAACGCCGCCGCGGAGCCGGCGGTCGCGAGCGCGACCACCGTCGCCGCGAGCGCGATGCGCCCGCGCCGGGATTGCCCCCGGTGACTCCCCATGCTGTCTCCTTCGGTTCGAGGTTTGGCTCTCGGACCGGAGTACGGGCGCCCGCGTCAGACGGTTCGCGCCGATTCTTCTTGACCGGGTGGCTAGGCGGTCGCCGAGGCTGCGACGGACCCAGTCGTTGCGTCCGACGGGGCGGGCGCGGCGGAAGCGCTGGATGTCGCCGCGGCCGTGCTGTCTGTGCTCGATGTGGAATCCGAGCCTGTTGTCGCGGCCGCGTCGGTGGATGAGCCGCTGGGCGCTGCCGTGCCGGTGCTGTCCGTGCTGCCCGTAGAGTCCGTACTGTTCGTACTGGCGGGTGCCGGCGTCGCCGTGGTGCCGTCGCTGGTCGATCCGGACGGAGCCGGAGTTGTCGTTGTGGCGGCGGAGTCCGGCGCGGAGGAGGGGGTGGTGTCGGTTGTGCTCGGGGCGGGAGTCGCGGCGGTCGTGCTCGATGCAGTGGTCGCGGGGGTAGTGGTTGCCGTGGTTGCGGCGGTTGTGCTCGACGCTGCGGTTGTGGTCGCAGTGGTCGCAGTGGTCGCGGTGGTCGTGCTCGAGGCGGTGGTCGTGGTTGTCGCGGTCGCGGCGGTGGACCCGGGTGCGGTGGTTGCGGCGGTGGTTGTCGTGCTTGGCGCGGCCGTGGCCGTGGTCGTGCTAGTGGTGGCAGCAGTGGTGCCAGTGGCCGAGGCGGCTGCGGTATCTGTGGTGCTGGCCGATGTGCTTGGCGCGGCCGCGGTCGTCGTGGTTGTGGTGGTCGACGGGGTCGCGGCAGGCGTCGTGGTGGCGGCGGTCGTGCTCGTTACGGCGACAGGAGGCGTCGTTGTCGCGGCAGCAGATGCGCTTGCCGCGGCAGCGGTGGTCATCACGGTGGCAGGCGCCGGCGCAGTGACCGTGGCCGGATTGGAAGGCGCCTGAGCGACGAGAGCCGCCGGCGGAGCCAGAGGCGCCTGCAAGCTTTGACCAGCGTGGACTGCACCGGCGCCCGCGGTTGCGATCGCGGCTGCGGTGAGGACCTTCCCGAGAACACCGGCCGCACCGAGACTGCTGACCCCGCCCAGCGAGGCGGCATATTCCGCTGCGACACCGGTGGCCCCGCTGGCGACAGCCACGACGGACGGCGCGCCCGCTACCAGCGCCGTGCCGGCGGCTCCCGCCCCAGCGGAGACGCCTCCTGCGGCACCGGCGCCCGCGGCGACCGCACCGGCGCCGCCCATGCCACCAACAGCGGTTGCGCCACCCGCAGCGACCGCACCGGCGCCGCCACCAACGGCAGTCGTGCCACCGGCGGCCACCGCACCAGCGCCGCTCACGCCACCAACGGCCGTCGTGCCACCGACGGCCGTCGTGCCACCTGCGGCGACCGCACCGGCACCGCTCACGCCACCGGCAGCGGTTGCGCCACCCGCAGCGACCGGACCGGCACCACGCAGCGCCGAGCCAAGCACTGCGGCCTTGAGTTCGCCCGTCAGCGCGACAGGCAGAATGAGCGCGAGCGCAGCGCGCTGACGCCGGATCTCCCTCTCGAACGCGGCGCAGGCGGGGCAGCGGTCGATGTGGGCGCGTGCGACGCTCCGGGGCAGCACGCCGCCACGCGTCGTTGCCAGCCGCTCGCGGATCTCTGCACACGGGTGCGCCCTCGCCCGCCGTCCACGGACCAGCGCCTCACGTGCCTGGAATACCAGCGCCTTGACTTTCTCCCTGCGCACCCCGAGCACGGCGGCGATTTCCTCGTGCGAGTGATCCGCGAGCTCGAACAGAACTAGCGCGGCGCGCTGGTCGGCGGGCAGCCGCTGCAAGTCATCGAGCATCTCGCGAAAGTCCTCCCGCCGCTGGACCTCGTCTGCCACCCCCACGGGGGACGGCCGATCGGTCGCCGCGTCGTCGACATCGAGATCGCGGCGGGTGCGGAGCTCAGACAGGCAGCGGTTGCGCGCGATCGTGTACAGCCAGGGCCGGAGCGACACGTTGCCATCGGTTCGTCGCAGCGCGCGAAACGCCGAGACGAATGTCAGCTGAAGGGCGTCCTCGGCGGCCTCGCGGTTTCCGAGCATGTGCACGCAGAACGCGAGCACGCCGCGAGCGTATCGATCGTAGATCGCCTCGAACGCGGCGTCGTCGCCCGCACGCAGCCGCGCCACAAGGTAGTCGTCAGTTTCGTCCATGATGGTTCGGCGGCTGAACCCACCGCCGAACCCGGCTATCGCCGCGTTCGCCCCCATATGCACAGTGTCCGCTACCGAGCGCCGAAAGTCCAGAGGAAGGTGTCGTTAGTTAAGGCCACAGGCGATCTCTCTCGCGCCGCTCCGATCCTCCGGGGGAGGGCGGCGCGGGACGGGTGCCCGGCGTCGGCCAGACGGCGTCCCGGGAATCCGTAATCCCGGGACGCCGTGCCCCCAACCGTTTTGCGACTAACCGAAAAGAAGTAAGCCGAAGCTTGCCCCCTCAGATGCCCCCTCGTCGTCGCCCCCTTCATTCATATAAACGCGAAGCAGACCGGAAGGTTGGCTAACTTAGACGAGATTAATGAAAGAAATCACCCTGATGCTACGGTTTTTAAGCGGGGCGTTCTGGCTCTCGGGGCCAGAGGGACCCACAAGGAATTCAGTGTGGCAGTGCTTGGGACGAAGGAATTCGTCCCGCGGGTCAGGGAGAAGCCCCCAACCGCCCTGACTCTCCGGGGGGTCCGGAAGGATCCTGGCCCCCCGGGTTCTATGCCCACGGCGCGCCGATCTCAGCTCGTCAGGATCTTGAAGTTGAGCGTTCGGGGCGCGGAGCGCAGGCCACCAGCGTTGGTGGCCGTGATCACCAGCCGGTAGCTGCCGGGCACAAGGCGCCTGGTGCGAGAGATGCGGCCCTGGAAGGAGAGCTGGCGCGTGCCGGCGTTCGCGAGGAAGGTCAGGATTCGACGCGGTCCAGTTCGCCGGCAGGGGCTACCGGCGTGATTGACCGGCGACGGCGCGACACATCTGCCCTTCACGAGGCGCCCCGACAGCAGTTGAGCGAACGCGAACTGTAGTCTCACCCTCTGGTTGAGCGTGAGAGAGAACGTCGTCCCGACCGGGGGCGTGCTCGTGCTGGCGAACTTGGCGAGCCGGCTTCCCTCGCGCCAGGCCGCGTGCGACTGCCGTACGTTCGTGACGATCGGTCGCACAGTCGGAGGACTGCCGGTCGTCGGAGCCGTCGTGCCCGAGGTGCCGGAGGTCGTGGTGGAGGCGTTGGCCTCGACCGTCGCGCTCAGCAGAAGCCGGTAGCCATTGTTGGTGTTGGTCGGGCTCACAGTTCCGCCGTCTGCCAATGCCGGGCTGTAGTAGGAGGTGATGTACGTGGCGTCCGAGGTGTCGAACAAGATCGCGCTCGAGTCGTTGTCGAGTGCCAGCACGTCTCCGGCCTTGACTGCGAGCGAGACGGTGTAGGTATTGACCCCCGTCGTGGACAGCGACTCGGCAGGACTCGTGCCCCCGCCGGAGTAGGACCCATTGCCGGCCGGCCGCAATACCCGCAGCTCGACCGTCCCGATAGCGCTGCCGGAGTTGACCGAGAAGCTCGTGACGGTTCCGTCGAACGGCACTTGAAGCTCAGGCGTCGAGACGTTGAGATGGAATGGCACGTAGGTGCAGTTGAAGCCCGCCACGCAAATGTTCTGCGTCGGGGTGCCGAGCGTGCTCCCGAGCGTTACGACCTGGGTGGCGGCGCCGGCGCTGCCGATCGTCGTGGCGAGCAGCGCACCGACAGCCGCTGCCACCACCACCACCGCGACCCTCTGCGCGGGTACCAGCATCGGCTTCTCCTTTGTCGGTCCTCCGGCGAGCCTACATCCGGGCGAGTCGGTAGGCAAGGCCACTAACAACCGGCACCGGTCCCGCGCGACGGCGAGCATCCCTAGAAGGACCGTGCACGGCCGTCAGACTCGCGAGTGCGGGCGCGACCTGCTCAACCTGCCAATCGAGGTTGGCTCCGTCGCCGATGGCGTGTCACACACGCCCCGAGATCGTCAGTGCACCGGGTGAGCGACCCCGACGAGCACGCGCCGGCCGGATGAGGCAGGGTTGCCGTTGGCGAGCTGCTCGGTGACGCTGAAGCTCCTGAACTGCGTGACTGGAGCGCCGGACCACAGGATCACGTGCTCGGCGTCGTTGAACGTCCCCACCGGCACCAGGATCCCGGCGGCGTTCTTCAGCCACGCCTGGTAATAGCGGCTGCCTGAGAGATGCGGCAGGCCCGTCGCCGACAGCTGGATCTCCCAGCCCGAGTTCATCTTGGTCAGCGTCGCCGACCCGTGCGCGCCAGGCGCCAGCGAGGTACCCGAGACGACCATCGCGAACTGCAGCGGCGCCGGTGAACTGCTCCCGACGGCAAGGACGATCGCGACCGCGATCGCGGCCGCCGCCGTCGCGAGCCCGCCGAGCACGAGTGCCGGCCGGCGGAACGGCCAGCGGAACCCGCGCGTCCGCTGAGTCTCCGGCTTGGCCGGCGCAGGAGCGCTTTCGACCGGCCGTCCCCGGCGGGCTTCCTCCGCGATCGCGCTGACGATCCGGTCCTCGAGCGCGGCGTCGGGTTCCTCCCAGGTGGCGGGCGTCGCCAGCAGCCCGCGGACCTCATCCAGCTCGGCCTGCTCCTGCGGGCTCAGCGAGTCGACAGCCTCACCCGACAGGTACGCAATCCGGTCGTCGTCGCTGGTGCTCACTTCCGTGCCTTTCTCGTTTGCATACGGTAGACGACCCCCATTCGGTTCATTCGCGCAGATGCCCGAGCATCGCCGCCAGACGCTTGTGAGCCCTGAACGATCTCGATTTGACGGTCCCGACCGCCACTTCGAGCCGCTCCGCGATCTGAGCGTGGGTGAATCCGTCGAGATGTTGCAGCCGGACGATCTCTTGCTCCTCCGGAGGAAGCTGCGCCACCGCTTCCCTGACCTCCCAGACGTCATACATCGCCTCGGCCGACTCCGGGGTCGATACCAGCGCCGAATCGCCGGGCGCCACCGACTCGAGCGGGTCCGCGGCGCGCACCGCCTCGCGCCGATACAGGTCGATGGCGACGCGGCGCGCGATCGCGGCCAGCCACGGCCCGAGCTCCCGCTGCTCATCGAAGCTCTGCGCCGCCCGCCACGCCTTCACGAACGTCTGCTGGGTCGCCTCCTCGGCCAGGCCCCGGTCACCCAGCACCTTGTACGCGACCGCGTGGACGAGCCGCCCGTGAGAGCGGTAGACCTCGCGCACGGCGTCCGGGTCGCCCTGACGAAAGCGTGCGCGGAGGTCCCCTTCCTGCACCAACCGGAAGCTATCAGCAACCTAGGTTGACAAACATCGTAATCGTCAACTATGGTTGACAAGACCGATGGTTGCCGCGCCACCGACGCTTCCTGACGACCCGGCCGATGCTCTCGCGGCGGTCGGCGCGCTGCGCCGCCTCGCCGATCGCGTCGAGGACGCCGCCGTCGAGCGGGCGATCGTCGACGGCTGGTCGTGGGCCGGCATCGCCGAGGCGCTCGGGGTCACGCGTCAGGCAGTCCACAAGAAGCACGCGCGTCGCCTGCAGCGCGCCGGGATCGCGAGAGGAGAACCCTGACGGCGTTCGAACGATTCACCATAGACGCGCGTGCGACGGTCGTCGCGGCGCGCGAGGAGGCGCGGGCGAGCGGCCAACACACCGTCGAGTCAGAGCACCTGCTGCTCGCGCTTGCCGCGAGGCCGGAGTTCGGTCTCGACCGCGCTCGCCTCGCCGACGCCCTGGCCCAGGAGGAGCAGCAGAGCCTCGCCGCGGTCAGCGTCGACGCAGGCGAGCCTGAGCCGCGCGCCGGTGGTCGCGCCCAGAGCGAACCCCGGTTCGCGACATCGTCCAAGCTCGCCCTTCGACGGGCGGCCGCGGCGGCGGCCAAGCGCGGCGACCGGCGCCTGACCTCCGGCCACGTTCTGCTCGGAGTGCTCGCGGCTGAGCACGGCCGCGTCCCGCGAGCGCTCCGGATCGCCGGGGTCGACGTCGAGGAGCTGCGCGCGCAGATCTGATGCCGGCGCGCCGGCGTTCGCGACGGGCCGAGAGGATCGGGCGGATGCGAGCCGGTCAGCTCCGATCCCCGCTCCAGTCAAGCGCGATCGCCTCCCCGTGAGGAAGCTCACGCTCGGGCGGCACAGCACGGCCCATAGCGGTCAGTGCAGCGCGGATCGTCCCCGCGTGAGCGAAGATTAACGCGGGCCGTGGACCAGTAGCGACGACATCCAGCGCTTTGCGTGTGCGCTCGACTTGATCGAGCAGGGATTCGCCGCCTGGGAATGCGAACCCCGCGTCGCCGGCCTCGAATGCAGCGTAAAGCTCGGGCGTCACCTCGGCGATCTGCGCCACCGACTGGCCTTCCCAGCTGCCCCGGCGAGACTCGATCAGGGTGTCCAAGATTGTCGCCGCGATGCCGATCGCGTCGGCGACCACTGCGGCGGTCTGCCGGGCGCGGAGCAGCGGAGAGCACCAGAGCGCGACCACGCCAAGGGCCGCGGCCTGCTCTGACAGGTGTGCTGCCTGTATTCGACCGGCTTCGGACAGCGGTGGATCTCGGCGGCCGAGGATCAGACCGCCGGCGTTGTCGACCGTCTCGCCGTGCCGAGCGATGAACAGCGGTACCGGGGTGCTGTGCAACTGCCGCGCACTCGCATCACGTTGGCCAGTGCCGGCGAGCAGTCCCGCCGGCACCAACACGCGACCTCACGACTAGAAGATGCGTACCGCCACCTCGGCGGGTGCGTCGAACAACTCGTTCAGCTCGTCGTCGAGCTTCACGAGGGTCAGCGACGCTCCGGCCATGTCGAGCGAGGTGCAGTACTCGCCGACGTAGCTGCGCGTGACGTTGACCCCACGATCGGCGAGCTGCTGATGAGCACGGCCGTACAGGATGTACAGCTCGGAGATCGGCGTGCCGCCGAGCCCGTTGATCATCAGCGCGACGTCATCGCCCGAGGAATACGGCAGGTCGGACGCCACCGCTTCCAGCAGTTCGTCGATGATCGCGTTCGCGTCCGCGAGCTTCTCGCGCCTGCGCCCCGGCTCGCCGTGGATTCCGACGCCCATCTCCATCTCATCGTTGCCGAGCTCGAACAGCGGCGAGCCCTTCGCGGGTGGCGTGCACGACGTCAGCGCCATACCCATCGTCCGCGTCACCGAATTGACGCGCTCGCCGAGCTTGACGAGGTCGTCGAGCTCCGCGCCGCGCTCGGCCGCCGCGCCGACCGCCTTGATCACGAAGAAGTTGCCGGCGACGCCGCGGCGTCCGACCGTGTAAGTGGAGTCCTTCACCGCCACGTCGTCGTCGACGATGATCGTCGCGATCTTGATGTCCTCGGCCTCGGCCAGCTCGCGGCCCATGTCGAACGACATGCGATCGCCGGTGTAGTTGTTGATGATGTGCAACACGCCCTTCGGGCTCGCCAGCAGCTTGGTGGTCTCGTACACGTAGTCAGACGGCGGAGCCGCAAACACGTCGCCCGGACAGGCGGCGTCGAGCATGCCCTTCCCGACGGCCATCACGTGGGCCGGCTCGTGGCCCGATCCGGACCCCTGGACGATCGAGACCTTGTCCTCGCGCGGCGCGTCGGCCCGCATGATCAGGTTGTACTCGGGGATGTAGCGGAGCGTGCCGGGATTGGCGAGCTCGATCCCTTTCAGCATCTCCGGCACGAACTGCTGCGGGTCATTGACGAACTTCTTCACCTGATCTCCTCTCGAGTGTCCTGCCTTTTGACCGCGCTGAACGGATCTCGCCCAGCATCGAACCCTGCGCCCCGCACCCGCCTGCCGCCCCGGCTATCAGGCCAGCTCGAGCTCAGCCTCCTGCCAGGCCTTGCTCACGGCCTCGAACATCACCGCGATGCCGATCGCTCCCGCGTCCACCGAGTCCCGGCTGCGCTCACCGGTATACGAAGCCCGGCCTCGCATCGCGATCATGCCCTTCGTCGCCTCAGCCTGCTCGCGGGCGATCACCGCGGCGCGTTCGATAGCGACGCCGGCGCCTTCGGGAAGCGTCGCCTCGAGCGTGTCGACGGCGGGCACGAGCGCATCGAGCAGCGTCTTGTCGCCCAGATCGGTGTTGCCCCGCTGCTTAATCCCCTCGATCGCGGCGCGCATCGCCGCGATGACCTCTTCGCCACTCGGCTCCGGTACATTCGTCAGCGCCCCGCCGGCGCGCAGGAACGCGGTGCCCCAGATCGGCCCGGACGTGCCGCCGATTCGCTTGCTCAGCACGATCGCGGTCTTCTTCAGCAGGCCGCCGACGTCGGTGTACTCCATCGCGTCCCAATCTCCGAGCACGACCTCGAATCCGCGCGCGAGCGAGTAGCCGAAGTCGCCGTCTCCGACCACGGCGTCGAGCTCGCAGAAATAGGTCTCGTTGTCGACGGCGGTCTGGGCGATCACCCGCACGACCATCTCCGCGCGAGTCAGCGCGTTGTCGCTCATACGGCCTCCTTGTCGAGTAGGGGTTGTGTTCGGCAGGCGTCGAGATCAGCAAGCGTGACCAGTTCGCTCGGGTCCGCCGCGCCGCGGTTGGCCAGCACCACCGCCGGCTCGCCCGGGTCGCCGAGGCTCGAAACGACGAGCACCGCCTCGCTCATGTCCTCCTCAGCGGTGTAACTCGAGACGGTCACGACGCAGCGCAGCCCGGCGCCTACCGCCGCGAGCAGGCCGTTGCGCGAATCCTCGATCACGACCGCCTCGTCCGGAGCGATCGAGAGCCGGTCGAGCGCGAGCACGTAGATGGCCGGGTCGGGCTTCTTGGCGGGGACGATGTCGCCGGCGAACACCGCGAACTTCGCCGCGTTCTCGCCGCCTACCGCGTGCTCGAGCACGGCCCTGACCGACTCCTCCGCCGAGGTGGACGCGACGGCGAGCGTCCAACCGGCGGCGAGCGCCTCGTCGACGATCCGCGCGATCCCGGCGCGACCCGGCAGCCGGCCGGCCTGCACGATCGCCTTGTATCGCGCCGTCTTTCGCTTGTGCCAGTCGGCCAGCAGCTCCTTCTGACCCTCGGCATCGGCGGGAAGAGCATTCGACTCGACAAAGTCGTCGGTCAACAGTGACGCCATGCGCTCCTTGCCCCCACCGATCTTGAGCTTCTCGCCGTACTCCTCCTCGGACCACGTCACCGGCAGCCCGACTTCGGCGAACGTCTCGTTGAAGGCGATCCGATGACCGTCGCGCTCGGTGTCCGCGAGCACGCCGTCGCAGTCGAAGATCAGCGCGGGCACGTGCTCAGCCGACCGAAGCGGGTAGCGCGCTCGCCCGTCCGGCAGATCCGAACATGCCGATGTGGTACTCGGCCATCTTCTTGACCGCCGCGCTGACGTGACTGAGCATCGCCGGCGGATCGTGCTTGCCGGGATTCGCGTCGAGGTACTCACGGTGAGAATCCACAAACGCGATCTTCAGCGCCGTCGAGATGTTGACCTTCGCGCAGCCTCGAGAGATCAAATCGGCGAACTGCGCTTCGGTGAGGCCGGTGCCCCCGTGGAGAACCATCGGAATCGGATGCAGCTCGACGAGCTCAGTAACGCGCTCCGGCTTGAGCTCCGGCGCGCGCTTGTAGAGCCCGTGCGCGGTGCCAATCGCGGGCGCAAACGAGTAGACGCCGGTCTCTTCGATGAACCGCGCCGACACCTCGACCGGGTGGACCTCACCCGCCTCGTCGGAGCCCACGCCGTCCT
>Ga0187765_10000616_pt1 | contig 13160 bp, 14 predicted proteins | sample 0216_QUI02_MP05__3_FD_133018 | JGI IMG/M metagenome (GOLD analysis project Ga0187765, IMG submission 133018) | Tropical peat soil microbial communities from peatlands in Department of Meta, Colombia - 0216_QUI02_MP05_10_MG | ecosystem: Environmental > Terrestrial > Soil > Wetlands > Peat ...
CGCGGATTGTTAAATGGGAATGACGCTCTAGTGGTACATGCGTATGAGACCTGGGGCTTCAAGCGACTTAACCGCGAGCTAATCGACGCGCTCAATATCTGGGCACGCTTCATTTATGGCCCGCTGCTCGACGATCGTGTCCGCACCATCGCCGACGGCGTCAAACCGTCCCAATACGGCCGCAAGGAAGCCTTTCGCGTCCATCAGGCCCTCAAGGCGCGCGGCCCGGTTACGGTACCGCGCGAGTTCGTCTTCATGGATCGGGCGGCGATCGGACTCGGCGCCGTCTTTCTGCACCTGGCGGCAGAACTCAATTTCTATCGATTGTTCAATGAGGCTATCGAACGCTTTGCGGTTGGCGAGGTCGCGGCGCGGCAAACGGCCGCGCTCGACCGGGCGGGTCTGCAAGCATCCACCAAAAGCTGAGATGGGCGGCGTTGCCCTTGGGCCACAATTGCGCTAACCCCTCTGCGCCCGCCTTTTTAAGCGACTCGGAGAGCTTTCCCCATGGTCGATCACGGCACCGTCGAATATGCCACCGCCACCGGCAATGATTATCCTGCGCACGAGCAAAGCTACGAAAGTTTCGTTCATTTCACTCTCGTAGGCATTCTCTACGTGGTGACGGTCTTGTTCGGTCTCGCCACCGGCGGCGTGATGGGCCATTGGTTCCTGGCGGCGGCAATTTTTGTGATCGGCGCGCTGGGCGCCATTCCCGGCCTGGTCAGCAAGGCGACGGCGCCAAGTTACGTTGCGTTTGCGATCTGCTTCCTGATCTTCGCGTACACCGGAATTTCGCCGCACTGACGAAGTTCACGGCTGGGCGGGGAGGCGCAAATGCAAATTGCCGTACCTCGTGAGACTGACGCCGGTGAACCGCGCGTCGGTGCTACTCCGGAAACGGTCAAAAAACTGAAATCGTTTGGCGCCACGGTTGCCGTTGCGCGCGGCGCTGGCATTGCGTCCGGCATCCCCGATGCCGAGTTCGAGGCGGCCGGCGCGCAGATCGCGGATGCCGTCACCAAAGATGCCGACATTGTTCTGAAAGTGCGCCGACCTGCGTCGGCCGAACTGGCCGCGTACAAGAAGGGCGCGCTGGTCATCGCCATTATGGATCCGTACGGCAACGAGGCCGCGCTCAAGCAAATGGCTGATGCGGGGGTTGCCGCGTTTGCCATGGAGTTGATGCCACGCATCACGCGCGCGCAGTCGATGGACGTGCTCTCCAGTCAGGCCAATCTCGCCGGCTATCGTGCGGTGATCGATGCCGCCGAGGAATATGGCCGCGCGCTGCCGATGATGATGACGGCGGCCGGCACCGTACCGGCGGCGAAAGTATTCATTATGGGAGTCGGCGTTGCCGGCTTGCAGGCGATCGCGACCGCTCGGCGCCTTGGCGCTATCGTCACCGCAACCGACGTGCGTCCCGCGACCAAGGAGCAGGTGGAAAGCCTGGGCGCCAAGTTTCTCGCGGTCGAAGACGAAGAGTTCAAGAATGCACAAACCGCCGGCGGCTACGCCAAGGAAATGTCGAAGGAATATCAGGCCAAGCAGGCTGCGCTGACCGCCGAGCATATCAAGAAGCAGGACATCGTAATCACGACCGCATTGATCCCGGGCCGTCCGGCGCCGCGTCTCATCACAAAGGAGATGGTGGCGTCCATGCGTCCGGGCTCGGTAATCGTCGATCTTGCGGTCGAGCGCGGTGGCAACGTGGAAGGCGCCAAGCCCGGCGAGGTTGCGCAGGTCGGCGGCGTCAAGATCGTCGGCCATCTCAATGTGGCCGGACGTCTGGCGGCGTCCGCGTCGGCGCTCTACGCGAAGAACCTGCTGATCTTTGTCGAGACCCTGATCGACAAAAAGGAGAAGAAGCTCGCCGTCAACTGGGACGACGAACTCGTCAAGGCGACGCTACTCACGCGCGACGGCGCCGTGGTGCATCCGAATTTCCAGCCAAAGACGGCGGCCTGAGGAGACACGACATGGAACAGATGGCAAATGCGGTCGATCCCTTCGTGTTTCGTCTCTCGATATTCGTCCTGGCAGTGTTCGTCGGCTATTACGTGGTCTGGTCGGTGACGCCGGCGTTGCACACGCCGTTGATGTCGGTGACCAACGCGATTTCCTCGGTGATCGTAGTCGGTGCGTTGCTGGCTGTGGGTGTAGCCCTAGCCGGTGACGATAATGGCCCGGTGTGGGCGCGTGCGCTCGGCTTCGTCGCGCTCATTTTCGCTTCGGTCAATATCTTCGGCGGCTTCCTGGTCACTCAGCGCATGCTGGCGATGTACCAGAAGAAAAAGAAGTGACGACGGCAATGAATGTCCTTCGGAAAAAGTCGTTGTCATGGCCGGGCATAGCCGGCCAAAGGACGGCGTCGCTTCGCGCGCCTATGGCCCGGCCATCCACGTCTTTCTTGAAGCCACGTCATGAAGACGTGGATGCCCGGCACAAGGCCGGGCATGACGGGGTTAGCGCATGAATCCGAACCTGGCTGCGCTGCTTTATCTACTCGCTGCCGTATTGTTCATTTTGGCATTGCGCGGCTTGTCGAGCCCGGATTCCAGCCGCCGCGGAAATCTGTTCGGCATGGTTGGCATGGCGATCGCTGCGCTAACCACGCTTGGTTGGCACCCGCCGGCAAGCCCGGCAGCCTTGGGACTCGTGGTTGCGGGCATTGCGGTCGGCGGTGGCATCGGTGCCGTGATTGCGCGGCGCGTGCCGATGACGTCGATGCCCGAACTTGTGGCCGCCTTCCATTCGTTGGTTGGCATGGCAGCGGTGCTGGTCGCGGCCGGTGCATTTTATGCGCCGGCAGCCTTCGATATCGGCAGCGAAGGCCACATCCACGGGTCCAGCTTGATCGAAATGTCGCTCGGCGTGGCGATCGGTGCCATCACTTTCACCGGTTCGGTGATCGCGTTCCTGAAATTGTCCGGCCGCATGAGCGGCAAACCGATCACTTTGCCCGGGCGCCATATCATCAATCTCGCGCTGTTCGCCGCGCTGGTCTTCTTTATCTACGGCTTCTTCGCCTCGCAGAGCGCGCTGGATTTCTGGATTATCGTCGCCTTGTCGTTGGCTTTCGGCGTGCTGATCATCATTCCGATCGGTGGCGCCGACATGCCGGTTGTTATCTCGATGCTCAACTCCTACTCGGGATGGGCGGCCGCCGGCATTGGTTTCACGCTTGGCAATTCTGCCCTGATCGTCACTGGCGCGCTGGTCGGATCCTCGGGTGCGATCCTGTCCTACATCATGTGCAAGGGCATGAATCGCTCGTTCATTTCCGTCATTCTCGGCGGCTTCGGCGGCGAGGTGGCAGGCCCCGGCGCGGCCGCGGAGCAGCGGCCGGTCAAGCTTGGCTCGGCTGAGGATGCCGCCTACATCATGAAAAATGCGCAGAAAGTGATCATCGTGCCGGGGTACGGCATGGCGGTGGCGCAGGCACAGCACGCACTGCGTGAAATGGCTGATCACCTCAAAAAAGAGGGCGTTGAGGTCAAATACGCGATCCACCCCGTGGCCGGCCGAATGCCCGGCCACATGAACGTCCTCCTTGCGGAGGCGAACGTGCCTTACGATGAAGTCTTTGAGCTTGAAGATATCAATTCGGAATTCGCGCAAGCCGACGTTGCTTTCGTCATCGGGGCCAACGACGTCACCAATCCGGCGGCGGAAGAAGACAAGAGCTCTCCCATCTACGGCATGCCGGTGCTGCAAGTGTGGAAAGCCGGTACCGTGATGTTCATCAAGCGCTCGCTCGCGTCCGGCTATGCCGGGATCGACAATCCCTTGTTCTATCGCGACAACACCATGATGCTGCTCGGCGATGCCAAAAAAATGACCGAGAGCATTGTCAAGGCAATGTAATTGACGGCGCGCGCGGCGACGCGTCGCGCTGAATTCACTTATCTGAATAAAATTTGAATTGGCGCGCGATCATCTCGTTAACCGCGAGAGGAACCGGCTGAGGATTGTGCGATGCAAGGGATGGACGGCTGCGTGCTGTTAAATGTTTTATGCGGCCCGGACTTTGTGGCGTAACGAGATGGGGAGGGACCGCAACCATGATCCGCGACCGCAATGACGAGCGTCGAGGCGAGATCATCCAGTTCGGGCGGAGGCCAATTCCACCACGGGCCTGCATCGTCGAAAACAAGACCCATGTGCGCATGTTTCTGGCCGAGATGCTCGACGAGCTTGGGTTCATCGCATCCGAGGCCGATACCCTCAACATACGCGGGATGCTGCATGAATTCCGGCCCGATTTGATCGTGCTGGGGCCGCTCAATGGCGGCGGCCAAGTGTGCACGGTGCTGCGGGCGCTGCAAAGCCAGATTTACGGCGGCAAGGTCATGCTCTTTGGCGGCCGCAGCTCGGCGGCCCTGATAGGCACCCATGAATTTGGCGAGCAGGCGGGTCTTGCGATGCTGCCGCCGCTCGGAACCCCGTTTCGCGACCGCGACCTCAATGCAAACCTTTCCGGCTTTCTGCCGGTTCGACCGCCACCGGCATTACCCGTCGACGTCGATGAAGCGCTCTGCAATGGCTGGCTCGAATTGTGGTACCAGTCCAAGATCAATCCGCGGTCGCTGGTGCCGAAAGGCGCGGAAGCGCTCATCCGTGTGCGCCATCCGACATGGGGTGTTGTGTCGCCGGCCTATTTCGTCCCGGCCGCCAATGACCCTTATCTTCACGGTCTGTCGCAATTTGTAATTGCGCGATCGCTTGCGGATTCCACGCAGTTCGCCGCAGCCAATCATCAGGTGCAGATTTCAGTCCACTTGCCGCTACAAGCGCTGGAGGACATGCATTTTATCGACAGCATGATGCGCCATCTGCCGGACAAGGCCCGGCAGAACGGGTTGCTGATTGCGGTCGATTGTGTCGACCTGGTGAATGAGCTTGAGCTGGTGCGCGGCGTGGCGGCCCAGCTCGCCGCGCGCAATATCGGTCTTTCGATCAACGGCATCGACGCGCACGGTGCGTCACTCGCCGGCCGCCGCGAGCTGCCCGTGGTGGAAATGAAGGTCGGTCACAAATACATTCGCGGCTGCGCCGACGACAGAATTAAACAGGCGCACTGCGCGGAAATCGTGGCAATTGCACGCGAGACCGGCGCGAGATCGGTGGCCGAAGGTGTGGAAACCCAGTCGGATTTTCTCGTCGTGCGCGATCTCGGCTTCGACCTGCTGCAAGGGCATATGTTTGCCAAGCCGATGGCGCCCCACAAATTCGAGCGGGCGATGCTGGCGCGCCGCTACGCCGCCGTGGCCTGACGTTGGCGGGCCGCCATCATTTTGCCCAGGGAAACAGGACGGCCGGGAAGTCGGCCGCGTAACGGTGTGTCTCCTGTTTCGACGGGAATGTCGGCGGCGGCGCTCCCTCCGGCTCAACCGCCTTGCGATAGAGATGCCAGGTGGCATGGCCGAGGATCGGCATGACCACGGTCAATCCGAAAAAGAGCGGCAACGAGCCGATTACCAGCAACCCCGCGACAATCAGGCCCCACACCAGCATGGTCGCGGGATTGTGTGTAACGACACGGATCGAGGTCAGCACCGCTACTGCCGCACCGACATCGCGGTCGAGCAGCAGCGGGAACGAAACAACGCCGATGGACAACACCAGCATCGCGAACAGAAGGCCGACGCCATTCCCGACGACGATGAGTGTCCAACCCGCAGGTGTTGTTAGCACCTCGTGCAGAAATGCCGTTACGGACGCCGGCGGCGCATAGCCGAAATTTGCAATGTAAATCGCGTTGGCGACCGCGACCCAGATCATGAATATGACAAACAGAAAAAACGCAAGCGCGGCGATAGCGCCGACCGAGGATGACTCGAGCACGTCAAGCGCATTTGCCGCAGAAGTATCCAGGCCCGCTTCCCTGCGCCGGCTCATTTCATAAAGGCCGAGGGCCGCGACCGGACCGACGAGCGCAAAACCCATCGTCAGTGGATAAAGCAGCGGCAGAACAGAATAGCCGAACGTAAGGCGCGCAAGCACGAAGCCGACGATCGGGTAGATGATGCAGAGAAACATTGCATGCGTTGGCATCGCATAAAAGTCGTCGACGCCCTTTGCCAGGGCATCGCGCAAGTCCCTTAAATGAATCGTGCGGATGAGCGGTTGCGCCGGACGTGATCCAGCGCCGATCAGAACGTTTGAAGTTTGCATGACGCCACCTCCGTGGACTTGCGGCCCGGATGGTGTCGCGCCCGGAGTCGAAACTTGCGCACCGGCTCTTGAACGCGTCACGTCGCGAGCCACTGAAAGGCATTATAACGTCGTCCGGTCGCGCTTTTGATCACAAGTCCGCGCGCGGATGTTGTCTCAATTCTGGACGGCCGGCAGCGGCACCACGCAATGCATGCGCACGCCGTCACGTGCGAAGACGATTCGGCTCTTTGCCTGGATTTGTCCAGGCAGTACAAATTCCAGGAGGCGCATGCCGAAGCCGTTTCGCGTTGGTTCCACAACCGGAGGTCCGCCACTCTCGATCCAGTCGAAGGCAAGCGTGCGCCGATTGGCGTCGATGGTGACATTCCAGGTCACTTCGACTCTGCCACCAAAGACCGACAGTGCACCGTATTTCGCGGCGTTGGTCGTGAGTTCGTGGATGGCCATGCCGAGCGACACGGCAAGCTGCGATGATAGGGCGACTTGCGGTCCCTGCAGTGAAATCCGGCCGTTGCTGCCATCATCGAAAGCGTCGAGTTCGCTGTGCAGGAGGTCGAGGAACTCCGCGGCGCGTTCTTCATCGGCCAGCAGAAGATGCGTCTTGGAAAGCGACTGGATGCGGCCGAACAATGCCGTTTTGAAGTCTTCGATATTGTCGACCGACCGCGCCGTCGAACCCATGATGGCTTGCACGGTGGCGAGTGTATTTTTCACACGGTGATGCAGCTCCCGCACCAGCAGCGTCTGTTGCTCTTCAGCGCGCTTGCGGTCTGTAATATCGACCAGCATGTTCACGGCGCCGACCAGTTTTCCTGTCTCGTCGTGGATCGGCGTCGGATAGGGAATAAACGGCACGCGCGTACCGTCGGGCCGCTCGGCGGCGGCTTCCATGCCGCGCACCGCACGGTCTTCCCTGAGTGCGACGGCCATCGGACATTCGTCGTGACGCAGCGGAGTTCCATCCGGCCAGTACAGCTTCCACGAGCCGCACCATTCGCTCGATCCCAGTGGTGGCCGATGACCCCAAAGTGCGGCGGCGGCGTCGTTGTAATAGGTAATTCGGCCCGCAGCGTCGGTCGTATAGACCGCCGCAGGCAACGCATCTAGCAATTCCCGAAACCGTCTTTCGCGCTCGCGCACCAATCCGTGCGAGCGCAGGGCATCGGATATCGGCACAACGTTGTCGGCCGCTGGCGCCAGGTGCATTGCGGCGATTGCCCGCTCGAACTCGCTCTCAAGAAGTCCTATCGGTTCGTCCATTGCCGGCCGCCTGCTACGCAATTACTCGCTCAGAGCATCACTTGGTCAGGCCGCTTCGCGGACGGAAGCAGGGCCCCCCGCAGCGGCAACGCGCATCTGGGCAAATGGTTGCGCGGATCAAGGCAACTCTCAGCCCTGGGCTCGCGCTATCCTTAACAGACAGCAGCCGCCTAACCGGGGGCTCGCCGGAATATCGAAGTGGATCAGAGGTTTCGTACCATCACATAGGCATCGACCAGGCCAAGCCGAGGGTGCCGGAAGGCGCCCGGAAGCCGGCCGACAATGGCAAAGCCGAGGTCCTGCCATAGCCGTACGGCCCGTTCGTTGGAGGCGATGACGAAGTTGAACTGCATTGCCTTGAAGCCACGCGTGCGCGCCTGATCGAGCGAATGCGCACACATTGCGCGAGCGACACCGCGGCCGAACGCGTCCGGCGCGACAATATAGCCACAATTGGCCACGTGCTGCCCGCCACCTCGATTATTGGCCCGCAAATAGTATGAGCCGACGATCGTGCCTTTATCTTCCGCGACGAAGACGGCATGTCCGGGCGAATGCCAATAGGCGAGCGCGTCGTTGCGTGAAATGTCACATGGCAACGGATAAGTCTCACCCGCGCGAAAGGTCGGCTCCAGGATGTGCCAAATCGCATCTTCGTCGCGGGTTTCGGATGGCCGGATCAGCATTGCAGCGGCCCGTGACCTGGAAAACTTGTGCGGCACACTGATATCTTCCCGGATGTTTTTTGGACGCTAGGGGGATCGGGCGGCGGCGGCAACACGTGTCCGGCAGTCCCGTGCTAAGGGAGAGCATGGTCGTCCTGAAATGGCTTCTCATTATCGCTGTGCTTGGCTATGCCGGGTTACTGGCGCTGATGTATTTCTTCCAGCGCTCGCTGATGTACTTCCCCGACCCCGTGCGTACGCCGCCGGCTGCGGTTGGCCTACCCCAGGCAGAAGAAGTCATCCTGGCCAGTTCCGATGGCGAAAAACTGGTTGCCTGGCATGTTGCCCCGAAAGGGGCAAAGCGGTTCGTGATCTATTTTCAGGGTAATGCCGGCGGGCTCAACCTTCGGGCCGGGCGCTTCAAATGGCTGATCGCGGATGGAACCGGCCTGCTTGCGTTGTCCTATCGCGGATATGGCGGATCAACCGGCAAGCCAAGCGAGGCGGGATTCATTCGTGACGCGATCGCGGCCTACGACTTCGCGGCCGCGCGCTATTCTGCCAAACGGATCGTGTTGTGGGGCGAATCGCTCGGCAGCTGCGTCGCAACGGCACTTGCGGCGGAGCGGGACATTGGCGCTCTTATTCTTGATGCGCCGTTCCCATCTGCGGTCGATGTCGGCGCTGCGGCTTACCCCTTCGTACCCGTACGCTGGTTCATGAAAGATACGTTTCATTCCGACAAGCGCATTGGCCGCGTGGACGCCCCGCTTCTGGTCCTGCACGGGGAGCAAGACCGTGTTGTGCCAATCGCCTTCGGCGAGCGTTTGTTCACGCTCGCCCATGAGCCAAAACGCATGGTCCGTTTCCCGCTCGGTGGTCATGTTAATCTCGACGATTACGGTGCGGCGAACGAGGTGCGGGCATTTTTGAGCGAGTTACGGCCTCTGGGCAATTGAGCGCTCGCCCAGGTCCGCCTAAGCTTCGCGCGGGGCGCAACAGATGTCGACGACAATAATAACGCGGCTCACATTGGCCGTGGGCGTGCTGATGTGGCCGTCGCTCGCCGTCGCGGCCGAGCCGGTCCGGCAGATCAGCATTTTTGTGCAGCCGTTTTACGAAGCCGGCCGCACACCAGGCGAACGGCCTCAGGTCTTCGTCGGCCAGCAGTACAACGAGCTGCTCAGTTCGAACCGGCGCGAAAATATCCTCGCCGTGCGCGATTTGATCGTCGCCAAGCCGGCCCTCGTGACACCGATGGTTATGATGGTGCTTGCCATTCGCTTCTATGACGTCGGTTTGCGCGACGATGCCGTGTTCTGGTTTTACGTCGCCAAGGAACGGTACATCGTGATGTCTGAAGTGCTGGACGTGAAGACGCAGGCACTCGCGGAAGCCGACGATGCGATCCGCAACTTTGCGACGCTGGCCGGCCCGACAATTAACGGTTATGCGTTCTGCGACCTCGCCAAGCAAAAAGAACTGCATGCGAAAGCAATCGACTGGGTCGTCGCAAATCCATATGAGGTTATGTTCATGGCGCGTGCGCCCGCGTTGCCCGGTGACCGTGCCGAGAACGCCAGGCGTGCGGTTGCGAATGCCAAAGAGCGCGCCGCCAAGGAAAGCGCTTATTTCGGCGATGCAAAGACGCGGGAGGCATACTATTCCACGCGGAAGCGAAATGAGGCCGATGTGAAGTTCTGCTGGAAATAACCCGTGGCGACTTACGCAGCGCGCGGCTGGCCCGACTTGTGTCCTAACTTGGGCGCGGAAGCGCAAACGAAATATTGTCCGCCCATTGGCAGCCAGCGAAGATATTTCTCGAACGGGCGTAGTGCCGCGAGCTGTTGCGGGAAGAACAGACAATAACTTGATTCATCGACATCGAGATGCGCGTTGCGCATGCGGTCGATCGTCTCGCGCATGCCGAGCAGCACAGCGTCGGCGTCGAACGGACAATTCTTGACCAGATGGCGCGTCACCGGATTGATCGGATTGTGCTCGAAGATGATGAAATGTCCGCCTTCCTTCAGCCGGCTGTAGCAGTAGCGGATCGCCATCTGCCGGTCCTGCGGCGGAATGTGATGGAAGACGCAGGAGGCAATCACCAAATCGAATTTGGTATCCTCGCCGAGTTCCTCCATCGATACAAAGCGGCATGACGGATTTTGCTCACGGGCCATCGCGAGACTTTCGTGGGAGGGATCGCAGCCGACGATTTGCGCATTCGGAAAGACTTCCCGCAGGTGCGGTATGCTGCGGCCGATGCCGCAACCGAAATCAAGAACCGTGTCGACATTGCCGACCAGTTGTTGGGCGAGCTCGATTTTGTAGCGCGCGAAATAGTTGCTGTCGCCGTCGAAGAAATTTGTCTGGGCGGCGAGGATCGCCTCGTACTGCCCGGCATATTGATCGAAATCGACGCGTTCCACGAAGCGGCCTCCTGCGGAAATCAAGGGGGCGCCTGGCCGGACAAAGAATGTCACGGTGCTGCCCGCATATCCGGCTGTTCGAATACGCGAACAAAAATAATAAACAGTTGCGTGGACGCGAGCGATTGTCGCTTGTAGCTGATTTCTAAGAAGAAAAAGCCTTCAAAAACAATAGCGCGGGCTGCTTGAGGCCCGCGCCACCATCAACGCGAAAAATTTAAAGCGCAGCAGCGATCAGCCGAAACGTGACGAGCCGCCACGGCCGCGACCACCGCCATTTCCACCGCCGGGTCCACCAGCACCGCCACCGGCGCCAGGAACAACGCGGGGCTTCATCGGCAGGAGACCTTCGCGCTGCATCTTCTTGCGCGCGAGCTTGCGGGCCCGACGGATCGCTTCCGCCTTTTCCCGCGCCTTCTTTTCCGATGGTTTTTCGTAATGGCCGCGAAGCTTCATCTCGCGGAAAATGCCCTCGCGCTGCATTTTCTTTTTCAGCGCCTTCAGGGCCTGGTCGACGTTGTTGTCGCGAACGAGAACTTGCACGCTTGCTCCTTCGTTGTGGGTCCGACGGGTTAAGGCAAAAGCCCCGAAAACGGGGGCTTTGAGTCGGGCGGCTCTAGCAGAAAAGACATTAAGAGTCCATTCGAAGAGGCCCGATGTGCCCGCCGCTTGGGCGTTTTCCTGATATGGGGTGAGGGGTTAGCCGCCGCCAGCGCCTAGCGCGACCAGACCCGCGTCACATGCCCCATTTTGCGGCGTGGACGCGCCTCGCCTTTGCCGTAGATGTGCACCGAGGCGCCTGGCACGGTCAACCAGCGCGTCGCCTCGCTGATTTCCGGGCCGATCAGATTGGTCATCTCGACGCGCCGCCCGAGGCGGACCGGTTTGCCCAGCGGCCATCCTGCGATCGCGCGAATGTGCTGCTCGAACTGCGACACAGTCGCCCCGTCGATTGTCCAGTGGCCGGAATTGTGCACACGCGGGGCAATCTCGTTCACCAGCACGACGTGCCGACGCCCTTTGCGCACCACGAACATTTCCACCGCCAGCACGCCGACATAGTCGAAGGCCTTGGCGATGCGGGTCGCGATCTGTCGTGCTTGCGTTGCGAGCGCCGGGGTGACTTTTGCCGGAACGCGCGATGTCTTGAGAATGTGGTCGCGGTGCTCGTTTTCTGTGACCTCGAAGCATTCGACCTTGCCGTCGCGGGTCCGCGCAGCCACCACGGAAACTTCGCGCTCAAAGCCAATGAATCCCTCCAAAATACAGGGTTCATTCTGCAGCAATCGCCATGCCGCAACGGCATCGCCGCCTTTGGCAATCTTGGTCTGGCCTTTGCCATCGTAGCCGAGCCTGCGGGTCTTGAGTACCGCTGGAAGGCCGACGGCGGTCACTCCTTCAGCGAGTTGCATTGCGCTGTGCACAGGCGCGTAGGGGGCTGTCGCGATCTTGAGCGCGCTGATGAAGTTCTTCTCAATTAGCCGGTCTTGCGTTGTTTCCAGCACCCGCGGATCGGGCAATACCGGCCGCCGCCGCGCGAGAAATGCGGCCGTCTTGGCCGGCACGTTCTCGAACTCGTAGGTAATGACATCGACCGCACCGGCGAAACGGCCGAGCGCGGTTTCGTCGTCATAGCTGGCACAGGTTCCCGCGTGGACCACATCAAATGCGCAGGAATTCTTTTCGGGCGAATAGACGTGACAGCGCAAACCCATGGGTGCCGCGGCGAGCGCAAGCATGCGGGCGAGCTGGCCGCCGCCAAGAATGCCAATGGTCGCGCCGGGTTTCAGCAAGGGTTCAATCTTTGGGCCGTTTGGTCACAGCTTTTGTCTGCCGCGCGCGCCAGGCGTCCAAGCGCTTGGCGATCCGCGTATCCGAAAGCGCGAGGACCGCGGTTGCGAGGAGTGCGGCATTGATCGCGCCGGCTTTGCCGATGGCCAGGGTTCCAACCGGAATGCCGCCCGGCATTTGCATGATGGACAGCAGTGAATCCTTGCCCTCGAGCGCATGCGTATTCATGGGAACGCCGAGCACCGGCAAAGGCGTCAAGGAGGCCGCCATGCCGGGCAGGTGGGCGGCACCCCCGGCGCCGGCAATGATCACCTTGAAACCATTCTTGCGCGCATTGCCGGCGAAGTCGTAGAGCCGCTTGGGTGTGCGGTGGGCGGAGACGATGCGCGCCTCATAACCGATCTTGAGGGCATCGAGCGTCTTCGCGGCATGTTTCATCGTGGCCCAGTCCGACTGGCTGCCCATGATGATCGCGACTGGTTTTGACGCCATTCTGCCCCCGAATCCGCGTGTCCCCCGCGGAAGGAAGCGGCGGATTATAGGTTGAGGCTCCCCGCTGGCAAGGCGAAACGGGTATTCTTGAGGTCTGACAGCGGCGATTCGCGAGGACTGAACAATGGGCCTCCCCCAAGAGCGTCTTTCGGAAGAACCTCCTCCACTGGCCTCGCTTCTGGCCGAAAACGAGCGCCTCAAACGTGAGCTTGCCATCGCGCGTGCGCGCGTTAGCGACCTGGAGGCGCGTGCCGACGTCGATCCTTTGCTCGACATCCTCAACCGGCGCGGTTTCGAACGCGAGCTCAGGCGCGCGCTGGCCCATATCAAGCGCTAC
>Ga0187765_10000618_pt1 | contig 13142 bp, 8 predicted proteins | sample 0216_QUI02_MP05__3_FD_133018 | JGI IMG/M metagenome (GOLD analysis project Ga0187765, IMG submission 133018) | Tropical peat soil microbial communities from peatlands in Department of Meta, Colombia - 0216_QUI02_MP05_10_MG | ecosystem: Environmental > Terrestrial > Soil > Wetlands > Peat ...
ACCTCGGGCACCGGGACGTCCCACCACGCGCCGCCACCAGTGAACGGCCGGGCGGGATCGGTCTCGATGACCACCACCGAGGTGCGGTCGGCTCGACGGGCCCGCTCGAGGGCGCCCTCGAGGTCGGTAATCGTCTTCACCTGCTCGGCGTGCGCCCCGAGGCTTCGGGCGTGCGCGGCAAAGTCGATCGCCGGCGCCTCCGGGCCCAGGAGGTTGTTGAATGACGCGCTGCCCACCGCCTGCTGCAGGCGATTGATGCAGCCGAAGCCCCGGTTGTCGAGCACGACGACGACGAGCTTCCGGTGCATCGCGATCGAGGTGGCGATCTCGGAGTTCATCATGAGGTAGCTGCCGTCTCCCACCATGACGAAGATCTCGCGGTCGGGGAGCGCGAGTTTCACGCCGAGTCCGCCCGCAATCTCGTACCCCATGCAAGAGTATCCGTACTCGAGGTGGTAGCCACGCGGATCCCGGGTGCGCCAGAGACGGCTGAGCTCTCCTGGCAGTCCGCCCGCTGCGCATACGACCACATCGCGCGGGCCGGCCGCGCGGTTCACTGCACCGATCACCTGTCCCTCCGTGGCCGGCACGTCGCCGCCGGCGGCGGTGGCGGCGTCGACCACGCGCGTCCACTCTGCGGTGAGGCGGCGCGCGGTGTCCAACCGGCCCGCCGGCGCCCGCCAGGCGCCGAGCGCGACCGACAGCTCCTCGAGGCCCCGGCGCGCGTCGCCCACGAGGGCCACGGCGCCGTGCTTGCCCGCGTCGTGGGGGGCGACGTTCAGCGCCACCAGGGTGAGATCCCGGCCCTGGAACAAGGCGCGGGAGCCGGTGGGAAAGTCGGCCAGGCGGGTGCCGACGGCCAGAACCAGGTCGGCGTCAGCGGCGAGCGCATTGGCTGCGCTCGACCCGCACACGCCGATCGCGCCCACGCACGCCGGATGGTCCCACGGCAGCGTACCCTTGCCAGCCTGCGTCTCCGCGACCGGAATGCCATGCCGCTCGGCAAATGTTCGGAGGGCCCCCTCGGCGAGTGAATAATGAACGCCGCCGCCGGCGATGAGGAGCGGTCGCTCGGCCCGCCGGATCCGGTCGGCCACGAGGGCGAGCCGTGCTGGATCGGCTCCGGGCCGGTCGAGGCGGTGGATTCTCGGGGCGAAGAAGTGCTCGGGATAGTCGTAGGCCTCGGCCTGGACGTCCTGCGGGAGGGCCAGCGTCACTGGGCCGCAGGCGGCCGGATCGGTGAGGACGGCGACGGCGGCCGGCAGGCTCTGGAGGAGCTGCTCGGGGCGCGCGATCCGGTCCCAGTAGCGGGAGACCGGGCGGAAGCAGTCGTTGGCGGAGATCGTTGGATCGCCGAAATCCTCCACCTGTTGGAGGACCGGGTCCGGGAGGCGGTTCGCAAAGACGTCGCCGGGGAGCAGCAGGACGGGAAGTCGATTGACGTGAGCGACCGCTGCGGCGGTGACCATGTTGGTGGCGCCAGGTCCGATCGACGTCGTGCAGACCATCATGCGCTGCCGCGCGTGTGCCTTCGCGTAGGCGATGGCCGCGTGAGTCATGGCCTGCTCGTTGTGCGCCCGGAGCGTCGGGAGCTGGGCCTGGGCGGCGTGGAGCGCTTCGCCGAGGCCGGCCACGTTGCCGTGCCCGAAAATCGCCCACACCCCGCCGAAGAGCGGCGCCTCCGCCCCGTCGATCTCGGACTTTTGGGCGCAGAGGAACTTCACCAGCGCCTGGGCCATCGTCAGCCGCACGGTGCCCATGTGCACACCTCCCTCGCTCGAATGGCATTGCTTGCGGCGTCGTCCCGAGTGTCGTCTTGACGACCTTTCGCGCACAATGCTAACGTCCCGCGCATGCTAAATGGTTTTGGCAAAGAGCGTCAAGCGCTCGTCTCCACGGCGAGTGTCCGCATGCTGAATCGATTTGGCATCGCGCGATGGTGACGATTCGGGACGTCGCCCGTCTCGCCGGGGTGTCGCCCGCCACGGTGTCCCAGGCCCTGAACGGCCGCGGTCGCGTGGACGTCCGCACCCGCGAGCGAGTGGCCCAGGCCGCCACCAAGCTCCGGTACGTCCCGAACGTGAGCGGGCGCCGTCTGGCGCGCCGGCGCGCGGAGTGCGTCGCCGTGCTCCAGGGCCGCAACATGACCACCGTCTTCAACGACTCGTTCTATCGGGTCGTCCTGAGTGGCATGGCCGAGGTGACGCAGTCTCGCGGCTACAGTCTCGTGGTCACCCCGCCCCCGTCCGACGCCGCGACCGACGCCGACATCGATCGCGTGCTGGGCCACGGGGCCATCGACGGGGCACTGGTGGCCGGGGCGCTCGACGCGCGGCTCCTCCTGGCGCTCCGGCACCGCGGGCTTCCGATCGTGCTCGTCGACAACTACCTCCCCGGCGTGGACCTGCCGGCGGTCGTCCCGGACTATCAGGTGGGTGCCCGTCTCGCGACGGAGCACCTCCTCCGCCTGGGCCATCGTCGCATTGCGTTCCTCGGAGCGTCCGTGAACTATCCCTTCGGCTGGCAGACCCTCGAGGGATACGGGGAGGCGCTGGCGGCGGCCGGCATCGGACAGGATCCCACCCTGGTCCGTCGGACCGAGATCGGAGTCGACACCGCGACCGCGGCTACCAGGAGCCTCCTCGATCTGCCGGACCCGCCGACGGCTCTCTTCGCGGTGACCGACGCCATGGGCATCGGCGCACTCCGCGCCGCGCGCGAGCATGGCGTACGGGTGCCGGACGGACTGGCCGTGGTCGGGATGGACGACATCGAGATGAGCGCATACACCGATCCTCCACTCAGCACCGTGCGGGTGGCGAAGGACGCAATGGGTCGTCTCGCCGCCGAGTGGCTGATCCGTCTGATCGAAGGGGAGGCGGGGGATCGTCCGGCACCCTCCCTGCCCACGGAACTCATCGTCCGCAGCACGTGCGGGGGACCGGCGGGCAGGTGGGCTCTGACGGCCTCGGGCGCGGCGCAGCCGACAATCTTCACGAGGGAGGGTGCATGAGCGGCAGAGGAACGCGTCTCGCCGTCGACGGCGGGACCCCGGTACGCAAGGAGCCCATCCTGCCGGGCTGGCCTGGCGGTCTCCTCATCGGCGCCGAGGAGAAGGCGCAGGTCCTCGAGGTCCTCGAGAGCCAGAGTCTCTACCGCCACTACGGTCCGCATCCCCGTCACAAGGTCGCGGAGCTGGAGCAGAAGTTCGCGGCGGCTATGGGCGTGCGTCACGCGCTCGGCGTGACGTCGGGCACCGGCGCGCTGCTGGTCGGCCTGGCTGCGCTCGGCGTCGGCCCGGGCGACGAGGTCATCGTCCCGACCTACACTTGGGTCGCGACCATCAACGCGGTGGTGACCCTCGGCGCCGTGCCCGTCTTCGTGGACATCGACGAGAGCCTCACCATGGATCCGCGAGCGGTGGAGGCGGCCATCACCGAGGCAACGGTGGCGATCGTGCCCGTCCACATGCGCGGCGCGGCGGCGGACATGGCGCCCATCATGGCGATCGCCGAGCGTCGTGGCATCCCCGTCCTGGAGGACGCCGCCCAGGCGGTTGGCGGCCACTACCGGGGCCGGCGCCTCGGCACGTTCGGCAAGATCGGCGCCTTCAGCCTCCAGTATCACAAGACGATCACGACGGGTGAGGGCGGGCTGCTCGTGAGCGACGACACCGCCCTCTTCGAGCGGGCGGTCCGCTACCACGACCAGGGGTCGGTGCGGGTCGAGGAGCTGGACGAGATGATCCCCGAGGGGAGCCCCCTGATCATCGGGGTCAATTACCGGATGGGCGAATTGACGGCGGCGGTCGGCGTCGCCCAGCTCGCGAAGATGGACTGGATCATCGGCCAGATGCAGGCCCACAAGGCGCGGGCCGTCCGCGGCATCAGCGGCATTCCGGGCGTGACGCTCCGCCCCCTGCCGGACCCCGAGGGCGAAACCGCGGCGACCCTCATCTTCTCGGTGCCGTCGGCGGACGCCGCGACCCGCGTCGCTCGCGCGCTGACCGCGGAGAACGTGCAGGCGTCGGTGCCGTGGACCAGCGGCCAGCACGTCTACTACCACTTCGACCAGCTCATCGAGCGCCGGTTCCTCTCCAAGCGGCACTGCGCGTGGGAGTGCCCTCACTATCGCGGCAAGGCGACCCTCCAGAAGGGCCAGTTCCCGCGGACCGACGAGATCCTGCGGCGGGCGATCCACATCAACATCCACCCCCTCCTCGCCGAATCGGACGTGGACGACATCGTGACCGCGATCGACAAGGTCGCGGGCGCGCTCCTCTGAACCGATGAAGCAGCGGGTAACGGTCGAGGCGACCACCTCACACCAAGGAGACGGGGACATGCGGAGATTCCTCGGGATTCTCGTGCCGATCGCGATCGTCGCGCTCTGGATTGGGCTGCTGGGCGGAGCCGGCCCGGCCGCCGCCCAGGGAAAGATCGTCATCTACGCCGCGGAGGATGAGGGCACCACGAACGCGCTGACGAAGGCCTTCACCGAGGAGACCCAGATCGCCACCGAGGTGATTCGCATTCCGGCGGCGGGCACGCTGGCCACGCGGATCCGCGCGGAGAAGGCCGCGCCGAAGGCCGACGTCTTCATCGGCGGGTCGGTGGAGTTTCACGAGCCGCTGGCCACCGAGGGGCTCGTCATGCCGTACCGGTCCCCGGTGGTGGCGGAGGCCAAGATCGACCCGGTGTTCGTCAGCCCGTCCAACTACTGGCACGGCTGGTTCATGGGAACCCTGGTGATCATCCTGAACCCCCAGCGCTACGAGAAAGAGATCGCCCCCCAGGGCGTCGCCAAGCCGAAGACGTGGGACGATCTGCTCAACCCGGCGTACGCCAAGAAGCTGGTGAGTGGCGCGCCCGCGACCTGCGGCGGCGCGTACATCTTCCTCGCGGTGCAGATCTTCCGGAACGGCGGCGAGCAGCAGGGCTTCGACTGGCTGAAGAAGTACGACCAGAACGTGCTGCAGTACACGCCGACCTGCCCGGCCCCGATCACGCTGGTCGCCCGCGGTGAGGCGGTGGTGGGCATGACCTGGCAGGACGACGCGACGGAGGCCATGCTCAACAAGCAGCCGATCGAGGTCATCTTCCCACCGGACACCGGGGCGGAGATCGGCGGCGCGTCCATCATCAAGGGCGGGCCGAATCCGGAGGGCGCGAAGAAGTTCGTCGACTTCCTGCTCGGCAAGAAGGCCCAGTCCATCAAGACCGAGATGGGCTACACGTATCCGGTGCGCGGGGACGTCGATCCGCCCAAGAGCGTGCCGCCGCTCGCGTCGATCAAGCTGGTGAAGTACGATCGCCAGTTCGCCATCGACAATCGCGCCCGTCTGACGAAGCGCTGGGAAGAAGAGATCGGCTCGAAGCGTTGACGAGCCTCCACCATCCCGACGACGCTCAGGGGGCGCGCGCTGGCCCTGCCTGAGACGGCGCCGAAGGACGGTCGGCGCACGACGCGGACGCTGGCCGAGCCGGTGACCGGGCTCGTGGGAGTCTCGGTCATCGTTCTGCTCGTGCTCTTCGTCGTGCTGCCGATCGTCCAGGTCCTGACGTATCCGCCGCTGACGGATTACCTCCACCTTGGGTCGAACGGGCGCTGGGTGCGGGCAACCACCAACACCCTTCGGATGGTCGTGCTGTCGACCCTCAGCGCCACCGTGGTCGGCTTCATCTATGCGTTCACGCTGTGCCGGGCCGAGGTGCCGGCGCGCGGCGCGCTCCGTCTCATCGCGGTGCTCCCCTTGTTCTCGCCGCCGTTCACGCTCGGGTTTTCGTATCTCCTGATGTTCGGGCGGTTCGGACTGATCACCCACGGTCTCGCCGGGCTCGAGACCACCGTGCTGGGGTGGCCGAGCCTCTGGGTCGTGCAGACCCTGACCAACTTCCCGTATGCGGTGCTCGCCATCGAGCGGGTGCTGGCGGCGACGCCCGCCCGGCTCGAGGGCGCCGCGCAGACGCTGGGGGCCGGAGGGCTGGCGGTTTTCCGGACGATCACGCTGCCGCTCGCGCGCCCGGCGGTGGCCGGCGCCGCACTGCTGGTGGCCATCTACGTGCTGGCCGACTTCGCCAATCCGCTCATCGTGGGCGGGGACTTTCCGCTCCTTGCGACCGAGGCCTGGTACCGGATCGACGGCTGGGGGGACGTGCGCGGCGCGACGTTGCTGGCCTCCACGCTCCTGCCGCCCGCCCTCTTCTTCTTCGTGCTCGAGCGCTACTGGGTGAGCCGGCGGAGTTACGTCGTGATCTCCGGCCGGGGCGGCACGCTGGAGCGCTCGCCCATGCCCCGGCTTCTCCAGTGGGTCCTCGTCGGATTCTGCGCGCTCGTGGCCGCGGTCATCGCGAGTCTCTACTTCGGGGTGGTGGTGGGGGCGTTTACCGAGACGTGGGGCGTGGACTGGACGCCGACGCTCCGGCAGTGGCACGTCGCGGGGGCCAAGGCCGACCACGTGGGTCACAGCGTGCTGTACGCAGCGATTGCCGGTCTCGCCGCGACGGTGCTCGCCACGATCGCCGCATACCTGATCGATCAGGGCGCGATGCCGCTCCGCCGGGCCGTCGACTTCCTCTGTGTGCTCCCGGCGGCCGTGCCGGGTGTGTTCCTGGGCATCGGCTATCTCCTGGCCTTCAACCGTCCGGGGATTCCCTTCTCCGGCACCGCGGTGGCTCTGGTGATTGCCTTCACCTTCGCGAACCTGCCGTTCGGCTACCAAGTGATCCGGGCCGGGCTGTCCCAGATCGACCGGAACCTGGCAGATGCCGCCGCGGATCTCGGCGCCTCGCGGTTCCGCGTTCTGTGGGACGTGCATCTCCGGCTCGTGTTCCCCGCGTGCGTCTCGGCCTGGACCACCACCTTCATCAGCAGCATCACCAACCTGAGCATCGCCATCTTCCTGGTCACCCCCGGTAGCCAGGTGGCCACGTTCTCCATCCTCGGACTCATCGGGGACAATCGCCTGGAGGCCGCGTCGGCGCTGACCACCGCGCTCCTCGTCGTGACGCTCCTCGTAGTCGCGGTGGCGTGGCGCGCGTCGCGCGGCGCTCGGATCGTCCCCGGAGTCGTCGGTGCATGACGCGTATGTGGAGCTCGCGGGCGTTTGCAAGCGGTTCGGCCCGGTCACGGCCGTTCGGGACGTGTCTCTCGCCGTCCCCGAAGGGCAGGTCACGACCCTCCTCGGGCCGAGCGGGTGCGGCAAGACCACGTTGCTCCGCCTGGTGGCCGGTCTCATGCGGCCTGACGCTGGGGAGATTCGCATCAAGGGCGCTCGGGTCAACGACGTCCCGCCTCAACACCGGGGGACGGTCATCGTGTTTCAGGACTATGCTCTCTTCCCGCACTTGAGCGTATTCGAGAACGTCGCCTACGGGCTCCGGCGCCGGCGGGTACCAACGGCGGAGGTCACCCGGCGTGTGCAGGACATGCTCGCCTTCCTCGGACTCTCGGGGCAGGACGCGATGTCGCCGCTCCGCCTGTCGGGCGGTCAGCAGCAGAGGGTCGCCCTGGCCCGTGCCCTCGTCGTCGAGCCGGACGTGCTGCTCCTGGACGAGCCCCTGTCCAACCTGGATGCGAAGCTTCGCACGCGGGTCCGGACCGAGCTGAAGGAGATCCAGCGGTCGCTCGGCAAGACGACGATCCTGGTGACGCACGATCAGGAGGAGGCCCTGTCCATGTCCGACCGCGTCGCGGTGATGGAGGGTGGGCGGATCCGCCAGGTCGGCGCCCCCCTCGATCTCTACGTGCGTCCGGCCGACCGGTTCGTCGCCGACTTCGTGGGAATCGCGAACTTCGTGCCGGCGATCGTTCGGGCCGTCGCGGCCAACGGGGATATCTACCTGGACTCCCCGCTGGGACCACTCCGGGCGCTCGCCAACGCGTCGAAAATGACGTATGAAGCAGGACAGAGGATCACGGTGCTCATCCGGCCCGGCGCCATGGTCCTCTCGGAGGAGTCGGGCGGGAGCCGGGTGCGGGCGACCGTCCGGTCGAGCAGCTTCCTGGGCGGGACTCGGCGACATCACGTCGAGGTCGGCGAGCTTCGGCTGATCGTTGACCAACCGCTGGGATCCGGCGACGAGGTCCGGTCCGAGATGTGGCTTGGGGTGGACCCGGTGGGGCTGCACCTCCTTCCGGCGGAGGGTTCATGATGGCGCTCGAGAGCCTTCGGTGGGCCGACGGTGAGAAGCGGACCCGACGCGTTATGACAAGGTGTGTCCGGTCCCGTTCGGATCGGGCGGCGGGCCCCGGCCAAGGGGCCTCGCCGACATTCGGCGCAGGGAAGCGACCCTAACCCCTAGCACGAGGAGGCGCGGATTATGCTGCGAGGGAAACACGCGAGACGTCCGATGACCGTGGCAGTGCTGCTGACGGTGCTGGTCGTCGCGATCGGCGGGGGGCTTTTCTACGCCCCGCGGAGGGCCGCGTCGGCCACGACCCTGACGTTCCTCGGTCCCAAGTTCGACGAGTGGGAGGCCTTCATCAAGGTCGCCAACGAGATGGGCAAGGACATGGGCATCGAGGTGAAGCCTGACTACCAGGATTGGGAGGACGTCTTCAAGAAGGCGCTGCTCGACTTCAAGTCGGGCGTCAAGACCTGGGACCTGATCTATGCCTACAACACCTGGATTCCGGCGATCGCCGAGACCAAGGCCTTCACCCCGCTCGATGAGTTCTTCGCCAAGCCCGAGAACAAGGCCATGGTCAATCCCGATGACTTCATCAAGGACACGACCCAGGGGTTCATCGCCAATGGCAAGTTGTGGGCGTTTCCCGTGCTCTCAGCGCCGTACATGATGGCCTACCGGACGGACCTGCTGACCAACGCCGGCGAGAAGCAGGCCTTCAAAGCCAAGTACAAGTACGATCTGCCGGCGCCGCCGCAGACCTACGCGCAGCTCATGGACATCGCCGAGTTCTTCACGCGGAAGAAGGGCACGCCGGTGGGCGGCGCCCCGGCGGCGGAGGACTTCTACGGGATCTGCATGGCCGGCAAGACGGGCGGGTACCTGTTCCACCGCTACGAGATGATCCTGGTCGCCTTCGGCGCGGATCTCGTTTACGACCAGAAGACGAAGAAGCCCACCGTCGATTCGAAGGAGAGCATCGCGGCGGCCACCTACTTCGTCAAGCTCCACAAGTTCCAGCAGCCGGGGTCTGAAGGGCACACCGGCGGCGGGACGCAGCGGCTCTTCGCGGCCGAGCGCTGCGCCACGACCCTCGATGCGCTGGACAACATTCTGTCGGTGGCGGAAGTGCCGGACATGTCGAAGATCGTCGGACGGGTGACCTACGCGCCCCTGCCGACCCAGATCCCATCGCGCCCCCACGCGAGCGTGGTCGACCAGAACGGCCCCGGCATCTATGCCCTGTCCCAGCACAAGGACGAGGCGTTCAAGCTGCTGGCCAAGGTGCTGTCGACCGACGGGACGAAAGCGTTGATGAAGGAGTATCCGGCGCTCGTACCCATGCGCGCGTCGGTGTTCAACGATCCCCAGGTGAAACAGTCGTATCCGAAGATGGTCGAGGCAATGAACGCGCAGATCGCCGGCAAGGCGTGGACGATCTTCACGCCGGAGCTGAAGGAGCAGGTACAGGCCCAGTCCATCGTGGAGGCCGCGCTGTCGGCCGCGCTGGCCGGGCAGGCGACTCCTGAGGCGGCCATGAAGGACGCCCAGGCGAAGGTCGTCGAGCTGTTCAAGCGGGCGGGCTACATCAAGTAGGCTGCCCGCCCTGGGTTGATCGGTCCGAGGCGGTGCGGTCGCAGCGGGCGCGGCCGCACCGCCCTTATGCCTGTAAAGCCCGGTCGCGGTGACATTGGCTCGATGAGTGGGAGGGACGAGCGCGCGTGAGGTGGGCCACGCTGGGCCGCGGCCGATTGTATTTCCTGCTCCTGACGCTGCCGGCCGTGCTCTACGTGTTCCTCTGGCGGATCGCACCCGCCTTCTACACGATCTGGCTGAGCTTCACGCAGTACAACATCATTTACGACGCCGGGCCCCAGTGGAATCACCTGGAGAACTACCACCGCCTGCTCCAAGACAGCGGACTGCGCGAGGCGCTCCGACTGTCGGTGGTGTTCGCGATCGGCGCCACCGCGATCGAGCTCCTCATCGGACTAGGCGCCGCGGCGTTCTTCGACAGCGATCCGCCCGGCCGAAACCTGCTCCTGGGCATCTTCTTGCTGCCGATGATCATGGCGCCGGTCGTGGTGGGCACCGTGTGGTCGGCGCTCTTTGACCCGACGGTGGGGCCCGTCATGTATCTCTTCGAGCGGGTGGGGATGCCCGAGTTCCAGTGGTTGAGCAAGCCGCTGACCGCGTTCGCGGGCCTGGTGGTGGCCGACGTGTGGGAATGGACACCGCTTACGACCCTGCTGCTCTTCGCGGCCATGCAGGCGATTCCCCGCGAGCAGTACGAGGCGGCCCGGGCGGACGGCGCCTCGGCGTTTGACATCTTTCGACGCGTGATCCTGCCGCAGGTCACGGGCATGCTGGCCGTCGCGGGAGGCCTGCGACTGATGGACGCGTTCCTGGAGCTCGACAAGGTCTTCGTTATGACCGGGGGCGGGCCGGGCACCTCGACGCAGTTCGTGAGCTACTACGTGTACAAGCAGGCCTTCCAGGCCTACGAGCTGGGCTACGCCTCCGCCGTGATCGCCGGGCTCCTGGCGCTGCTGACCATGGTGTTCGCGTTCTATCTCCGGCGCTACAACCGCATGGTCAACGCGGCCTCAGCGTGAGTGCCGTCGCCGCCCGGTTCGACGCACGGGGAGGGCACCGCGATGGCGCATCGGTTGCCGTCCGGGGTCGCCGACGGCTTCCGCTCGGCCACATTATCGGCACGGCGCTCGTCCTTGGATGGACGCTGCCGCCGTTCCTCTACCTGGTGGTGCTGTCCGTCAAGCCAGAGGGCCTCATCGCCGTCCGTTCGGCCCTGGTGTTCTGGCCGACGTTCGAGCGATACCGCCAACTGATCATCACCCACCTGGGGCTGCCGATCTGGAACAGTCTGTTGACGTCGACCGTCGGCGCGCTCCTCACGCTGGCCCTGGCCAGTCTGGCCGCCGTCACCTTCAGCTTTCTCGACTTTCGCGGGAAGGCGGGGCTCTTCTTGTTGATACTGCTGCCCCGGATGTTTCCGCCGGTCACGACGTTGATTCCCATCCAGCTGGGCATGAAGACCCTGGGGCTGATCGACACGCGCACCGGGCTGATCCTGCTGTTCGCCGCGTTCCAGATCCCGCTCGCGATTTGGGTGATGCGCACCGCGCTTGCGGAGGTGCCCCGCGAACTGGTGGAGAGCGCGGCCCTGGATGGGGCCTCGCTGCCCGTCATCGTGATCCGGGTCGTGCTGCCGCTGGCCGGCCCCGGGCTGCTCGCCGCGTTCATTTTGGCCTTCATCTTCAACTGGAACGAATTTCTCTTCCCGCTCATCCTGACGAGCTTCAACGCCAAGACCGGGTCCGTGGCGATCAACAGCTTCACCGGTGGTTACAAGCAGCTTCCGTGGGGACCGCTCGCCGTGCTGGGCGTGGTGATGACGATTCCGGTGATCCTGTTCGTACTCGCCTTCCGGGCCGCGCTCGTCCGGGGCTTCACCGCCGGCGCCGTCAAAGGCTGATCGGGGCGCCACCTGGGCCACCAGACGCGGCAGCGAAGATCGCGGGCGGTCCTGGCGGTGCTCATTACGTGATCCGGTTCGTGCTCGCCGTCCGGGCGGCTCGGATGCGGTGGCTCAGGGCGAGCGCGCTCGAGGGATAACGACAGAGAGGGAGTCTGGAATGACGCAGAGATCGACGGCACAGGTCGTGCGGGAGCCAGAACGAGTGCTCCCCGTAGCGCACACCCCGGAGGTGCTGGTGGTGGGCGGAGGGATCGCGGGCATCATGGCCGCACTTGCCGCCGGCCGGAGCGGCGCGCGGACGCTCCTCGTGGAGCGCTTCGGCTCTCTGGGCGGGACGGGCACCGCGGCGATGATGAGCCTCTTCTACGTCCCGTACGCCGCGTCGCGGGGGCTGGTGCGTGAGCTGTTCGACCGGCTGATCAAGCGGGGCGGCGCCATACCCGGAGAGTTCGTCGTCTATGACGCCGAGATGTACAAAGTCACTGCGCTGGAGATGCTCGCCGAGGCGGGCGTCCAGGTGCTGCTCCACACCCTCGTGAGTGACGTGGTCGTCGAGGAGGGGGTGGTCCGCGGCATCATCGTGGAGAACAAGTCGGGCCGCCAGGCGATCTTGGCGCGCGCCATCGTCGATGCCAGCGGTGACGCCGACATCGCGGCCCGGGCCGGGGCGCCCTACGTGAAGGGCCGGGAGGCCGACGGCAAGATGCGCCCGATGACGCTCATCTTCCGGATCGGCGGTGTCGACGTCCCGCGCTTGGTCGAGTACGTGCGAGCGCATCCGGAGGACGTCTCCCCGGACCCGCTCCAGTGCATGCTCGACGTCGAGGGCCAGATGGTCCGGATCTTCGGCTTCTTCAAGCTGGTCGAGGAGGCCAAGGCACGCGGCGAGCTGTGGCCGGAATGCTACTACTTCCGCGTGGAGTGCGTCCTGCCCAACCGGGGGGTGCTCACGGTCAACGCCACGCGAGTGTACGACGTGGACGGAACCAACGCCGAGGATCTGTCCCGGGCCGAGATCGAGACCCGGCACCAGATGCTCCAGCTCGGCGCCTTCGCTCGGAAGTACATCCCGGGCTTCGAGCATTCGTTCATCTTGGATTCCGCGAGCACGATCGGAGTGCGGGAGACGCGTCGCATTCGCGCCTCCTACGTCATGACCGAGGAGGACATCCTCGCCGGGCGCCACTACGACGACGTGGTCGCGGTGGACGCGAACCAGCAGAATCCGCGTCAGCAGGGAGGCCACCCGCCGGACGGGAAGGAGGGCGGGCCTCAAGACATCGAGGCGCGGATTCTGGTGGCTCGGATGTTCGTCTACGAGATCCCGTACCGGTCCCTGTTGCCGGAGAAGGTGGATGGACTCCTGGTGGCGGGCCGGTGCATTTCTGTGGACCACCACGCCGACGTGTACACGCGCAATCAGGGATCGTGCATGGCGACTGGCGAAGCGGCGGGCGTCGCGGCGGCGGTGGCGGTCGGCGACGGCGTGCCACCTCGGGCGGTGGACATCTCCA
>Ga0187765_10000619_pt1 | contig 13134 bp, 15 predicted proteins | sample 0216_QUI02_MP05__3_FD_133018 | JGI IMG/M metagenome (GOLD analysis project Ga0187765, IMG submission 133018) | Tropical peat soil microbial communities from peatlands in Department of Meta, Colombia - 0216_QUI02_MP05_10_MG | ecosystem: Environmental > Terrestrial > Soil > Wetlands > Peat ...
GCAAAACGCAAAATATCCCACAAAATTGGGGTTTGTAACCCGATTTTTTGCCATTTTTTACTTGACATGCGCGTGCGTCTATTAGCACACAGTCAACATGCGAGCAAACAAACACGAATCACCCTCTGATGTAATTCGCTGGCTCCAGAGTGAAGCGTCTAGCGTTTGGCCGGCCATCTTTGGCTCACTCAGCTTGCGCCGCGCTCCATGCGTCCGAGAGAACTGCGAGGCCTGCCGCTCTGGCGAGCAACATCAAAGTTACGTCCTGTACGGGAGGCTGAAGGGGCGGCGTTTCACGGTATATATTCCGGAAGATCTTGTCCCGGAGGTTCGCCGTTGCTTGGATAACGGACGCGCCTTGCAGGAATTGCTCTTTGAGGCCGGGCCTCGTTACATCAAAGCGTTGAAGCGGCAGCGATTCCGCTCGTCAAAAAAGGCGGAGAGCTGAGACATGTCTGCGGCCGCAAAGCGGCAGTTCAGCTTCGCTGATTGGGAGATGTTCCACCAAAATGTGAAGCTCGACCCGATTCTGCAGACGATTTCTGATCTCCTTGACGATAACGCAGCGATAATCGATGCCATACGACGCGATTTGGATCAGGGCCTGAAGAACCCTGATGCGGGCCGTGACGGGTTGACGCCGCAACAGGTTCTGCGTTCGCTGATCCTCAGGCGCGTGAAGAATTGGGATTACCGGGAGCTGCGTGAACGGATCGCCGACGGATTCACTCTGCGCAAGTTCACTGATTTCTACAGCCAGCCGGTTCCACAGCACGACGCGTTTAACCGTTCCTTCAACCGAGTAACGCCCGAGACGCTAAGAGCCGTCAACGATTTGGTCGTGAAAGCAGCAGTTGATGAGGGATTGGAGGACGGTTCCAAGCTTCGGTCCGACACCACGGTGGTCCAGACCGACGTCCATCATCCCACTGACAATACTTTGATGTGGGACGCCGTCCGCGTGGTGACCCGCTCGGTGCGCCGGCTTGGCGATGCGATTGGGCGGCGGGTGGAAGGGTTCCACAACCGCACGCGGGCGGCACGGCGCCGAATGCAAGAAATCCAGCGCATGACGTCGACCGCGCGTAAGAGCCAACAAACCGAGAAATATCGGGCACTTATTGGTATTGCGGAAGAGGTCATGAGCAGCACTCGAGGGGTGCTCAAGCGAACCCAGAATGTGCGCGGCAAAACCGTGGCCGCCGCCTTGGCGATCGAGGCGTGTCGCGAGGAAATCGAGCACTATTGCGGTCTGGGCGACCGTGTGATCGATCAATCGCGCCGTCGTGTGCTCGAGGGCGAACAAGTTCCTAATGCGGAGAAGATCTATTCGATTTTTGAACCTCACACAGACCTCATCAAGCGCGGCAAGGTGAGAACACCATTAGAGTTCGGCCACAAGGTATTTCTGGCCGAAAGCGCCAACGGCCTGATCACACAATATAAGGTGTTGGATGGAAACCCAAATGACCACCACCATGTAGAGCCGTCACTGCAACGTCACAAAGAAACGTTCGGACAGGCGCCGGAAGTGTATAGTGCGGATCGGGGCTTTTTCAGTGAGGAGAATGTCGAGGAGTGCACGCAAGACGGCGTCAAGGTGGTATGTATCCCGCAGTGTGGGGGCCAGAGAACTGCCGAACGCGAGGCCTACGAAAAGAGCCCAGCCTTCAAAAAAGGACAACGCTTCCGCGCCGGAGTTGAAGGGCGCATCTCCGTGCTGTTTCGCGGTCGCGGCATGAAGCGTTGCCTCGCTGAAGGACGCGAACGATTTGAGCTATGGGTTGGCGCTGCGGTACTTGCCAACAACCTTATGAAGATTGCCGAGTTGAAGAACAAACGGACTCGCCGCAAACGCAAACCCGCGGATGCGAGCCGTTCGAAGAAATCGCCCAAAACAACAACAAAACGATCGACACGGCGATTGAAATAAAGTCGGCCGGACCACCGCTGGCAAACTCCTCCGCGGTGATAGCTGCGCACCATCCAAGCGATTGGAACCAGTTTGTTCTGCTGATCGCATCTTGTTTTTCGCAACCGGCAATAACCCAATACCGTTGGCCTAGTTTTCGCTGATCGCGAAGACAAACCTATTCTTTTTGTTCATCACGGTCGCAATCGCGCGATCTAATGCCGGTCTCAAATTCCCTCCAAAAATGCCCTTCCGGCGTGCTCGGAGACCGGTTCCGGTCGCTCACTCCTGTCGATTTGCCGAGGAAAACTCAGCCTCGGCCGTGAAAAGTGCCATTTTGCGACAGAAACTAGACTAGATTAGATTATCACGAAACATGCGGTTTACGTAGATTGCCCCGCCATGGAAAAGCTAGGGCGCCGAATTTCATCGGCTCAACCGACCTCCTCTGCAAGCATGGGGTTACATCGTCATCATCAGGCGGCGCCCGCGGAGTGGGCGCCGGGTCCTTGGATAGGTCAACGAGCCCTCGGGTAGTACATTGATTCAAGTCATTTTGCGGCGCGAGGAGCGAGCCTATTGAACTTGCGGTGACCTCGGAGAAGTAGAAGGTGCTTGTGTCATGACCAAACCTATACCGGACAAAGCCGAAGTCTCGCTCGAATTCCCCGATAAGCTTTATATCGGAACGTTCGAGTGGACATCGCAGTTCGACGCCCATTTCGATGAAGGCGGGATTTCGCTCAGTTTGCAACGCGGCGGGGAGGCTGCGGTGCGTAAGACCATTCGGATGCATCTCCATTACGCGCTGTTTGCGGAAATTCTTCGCGAGCTCGCGAAAACCGTGTCCTCCATGCCATTGAATGACGCAGCACACCATGACACGCTGCGGGACGCAGTAAAAACGCTATATCTCGCGCTGAAGGTTGGCGCATGCGGCGACAAGGATGACAACGATATATCCAAAATGACGCCAGAAGAGGAGGTGCTACTTCTGCACGTAATGGAATAGCACCGGCCTGCGACGCATGGCCGGGCGGGCCGCAAGAGTCGTTCGAGGCCAATGAAGTCTGCGTATTTGCTCGAAACGCCGGTCTTATGAGAAGCCAAGGCGCTGTTCGATGATCTGTCGCGACGGATCTGACACGCCGCGAAGGCTGGGATTTTGCCAGCGCTCCGCATTCACTTGCGGCCACGCCTCTGAGACCATCCAGCCGGTTACGCGGAACGGCGCAGCACAAGGTGTCACAAATTAATCTCGCAGCGCATGATTGATTTCGATCAAAGTTGACCGTTCGATTGGCGATATAATTTTTAAAAAAATCAGAGTGGAGGATATGCCGTGATTTCGCTTGAGGACTGCATTGGAATGTGTGGCCTCGATGCAGACGAGGTTGCCGCAATTAGCGAGCATGAGCATCTTCCTAGTATCGCAGCGGCGGCGCTCGCCGCGTATCTGCTCAAACAGGCCGGCGGAGCGCGACGCATTCGGCAGATGATGATTGAGGATATTCATAAGGCGCTCGACGAGGGCCACATCCGGCACGGCGCGGAGCTATTCATGGCACTACGCCATTTTCTCGAGCACCATCCCGAAGCTCGCAATTGACTGGCGGGAGACTAGCACACGCCTCGCATCAGGACCTTGATTGATGTTACAGACGACGAGGCCTCTGCTGTTCCGGATGTCGAGTTTGTTCAAACTCGCCTGACACCAAGTCACAACGTCTTCCAGACGTCGTCTCCGATTCCGCGTAGTCAAACCGGGCCTCAGCTCGCGGCAACCCGCCGGGGCACTGGTGCCCCCAGGTGCTCACCACAAGGATCGGCATACAGAGGACAGTAGGCTGCCCCCGGCGAACCGAGTCGGTCCATCAGGGTTACCAAGGCCGAGTCGGACCACATGGGAAACGAGCGTACTTGCACGGGCAACCGAGCAGGCGCGGAAATGGCATCGATCGTGCAGCGCCCCGATGGCGGTGACGAGTTTAAAACGAAACGAGGCTGCTTAAAGAGGATTTATCTTATGACGCGGCATAGCATTTCGCGATGGCATATGGGGTGCCTCGTGGAGGGTCATCCCTCGCCCCGCATTCCATTCGGAAACCGATGATCTGGACCTGAAGATTGTATGCGCGTGGACGGAAATGCTTGCGTAGCGATGTAAAGATTGAGGCTCGTCAAAATCCTTGGTGGTGAAGACCGTATATAGTCTGTCCGAGCGCGGTAGTAGGGGTGGTGACAATGCTCATGGGACGTCAAGACGTGGACGAGCCCAGCGGTCGGGTGCTTTCAGTTCGCGGTGCGGTCGTCGACGTAGGCTTCGAGGCAGGCGATCTCCCATCCATTGACGCCGCGCTGGTTGTCGAATGGGATCAGCCGGAGTCGCTGATCGTTGAGGTCCATGCCCACCTCGATGCGCACACCGTCCGTGGCATTGCCCTGCAGGCGACCTCCGGATTGGCGCGTGGGGTGAGGGTGCGGCCCGCCGGAGGACCGCTCACTATACCGGTCGGCGATGCCGTCTTGGGCCGCGTGCTCGACGTGACCGGCGCCGTGCGAGACGAGGGCCCGCCCCTCTCCGAGACGACGCTGCGCTGGCCGATCCATCGACACCCGCCAGCCTTCGCCGATCAAAGCCCGGTCATTGCGGTCTACGAAACCGGAATCAAGGTGATTGATCTGCTTGCGCCGCTCGCACACGGCGGAAAGGCTGCGATGTTTGGCGGAGCTGGCGTCGGCAAGACCGTCATCGTCATGGAGCTCATCCATGCCATGGCCGAACGCTACCAGGGCCTGTCGGTGTTTGCCGGGATCGGCGAGCGCTCGCGCGAAGGTCATGAGCTGCTGACCGCCATGCGTGAGTCAAATGTTATCGGTCGCAGCGTCCTGATTTATGGACAAATGAACGAGCCGCCAGGAGCCCGGTGGCGGGTTGGTCTCGCGGCGCTTACCATTGCCGAATATTTTCGTGACCAAAAGCAAACCAACGTGCTCCTACTGATGGACAACGTGTTTCGTTTTGTTCAAGCGGGGAGCGAGGTCTCCAGTCTTCTCGGCCGACTGCCGTCGCGGGTCGGCTATCAACCCACCCTCGCGAGCGAGGTCGCCGCGCTGCAAGAACGCATTGCCTCGGTTGCCGGGGTTGCGGTCACGGCGATCGAGGCGGTTTACGTGCCGGCCGACGACTTCGCGGATCCTGCCGTCACCGCGATTTCCAGCCACCTTGACAGCGTGATCGTGCTGTCACGCTCAATGGCCGCAGAGGGCATGTATCCAGCTGTCGACCCGCTCCTCTCTTCGTCGGTCCTGCTTGATCCCCTTGTCGTCGGTGAGGAGCACTATCAGATCGCCGAAAAGGTGCGTGAGACCATCGCCCGTTACAAGGAGCTCCAGGACATCATCTCGTTGCTCGGGATCGAGGAGTTGAGCCTGCGCGATCGAGCAATCGTGACCCGCGCGCGTCAGCTTCAGCGCTTCCTCACCCAGCCGTTTGCGGTAACCGAAGCATTTACCGGCAAGCCGGGACGCTCGGTCCGGCTCGCCGATACGCTTAAGGGCTGTCGGGCGATCGTGGCGGGCGCCTGTGACGGTTGGGCCGAGAGCTCTCTCTACATGGTGGGAACCCTCGAAGAAGGGCAAGCCAAGGAGCAGGCGACGCTGCGCGCCGAGGGATCGCCATGAGATTGCTGATTACCACGCCGACGCAAGTCATCGTCGATCACGCCGACGTCGTCGCCGTGCGCGCCGAAGACGAGAGTGGCAGCTTTGGCATCCTCGACGGGCATGCCGCATTCCTGACTGCGCTGACGGTTTCGATCGTGAGCTGGCGCCACGCGGACGGTCGGCACAAATTCTGCGGCGTCCGACGCGGGGTTCTCTCGGTCAGCCGCGGAAGCGAAGTGGCGGTGGCCACCCGGCAGGCGGTCGTAGGCGATGATCTCGATCATTTGGAGGCTGTGGTGCTCGCCGAGTTCCGCGACACGGCTGAGGCGGAACGCGCCGCTCGCCTCGAGGGTATGCAGCTCCACATCCGGGCGATCCGTCAGATTTTGACCTATCTGAGACCGCGACGATCCGCGCCGTTCACGAGCTGAAAATGAGCGCTTCACCTTCTCAACAACAGCCGGATGCGCACGATCGCTTGCTGGCAACGGTGCGCCGCCAGCGTGATCGCCTGCGGCACTGGCAACGGGAGGGTGAACCATCGGTGGTCCGCTTCGTCGGGCAGATCGGCGTGCTCGGCTGGATCATCGTGACCCCGACCCTGGTGGGCTTGTTTGTCGGGCGCTGGCTCGATCGAGCTCTCGGTACCGGTCTGTTCTGGAGTGCTCCCTTGCTGCTGGCCGGGGTTGTAGTCGGGTGTTGGTCGGCCTGGCGATGGATCGAGAAGCAATGACCATCGGCGTTGCAGAGGTCAGGGGATTGCCGACGGCGCTGGCGTTGGGTAGCGCCTTTGCGGTCGGGGCTCTCGGAGGAGCCGTTTACTACCACACGCTTTGGCGCACTGCGCAGCTAATCACGACCAGCGGAGTGGTGTTTAAGGCCGCGGCAGTGCAGTTGGCGCGCTTCATACTGATCGCCATGATGCTGGCTATGGTCGCGCATGTCGGCGCTGCCGCGTTGCTTGCGGCGATGCTTGGCATCCGCGCCTCACGGTTCATCGTGCTCCATTCATGTGGGGTCCACCGATGATCGCCTCTCCGCTCGAGACCTCGACTTGGTTCTCAATCGGTCCAGTGCCGATTACCGAACCGGTCGTGGTCACTTGGGGCATCATGGCCAGCCTGATGCTGGTGAGCTATATCGTCACCCGGGATTTGCGCCTCGAGCCATCGCGACGTCAGGCGGTCGTCGAATTGATCGTCGACACGCTATTGTGGCAGATCCGCGAGACCATGCGGGTTGAACCACGGCGCTTTCTCCGGCTCATTGGCGGCCTGTTCGTCTTCATCCTGATCGCCAACTGGTCCTCGCTGATCCCCGGGGTTGAACCGCCAACCGCTCATATCGAGACCGATGCCGCGCTCGCGCTCATCGTCTTCCTCGCGGTGATCTATTACGGTGTCAGGGTGCGGGGATTGCGGGGCTACTTGTCGACCTTTGCTCAGCCGACGATTTTCATGGTCCCCCTCAATCTCGTCGAAACGTTCACCCGGACGTTCTCACTCATTGTCCGTCTGTTCGGCAATGTCATGAGCGGCGTCTTTATTGTCGGTATCGTTCTGTCGCTCGCCGGCTTGATCGTGCCGATCCCGTTGATGGCGCTTGAGGTACTCACCGGAGCACTCCAGGCTTACATTTTTACTGTACTCGCAATGGTGTTCATCAGTAGCGCCATCAATTAGGGGCCAACGAACGGTACTTAGGAAAGGAAGCAGCCATGAATGTCATCGAGGTCGTCAGCATCATTGCAGCCGCCATCGCGGTGTCGTTCGGTGCCATTGGGCCGGCGTTGGCCGAGGGCCGGGCGGTAGCAGCGGCCATGGACGCGATCGCCCGCCAACCCGAAGCCGCCGGTACCTTGTCGCGGACGTTGTTCGTCGGCCTCGCCATGATCGAGACCATGGCGATTTATTGTCTGGTGATCGCCTTGCTCGTGTTGTTCGCCAACCCCTTCATTCACTAAGCCCATGCATATCGACTGGTGGACACTGGCGCTCCAGACCGTCAACCTGGTTATCCTGATCTGGCTCGTCGGCCATTTCCTGTTTAGACCGATCGTCGACATCATGGCACGGCGGCAGGAAGAGGCCCGGAAACTTCTGGCCGAAGCGGCAGCCGGGCGTTCGGAGGCAGATCAGACACGGGCCGAGACCGAGCGTGTACGAGCCAGGCTTGCCGCGAGCCATGAGCAGCGAATGCTAGAAGCCCAGCGGACAGCGCAAGCCGAGTACGCCGCCGCTTTGGCCCGGGCGGCCAAGGAGGCCGCCAAGTTGCGGGCTGATGCCGAGGCGGCGATCGCCCGGGATCGGCAGCTTGCCGAACAGGCGGTGATCGCCCACGCCTCGGATCTGGCGATTAAGATCGCGCAACGGCTGCTTGAGCGACTGCCGGCGGCGAGCGCCTGGAACTTCTTTCTCGACGAATTGTGTGAGCAGATTCGCACCTTGTCGCCCGACCTGAGGGCGGCATTCGCGCCTTCGCACCGAGGCATCAACTCAGTCGAAATGGTGACGGCAACGCCGCTGGCCGCCAACGAGCGTGAACGCGCGCGCCAACAGGTTGAGGCGGCATTGAACGCCAAACTTGAGCTCGAAGTTCGCGTCGATCCGGCGCTCATCGCCGGTATCGAATTGCACAGCCGTCAAGCTGTCTTGCGCAACTCGTGGCAAAATGACCTCGGTACTATCCGCGAGGCACTCGACCATCATGACGGGCGCCTCTGACAACTTGGTCACCTGGCTCGAGGCGGCCAAGCAAACGGTTGCGGCCGTCCGGCTCGCCCCGAGCGGCGAACAAATCGGCCGGGTCGTCTCAGTCGCCGACGGCATGGCGGTCGTGTCGGGATTGCCCAATGTGCGGGTCGACGAGCTCGTTTGCTTCGAACACGGAGAACGCGGGTTTGCATTGACGCTCGATCGGGACCGCACCGGCTGCGTGCTGCTCGACGATTCGGCGGGTATTGAAGCCGGCCATCAAGTGCGTGGTACCGGCGAGGTGGTGCGCGCGCCGGTCGGGCCAGCGCTCCTCGGCCGCGTCATTGATCCGCTCGGCCGGCCGATAGATGGTGGCGCCAGTATTGTGGCGCAGGGCTTCGAGCCGATCGAACGCCCGGCACCGGCGATTATCGACCGCGATCTTGTCAGCGAACCAGTCCGGACCGGGATTCTCACCATCGATTCGATGTTCGCTCTTGGGCGTGGCCAGCGGGAGCTCATCATTGGCGATCGCGCGATCGGTAAGACGGCGATCGCGGTCGATTGCATCATCAATCAAAAAACGAGTGATATGATTTGCGTCTATGTCGCGGTGGGACAAAGAACGTCGGCGATCAATCGTGCTGTCGAAGCCATCCGCACCCATGGCGCGTTCGAGCGCTGCATCGTGGTTGCCGCCAGCGCCTCAACCGGTGCGGGCCTGCAGTGGATCGCGCCTTTTGCCGCCTTCTCCATGGCGGAGTATTTCCGCGACCGCGGCGGCCATGCGCTGGTCGTTATCGATGATTTGACCAAGCATGCCGCGACCCACCGGGAAATCGCCTTGCTGACCCAGCGGCCCCCAGGGCGTGAAGCCTATCCGGGCGACGTGTTCTACGTTCACGCGCGACTGTTGGAGCGGGCCGCCAAGCTCTCAGCCCGCAGGGGCGGCGGATCTTTGACCGCTCTTCCCATCGCCGAGATCGACGCAGGCAATTTGAGCGCTTACATCCCGACCAATTTGATCTCTATCACCGACGGCCAGATCGTGCTCGACGCGCGCTTGTTTCAGGAAGGACACAAGCCTGCGATCGACGTTGGCACCAGCGTCAGTCGGGTCGGGGGTAAGACCCAACCGGCTGTGCTTCGGAAAGCCGCCGCGATGTTGCGGCTCGACTATGCGCAGTTCCTCGAGCTTGAAATGTTTACCCGGTTCGGAGGCCTATCAGACGATCGGCTCAAGGCCAAGATCGCCCGCGGGGCCCGGATCCGCGCGGTGTTGGCCCAACCCCAATATGCTCCGCTCTCGCTCCCCGAGCAGGTTGCATTGTTGATCGCCCTGCAAACCGGAGTGCTGGATCGAATGCCCATCGAGAATATCGCCGACTGGCGATCCGAACTGTCGCAGTGGCTGGCGCGTCCCGCAAATCCGGTCGCCGAGGCGATCGGCCAAACTGGAATGCTGAGCGATGCGGCGCGCGCCAGCTTGGACGCGGCGCTCGCCGCGCTAGCTGAGAAGACGACCTCGTCATCAGGGAGCGGGTGATGGCCGAACGCCTCGCCGACATTACCGCGCAGCTCAAGACCGTGCGCCAGCTCGGCTCCGTGGTGACCGCCATGCGCGGAATCGCGGCGGCGCGCGCCCAGCAGAGCCGAGCGCTGCTCGGCGGCACCGAGGCCTATTCGCAGGTCATCGTGCAGGCGATCGAAAAAGCCTTAAGCTTGCTGCCATCGACCACCCCGTTGCCCTGGCGTCCGGCGGCGCGCGGCATGATCTTGTTCTGTGCCGAACAGGGTTTTGCGGGGGCCTTCAGCGAACGTGTCTTTGCCGCCGCGGGCGACGATATTGAGCGGGCCATCCTCTTTCTGGTGGGAACCCATGGCGCCGCGCGCGCGATCGAGCGGGGACTTAAGCTTGCGTGGTCAGCGCCGATGGCTGCGCACGTCGACGGCGTTCCGGGGCTGGCCAATCGGCTCGTCGAGGCCGTTTATGGCCGCATCGTTGCCGGATCGGTCACCGAAATTGAACTCGTCTTTTCCCGGTCGTTGCCGGCGGGTGGCGTGGCGGTCGATCGCCATTCGCTGTTCCCAGTTGAGTTTGGCCGCTTTGAGGCGCCGATCAGCCGCCAGCCACCGGTTACCACACTCTCGCCTGCGGTTCTGCTCGAGCATCTTGTTGAGGAATACATCTATGCGCAGCTCTGTCAGGCGGCGATGCATGCCTTTGAGGCCGAGAACGAATCACGGATGATGGCCATGGCTGCGGCCAAGACCAACATTGATGCTAAGCTCCAGGGTCTTTCGCGACGCGAGCGCCAGTTGCGTCAAGACGAAATTACCGCCGAGCTCATGGAACTCGCGGCCGGCACCCAGGCCATCAAATCACGAGGGACGAGCGAGGGGCCACCGCAGAGAACGCACGCTCGTAATCGACCCGCGAGCACCTACTATCGACCGTAACTTCCTGCGAAATTGTATGAGCAGTCAAGAGGGATGAACGTGACGGACACCACAAAGTTCGCGCATTTTTGGGAGCAGCTGCCAGGTGGACTGCAGCGACTCAGGATTAGGGGCGGCTGGCTTTGGAAAGACCCGTCCAGCGGTTCGCTAGCCTTTGTACCATATCAGGCGGTTACGTCAGATACGTTTGACTGGCCACGGGAACCGGACTGCGCATGAAGGCGGAACCGAACCGCCCGCCAAGCTGGCGTGCGACGTTTCGCGGGGCGCATTCGCGCGGCTGAGCGTGGCGCGCCAATAGATTGGGACGGTGCGCCAGGTGCATGCCGCCGACGGGCACCAATGATGTCAGATGGTTGCCGCCGGCTCTGGCCACTGATGAATTCCTTCGCGCGATCAGTCCGTATTCCGCCTGGCGATCATGCCCGATCACGCCATAGAGGTTCACCGGATTTGGTGACTGTGGACCAGTCCAACGCCATGGAGACAGTCCGAAGAGCGTTCGTAGCTTGTAGCCGGAGTCTGGACGATTTCGCTCAGGTCATCGAGAGTGTATGCAACTTTGTCTTGGGCACGTTCCACGAAATGCTTTACTAGGTGCAGCAGGATCATCGTGCAAGACCTTGACCCTCGCGGGCGATCGGAGAATCCAATCTGGCTGGATCCGGCTTGATGACACGCCAGGCATCCATATGGAGTGGATGATGTTGATCCACGGCGGCGTCAGAGTGTATGGAACCATAAGGCGCGCGCGGAATTATTTGGTGACAGCAGATCGAGCAAAGCGAGCCGTTTACCGCTGAAATCGAACTTGCGGGTCAAGAGTATGACGGCAGCTAGTTCTGCGCCGACGACCGTTGCTATGATCTCTTGGATGAATAATTCGTAACGCGCAAACCACTGAATGATTGCTCATAACAGCAGCAAATGCCGTTCACTCAGACAACCCAATCATTTTATTCATTTTTTTCTTCCTCTTGAAGGGAATAGTTTATTTTTGAGCCGCATTTAGCTTCCGCACATTGACATGGATCAGGCTTGCCGGAGCGAAACGCAAGAAAGGACCTGGGGGCGTGCGAGCCTGGCGCGGAATAAGGTCAGCAACTGACGGCACCGACCACCATGCGGGCGCGGTTGCCTGCGACCCACGTAAAGGGACGGGTTCGAGCTACGCTGCTGGGCGGAGAAATCGGTAACCGACTTTGGTCAAAACCGTTACTGGGCACTTGACCACACTGTATCCGTCGGGATGAGGCGCGAAATCGGCCGTGGGACTCCTTTAAAAATTTGAGACGATGGCGTACATGGATTTTCGGGTCGTCGGATAGCTTGTTGCCGCTAGATCGTGGTCAATGCTCAATCGCAACGATTAGACTGTCTAGAAACATATCGGCGAGTTCGTTTCGACGCTTAAACGGCAGAATCGGACTTTCACGGCTTGTTTTCTTTCATCTGCTTGGTACGCGCCTTTGGCTTTTCAAATAGATCTCCAGTCAAGAGTTCAACCAAGACCGTACGATCCTCAACGCCCGTAATTCCTGGCACATTCTCAACCACGACACGCAACCCCTGCCGCTCTCGCCGATCGGATAAGGTACCCAGGAGCTGCACGACTCCATTGCGTATGTTGACCTTGATGCGCTTCGCCCATGGCAGCTTGTCCAATTCGGCAAGGACACGGCCCTGGATTGTCGCATCGTCCTCTGTCGGCGGCAGCGTGTGATGCGCCAGGCTCGCCAGTGCGTGCATCAGGTCAGCGCGGCTGAGCATACCAACGAGTTCGCGTCCGCGTACGACCGGGAGTCGCTTGATGCGTTGCCGCTCCATCAAGTCCACTGCCTCCTCGAGCGGCGTGTCCTCGGTGACCGTCGTCGGATCTGGGGTCATGATCTCCTCGACCCTACGGCCGTGGGAACGGGCATATTCATTCGCCAGCTGTCCCGGTGCGGTGAAAAACTCAAGCCAGCGAGATCGCCTCCGTTCAGTTCCGATCTCGACGCGGCGGAGAAAGTCCCCTTCGCTAACGATACCCACGAGCGAACCGGCGTCGACAACTGGAAGCCCACTGATATCGTTTTGCGACATCAGTTGGGCGGCATCCAAGATCGACGCATCCCGTTCCACGGAAATAACATGTCTGGTCATGATCCATCCCGTCTTCATTGTCGCTTCTCCAATAAAAATCCTTGGGTTTGATGTGCGTCAATCTTTCCTCGCTTGTGCGCATTCAGTTGACGGCGGCAACGCCAACGAAATCGTCCTCCCAGTCGCGCTGATGAGTTCGCGACTGTGACCAGTTTTCATCCCCACCAACGCCATGTGGAGCGGGCTGGTGGAAGGCGCTGAATGCTATAATGAGACCTCACGTGATGCGGTGGTTGCGATAGATCAATGAGTTCAAGC
>Ga0187765_10000620_pt1 | contig 13129 bp, 12 predicted proteins | sample 0216_QUI02_MP05__3_FD_133018 | JGI IMG/M metagenome (GOLD analysis project Ga0187765, IMG submission 133018) | Tropical peat soil microbial communities from peatlands in Department of Meta, Colombia - 0216_QUI02_MP05_10_MG | ecosystem: Environmental > Terrestrial > Soil > Wetlands > Peat ...
CGTCGTTGACCCGCCGGATCCACTTGTCGATCCCGGTCGTGTCGGCGGCGATGGACACGGTCACCGAGGCGCGCCTGGCGATCGCGCTCGCGCGCGCGGGCGGCATCGGCGTCCTGCACCGCAACCTCTCGATCGAGGACCAGGTCGCGGAGGTCGACAAGGTCAAGCGGTCCGAGTCGGGAATGATCGTCGAGCCCGTCACGCTGCCGGCGAGCGCGCCGGTGTCGCACGCCGTGGAGCTGATGGCGCGCTACCACATCTCCGGTGTGCCGATCACCGACCCGAGCGGGATCCTCGTCGGGATCCTGACGAACCGCGACCTGCGCTTCGAGGACGACACGACGCAGCCCGTCTCCGCGCTGATGACCGCGCGCAACCTCGTGACCGCGCCGGTGGGCACGACGCTCGAGGAGGCAGAGGAGATCCTCCATCGGAACAAGATCGAGAAGCTTCCCGTCGTCGACGCCGACGGAAGGCTCAGGGGTCTCATCACCGTCAAGGACATCCAGAAGCGGATCGAGTTCCCGGACGCGACGAAGGACGAGCGCGGTCGCCTTCGCGTCGCCGCGGCCGTCGGCATCGGCACCGATTCGTGGGAGCGGGCCGGCGCGCTCGTCGACGCGGGCATCGACGCGCTCGTCGTCGACACGGCGCACGGCCACAGCTCCGCCGTCGTCGAGATGGTGCGCCGCATCAAGCACGAGTGGGAGGTAGAGACGATCGCCGGCAACATCGCGACCGCTGCCGCGGTCGAGGCGCTCGTCGATGCGGGCGCGGACGCCGTGAAGGTCGGCGTCGGGCTGGGCTCGATCTGCACGACGCGTGTCGTCGCCGGCGTCGGCGTGCCGCAGGTGACGGCGATCTACGACTGCGCGCAGGTCGCGGCCCGTCACGGCGTGCCGTTGATCGCCGACGGCGGGCTGACGTCCTCCGGCGACATCGCGAAGGCGATCGCCGCGGGAGCCGACGCGGTGATGGCGGGCTCCCTGCTCGCAGGCACCGACGAGAGTCCGGGCGAGGTCGTCCTCCACCAGGGGGAGCGGTTCAAGGAGTACCGGGGCATGGGCTCGCTCGGCGCGATGCGTGCACGGGGGTTCTCGCAGGACCGGTACTTCCAGGGCGACGTCGAGGACGTGGAGAAGCTCGTGCCCGAGGGCATCGAGGGGCGCGTTCCGTACAAGGGGCCGGTGGCGGCGATCGTGCACCAGCTCGTCGGCGGCCTGCGCCAGGCGATGGGCTACTGCGGGGCGGCGACGATCGACGACCTGAAGCACGCGGGCTTCGTCCGGATCACTGGCGCCGGGCTGCGCGAGTCGCATCCACACGACGTGACGATCACGAAGGAGGCGCCGAATTACCGGCGGTAGCGCCGGCGCCGAGGTCGTGCCGCTGCCCGAGCGGCCGGCCGAGGAGCGGCCGGTGCTCGTGGTCGACCTCGGTGGTCAGTACGCGCAGCTGATCGCGCGCCGCGTGCGCGAGTGTCGTGTGTACTCGGAGCTGGTCGGCCACGGCGTCACTGTCGAGCAGGTGCGCGCGCGGAATCCGCACGCGCTGGTCCTCAGCGGCGGTCCCGCATCGGTCTACGCGGACGGTGCGCCCCGCATCGACCCGCGCATCCTCGAGCTCGGAGTGCCGACACTCGGGATCTGCTACGGCATGCAACTGATGGCGCAGGAGCTCGGCGGTCGCGTCGAGCGCACGGGCGTCTCGGAGTTCGGGAAGGCGTCGGTGCACGCGCAGGAGTCGGTGCTCCTGGCCGGCACGCCGGAGGACCAGGTCGTGTGGATGTCGCATCGCGACTCGGTGACCGCCCCGCCGACCGGTGCGCGAGTCGTCGCGGGCTCGCAGTCCACGCCGATCGCCGCGTTCGAGGATGCCGCGCGGAAGCTGTACGGCATCCAGTTCCATCCCGAGGTCGTGCACACACCGCACGGGACCGATGTCCTGAAGAACTTCCTGTACACGGTCGCGGGCGCGCCGCCCACGTGGACCGCGGCGGCGGTGATCGAGGAACAGGTCGGCCGGATCCGCGCGCAGGTCGGACGCGAGCGAGTGCTCTGCGCGCTCAGCGGCGGCGTCGACTCGGCCGTCGCGGCATTACTCGTTCACAAGGCGATCGGTGACCAGCTCACGTGCGTGTTCGTCGACCACGGCCTGCTGCGTGAGAACGAGGCGGCGCAGGTCGTCGAGACGTTCGGCGGTCATCTGCACGTCCCGCTCGTGCACGTGCAGGCCCAGGACCGGTTTCTGACACGGCTGGCAGGCGTCGAGGATCCCGAGCAGAAGCGCAAGATCGTCGGCGAGGAGTTCATCCGCGTCTTCGAGGAGGAGGCCCGAAAGCTCGAGGGCCGATCGACCAGGTCGGTCAGGTTCCTCGTGCAGGGAACGCTCTATTCCGACGTGATCGAGTCCGGCGGTTCGGAGGACGGCGTCGCCGCGAAGATCAAGTCGCACCACAACGTCGGCGGGCTCCCGGCAGACATGCAGATGGAGCTCGTCGAGCCGCTGCGCCTGCTGTTCAAGGACGAGGTGCGCCGTGTTGGCGAGGAGCTCGGCCTGCCGGACTCGCTCGTGTGGCGCCAGCCGTTCCCCGGGCCGGGCCTCGCGATCCGCATCATCGGCGAGGTGACGGCCGAGCGGCTCGAGCTGCTGCGCGCGGCCGACGCGATCCTGCAGGAGGAGATCCGGCGTGCCGGCCTGTACCGGGACCTGTGGCAGTCGTTCGCGGTGCTGCCGGCCGTCCGCTCCGTCGGCGTCCAGGGAGACGAGCGGACGTACGCGTACCCGATCGTGATCCGCGCGGTCACGTCGGAGGACGCGATGACGGCGGACTGGGCGCGTCTGCCGTACGACCTGCTCGAGACGATCTCGAGCCGGATCATCAACGAGATCCCCGGCGTCAACCGCGTCGCGCTCGACCTCAGCTCGAAGCCGCCCGCGACGATCGAATGGGAATGAGCCCCGCGCGTCGGACGCGCTAGTCGCGGATCACGAACCCGCTCAGCCCTTCGGGCTCCTCCGTGAAGACGTCGACGTGCTCCACCTGTGCGCCGCGCGGGCCGGTGCGCGTCCAGTCGACGAGCCTCTCGACCTCCTCCCGCTCGCCCTCGAACACCGCCTCGACGGTGCCGTCCGCGCGGTTCGCGACCCAGCCGGCCACGTCGTCGCGCTGCGCGAGTCGCTTCGTCGAGTCGCGGAAGTAGACGCCCTGCACGAAGCCGTGCACGACCACGCGCCGCCGGATCACGCCGCGTATTCTCGCCGCGTGGAGTTCAGGGAGCTGCTCGCCAGGCGACGCATGGTCAGAGCGTTCGAGGCGGAGCCGATTCCACGCGAGACCCTCGTACGGATCGTGGGGACGATTCGCCGGGCGCCGAGCGCCGGGTTCAGCCAGGGCCAGCGGTTCGTCGTCGTCACGGAGCCCGAGCGTCGCCGCGCGCTTGCCGACGCGGTGGGCGAGCAGTACTACGTCGAGCAGGGATTCGCGCCGTGGATCAGCGGCGCGGCCGCGCTCGTCGTCGTCTGCACGCGCGAGGAGGACTACCACGAGCGGTACCGGCAACCGGACAAGGTCGACGAGGCAGGCACCGAGATCGAGTGGCCGGCGCCGTACTGGCACGTCGACGCGGGCGCGGCCGCGATGCTCGTCCTGCTCGCGGCGATCGACGAGGGGCTCGGCGCGGGCGTCTTCGGTGTTCCCGTCGAGCGAATGTCCCGTGTCCGCGAACTGCTGGGGCTGCCGGACGACGTCGACGTCGTCGAGGTGATCGCACTCGGCGTCCCGGCCGGCGATGCGATCTCCGACCGGAAGTCGAGCCGTGCGACGCGGCCGCGCCGAGTGCTCGACGAGCTCGTGCGGTGGGAGCGTTGGGACTGACGCGCCGGCTCGAACGGCGGCAGCCCTAGGGGATGCGCAACTTCGCGACCGCCTGTTGCTGGTGGAAGAACGGGTTCTGCGACCCCTCGTCGTACGTCGTCACCGACGACGTGTACACGAAGCCTCCGCGGGCGTCGACGCCGAAGTAGTCGCCGATGAACCCTCCCGGCTGGCAGATGCAGAGGAAGTGCGCCGACGAGAGCTGCGGGTCCCACGTGTTCGGCGACAGTCGGATGTTGTGGCCGATCGGCTGGAGGCCAGCCCGGTAGAGCTGGACCGCGGTGTTGATGCACCAGTCGACGCGCCGGTACGGAGCCGCCGGGTCGAATTGGAGCCCTGCGGCCTTCGCGGCGGCAGTGCCCTGTGCGGGGCACGCCAGCCGCCGGTCGTAGAAGGCGACCGCGACGGTGCCGCCCGGAGCGGCGACGATATTCGGTTGTAACGCTTCACCCGGCCCGCGGCTGTCGTCGACGCGGATCGGCTTGCGCCACGTGCGTCCGCCGTTGAACGACGAAGCGAGCAGGACCTCGGCACCCTTCTTCACGTCCTGCTCGTAGGCGATGTACAGCGGGTAGGCGCCGCGCACCCTGCGCTGCCCGACTGCGAACGCGATCCCGAACGCGCCGCGGAACGACGTGTTGTGGTACGCGGGCACCTCCTGCCGAGGGATCGCGAGGCGACGCGTCCACGTGACGCCGCCGTTCGTCGACGACAACACGCTGACGCGCGCCTCGAAGGTCTCCGCCTCGGGGCTGTCCTCGGCTGCTTCGACACCTTCGTGTACCCCGGACACGCTCGCCCACACGGTGCCGTTCGGCGCGATGTGCGGCAGCGCATTGTTCTCTTCGAGACCTTCGGCGAGCCCAGGCAGGAACTTCGGCGTCGACCAGGGCGTGTGCGTTCCGTCCGGGTGCGCGTCCGCATAGGAGACGACGATCTTCAGGCGGCCGTCCGGCTTGGCGTCGGCGACGGCCCACATCACGTAGATGCGGCCGAAGTGTTTGCTCGCGCGGTTGTCGTCGATCGCGATCCACTGCTTGTCGAAGGTCGGCTCGCCGTCGAACGGGGCAGCGGCGACGTCGTCGGGCTTGCCCTGCACCGTCGTCAGCCACGCGTTGGCTGTCGTCGCACCGTGCGGGCGCACGGCGATGCCGACGGCGAAGCGCGGCAGGAACGGGTTCACGGCCGGATTGCCGACACGGTGGTTGCCGTTCGCGTCGTAGTCGAAGAGGTAGGGGAGGACGACGGCGTAGAAGTTCCCCCACGGATCGAACGCGCCCACCGGGTCGGAGTTGTCCGTCCACCCCTCGTAGCCTGGGATGTGGCCCTGGTCGGGCCACGTCTTGCCGCCGTCGAACGACTCGTAGAACCCGACGAGGTGGTTGTACCCCTCGGCGTTGACGAACCACTTGCTGATCCCGATCAAGTGCTTCGGGTTCGTCGGGTCGACGTGGATGTCGGACTCCGAGTGATCCTTGACGAGCAGCGCGGGACTGCTGACGTCCTGCGTCGCAAACGGCCCTGTGTCCTCTCCGGTCGTCGCTCCCGGGCAGGCTGTCGCGCCGCCGTCCGGAAATCCCTGGCTCGCCGGCAGCGAGGCGAAGTAGGGAACTTCCGGTGCGTAACAGCTGACGCGTTGCGTCGTCGCGAGCGTGCTCGTCACGTGCTTCTTCGCGTAGCTGGCCGCGAACGCCGCGTTCGACTGGTAGCCCTGCGGCGGGGCGGCAGCAGCCGATGCTGCGAAGACCCCGAGGCAGAGCGCCGCGAGTGCTGCCGTGCATCGCCTCACGTGCATGAGCATAGTGACGCCGTGGACGCGCGACGGTTCGTGGAACGGCTGGCGGCTGCGCGGATCGGCGCGACGCACAACTTCTACCGTGAGGGTGAGCGCGCCGCACTCTGCAGGGAGCGTCTGACCCGGTATCTCGACGAGCACGGCGGCACCTCCCTGCTGCTCGTGGGCGAGGCGCCGGGTTGGCGCGGAGCTCGCGTGTCCGGGCTGCCGTTCACGTCCGAGCGGCAGTTGACCGGAACGGGGCCGGCCGAGGCGACCGCCACGATCGTTCAGGACGCGCTTGCGGAGCTCGAGCTCGACGCGCTGTGCTGGAACGTCGTCCCGACGCATCCGGGCACCGCTCGCTCGAACCGTCGGCCGACAGGCGCCGAGGTGAGCGCGTCACGGCCGTTCCTCGAGGAGCTGAGCCGGCAGCGGCGGGTCGTAGCGGTCGGCCGTCTGGCGGAGCGCGTGACCGGTGCGCCGTACGTGCGGCACCCGTCCTACGGCGGCGCGGCGGCCTTTCGCGCGGGCTTGCTACGATTCCGCCCCGGCGGACGCCCTTCGTCCGCCTTTTTGTTCCGGTCCGTATTGCGATGAAGACATACAGCGCAAAGCCGGGCGAGGTCGCCCGCGAGTGGTACCTGGTCGACGCCGAGGGACAGACGCTCGGCCGTCTGGCCACGCGCATCGCCGACGTGCTCCGCGGCAAGGGAAAGCCCGCGTTCACGCCGCACGTCGACACCGGTGACTTCGTCGTGGTGGTCAACGCGGAGAAGATCCACGTGACCGGCAACAAGCTCGACCAGAAGCGCTACTACCGCCACTCCGGCTATCCCGGTGGCATTCGCAGCAGGACGCTGCGCGAGCAGCTCGCGCGCCGACCCGAAGAGGTGCTGCGCAAAGCGGTCAAGGGGATGCTTCCGAGGAACCGGCTCGCCCGGCGGCAGATCACGAAGCTGAAGATCTACGCGGGGCCGACACATCCGCACAGCCCGCAGTCGCCGAAGCCGCTGCCGCTGGAGAACGCATGAGCGAGATCGCGCAGTACCGGGGCACGGGCAAGCGGAAGACGTCGGTCGCTCGTGTGATCCTCCGGCCCGGAGACGGAACGACGTGGTTCAACGGCCGCACGATCGAGGAGTACTTCCCGCGCGCCGCGCACAGGACGATCGCGCTCGCACCGCTGAAGATCGCCGAGGCGGAAGGCACGTACGACATCCGCGTGCGCGTCCACGGCGGAGGTCCATCGGGTCAGGCTGGCGCCGTGCGTCACGGTGTCGCGCGCGCACTCGTCGAGGCCGATCCCAATCTGCGGATACCGCTGAAGCGCGCCGGCTTCCTCACGCGCGACGCGCGCCAGGTCGAGCGCAAGAAGGCCGGCCTGCACAAGGCGCGCAAGGCGCCGCAGTTCAGCAAGCGCTAGCGGCGCTGCCCGGTCTGCTCGTCGTCTCTTCTCGCTGCCCGTATCCTCCGCCGCCGTGACCAGGCGTTACTTCGGTACCGACGGTGTGCGCGGCGTCGTCGGCGGAAGCCTGACGATCGAGCTCGTCGAACGGCTCGGCAGCGCGGTTGCGACCTGGTCCGGCCGGGGCCGCGTCTTCGTCGGTCGCGACACACGCGCGTCGGGGCCCGAGCTCGAGCGCGCGCTCGCGCGCGGGATCGCGATGGCCGGCGGCTCGGCCGTGTTGAGCGGTGTGCTGCCGACACCCGCGGTGGCGTTGCTCGCACTCGACGTCGGTGCCGTCATCTCCGCCTCGCACAACCCGCCGGAGTACAACGGCGTGAAGCTCTTCGACGGTGAAGGGCGCAAGCTGACCGACGCGCAGGAGGAGGAGATCGAAGCGCTGCTCGATGCGCCTGCGCACGGCGGCGGCGAGATCGACGAGGTCGTCGTCGCCACGGACAGCTACCTCACACACGTGCTCGAGCGCTTCGGCTCGGACCTCTCGGGCGTGCGCATCGTCGTCGACTGCGCGAACGGCGCGTACTCCGGGATCGCACCGAAGGCGTTCGAGCAGCTCGGTGCGCAGGTGACGACGATCGGCGACTCGCCCGACGGCATGAACATCAACGTCGGCTGCGGCGCCACCGACCTACGTGCGCTGCAACACGCGGTGCCGAGCGCGGGTGCGCACCTGGGCGTCGCGTTCGACGGAGACGGCGACCGGATGCTCGCCGTCGACGAGCGCGGCGAGGTCGTGGACGGTGACCAGGTCGTCGCCGTGCTCGCGCTCGCGCACGAGGTGGAGCTCGTCGCCGTGACGACGATGACGAATCTCGGATTCCACAAGCTCATGGACGAGCACGGCATCCGCGTCGTCACCACCGACGTCGGCGATCGCTACGTGCTCGAGGCGCTCCGTCGGGAGGGTGGCATCCTCGGGGGCGAGCAGTCGGGTCACGTGATCTGGCTCGACGGCCACGTCACGGGTGACGGGCTTGTCGCCGCGCTCCTCCTCTGCCGCGAGCTCGGACGTGGTCCGCTCAGCGAGCTCGCCGGCGTGATGACTCGCTTTCCCCAGGCACGGGCGGACGTTCCGACGACAGCCGGAAGGCTGACGCCGGACCTCATGGCGGAGGTCGACCGGGTCAACGCGGAGGTGGGCTCGCGGGGTCGCGTGGTCGTACGACCTTCCGGCACGGAGCCCGTCGTGAGGGTGCTCGCAGAGGCCCAGGACGAGGCTGAGGCGGAGGGTCTCTGTGCTACCATCGCGGCTCTCGTTCGACGGGAGCTCGGCTGACGTCTCCGACGCCGGAGGCGGCGAGAGGCCGGGCTCTTGCTCGTCTCACGGACGAGATTCCCCCAGCAAAAGCCGCAAATCTCAGCGTTTTCCGATCCCTTCCCCGACAGGAACGACGGGGCGGGCCAAGCGAGAGGAGCCTCGGGTGTGCGGGATCATCGGATACGTCGGGACGCGTGAGGCGAAGCCGCTCCTACTGGGCGGTCTCGAGCGTCTCGAGTACCGCGGCTACGACTCGGCGGGGATCGTGCTGCACGAGCGCGACGCGCTCGACTACGTCCGCGCGGTCGGGAACCTCCAGTTCCTGAAGGACGCGGCGGGGACGAACGGATCGACGTCGCGGCACGGGCTCGGCCACACGCGCTGGGCGACGCACGGCGCAGTCAACGAGGAGAACGCCCACCCGCTGACCGGCTGCGACGACGGACGACTCGCGATCGTGCTCAACGGAATCGTGGAGAACTACCGCGAGCTCAAGGACTCACTCGCGGCCGACGGGCACTCGTTCAGCTCCGAGACCGATGCGGAAGTCGTCGTGCACCTGATCGAGCGCCACTATGACGGCGATCTCACGGTCGCTGTTCGAGCCGCGTACGCGGAGATCGAGGGACACTTCGCATTCGTCGTCATCCACCACGCACATCCTGGTCTGCTGGTCGGCGCGCGCCGCCAGTGCCCGCTCGTGGTCGGCGTCGGCGACGGAGAGATGTTCCTCGCCTCCTCGATCGCCGCGTTCCTGCGCGAGACGCGGCGCGTCCAGCTCCTCGAGGACGGGGAAGTGGTCGCGATCACGCCTGCGGGCGCCGTCTTCTACGGGCCTGACGGCGAGGTCGAGCACCGCGAGATCGAGCCGGTCGAGTGGGACGACGAGAGCGCGGAGAAGGGCGGCTTCGAGACCTTCATGCTGAAGGAGATCTACGACCAGCCGGAAGCGGTCAGCGAGACGATCGGCGACCGCGCGCGCAGAGGCAGGCTCGTGCTCGAAGGAATCGGCCTGAGCGAGCTCGAGATTCAGAACCTCCGCCGCATCGTCGTCGTCGCGTGCGGCACCGCGTACCACGCGGGCGTTGTCGGCCGCTACATCATCGAGGAGTGGGCGCGCGTCCCGGTCGAGCCGGACATCGCGTCCGAGTGGCGCTACCGCAATCCCGTCCTCTCGAAGGACACACTCGTGATCGGGATCTCGCAATCGGGCGAGACGGCCGACACGCTGGCGGCGATGCGGCTCGCTCGCGAGTCCGGAGCGCGCACGCTCGCGATCACGAACCTGATGGGAACGCAGATCACGCGTGAGGCGGACGCGGTGCTGTACACGCGCTGCGGGCTCGAGGTCGGCGTCGCCGCGACGAAGACGTTCACGTCGCAGGTCGCGCTCCTCTCGCTGATCGCGCTGAAGCTCGCGCAGATCCGCAAGTCGCTGCCGGAGGCCGAGATCGAGTTCATCCTCGAGGAGCTGTACGACCTGCCCCAGAAGATGGAGCAGTTCCTCGACGGCGACCATCCCATCGAGGAGGTCGCCCAGCGGTACTTCGACAAGCCGTTCTTCCTCTACCTCGGGCGCCACATCGGCCTGCCGGTCGCGCTCGAGGGCGCGCTGAAGCTGAAGGAGATCTCCTACATCCCGACAGAGGCGTACTCGGCGGGGGAGATGAAGCACGGCCCGATCGCGCTGCTCGATGCCGACACGCCGGTCGTCGTCGTCGCGACCGACCAGAGGGTGATCTACGAGAAGGTCGTCTCGAACATCCAGGAGGTCCGTGCGCGGGGGGCGCACGTGATCGCGATCGCCACCGACGGCAACGAGGACATCCAGCACCACGCGGACGACGTCATCTACGTGCCGCGGACGCCCGCCTTCCTGCAGGCCGTGCTCGCGGTCCTGCCGCTCCAGCTGCTCGCGTACCGGATCGCGCGGCTGCGCGGCCTGAACGTCGACCAGCCCCGCAACCTGGCGAAGACGGTCACGGTCGAGTAGCGGTCCGCTCCGGCGGTATACCCTGCCGGGGTATGCACGCCGTCGCGGACGGGCTGCGCAACGCCCTCGAGATGCTCTGGGAGGTCGGCTGGGCGCTCGTCCTCGGCTTCCTCCTCTCGGCGGTCGTCCAGGCCTGGATCCCCCGGTCGCGGCTGGAACGGGCGCTCGGCGGCCGCGGCCCCCGCGAACTCGTCGTCTCGACCGCACTCGGGGCCGCGTCGTCGTCTTGTAGCTATGCGGCGATCGCGATCGGGAAGTCGCTGTTCCAGAAGGGCGTGAGCTTCGCCTCCGCGATGGTCTTCCAGTTCGCCTCGACGAACCTCGTCTTCGAGATCGGGATCGTCATGTGGGTGTTCCTCGGTTGGCAGTTCACGCTCGCCGAGTTCGTCGGTGGGATCTTCCTCGTCACCTTCATGTGGGCCGGCGTGCGGCTGTTCGTGTCGCGTCGGCTCGAGGAGGAGGGGCGTAGGCACGCGCAGGCGGCCGACACGGGCCATCAGCACCACTCGGCGGGCGGGGGGGCGGAGGCGGGCTGGCGCCGGCGGCTCACGTCGGTCGACGCATGGTCGGACGTGGCGCACAACTTCCGCGGCGACTGGCAGATGCTGTGGAAGGAGATCGCGGCCGGCTTTCTGATCGCCGGTTTCATCGGGCTCCTGCCGATGTCGTTCTTCAACGGGCTGCTCGTCACCGGCGCGTCGCCGCTGCCGCAGTTGCTCGAGAACGTGCTCGTCGGACCGTTGATCGCGGCCCTCTCGTTCGTGTGCTCGGTCGGGAACATTCCGCTTGCCGCCGTGCTCTGGGCCGGCGGCAGCTCGTTCGGCGGCGTGCTCGCGTTCATCTACGCCGACCTGATCATCGTCCCGATCGTGCTTGCGTATCGGAAGTACTACGGCGGGGCGCTGACATGGCGTCTCGTCGCGATGATGTTCGCGGCGATCGTCGCCGCTGCGCTGGTCGTCGACGGGATCTTCTCGGCGGCCGGTTTGACGCCGACCGTGCGCCCGAGCATCGACTCGATCACGAGTCGAGGCATCGAGTGGAACGCCACGACGGCGCTCAACATCCTCTTCGGCTTCGTCGCTGCGGCGCTGTTCGGGTTGACGTTGCGGCGCGGCGAGCGCGATCCCGTCTGCCACATGGTCGTCGACAAGTCGAAGACGCCGTTCCGCAGCGTCGTCTCGGGGCGGACCTACTACTTCTGCAGCGAGTCGTGCAGGGAGCGATTCGAGGAAGGAGCGGCACACGCATGAAGGTCGGATACGTCGAGAGCAAGGACGCGCTGCTTCGGCGCCTGCGGCGCGTCGAAGGCCAGGTGCGGGGCATCGAGCGAATGGTCGAGGAGGAGCGGTACTGCATCGAGATCCTCGACCAGATCGCGGCGGCCCGGACGGCGTTGGAGCAGGTCGGTCTCAAGCTGCTCGAGGACCACGCGCGCCACTGCGTCAAGAGCGGACGGGCGGACGTGGACGAGCTGCTGCGCGCCGTCGAGCGTTTCGCCAAGGTCCGCTAGCGGGCGGCTCGTCGCTCACTCGTCCGGCGGGCGACGGAGTCGCTTCAGCCGCGACTGACGCCGCTTCTGCTCCAGACGTCGCTCGCGCGACGCGGCGCTCGGCGTCGTCGGGACGCGACGCCGCTCCACACGCAGGGCGGCTCGAAGCTGCTCGACGACGCGCTCCACCGCGAGCTCGCGGTTCCTCGACTGGCTCCGCTCATCCTGCGCGACGGCGCGGATCCGTGGGCCCGTCCGCGCGAGCACGCGTCGCTTCTGCAGGTCCGTGAGTGCCCCGGAGGCCTCGACGTCGAAGATCGCCTCGACGCGCGTCTCGGACTTCTGTGCGTGCTGGCCGCCCGGTCCGCTCGACCGGGAGAACCGCAGCTCGATCTCGCCGAGCGGGATGACGACCGAGCGCGTGACCCGGATAGAGTCGCCGTCCATGGCGGCGATTCTCCTCGACGTCGACGGCGTCCTGCACGTCTCGGGCGATCCGATCGCCGGCGCGGCGGAGGCCGTGCGCCGGCTGCGGGAGAACGGCCACCGGCTCCGGTTCGTCACCAACAACACGACGCGCTCGCGCGCGCAGCTGGCCGGGGAGCTGCGAGGGATGGGCGTCGCGCTCGACGACGAGGAGCTGCAGACCACGCCGCGCGCAGCCGCGCACGCGCTCGCCGGCAAGCGCGTGCTCGCTCTGACCATGCACGCGATCGTGCAGGACCTGGAAGGCATCGAGTTCGTCGGCGAGGGCGCGGATGCCGTCCTGATGGGCGGCGCGGACGAGACGCCTGAGACGAATCTCGTGTTCTCGTTCATGAATCTCGCGCGCGCGTTCCACGAGCTCCAGGCCGGCGCCGAGCTGTACTGCCTGCATCGGAACCGCTGGTGGCAGACGAAACAGGGGCCGCTGCTCGACGCAGGTGCGTTCGTCGCTGGGCTCGAGTACGCGGCGGATACGGAGGCGATCGTCCTCGGCAAGCCGTCGCCAGCGTACTTCGCCGCTGCTCTCGCGGCACTCGACGCGGACGCAGGCATGACCTGGATGGTCGGGGACGACCTCGAGGCGGACATCGCGGGCGCGCAGGCGTATGGGATGAAGACGGTGCTCGTGCGCACCGGCATGTTTCGGCCCGACGACGTCGAGCGTAGCCGGATCCGCCCCGACGCGATCGTCTCCTCGATCGCACAGCTTCCGGACTGGCTGGAGGAGAATCTCTAGCCGATGAGAGTCGGGGTCGACCTGATCGAGATCGACCGTATCCGC
>Ga0187765_10000621_pt1 | contig 13115 bp, 9 predicted proteins | sample 0216_QUI02_MP05__3_FD_133018 | JGI IMG/M metagenome (GOLD analysis project Ga0187765, IMG submission 133018) | Tropical peat soil microbial communities from peatlands in Department of Meta, Colombia - 0216_QUI02_MP05_10_MG | ecosystem: Environmental > Terrestrial > Soil > Wetlands > Peat ...
CACCTCGTCCATACCGACGATGACCTTGCCGACCTCCGCGCGGAGGTTGTCGCTGAGGGTGCGGAAGCGCTCGGCCTCACCTTGGCGCGCGCCCCGCGAATGACCGACCTGCGCGACGGCGTTTCGGACCGGTTCGAGACGCGCCCCATTGCAATCGAGGACATTCTGGGCCGCCCACAAACCGTTCTCGACCGTGCCGGCATGCGGGCGATGATCGCGGGCCGGTGCGTCCTCGTGACCGGCGCCGGCGGCACGATCGGCGGCGAGCTCGTGCGCCAGATCGCCGAACTCGAGCCGCGCCACCTCGCTCTCCTCGACAACGGGGAATTCAATCTCTATCGCATCGATCAGGATCTCACAGAGCAGCGGCCGGAGCTGCCGCATAGTGCCATCCTGGCCGACGTGCGCGACGCAAAGCGTGTCTCTGAGGTCTTTGCCGTCGAGAAGCCGGAAATCGTGTTCCACGCCGCCGCCCTCAAGCATGTGCCGATGGTCGAGCGGAACCCAAGCGAGGGCGTGCTCACCAATCTGATTGGCACGCGCCAAGTCGCCGATGCCTGCGATGCTTCGGGTGTTGCGGCGATGGTGTTGATTTCGACGGACAAGGCGGTCAATCCGGCGAGTGTGATGGGGGCGACGAAGCGAGCCGCCGAATGCTATTGCCAGGCGCGCGACATCCTTGCCGCAGCCGGCCGCCGCAGGACGCGCTACATCACGGTGCGCTTCGGCAACGTGCTTGGCTCGACCGGTTCCGTGGTACCCCTATTCCAGCATCAAATCGAACGCGGCGGCCCCATCACCGTCACCCATCCCGATATCGCACGCTACTTCATGACTGTGCGCGAAGCAGTCGAGCTTGTGCTTCAGGCCGCCGCCCTCGGTGCCACCGACGGAGTCGAGGCCGGCAAGATCTTCGTGCTCGACATGGGCAAGGCGATTCGCATCGTCGATCTCGCGCGCCAGATGATTCGCCTTGCCGGCTTGCGGCCGGAAAAGGACATCCGGATCGTCTTCACGGGATTGCGCCCGGGTGAAAAGCTCAATGAAGAGCTGCTGCACGAGACGGAATATTTGGTGCCGACCCGATGCCGGGGCATTCTCCTTGCAGCACCGCGCACCGCCGATCTGGCGATCCTGTCGAGAGCGCTCGACGAGATCGGCGAAGCCGCGGCGGCGGCGCGGGAGGAACAGCTTGCAGCTCTTCTCGAGCGCGTGGTGCCGGAGTACCGCCGGGTCGGCGAAGGTGTCGAGCGAGTCGCGGCGGCGTCGCGATGAATGACGGGCTAGTAACGATCCGCCGCGCGCTTGTTTCGGTCTCGGACAAGACCGGGCTCGTTGCGTTTGGCCGTTTTCTGGCGGAGTGCGGTGTTGAAATCCTTTCGACCGGCGGCACGGCCAAGGCACTCGCGGATTCGGGCATCGCGGTCAAGGACGTCGCGACCCATACGGGTTTTCCGGAGGCCATGGATGGCCGGGTGAAGACGCTTCACCCCAAAATCCACGGCGGGATCCTCGCGCGGCGCGACCTTGCGTCCCATCGTCAGGCCATGGCCGATCATGGCATCGTGGCCATCGATCTCGTCGTCGTCAATCTCTACCCTTTCGAGACGACCGTCGAGCAGGGCGCTTCCTTCGAGACCGCAATCGAGAATATCGACATCGGCGGTCCAGCGCTCATCCGTGCTGCCGCGAAGAACCATGACTTCGCGGCTGTGGTCGTGGATCCCTCCGACTACGGGGTCGCAATGGCGGAAATGCGCGCGCAAAAGGGGGCGACGACATTGGCGCTGCGCAAGCGCCTTGCCGCCAAGGCCTTTGCGCGCACGGGCGCATACGATGCGGCGATCGCCGGTTGGTTCGCGAACCAGCTCGGCGAGACTTTTCCCGAGTGCATGGTCGCGACGGGGACGCGCAGACAGCTTCTGCGCTATGGCGAGAACCCTCATCAGGAAGCGGCATTCTATGTCGGCGGCAGGTCGCGGCCCGGCATCGCCACGGCGCGGCAGCTCCAGGGAAAGGAGCTGAGCTACAACAATCTGAATGACGCGGACGCGGCCTTCGAGCTCGTCGCGGAGTTCGATGAGAAGGCGGTCGCCATCATCAAGCACGCCAACCCTTGCGGCGTCGCCGTCGGTGCAACGATGGTCGAGGCCTACCGCAAGGCGCGCGCATGCGACCCGGTGAGTGCCTTCGGCGGGGTGATCGCGCTCAATCGCGCGCTCGATCTTGCCACCGCCGAAGAGATCGGCGCACTCTTCGCCGAGGTCGTCATCGCGCCGGCTGCGGAGCCGGAGGCGGTCGAAGCTCTCTCCGGCAAAAAGAATCTGCGCCTCCTTGTCACGGATTCGCTGCCCGATCCCGGAGAACCGGGTGTGATGCTTCGCTCCCTCGCGGGCGGCTATCTCCTGCAGACGCGCGACAATGGCAGGGTAGGGCGAGCGGACCTCAAGGTCGTGACCGCACGAGCCCCGAGCGAAACCGAGCTGGCCGATATGCTGTTCGCGGCCCGTGTCGCCAAGCACGTCAAGTCGAACGCCATCGTCTACGCGAAAAATGGTGCTACCGTCGGCATCGGTGCGGGTCAGATGAGCCGTGTGGATTCCTCGCGTATCGCAGCGTGGAAAGCCGAGGAAGCCGCCGCCGCCGCCAAGGAAACGTCCCGCCGCACCGAGGGGTCGGTCGTCGCATCGGACGCCTTCTTCCCCTTCGCCGACGGTCTCCTCGCCGCCGTCGCGGCGGGTGCCACGGCGGTGATTCAACCGGGCGGTTCGTTGCGCGATGACGAGGTGGTCGCGGCGGCCAACGATGCGGGTATCGCCATGGTCTTCACCGGCATGCGGCACTTCAGGCACTGACCCGCGCAGCTCCCCCGACGCGAACCGTCAGGAGCAACGCGAGCCCGGCGACGAGGTAGACGATCACACTGGCCATGCCGGCCCGCTGGCTCGCGAAATGCTCGACCGCGAGACCGTAGATGGCGGGACCCGTGAAGGCCGTGATCTTCCCCGTGAGAGCATAGAGACCGAACATTTCGGCTTCCAAGCCGCGCGGAACGAGGTGCGCCATGAGTGTTCGGCTCGCGGCCTGCGCCGGCCCCACGAAAACGCCAAGGGCAAGTGCGACCCACCGGAACCATGGCTTGCTATGGATGAAGAGAATCGCGCCGCCGAGCGCGATCAGGCACGCGAGCGACATGACGATCGTGGGTTTCGAGCCGATCCAGTCGTCGATCCACGCAAAGAGCGCTGCCCCCAGGCCCGCGGTCGCGTTGATCGCGATCCCGAACAGCAACACCTCGTCGAGAGCGAACCCCATCGCTGCGGCTGCGTAAATGCCGCCGAAGATGAAAAGCGTGTTGAGCCCGTCCGCGTAGATCATCCGTGCAATCAGGAAGCGAAGGATGGTCGGCCGCCGAGGCAGATCCTTGAGGTTGTCGTAAAGACCGCGAAGACCGGCCGATACGGCCTGCGTGACACTCATACCGCCCGATTTGCGATCGGGCGCCAGGAGGAAGAAAGGCGTTACGAATGCGGCGATCCAAAAAGCCACGAGAATGGCGGTGGCGCGCACCGGCTCCGCCGCCACCTTGTCGAGCCCGAAGAGTGCCGGTGTCGGCTTGATGAGCGTCACGAGGGCGACCGCGAGACAGCCGAGCCCGCCAACATAGCCCAATCCCCAACCCCAGCCGGAGACGCGTCCGAGGATCGACGGCGGTGCTACGTCGCGCAGACTGGCGTTGTAGAAGACGACGCCGAACTCGTAACTGACGCTGCCAAGCACCACGAGGAGAAGCGTGCGCGCGGCCGATTCCGGTGTGGGGCGGGAAAACCACAAGGACGCAGTCGCCACAACGCACACGGTCGCGAATACGCCGATCCAAGGCTTGCGGCGGCCGGCGCGGTCGGCGATCGCACCGAGCATGGGGCCAAGGACGGCCACGACGAAGCCCGCTATCGAGAGCGTCGCGCCCCAGCGGGCGGCACCTTCTTCCGAAGAGTGCGCAATGCCGGTCGAAAAATAGACACCCCACACGAACGTGGCGATCACGACCGGCCAGGCCGCGATCCCGAAATCGTAAACGCACCAGGCGGCGATGGCCGCGGCGTTGCGTCCGGGCTCCCGTCGATCCTCCAGCGTGCCGGAAGGGCTCTGCACTTAACGCGAGATCGGATAAGAACGAACCGGCCTCGCCCCTCCCTCGCGCCGGCGCAAGCGAACGGGCCTCCTTGTGCGTGCCGCGCAGACACGGGCTCGTGCGAGGTCGACGAGCCGACGCCGAGCCGTGCCCGGAACCGGATGGGTTGGAACGAGTCGAGTCGAACCAATCACGATCTAGACCATCATGCTGCGTAGCTGGCGGTTGGCGACCGCGAGCATGGCAAGGTCCGGCTGGCCCGCACCTTTTATGTCGGCAATCACGCTTTGCGCTCGTTCGACCGCGGAGGCCCGCGCCTCCACCCACGCCTCAACCGCACCGTTGGCGGCGGGGGCCGTGTGCGAGGAATCGAGTACGCGCGTCACGAGCTCGCTCTGGTGCGCGTAGAGATCGTCGACAATCGCGGCGATCGCAAGCTTCTGCCAATGCCCTTGGACCGCGAGATGTTCGGCGGCACTGCGCAGCCAGTCGATGCCGAATCTCGCCCCGATCGCGAAATAGATGCGGCCGACATCCTCAGCAGCGTGCCCGCTCGCCTGCGCCACGCGCACGATGTCGCAGCCCGAAACCAGGAAGTCGAGGCCAGCGACCGGTCGCGCCAATTCGGGGGGCACACCTTGCGCCGTATAGCCGCCGGCGCGCTTGTCGAATGCGGCACGGTCCTCGGGCGAGAGGATACTGTCGACGACCGACCATAGGGCGTCGATCCCGGGGCCGTAATCGGCGACATTGCGCGTGACGTCGAGCGGGTGGCGTCCGTGCGTGAGAAACCACTGGCTGACCTGCTCGATCGCATGGCGAATTTCGATCAGCATGGCCATTTGGACCTCTGCACCGACTTTATTGTCGAGCGACTCGATGCCGCTCCACAACCGGCCGAGGTTGAAGGCGTTCCGCGAAATCGTGTAGGCCCGCGCCACGTCGGCGACCGACATGCCGGTCTTTTCTTCCATCTTGCTCGAGAACGTAATGCCGGCGCGATTGACGAGGCTGTTCGTCGCGACGGTTGCGATGATTTCACGGCGCAGGCTGTGCCGTTCGATCGGCGCGCGGAAGGGCTTGTGCAAGGGCCCCGGAAAGTATGTCACGAGGTCGTCGACCAGGATCGGATCGTCCGGCAGGTCGGTCGGCAGGAGCCGGTCGTAAAGATCGAGCTTGGCGTAGGCCATGATCACTGCCAGCTCGGCTCGCGTGAGGCCCTTGCCCGATCCCGCGCGCTCGAGCAGTTCTTCGTCGCTCGGCAGTGCCTCGATCGTGCGATTGAGCCGGCCGCTGCGCTCCAGCCGGCGGATCAGCAGGACTTGCTCGTCGAGCAGCGCCAAGCCCTCCCGCTCGGCGACGCTGAGTGCTTGGGTCTGCTGATAGTTGTCGTCGAGCACATGGGTGCTCACCTCGTCGGTGATGGCCTGAAGCTGCTGGTCTCGCTGCTTCATGGTCATGTCGCCGCGCGAAACGACGTCGCCCAAAAGAATCTTGAGATTGACTTCGTGGTCCGACGTGTCCACGCCGGCGGAATTGTCGATCGCATCAGTGTTGATGTGCCCGCCCGCGAGCGCGTAGGCGACGCGCGCGCGTTGGGTGACGCCGAGATTGGCCCCTTCGCCGATCACCTTCGCGCGAACGTCTTCGGCATTGACGCGGAGCGCGTCGTTGGTACGGTCGCCCGCCTCGGCGTTGCTCTCGGCGCGCGCCTTGAGGAAGGTTCCGATGCCGCCGAACCATAAAAGATCGATTCGCGCCCGCAGCATCGCCTGGATAAGCTCGGCCGGGGTTACGTTATCCTTCGCGATATCGAAGGCGTCCTTTACCTCCGGCGAGACCTTGATCGATTTCGCCTTGCGATCGATGACACCGCCGCCTTTCGAGATCAGCTTCCCGTCATAGTCCGTCCAGCTCGACCGCGGCAGATCGAAGAGCCGCTGCCGTTCGGCGAGACTCGCGGCGGGATCGGGGTCCGGGTCCACGAAAATGTGGAGATGATTGAAGGCGCCGAGCAGCTTGATGTGCTTGGAGAGCAGCATGCCGTTGCCGAACACGTCGCCCGACATATCGCCGATGCCGACGACCGTGAAATCCTCGCTCTGGATATCCCGGCCAAGCTCGCGGAAGTGGCGCTTGACCCCTTCCCATGCCCCCTTCGCGGTAATACCCATCTTCTTGTGGTCGTAGCCCGCCGAGCCGCCGGAGGCGAAGGCATCATCTAGCCAGAAGCCGTATTCATCCCGGCTGACGGCGTTCGCGATATCCGAGAACGTCGCGGTACCCTTGTCGGCCGCGACCACAAGATAGGGATCGTCCTCGTCGCGGCGAACCACATCCACGGGCGGGACGATCTTGCCCTGCTTGATGTTGTCGGTCACGTCGAGCATGCCGCGCATCAGCGTGCGGTAGCACTCGATCACCTCGGCCATCAGCGCCTCGCGCCCGCCATCCGCCGGCGGGCGCTTCACGACGAAGCCGCCCTTCGAGCCCACCGGCACGATGACGGTGTTCTTCACCATTTGAGTCTTCATGAGGCCGAGGATTTCGGTGCGGAAATCCTCCCGCCGGTCCGACCAGCGAATACCGCCGCGCGCGACCCTGCCGCCGCGCAAATGGATGCCTTCCATCCGCGGGCTGTAGACCCAGATCTCGACGAGCGGGCGCGGCTCCGGCAGTTCGTCGACCCTGTGGCTGTCGAGCTTCACGGAAAAATACGGTTTCGGCTTTCCGCCCTTGTCGCGTTGGAAATAATTCGTCCGCACGGTCGATTCGACGAGATTGACGAAGCGCCGCAGGATGCGGTCCTCGTCAAGGCTTTCGACCTTGTCGAGGCCTTGCTCGATCTCCTTGCGGATGGACGTCGCGCGCGCGTCGGCGTCCTTCTGGCTCGCGACATCGAAGCGCGTCAGGAAGAGCCGGACGATGCGTTGCGCCAAGCCCGGATTGTGGGTGAGCGTTTCCTCCATATAGCTCTGACTGAAGGCGATCCCGGTCTGACGCAGATACTTGCAATAGGCGCGCAGGATGACGATCTCGCGCCACGCGAGCCCACCCATCAGCACAAGCCGGTTGAAACCGTCGGCCTCTATCGAACCCGACCAGATGCGCGCGAATGCGTCCTGGAAGTCGTCGCGCAGCGCTTCGAGGTCGATGGCGGCACCATCGGCGCGCATCATGCCGAAATCGTGCAGATAGACCGGGTCCGCACCGTGCGGCTCGACGAGGAAGGGCACTTCCTGCAGCACGCGCAGGCCCATATCCTCGAGCATCGGCAGGATGTCCGAAAGTGCCACGGCGCCGCGGGCATTGTAGATCTTGAATCGGATTTCGTTATCCGCCGCCTCGATCGTGCGATAGAGATGCATCCCTACATCCTGGCTCGCCAGCACCGATTCGATCTTGTCGATGTCGACGACCGCAAGCGGAGCCTTGAAGCGTTCGCGATAGTCCGTCGGGAAGGCATGGGCGTAGCGACGGAAGAGCCTCAAGCCGGCCTCTTCACCCTTGGTCTCGATCAAGGCGGACTTGAGCTTGTCGATCCAGGAGCGGGCGGCTTCGATCAACCGGGCTTCGATGTCCTCGATCCTGAAATCGGGGATTTCGCCCAGCGTAGTCGTGACGATGAAATGGACGCGGGCCAGCATCATTTCGGTCCCGAGCTCGGGCTCGAAGGCGCTGACGGTGCCGTTGAATGCTTCCTCCAAAATGGCGCCGAAACGCTCGCGCAGTTCGGTGTTGTAGCGATCGCGCGGCACATAGACGAGACAGGAGACAAAGCGCTCGAACGGGTCCTTGCGCACGAAGAGTGCGATGCGTTGGCGCTCCTGCAGATGCAGGATGTCCATCGAAATATCGAAGAGTTCGCCTTCTTCAATCTGGAACAGTTCGTCCCGCGGATAGGTTTCGAGGATGTGGAGAAGTGCTTTGCCGTCGTGGCTGTTGGGTGCAAAGCCGCAGCGTGACACCACGTTTGCCACCTTCCGGCGCAAGAGCGGAATGTCGCGCGGAATTCGGTTGTAGGCAGCCGACGTGAAGAGACCGATGAAAATCCGCTCGCCCGTGACTTCATCTTTGTCGCCGAACTTCTTGATGGTCAGCACGTCCAGATAAGTCGAGCGATGCACGGTCGAGCGGCGGTCGGACTTGTTGACCGTGAGCAGCATGGGCTGGCGCAAAAACGCCTGCACGTCGGGCGGCAACGCAGACATGTTGCGCCGGCCGCGATAGACGAGTTCGGTGTCGTCGCGCAGGATGCCGAGGCCGGTCGATGGCGTTACCTCCATCTTCGCCGCGTCCCCGGCACCGACGAAGTCGTACTCGCGGTAGCCGAGGAACGTGAAGTGGTTGTCCTCGACCCATCGCAGGAATTCCTTGGCTTCCGCGACTTCCGGCGGTGGGAGGGGAAGTTCGACGCCGTCGAGATGGGCGAGAAGGTCGCCGATGCGCGCGCGCATCTCGCGCCAGTCCTCGACCGCCGCGCGCACGTCGGAAAGCACGCTCGTGAGGCCGTCGCAGATATCCGTGAGTGCGGCGTGGGAACTTTGCTCCTCGATCTCGACGTGCATGTAGGACTCGCTGACCATTCCGTCCGGTGCGTCCGCCGGCACGTGTAGTTCCGCGAGATTGCCCTTGGCGTCGCGCTTCAACCGCATGACCGGGTGGATGATCAGGTGGACCGTGAGTTCCCGACGATTGAGTTCCGCCGTCACCGAGTCGACGAGAAATGGCATGTCATCGTTCACGATCTCGATGACCGTGTGGTTCGATTTCCAGCCGTGATCCTCGAGGCGCGGATTATAGGCGCGGATCTTCGGCTTGGCCGATTCGCGGGTGCGCGCGAAATTGTAGAAAGCGAGGGCAGCACCGTAGAGCTGGTCGATGTCCTCGTTGACGATGTCGTCGGGCGACACGTTCGCGTAATACTGGCGGACGAATTTTTCGGCAGGAACGGATTTTCCCCGCGGCAGCCGCTCGCGGGCGAGTGTAATGACCTTGCCGATCACTTCTTCCTTGAGTGCGTGCGCGCGCGCAGCCATCGTAGCCCTCCCTTCGCCTTCCGAATCCCGCCGCTTTTTCTTGGCCTTGAGCTTAGTCGGCGTTTGTTAACTTAAATCGATCACACTGCGCCGAATTGGCACTCGAAGCGCGGCGGCGATTACCCGGAATGTCGGCCCGAACCGAGAGCCGCGTCAATAGCATAAGGTGCGGCGGGCATTCGGCTCAGCCGAGGCCGGCAGAAGGAAGGATCGGCATGGCCACAGCGCTCAGCGATTTCGCCAAATCCAGGGCATGGTGGCCGGCCGGATTGTCGAAATGGGCCATGCGGTTCCTCGTCGGTATCGCCATCGGCCTCGTATCCGTGGTCGTATTCTACGCTGGCCTCCTCGCGGCCGTCCTTTACTCCCTGCGCGTCATTGAATTCTGAGCGGGAACGGCCAGTCGGCCACGTAATCGCCCGCAAAGCTTCAAGCGCGGCGCGAATTGGCCGTGTTTCCATCTCTACTTGCATGACGGTGGCCGACTTCTCGCGTTCGGGCGCCGACCGTATCGCAAGATCGATGATGCGTGGATTCACGGTTCGTTCCGGCAATCGGCCATGATCTCGGCCCGCCGACTTCCGACGTCATTGCGCCCAGCGTCGATCCATGAGCTTGCTAATGATCCCGACCTGCCTCCGATCGGTCCGACGACCCAAGCGCGATAGCAATGCGCGCACAAACGAAGCCTTCGCATGCACGAGATCGTTTGGAGGGTTCTCAGGAACGATTGGAGCGGGAGAAGGGGTTCGAACCCTCGACCCTCACGTTGGCAACGTGATGCTCTACCACTGAGCTACTCCCGCACCGGAGCCGAGAGATAATAAGTATATCGGCTCCATTTGCAAGGATGGAATAGAGTTAACAGGCACTAACCATATTATTGGGACGCTGGTTGTGCTTCCATCGCGGGGCGTTATTTTAGGGCCGAAATCGAGGACGAACGATGCCCGTCACACCAGAGGCTCTCCTGGCCCGGTTCCAGGAATTGGGCTTCCGCACGACGAATCATCATCATCCGCCTGTGTTCACCGTCGAGGAGAGCAAGCAGCTTCGCGGCAAGTTGCCGGGCGGGCATTGCAAAAGCCTCTTCGTCAAGGACAAGGCCGATCGGGTTTGGCTGGTTGTCGCCCTTGAGGATCGTCCGGTCGATCTCAAGCGCCTGCGGCGCCAGCTCGGCGCCAAGAAGACCCTCTCGTTCGGCAATCCGGAGCTGCTGATGGACCTCTTGGGCGTGACCCCGGGCTCCGTGACACCTTTCGGCGTGGTCAACGATCGCGGGGGCAGGGTCAAGGTGGTGCTCGAGACGCGCATGATGGCTTGCGATCCCCTCAATTATCACCCCCTCGTCAACTCCCAGACCACGTCGATTTCCCCGCAGGACCTCCTTGCCTTTCTGCGCTCGACGGGGCATGAACCGCTTATCCTGGACTTCGACGCCCCGCTTCCGGCTGAGGGTGCCGCCGGGGCCGCTTGAGGGGGTGGACTTGCCAGAACGCGGGAGAGCCGCCATTTAGATGGCGCGATAGAGAGCGGGACGGATCGCGACCCGCCGCCATCCGGGCGGCAATCCCGCCCAAGCAAGCCAGCAGGCGATCCAGAAGGGGATTGAAGGCGTATGCAGACAATCATCGATGAACACGGAAGCCCCGCTTCCGGCGGCGACGCCGGCCTGGTCAAGGATGCGACCGCTGCGAGCTTCAAGAAGGACGTGATCGACGCCTCGCGCGAAGCGCCGGTGATCGTCGATTTGTGGGCGACCTGGTGCGGCCCGTGCAAACAGCTTGGCCCGATCCTCGAGAAGATCGTGCGCCAGGCGAAAGGCAAACTGCGCCTCGTCAAGGTCGATATCGACAAGAACCCGCAGATCGCCCAGCAATTTCGCGTTCAGTCGATTCCCGCCGTGTTCGCTGTGGCCGACGGGCGCGTGGTCGACGGCTTTGTCGGCGCATTGCCTGAAAGCCAGGTCAAGGCGTTCGCCGACCGGCTCCTGGCCGCAGGCGGGCCGGACGACGGTGCGGCAGAGACGGCGGAAGCGATCCAGCATGCCGCAGCGCTCATGGCGGAAGGCGACCTCGGCACGGCAAGTGCGATCTTCGGCCAAATCCTCCAACAGGAGCCCGACAACATTGCGGCTATCGGCGGCCTTGCGCGTTGCCACGCCAAGGCGGGCAACCTCGCCCAAGCGAAGGAGTTGTTGGCAAGCGTGCCGCCCGAAAAATCCGGCGATCCGGAGATCGCGGCCGCGCGTTCGGCACTCGAGCTCGCCGAGCAAGCCGAAAAGAGCGGACCGATCGACGAGCTGAGGGCCAGGGTCGCAGCCAACCCCTCGGACAACGCCGCCCGCCTCGAGCTGGCGAACGGGCTTTACGCCGGCGGCCGGAACGAGGAGGCGGTCGAGGAACTTCTCGACCTCATCAAGCGCGACCGCAAATGGAATGACGAGGCGGCGCGCAAGCAGCTCCTGAAACTTTTCGAAGCGCTCGGCAACGGCAATCCGATCGTGAGTGCTGGCCGTCGGCGGCTCTCCGCACTTCTCTTTTCGTGACCGGACGCGCAACATGAGCCGAAGCAAATTCGATACGGCCTTCGAACAGCTTCCCGGCACGACGCCGATCTTTCCGCTGAGCGGCGTCCTCCTGCTGCCGGGCGGGAAGCTTCCGCTCAACATCTTCGAGCCGCGCTATCTCGCGATGACGCGGGATGCGCTTGCGGGCGAGCGCATCATCGGCATGGTGCAGCCGCTTGAAGGCCAGGGTGAGGCAAGCGTGCCCGAGGTCTATTCGCTTGGGTGCGCGGGCCGGATCGTCTCTTTCGCCGAGACCGACGATGGTCGTTACGAGATAACGCTGGCCGGCCTCTGCCGGTTCGACATTGTGCGCGAAATCGACCCAGTAAACGGCTATCGGCGCGTAATTCCCAATTTCGAGCCGTATCGCGCCGACTACGAGGATGCGCCGGGCGGGGTCATCGAGCGAAAACGGCTGGTCGAGGCCCTTCGCCAATATTTCAAGCTGCAGAACATCGATGCGGACTGGAAGGCGATTCAATCGACCCCGGACGAGCGGCTTGTCACCACCCTCGCGATGGTGTGCCCGTTCGAGCCGAGCGAGAAACAGGCCCTCTTGGAATCTCCCAATCTCCTCGAGCGCGGCCGCGTCATGACCGCACTGCTCGAGATGGCGATTCTCGGGACCAAGGGGGGCGAGGCGCGCCACTGATGGGTGCGCAATGAAGCGCGGGGAGTTGACGGCGATGGCCGACGCAAAATCGGGAGTCGATCCCAAGCTGCTCGAAATCCTTGTCTGCCCGCTGACCAAGGGGCCATTGCGATACGATCGCGAGGCCAATGAGCTGATCAGTGAACAGGCCGGCCTTGCCTATCCGATCCGAGACGGGATTCCGATCATGCTGGTCGATGAGGCGCGCCGCCTGGATGAGGCGGCGAAGCCATAACGTTGTGGCGTTGACGAGAGCCCTCTTATGACCGGCGGTCGAAACCGCGAGCTCGGCACCCGGCACTGGCCCGTCGAAATCCGCCTGACCAAGGCCGAGAAGACGCTCGAAATCGATTTTGACGACGGCAAGCGCTTTCGCTACCCGGCCGAATATCTCCGTGTCGAAAGCCCCTCCGCCGAGGTTCAGGGTCATGGCCCGAGCCAGAAGCAGACAGTCGCGGGGCGACGGCATGTGGGAATCATCTCGCTCGAACCGGTCGGCAATTATGCGATCCGCATCGTGTTCGACGATCTTCACGACACCGGAATATTCTCCTGGGCGTATCTCTACGAGCTTGGCGAGAACCAGGATGAGAAGTGGCGTGCTTACCTCGCGGCCCTCGAGGCTCGAGGTCTCAGTCGGGAACCCGAACGCCGCAAGTAAGGGACGTACCAAGGAAAGGACGCAAACGGCGTCGCCTCAGAGCCGCTCGCCGCGCGTGA
>Ga0187765_10000624_pt1 | contig 13098 bp, 8 predicted proteins | sample 0216_QUI02_MP05__3_FD_133018 | JGI IMG/M metagenome (GOLD analysis project Ga0187765, IMG submission 133018) | Tropical peat soil microbial communities from peatlands in Department of Meta, Colombia - 0216_QUI02_MP05_10_MG | ecosystem: Environmental > Terrestrial > Soil > Wetlands > Peat ...
CGTTGCTCGCCGGGACGGGACTCCATCCCCTGATGGCGCTCCGGGAACGTCCCCGTAGCATGGTATGGTTGATGGTGATGTCGTTGGGTTTTTCGGAAGTTGACGGTGATGTCGCTGGATTTCGCGGAATGTGATCGTGCGCGCGTCGCGCGTGACCCTAGCTATGACGGTCGGTTTTTCACCGGGGTCCGCAGTACCGGCATTTATTGTCGACCCGTCTGCCCCGTTCGCCCGGCAAGGTCAAGCAACGTTCAGTTTTTTCCGTCCGCCGCGGCAGCCGAAGCGGCAGGATTTCGGCCTTGTCTGCGGTGCCGCCCCGAGACCGCGCCATTTTCCAATGCCTGGATCGGAAGCCGCGCAACCGTCGAGCGTGCGGTACGGCTTATTGTCGAGGAGGGCGCTCTCGACGAAGAGGGAACGCCGGTCGAAAAACTTGCCGAGCGCCTCGGTATGGGGCGCCGCCAACTGGCTCGCCTGTTCGCCCGGCACCTAAAGGCGAGTCCGAGCGCGGTAGCACGGACGGCGCGCATTCAGCGCGCGAAACGGCTCATCGATGAGACCGATAAGCCGATGGTGGAAATAGCTGTTCTCGCAGGATTCGGCAGCCTCCGACGCTTTAACGCCGTGTTCGCGGAGGTTTATGGACGAGCTCCTACGGAGATAAGGCGGGGCCGAAGGTCCAGCCGAATACGTCCTGAAGCCGATCCGGTTAGAGGAAACAAGAATGAGCGAGCTCGACGATTACCTAATCGATCGGAAGGTATTGCTGCTCGGTAAGAAGCCCATCCGAGGCGCAGGCCCTCGTATCGGTGCTGCGAGCGCACTTCAGGCGGAGATCGGTGAGACTGCCGCCGCGCCGTCCTCGCAAAAAGAGCCTTGCGCGACTGGTCGAAACGATTGTTCGCCGAGTTCTTCCGCGCGCTGGGCGGAGCCGGAACTCGGAGGCTCCTAGGTTGCTAGACGGACTGCGGTATAGCGACGGGCGGTGGCGAGGTCGCTTTCCGGCGCGATCAGACTCCCATACAAGGCGCGTCAAGCTGCGCGTTCCGCTACAAATTTCCACTAGGAAAGCACCTTCTTCGCGTCCTGTTGGAGCACGCCCATCGCGCGGATGTACAGGATGGGCTGGTGTGGGAGATGCCGAGCTCGGTCAGTCGGTCATTTGACGGCACACCGTCCATGACCATCACGTTGACGGAAAGCGCTACGCCATTGCAGACCCGACCGATCGGCGCATCGTCTCGTAGGCCGGGAATGAGGAAACCGGACGCCCCCTCGGCTGCTTACGCCTTGGCTCTGTCGAGAGCTTCACCAAGCGACTGTGCCGCGTTCGCGGCCCTGGGCAAGAAATAGCCCCGCCTATGGGGACTAAGCGGGACGCGAGCTGCAACGGGCGGCGCAGGTAACGCCAGTCGGCTGAGCCGACTGCCCGTGGAATTGAGAATGGATGCCGGCGGTCAAACGTCCAAACCCAGTAGATTTGGATCGCGATCTCTCGGCCCGAGCGCGACACGCGATAACGTCACGGAAGTCCGCAACCGCCGTCCTATGCAATAATCAAGTCTCTCTGAGACTTGGCCCCGCCGGTTAAGCCGGCGGGGCCTTTTCCGCTCGCAAGACAGAGGAGGTGCCGACCATGTCGCTGGTTCCAGACGCCGCCGCCTTCCAGCAGAGGCTCGCAGGCCTGCCCATCATGAAATGCCAAGCCGGCGAGAATGTGATGACCGCCGGTTCGATGGACGGCAAGCTACTTTTCCTCAGGAGCGGCGCGGTAGAGGTGCTCAAGGGTGGCGTGCAAATCGCTAAAGTCTCCGCACCTGGCGCGGTTTTCGGCGATCTCGCCGTCTTCCTGGCTGAGCCTCATACGGCGGACGTGCGGACGATCGTGCCATCGGAGTTCCACGTCGCGGACGGTCGTTCGCTGCTCGCCAAGGATTCGTTGACCACCCTCTACGTGGCCACGCTGCTCGCCCGGCGTCTCGACGTCGCCAATCGTGCGATGGTTGACCTCAAGCACCGGCTCCAGGCCGGAGACTCCCGCCGCGAGATGAGCAGGACGGTCGAGAAGGTGCAGGAGCTTCTGAGCTCCAGCGGCGCCAGTCTTGTTTACGCCGGCTATCCTCATGATCCCTTGGCATAGAGCACGCAGATCGGGCAAACGATCAGACTGCGCAAGCCGATCCGCGCACGCGCGGTGCTCAAGCGGCATCGTCGGTAGCGGGATCTCGCTGAGGAATAGGTTCCGACGCCCGAACCTCCGTGAGACATCAGCGCAAGACCGTGCTCCGCATCGCCGCCGTGCCGAGGGCCGAACGTGACGCCATGATCGAGCGTCTCGATCCCGCAAGGGTCACGGCGCGCGACCGGTGAAACCTTGCGGATCACCGCGCTATCGTTCAATCTGACGCATGGCCCGCACCCCGACCAACGATGACATCGCCGATCTTGCGCATGTCGCGGTCGAGCTTGCCCACGAGCGCGGGCCGTCCGTCCAATTGGCAAACTCCAACAGACCTGGTTTTGGTTGTTGGGGGGTTCAGTCACCGCGCCCATCCCATAATTCATTGAAATTATGGGGCGAGCGACCGGACTCGAACCGGCGACATCCAGAATCACAATCTGGCGCTCTAACCACCTGAGCTACGCTCGCCATTGAGAGGGTGTGGTCGTACCTTGAGGACGAGGGGGCGTCAAGCGGCAGGCCCGAGGATCAGGCTCGAAAGGCCCTGAATCGTCGGTCGGTTAGAAGTCCCTCAGGGGATCAAATAATCATTAACCCTGCGTACACCGTTATTCGGATAGAGATTACATTGGCGTGTGCCATCAGGCCGCCAACGCGGGGAGATAATGGCGCTTGTTGCCCTCGGACTCGCCGTGGCGCCAGACCTCGATTACGCTGGGTCCGGTGGCGCAAGCGATCGCGCGGCGGCGCTGGTGAAATCGCTGATCGAGCCGCAGGCGGTGAATTTAATCTAGTGAGCGAGATCGTGCGAGGTACGGTTGCCACCGTTATCTTCGCGGCGAGCCGCACTAATTGTCCGTATCAATTGGGCTCATCGCAGGCAAAGTCGATTGCATGAACCGGTTGTTGGAATGCTCGCGAACGTCATTGGCGCTTCTCACGCCGAGGGAGATGGGGCGCGCCGATGCCTATGCGGTAACGAACGGATCAAGCGAGACCGACCTTATGATGGCGGCGGGCCGCGCGGTTGCGCGCGCCGCTACATCCCGCTGGTCCACGCGCCCGACCCTGGTGTTGTGCGGTCCCGGCAACAACGGCGGCGATGGTTTTGTCGCGGCGGAGGCGCTCCGAGCCGAGGGATGGCCGGTGCGCGTCGCGTTGCTCGGCGAGGCATCGGCGCTCAAGGGTGCCGCGGCTCATTATGCGACGCTCTGGCAGGGCGCGATCGAGCCCATGGCTCCCGCCGCGGTGGATGGCGCAGAACTGATTATCGATGCCGTTTTCGGTGCCGGGATTGCGCGTCCGATCGTCGGCGCGGCTGCCGACACGCTGTCGCGGGCGGCGAATACGGCGGCCTCGATCGTGGCGGTTGATATTCCCAGTGGCGTTGACGGCGAAACCGGCGAGGTTCGCGGGCTTGCGCTGCGCGCCGATACCACGGTCACGTTCTTTCGCAAGAAGCCGGGCCACCTGCTGATGCCGGGCCGAATGCTTTGCGGCGAGACTGTGCTCGCCGACATTGGAATTCCCGATGCGGCATTGACCGAATTGAGCGGCCCAGGAGTAAGCGAGAACGCGCCGGCGCTGTGGCTCGGCGAGTATCCGTGGCCTCCGCCGACAGCGCATAAGTACCGCCGCGGTCACGCGCTGGTTTTTGGTGGAGCGAATATGACGGGCGCTTCGCGACTTGCAGCCCGCGCGGCCGGCCGCGTCGGCGCGGGTCTTGTCACCCTTGCGGCACCGACCTCGGCATGGCCGGTCTATGCCTCATCGCTCTTCAGCACGATCGTGTTGCCGGTCGCCGGACTTGGCGAGTTCAAGACGCTGCTTCAGGACACCCGGCGCAACGTGGTCTTGCTGGGCCCCGGCGCCGGCGTCACGCCTTCATTGCGGGAAGCGGTGCTGGCCGCTCTCGCCGAACGCCGCGCCACGGTCCTCGATGCCGACGCCCTAACAGCCTTTTGCGATCGGCCGGACGCACTGTTCGCGGCGATCAAGGGGCCGACGGTGCTCACGCCGCACGAGGGCGAGTTTGCTCGGCTGTTCTCGGTGCAGGGCAGCAAACTGGCGCGCGCCCGCGCGGCTGCGGCGCGCAGTGGTGCGATCATCGTGCTCAAGGGCCCCGATACAGTGGTCGCGGCCCCGGATGGTGCCGCCGTTATCAACGCCAACGCGCCAGCGGAACTGGCAACCGGTGGCACTGGCGACGTGTTGGCGGGAATGATCGCCGGGCTGCTGGCGCAGGGTATGTCGCCATTGGCGGCAGCCTCGGCCGCGGTTTGGCTGCAGGGAGAGGCGGCGCAATCGATCGGCCCCGGCCTCATCGCCGAGGACCTTATCTCGGTGTTGCCGGGCGTACTGCGGGGATTGCGGGCGCTTGCTCGACAATTTGGATGCCTTGCGACTGTCACCGATCGTCTGTATCGCGAGGAACCATGAGCGAGCGCAACGGCATCGGCTTCCTCGACAGCGTGGTGGGGCGGCTGCGTTCGGCCTGGCGCGACATTTCGGATCAGGCACGCAACGCACTCGCGAGCGCGCCGACCGCGCCCGAGCTATCGAGCGAGGACTTGCAGCGTTTGCGCCTGCAACTCCGCGCCTGCCTCGACGGCAAGGGCGGCGAGGTCGCGGCGCGCGCCCGGGCAGCCGAGCTCGGACGTACCTATCTCAGTCTCAATGACGCTGGCCGCGAACGCTTCTTGCGCCTTCTTGGCGAGGAATTCGACGTGGACCAGGGGGCAGTCGCCGAGGCGTGTCGACGCGTTCTCGAAGCCGATGCGCATCGCCACTACGAGGATGCACAGGCGGCGCTGCGCGAGACGTTGCAGGCGCCGCGCTTGCGTCTGCTCACGCAATTCAATGCGCTGCCGGAGGGCGTCAAGTTCCTGGTGGATTTGCGCGCGGAACTGATGGACCTGGCGCGCCGCGATCGGGTGCTGGCCGGGCTCGAACGCGATCTGAAGGGTCTGCTGCGCGGTTGGTTCGACATTGGGTTCCTGGAGCTGAAGCGCATTACCTGGAGCTCTGCCGCGGTGCTGCTCGAGAAGTTGATGGCGTACGAGGCCGTGCACGAGATTCGCTCCTGGCGCGATCTCAAGAACCGATTGGAAGCCGACCGACGTTGCTTCGCGTTCTTCCATCCGCGCATGCCCGACGAACCGCTGATCTTCGTCGAAGTGGCGCTGGTCAAGGGTATGGCTGACAACATTCACGCGCTGTTGGACGAGAGTGCGCCCGTGGGTGATCCGCGTGGCGCCGATGGCGCCATCTTCTATTCGATTTCGAACTGCCAGCGCGGTCTTGCCGGTATCAGCTTCGGAAATTTCCTGATCAAGCGCGTCGCGGACGATCTTGCAGCCGAGCTGCCGCACCTGAAGACCTTCGCGACTTTGTCGCCGATTCCTGGATTTCGCGCCTGGCTCGACCCAAGGATCGAGGCCGATCCCGCGGAGCTCCTTTCGCCGGCGGAGATGACCGCGATGGCGGAACTCCCCGGAGACCTCGGCGGGCGCGGGCTTGCGGGTATACTCGCCGATCCCGCATGGCATGAGAATGCGCTCGCGGTCCAGGCGGTGCGTGCGCCGCTATCGCGTCTCTGCGCGCGGTACCTGCTGCATGAGAAAGGACCGAGCGGACGCGCACTCGATCTGGTGGAGCATTTCCATCTGACCAATGGATCCAGGGTGGAGCGGCTCAACTGGCTTGCCGATCGTTCCACGAAAGGGCTGCAGCAGTCGGCTGGAATGATGGTGAACTACCTTTACCGCCTGGACCGCGTGGAAGAGAACCACGAGGCCTATTCCGGTGATGGCCAGATCGTAGCCTCGTCGGCAATCCGCGCCCTCGCGCGGAGGTAATCAGCTTTCGACTACAGCAGCTTTGCCAAGTTCCGCCGGGGGTGTCGCCACGCCCCCGGAGCTTCCCTATAATTCCCGCACGAGCGCGGGAGGAGCGCGGCATGGTTCAGGCCCCGTCCCAAGGACTTGCGGCAGAGCGCGGAACGATCGAGCTGTCACCCGAGCGGCTGCGGCTCTTGCGCGCGATCGAGCGCAAGGTGCTCTGGCTCTCAAGCTGGACCGTTCACAATGCCAATCATCTCCGGCCGAGCCGGGACGGACTCAAGGTCGGCGGACACCAGGCTTCGAGCGCCTCGGTAGCGACTTTGATGACGGCGCTCTATTTCGATGTACTGCGGCCCCAGGACCGGGTAGCGGTCAAGCCCCATGCCAGTCCGGTATTCCACGCCATTCAGTACCTCCTGGGACATCAGGAGCTGGAAAACCTCCGGAGCTTCCGTGCTCTTGGCGGCGCGCAGTCTTACCCCTCTCGCACGAAGGATAGCGACGATGTGGACTTCTCGACCGGCTCCGTCGGGCTTGGTGTGGCGTTAACCAGCTTTGCGGCGCTGGTGCAGGACTATGTGCGTTTGAAGGGACTCGCCAACGGCGACGGGCCAGCCGGGCGGATGGTTGCCGTTGTGGGAGACGCCGAACTCGACGAGGGCAACATTTTCGAAGCGCTGCTCGAGGGCTGGAAGCACGACGTGCGGAATCTTTGGTGGGTAATCGATTACAATCGCCAGAGCCTCGACGCTGTCGTCAGCGATCGTCTCTATAGCCACATCGACCAGCTATTCCAGAATATGGGCTGGCGCGTGGTGATCCTGAAATACGGCAAGAAGCTCGAAGCGGCGTTTGCGGCACCCGATGGCGCCGCGCTGCGCGAGTGGATCGATGCCTGCCCGAACTCGCTCTACTCGGCGCTGGTTTACACGGGCGGCGCGGGCTGGCGACGCCATCTGCAGGGCGACCTCGGTCATCTCGAGGGCATTCGCGATTTCCTGGCACGCCATGACGACGAAAGCTTGCACGAGGTCATGACCAATCTCGCGGGCCATGACATGCCGTCGGTGTTGGAGGCGTTCCATGCGGTCACCGACGATCGCCCCACCTGCTTCATTGCCTACACCATCAAGGGATTCGGACTGCCCTTCGCGGGTCACAAGGATAACCATGCCGGCCTCATGAATCCGGAGCAGATGGCCGCCTTCAAAAGGACGATGCAGGTTCCCGACGGCGCCGAATGGGACCGCTTTGCGGGCCTCGGCATCCCCGCAAGCGAGATCGAGAGTTTTCTGAGCAACGTTCGGTTCGCAGCCGCCGGTGCGCGCCGGCTCTCCGCCGAACCGGTACCTCTTCCGGAAAGTCTGCCGGTGCCGTCCGCCAAGCGGCAATCGACGCAGGAGGGCTTCGGCCGCATCCTAAGCGACCTTGCGGCGGGGGATAGCGCGCTTGCGCGTCACTTGGTCACGTGCTCGCCGGACGTGACGGTTTCCACCAATCTCGGCGGCTGGGTCAATCGGCGCGGACTTTTCGATCGGCACGAACGGGCCGACGTGTTCCGCGACGAGAAGGTGGTATCGGCGCAGCGCTGGCAAATGTCGCCCGCCGGTCAGCACTTGGAATTAGGCATTGCCGAGAACAACTTTTTCATTCTGCTGACCGCGCTCGGTCTCGCGGAGCCGCTGTTCGGGGCGCGGCTGTTGCCGGTCGGCACGCTCTACGATCCCTTCATCGCTCGCGGCCTCGATGCGCTCAACTACGCCTGTTACCAGAACGCGCGGTTCATGTTGGTCGCGACGCCCTCGGGCATCACGTTGGCGCCGGAAGGCGGTGCGCATCAATCGATCGGGACGCCGCTGATCGGCATGACGCAGGACGGACTGACCGCATTCGAGCCGACCTATGTCGACGAGCTTGCGGTGCTGGTGCATTGGGGCTTCGAGCACATGCAGGCGCCGGATGGCGGCGCTGTTTATCTCCGTCTCTCGACCCGACCGATCGCGCAGCCGGAACGGGCGATTTCTCCGGAGTTGCGTCAGGCGATCATCGCCGGCGGCTACTGGCTGGTACCGCCAGGCACCGAGGCCGAGGTCGCGATCGTCTGCCAAGGGGCGGTCATGCCCGAGGCGCTTGCCGCGCATCAAGCGATTGTCGAAGACATACCGGGCGCGGGTCTGCTCGCGGTGACATCTAGCGATCGGCTGCACCGAGATTGGCTCGCCGGATTGCGTGCGGGACAAGGCAGCCACGTCGCGGGCTTGTTGGCGCCCCTCGCGAGCGACGCCGCGCTGGTCACGGTCATCGATGCCCATCCGGCATCGCTCTCTTGGCTGGGCGCCGTGCGCCAGCACCGCGTGCAGCCGCTGGGGGTCGAGCACTTCGGCCAATCCGGCGATATCCCCGATCTGTATCGGGTTTACGGGATCGATGCCGATGCGATTGTGGATGCGGTGGCGCGGGCCTGCCTTACCCGCGACGGCAGGGGTCACCGCTCCCTCCGTTGATGGTGTTCCACCTGCCTCTCGCCCGTGCTATGAAGCGGCCCGCGGCGGGGAAGGTCGCGGGCGTGGCGGAATTGGTAGACGCACTGGATTTAGGTTCCAGCGACGCGAGTCGTGGGGGTTCAAATCCCTCCGCCCGCACCAGTATTAGCCGCACCCGCCGACTGCCTATTCAGGGCGCCGGTTCGAGCGTCCGTCACAAACCAGGGCAATGATGGAAATCACCGAGACCAATACCGAGGGATTGCGGCGCGAATTCAAGGTCGTCGTTGCCGCGTCCGAAATCGACCAGCAGATTACCCGCCGCCTCAACGAAATCGGTCGCACCGTGCGGTTACCGGGTTTTCGACCCGGCAAGGTGCCGATCTCGGTGCTTAGGAAGCGATATGGACGCGCTGTCATGGGCGAGGTGCTAGAGCGGGTGGTCAGCGACGGCTCCACCGAGGCGCTGCGCGCGCGCAATCTGCGCCCGGCGGTTCGGCCCAAGATCGAGATCGTCTCGTTCAATGAGGGTACCGACCTCGAATACAAGATGGCGTTCGAGGTGCTGCCGGAAATTCGGCCGACGGATTTCACGGAGATCAAGGTCGAGCGCTTGCGGCCCGAAGTGCCGGAGAGTGAAATTCAGACGGCCTTGGAACGGATAGCGCAGCGCCAGCGAAAGTCCGAGCCGGTCGAACGCGGCGCCGAGAAGGGCGATGCCGTTGTGATCGACTTCAAGGGAGCAATCGACGGCAAGGAGTTTCCCGGGGGGGCGGCCGAAGGCTATACCCTGGAATTGGGCGCGGGCGCGTTCATCCCGGGCTTCGAAGACCAACTTGTTGGTGTCAAGGCCGGCGAGGCCCGCACCGTGGAAGTGACCTTCCCCGCCGATTATGGTGCGGCCGATCTCGCGGCCAAGGCGGCGCAGTTCGCGGTGACCGTCAAGGAGGTGCGCGCCTTTCAGCCGCAACCGATCGACGACACGCTGGCGCAGGCGGTCGGCATGGAAAACCTGGCCGAGCTTCGCCAAACCGTCGCGGCACAGATCGAGCGCGACTACGCGGGCCTCGCGCGCCAGCGCCTGAAGCGGAACCTGCTCGATCGGCTAGCCGAGCAACACGAGTTTCCGGTGCCGGAAGGCATGGTGGACGTGGAATTCGAGAGCATCTGGCGCCAGCTTGAGCAGGAGCGCGAGCGGCAGAAGGCGGCGGGTGAACTGGACGACGAGGGGATCGACGAGGCCGAACTCAAGGCCGAATACCGCGCAATCGCCGTGCGGCGTGTTCGCCTCGGTCTCCTCCTTGCGGAAGTCGGTCGCGCGCACAACATTACCGTCACGCCGGAGGAGATCAACCGAGCGCTCACTGGGCAGGCACGCCGGTTTCCAGGACAGGAGCGGAAGATCATCGAGCATTACCGCGACCACCCGGAGGCAATCGATCAAATTCGGGCGCCGATCTTCGAAGACAAGGTGATCGATTTCATCCTTGAGCGGGCCCAGGTGACGGATCGCAGCGTGCCGCCGAGCGAGCTCCTCAAGGACGAAGACGAGGAGGAGGGGAGCGCTTCGCCTTCGGAGGAGGCCGCGTCGGGCGAAAAAAGCAGCGGCGCTTAGTCAAGGTCCAGCGAGTAAACCCAAGGGAGACTCCGCGATGCGGGATCCATTCGAGCAGTACATGAACAACCTGGTGCCGATGGTGGTCGAGCAGACCAACCGCGGCGAGCGTGCCTACGACATCTACTCGCGGCTCCTCAAGGAGCGGATCATTTTCCTGGTGGGTGCCGTAAACGATGCCGTCGCGAGCCTCATCTGCGCGCAACTTTTGTTCTTGGAGTCTGAGAATCCGAACAAAGAAATTAACTTTTACATCAACTCCCCGGGCGGCGTGGTGACCTCGGGCTTGGCAGTCTACGATACCATGCAATATGTGCGTCCCGACATCGCCACCGTCTGCATTGGCCAGGCAGCATCCATGGGCTCGCTGCTGCTGGCAGCGGGTGCCAAGGGTAAGCGCTTCTCGCTCCCGAACGCGCGGATCATGATCCACCAGCCCTCCGGAGGCGCCCAGGGCCAGGCAACGGACATCGAGATTCAGGCGCGCGAGATTCTCACGCTCCGCAAACGGCTTAACGAAATTTACCAAAAGCACACGGGACAGCCGATCGAAGTGATCGAGACTGCGTTGGAGCGCGACAAATTCCTCTCGCCGGAGGACGCCCGCACTTTCGGCCTGATCGACGAGGTGGTGGTGAACCGGCCACCGCGGGAGGATCAAAAAACCGCCGCGTGAATCGGGTGCGTGCGGCAAAGTGCCTTCGCGATTGGAAACAAATTTTAATAAGTTGTTGATCCCGGGACCTTACATACTGTTCAATTGGGTCGGAGGGCGCGGCGCGCCCCGCCGGGGTTATGGTATCGTCATCCCCGCGGGCTCCGGGCCCGGGTACCGAGGGCGACCTCGAGCGACGGAGTGGCCATGAGCAAAGCCGGCAGCGGCGACTCGAAGAACACGCTCTACTGCTCCTTCTGCGGCAAGAGCCAGCATGAAGTCCGCAAGCTGATCGCGGGCCCGACTGTGTTCATCTGCGATGAATGCGTCGAGCTCTGCATGGACATTATCCGCGAGGAGCACAAGACCACTCTGGTGAAATCGCGTGACGGCGTCCCGAGCCCGCGCGACATCTGCAAGGTCCTCGACGACTATGTGATCGGCCAAGGCCACGCGAAGCGCGTGCTGTCGGTCGCGGTGCACAATCACTACAAACGGCTGGCGCACGGCGCCAAGAACAACGACGTCGAGCTGGCCAAGTCCAATATTCTGCTGGTCGGACCGACCGGTTCCGGCAAGACGCTGCTCGCTCAGACACTGGCGCGGATTATCGACGTGCCGTTCACGATGGCGGACGCGACGACGCTGACCGAGGCGGGCTACGTGGGCGAGGACGTCGAGAACATCATCTTGAAGCTTCTGCAGGCCGCCGACTACAACGTCGAGCGCGCGCAGCGCGGCATCGTGTATATCGACGAGGTGGACAAGATCAGCCGCAAGTCCGACAACCCCTCGATAACCCGGGACGTCTCAGGCGAAGGCGTGCAGCAGGCGCTGCTCAAGATCATGGAAGGCACCATCGCCTCCGTGCCGCCGCAAGGGGGCCGTAAACATCCGCAGCAGGAATTCCTGCAAGTCGACACGACTAACATTCTATTCATCTGCGGCGGTGCGTTCGCGGGCCTCGAGAAATTGATCTCTCAGCGCCGTCAGGGCAGCTCGATCGGATTCGGCGCCGAGGTGCGCGGTCCCGAGGAGCGCAAGACCGGCGAAGTGTTGAAGGAGCTCGAGCCGGAGGACTTGCTCAAGTTCGGTCTGATCCCGGAATTCGTGGGACGCCTACCGGTGGTTGCGACTCTCGACGACCTCGACGAGGATGCGTTGGTCGACATCCTCACCAAGCCGAAGAACGCGTTGGTTAAGCAATACCAGCGGTTGTTCGAGATGGAGGACGTGCGTCTCGAATTTAACGATGAAGCTCTACGCACCATCGCTCACAAGGCGATTAACCGTAAGACGGGTGCCCGAGGCCTGCGCTCGATCATGGAGGCGATTCTGCTCGATCCCATGTTCGAATTACCAGGACTCGACGGTGTGAGCGGCATTGTCATCAACAAAGAGGTGGCCGAAGGACGCGCACGCCCGCTTTATATTTACTCCGATCGGCGCGGCGACGTCGGAACTGGGGCCTAAACGCACCTGTGCGTCGAAAAGTGCAGGGCTCCCATCGAGTTCCACCCTTGACTGGACCCGTGAAAACGCCACTTTAGTGGGGCCCACCGGCGCGCGTGAGTCGGCAAGCGCGCCGTAGTATGTCCGTGTCCGGGTGATTCCCATCCGGCAGCCAGCGAAAGAAAAGAGGTTATATGCTCGAACTATCTCGCGGTGCGCTGTTCCCGGTACTGCCGCTGCGCGACATCGTGGTCTTCCCGCACATGATCGTTCCGCTCTTCGTCGGCCGCGAGAAGTCCGTGCGCGCGCTCGAAGACGTGATGAAAGACGACAAGCAGATTTTGCTGGTGACGCAGAAGAACGCGGCACAGGACGATCCGACGCCCGCCGATATCTATTCGGTCGGCAGTGTCGGAACGGTGCTGCAGCTTCTGAAGCTGCCGGACAGCACGGTGAAGGTACTGGTCGAAGGCGGGCAACGCGCGCGCATCCTGCGCTTTGCCGAGAATGAAAGTTTCTTCCAGGCCTACGGAGAAGTCATCCCCGACAAGACCGGCGATCAGCAGGAGCTGGAGGCGCTAGCGCGCACGGCGGTGCAGCAGTTCGAGCAATACATCAAGCTCAACAAAAAGATCCCGCCGGAAGTGCTGGTCTCGATAAATCAGATCGAAGACTCCTCGAAGCTCGCCGACACCATCGCCTCGCATCTCGCGCTCAAGATCCACGAGAAGCAGGAGCTGCTGGAGACTGAGACGATTTCCGAGCGGCTTGAAAAGGTTTACGCCTATATGGAGGCGGAGATCGGCGTCCTCCAGGTCGAGAAGCGCATCCGCTCGCGCGTGAAACGGCAAATGGAAAAGACGCAGCGC
>Ga0187765_10000625_pt1 | contig 13044 bp, 10 predicted proteins | sample 0216_QUI02_MP05__3_FD_133018 | JGI IMG/M metagenome (GOLD analysis project Ga0187765, IMG submission 133018) | Tropical peat soil microbial communities from peatlands in Department of Meta, Colombia - 0216_QUI02_MP05_10_MG | ecosystem: Environmental > Terrestrial > Soil > Wetlands > Peat ...
GCCGCCGAAGCCCGAGCCGCCTCAAGTTGCTCAAGTTCCGCCGACCCCTGTTCCCGAGCCGCAGCCCAAACCCAAGCCGGAGCCCGAAAAGAAGCCGGAGGCAGCCGCCCAGCCGATTACACCCGAACCGCCAAAGCCGAAACCCAAACCACCGCCGGATACGAGCGTTGAATCGATCCTGAAAAGTGTTGCGAAGATCAAGCCGACATCGCAACCGGATCCAACCGACAAGATGATAAAGGAACTTGCCCAGTCACAGCCGCACGTGACCGCATCGCTCGACAACAAGATGACGCTAAGCGAAATTGACGCTGTGAGGCGGCAGATCGAACGCTGCTGGAACGTGCCGGCGGGCGCCAAGGACGCCAAGGATCTTGTCGTCGAAATCCGCGTGACGCTCAACCAGGACGGCTCGGTGCGCGGAGAGCCCATGATCGTCGATCAGGCGCGCATGGGTTCGGACAGCTTCTTCCGAGCGGCGGCGGAAAGTGCGCGGCGCGCCATCCTGCTCTGTCAACCGTTCAAACTTCCACCGGAAAAATACTCTACTTGGCAGGACATGGACCTGCGTTTCAACCCCAGCGAAATCCTATAGTGGGGAGTTAATGACCGGACAAAACAGAATCGGCGAACGCCGATACTTCATTGTCGCGGCGCTTTTGGCCGTGACGGTTTTCACGTTCTTCGCAACCGCTCCCGCGTCAGCGGATTTGCGCATCGACATCACAAAGGGCCAGGTTCAGCCGATGCCGATCGCGATCACAAATTTTTACGGACAAGCACCCGACGACGCGCAAACGGGTCACGACCTCACCACCGTGATTTCGGCCGACCTGGAGCGTTCGGGTCTCTTCAAGCCGATTGACCCGAAAGCGTTCATCCAGACCCCAGAATCGCTCAGGGTCGCGCCCCGTTTCGGCGATTGGCGCGTGATCAATGCCCAAGCGCTCGTCAGCGGCGGAGTCGACAAGCAGGCTGACGGACGGCTGCGCGTCGAGTTCCGTCTTTGGGACGTCTATGCCGAACAGCAGATGGTCGGGCAGGCCTATTTCACGGCACCGCAAAACTGGCGGCGCGTCGCGCACATCGTCGCAGACGCGATTTACAAGCGGTTGACGGGCGAGGAGGGATATTTCGACAGCCGCATCGTCTATGTCTCGGAGTCGGGGCCGCTGCAGCACCGCGTCAAGCGGCTCGCGATCATGGATCAGGATGGTGCTAATCATAAGTTCCTGACCGACGGCCGCGTCCTTGTTTTGACGCCTCGCTTCTCGCCGACAACGCAAGAAATCACATATCTCTCATATTCGCAAAACAAGCCGCGAGTCTTTCTCTACAACATCGACACCGGGCAGCAAGAAGTGGTGGGCGATTTCGCCGGCATGACGTTCGCACCCCGCTTTTCGCCCGATGGCAACATGCTTATCATGTCATTGGCGACCGAGGGGACTTCAAGCATCTATACTTTCGATCTTCGGACTCGTCGCCAGACGCAGATCACAAGCTCGCCCTCGATCGACACCTCGCCCTCATTTTCACCAGACGGCAAGCAGATCGTCTTCAACTCGGACCGCGGCGGCAATCAACAGATTTATGTGATGAACGCCGACGGATCGAACATCCATCGCATCAGCTTCGGCGCTGGCCGCTACGGCACACCGGTCTGGTCACCTCGTGGCGATCTCATCGCCTTCACGCATATTGCCGATGCCAAATTCTATATCGGCGTCATGTCGCCCGATGGCTCCGGCGAACGCCAGCTCAGCGAGGGATACTTGGTGGAGGGGCCGACATGGGCGCCAAATGGTCGAGTGCTAATGTACTTTCGTCAAACGCCTGTTCAAGCGAATGGCCAAGGTTTTACCAGTCGTCTTTACAGTATCGACCTGACGGGCTATAACGAACGCGAGGTTATTACACCTCTCGACGCTTCAGATCCGGCGTGGTCACCCTTGAATCCCTAGTGTCACAGTCCTATAGTCCGCGCGGTTCCGAGGTTCGAGGGGCCACACCCGACGATTTGGAATTCGATGCGCTTTGGAGCAAGTGAAGTTCGCGTCGAAACGGCGTCGATCCTAAAACCCAGCCAGCCGCAAGAGGGGGCTTAAAAAATGCGCTTGAACACGATTCTGACCATCTCAGCCGCTATGTTCATGCTCACGGCACTCACCGCGTGCCCAGAGGAACCTGCGAAGACGAATACCGGCACCGGTAGCGGCACATCGACCGCACCGAGTACGGGCGTGCAAGTTACGCCGGGCAGTCAGCAGGATCTCGTCGCCAACTACGGCGATCGCATCTTCTTCGAGTTCGACAAGGCGGACCTTCGCCCCGATGCGCGCGCTCAGGTCGGCAAGTGGGCTGAATTCCTGAAGAAGTATCCGCAGGACACGGTCACGATCCAGGGCCATGCCGACGAGCGTGGGACGCGCGAATACAATCTTGCGCTTGGCGAGCGTCGTGCGGCTTCGGCGAAAAAATACCTGAGTTCGCTCGGTATCGATTCGAAGCGTATTGCGACGATCAGCTACGGGAAAGAGAACCCGGATCCCGTCGGTTCGAATGAGGCCGCGTGGGCCCAGAACCGTCGCGATATAATGGTCGTCAACTAACGTCAAATTCGAAAGCGGACTCCTGAGCTTCAGGCGCCTGCCAATCTCGCGGCGATGGCCGTTGGAGGTGGGCAGGCGCCATAATTTTGCCTACAATGCCGCGCAGCTTCACAGAGTCGGCGCGCGGCCGCGCCGCGGGCTCGGCATTCACTCAAGAGTTCGATCATGCCGCGTAAGCTAAGCTTCGCCTCGCGTTTCTCAGTTGCCTTACCAGTCGTGGCAGTCGTGGGCCTCGTCGTGCCGTGGTCGAGCTTCATGGCACCCTCGCCCGCAGCTGCCCAGCAACTCGATCTCCAGGCGCTGCAGCAGCGTGTGCAACGGCTCGAGAGCGATTTGTCGATTCTCCAGCGTCAGGTCTATACGGGTGGTGGCGGCGGGTCGCCGTCTTCGGCCCCGGCGCCGCGCCCTGCTGCTCCAGCCGGGGGCGGCGCCATCGAGCCGACGGTTGCGGCCAGTTTCGAGGTGCGCATTTCCCAACTCGAGGATGAAATGCAATCCTTGACCGGCCGCATTGAGGAGATTGGCCACAATACGGATATGCTCAAGAGCGAGCTTGATCGTCTTCAGAAGGACATCGATTTTCGTCTAACGGCCCTCGAAAAAGGCGGAACGCCAGTCGGCGCGGCAGGCGGGGCATCGGCGAATGCCAATTCGCAAACGGAACCTGGGGCGGGGGCGCAAGAGGAAACGCCGCCGAAAGGTACGGGCAAAATGTCCCTCGGGCCAGGGCAGGTGCTTCCTGTCGGCACCTCCCAGCAACAATACGACTATGCGCGCGCACTCCTGATCCAGCAGGATTATCCGGGTGCCGAGAAGGCCTTCAGTGCATTCGTCAACGCCCATCCCGACGACAAGCTCGCTGGCCCTGCGCAGTACTGGCTCGGCGAGACATTTTATGTGCGTGGAAACTACGACCAGTCCGCCAAGGCCTTTGCAGAAGGTTATCAGCGCTATCCCAAGAGCGACAAAGCGCCGGACACGTTGTTGAAGCTCGGCATGTCGCTTGCGCAGCTCAAGCGGACCAAAGACGCTTGCGTCCTCTATAAGGAACTCGAAACCAAATACCCATCGGCACCGGCAAGCGTAAAACAGGCAGCCCAACGCGAGCGGCAAAAAAGCGGCTGCGCGTAACATGCCGAGGCATGTGACGCCTGCGGCGGCGATCGGGCCTGCGGAGTTTGATCGGCTCATGCGCAGAGTCGGTCCGTTCGAAAGGCAGCCCCAGCTCGCCGTTGCGGTTTCCGGTGGGGCCGATAGCCTCGCCCTGGCATTGCTCGCCGATCAGTGGGCGCGGCGGCGTGGTGGATCGATAACGGCCCTCACCGTCAATCACGGCTTGAGGAGCGGAGCGGCACGGGAAGCGCACACGGTCAAGACCGCGCTCGCACGCCGAAAAATTGCTCATCGTACACTCCGTTGGTACGGCGAAAAGCCACGGACGAACATTCAGGCTGCGGCGCGCGCGATGCGCTATCGACTGCTTGAGGATTGGTGCCAAAAGCGGGGCGTCCTTCATCTCCTTTTGGCCCACCATCGGGCCGATCAAGCCGAGACATTGCTGCTTCGGCTCGGCCGTGGCAGCGGTGTTGATGGACTAGCGGCCATGTCCGGGATCGCCGAGATCCAATACGTGCGTCTACTCCGCCCGCTATTGCCGATGGCGCCTGAGCGCCTTCGCGCGACCCTTCTCGCATTCGACCAATCCTGGATCGAGGACCCGTCTAATGAGGATCCGCGTCATGCGCGGGTGCGTCTTCGAACACTCATGCCAGATTTGGCGCGGGAGGGTCTCGATTCGGTGCGGCTTTCTGCCACGGCGGACCGACTTCGCCGGACGCGGGCCGCGCTCGACGGTTGGGTCGATTGTGTACTTGCCGAGGCAACGGTCCTCGACTGGTTCGGCTTTGCACTACTCGAGCGCAGCGCTTATTTGCATGCGCCGCCCGACGTAGCACTGCGCGCCATGAGCCGCATTTTGCGTACGGTTAGCGGACAAGAATACGGACCACGGTTGGACCGGCTCGAGCGGCTTTATCGCGAAATTGCGGCTCGACCCGGGAGGGCGCGTACGCTTGGGGGGTGTCGAATTTTGCCATTTTCGCCAAGGACTTGCGACAAGATTCTGATCTGCCGGGAGCCGGCCGCTATGGAAGGCGAAATAACCGTACACCCCGGCGGCGGCGCGTACATCTGGGATGGGCGCTTCGTCTTCCGTCCGGCGCGGCAATTACCCATAACGTCTGTGCCTCTTAGATTAGGCGCCCTGGGCGAGGGCGGCTGGGCGGACGTCATCGGTCAGGCGCCGCAACTTCGGAATATGGCCGTGCCGGCGGCAGTCCGGCCAAGCCTTCCAGCGCTTCGCGACCTTGAAGGCGTCCTCGCCGTTCCCCACTTGAGTTATGGACGGAGCGGCATCGAAGCTGGTACCGTTTATGTTCGCCACTTGGCCTTCCAACCACTGCGGCCGCTCGCGCCAGGGCCGGTATCGGTTGCTTAAGGGGCGGTGCGCACTATTTCAATTATATTGGGCCTTTACGCGGAGCGCGCGCGGATGGGCTCTCTGGGCGGCGGCCTACCCGCGGTCGACGTGTTGGGTCGGACTGAGATAGCGCTTATGACCTGTAAAGCCGACGTCCGGGTAACATCGGGAAGGCAATCGAGTTGAACAATTTCGGCAAGAATATCTTTCTCTGGGTCGTCATCGGGCTTCTTCTCGTGGCGCTCTTCAACCTGTTCCAGGGCTCCTCCAACCGGACGGTGCAGACCCAGATGGCCTATTCGGACTTCCTCGCCCACGTCAATCAGAACGAGGTGCGGCGAGTCACGATCCAGGGCCACAATATTATGGGCGAGCTTACCGACGGGCATAGCTTCTCGACATATGCGCCGCCCGACCCGGGGCTTGTGGGCCGGCTGAACGACCATAACGTGCACTTCAGCGCCGCCTCCGAGGACGATAACGTTCCTTCGCTTTTGGGCATACTCTTCAACTGGTTCCCCTTCTTGGTGCTGATCGGCGTATGGGTCTTCTTCATGCGCCAAATGCAGTCGGGTGGGGGCCGCGCCATGGGTTTCGGCAAGTCCAGGGCACGCCTTCTGACGGAGAAGACCGGCCGCGTCACGTTCGACGACGTCGCAGGTATCGACGAGGCAAAACAAGAACTCGAGGAGATCGTCGAGTTCCTTAAGGACCCGCAGAAATTCCAGCGTCTCGGCGGCAAAATACCAAAGGGGTGCTTGCTTGTCGGTCCGCCCGGTACGGGCAAAACGTTACTCGCTCGCGCGATCGCGGGCGAGGCAAACGTGCCATTCTTCACCATATCGGGTTCCGATTTCGTGGAAATGTTCGTCGGCGTCGGAGCAAGCCGCGTGCGCGACATGTTCGAGCAGGCGAAGAAGCACGCGCCTTGCATCATTTTCATCGACGAGATCGACGCGGTCGGTCGTCACCGCGGAGCCGGCCTCGGCGGTGGCAATGACGAACGTGAGCAAACGCTCAACCAGCTTCTCGTTGAGATGGATGGATTCGAGACGAACGAAGGTGTCATCCTGATCGCGGCGACCAACCGTCCCGACGTGCTCGACCCAGCGCTTTTGCGCCCCGGCCGCTTCGATCGACAGGTCGTGGTGCCGAATCCGGACATCCTCGGCCGGGAGAAAATCCTCAAGGTGCATCTGCGCAAGGTGCCGACGGCGCCCGACGTCGACGCCAAGGTCATTGCCCGAGGTACGCCGGGCTTCTCGGGCGCGGATCTTGCGAATCTCGTGAACGAGGCCGCACTCCTCGCCGCGCGCAAGGGCAAGCGCCTTGTCACCATGAGCGAGCTCGAGGGTGCGAAGGACAAAGTCCTCATGGGCACCGAGCGACGGTCGATGGTGATGTCCGACAAGGAGAAGGAGACGACCGCATACCACGAGGCAGGACACGCGCTCGTCAGCCTTCACACGCCTTGCAACGATCCCGTCCACAAGGTCACGATCATTCCGCGCGGACGCGCGCTCGGCTTGACCATGTCGCTGCCGGAGCGCGACCGCTATGGATACGCGCGCAAGGAGCTCGAGGCGCGGATCGCCATGATGTTCGGTGGCCGTGTCGCCGAGGAACTCATCTACGGGGTTGAAAATGTCACCACCGGTGCTGGCGACGATATACGCCGGGCGACGGAGCTGGCGCGGCGAATGGTGACTGAATTCGGCTTCAGCGACAAATTGGGACCGCTCCGTTATTCGGAGAATGAACAGGAAGTTTTCCTCGGGCATTCGGTCACGCAGCGCAAGAACGTTTCCGAGGCGACCGCCAAGATCATCGACGAGGAGATCAGGCGCATCGTCGAGGAGGGTGAAGCGTTGGCGCGCAAAATCTTGAATGAGCATGTCGAAGAGTTGCATCGTCTCGCCAAGGGACTGCTTGAGTATGAGACGCTATCGGGCGATGAAATTCAGTCGCTCCTGCGCGGCGATGCTATTGTCCGCAACGATAAAGAGGCGCAGCCGGAGCCCGCTAAGCCGCGGTCGTCCGTGCCGACCAGCAATCCGACGAGCCAGCGAGAGCCGAAGGGCGGCGGCGGGCTGGAACCGGAACCGCAGCCGGGCGCTTGACCGCGTGACCGAAGTCTTCCGCGGCGAAGGGATTGTGCAAAGCCCCGGCCTCGACCGGGGCTTTGTCATGTCGGGGTCACCCGCCAAACGCATTTATTTGCGTCCCACTGGATTTCTGGCGGGCGAGGCCGCCCGTGCCGCTAGTGCGGTCGGTTCGGCTGCGACACTTGCCGGCGGACCGCTTGCCTTCACGCACGTCGAAGTGCTCGCTCGCAATGAGGGACACATTGCAGTTGCGACCGCTCCGCTTCGCGATGTCCAAGGCTGGGCAAGCACTTCGGGCGGCGAGGTCGAGCGCCACGTCACCGGCCTTCTTTCGCGTATCTCGATGCCGCGTCCCTCGTTCGCCGGGCTTACTCTGGATCGCACGCGCCTTTTGGGCATTCTCAACGCGACACCGGACAGCTTCTCCGACGGTGGAATGCATCTCGTGCCCGAAACCGCCATCGCCCATGGCTGGGCGCTCATCTCGGCTGGTTCAGACATTGTCGACGTCGGCGGTGAGTCGACCCGACCGGGTGCGGTTCGGGTGCCGGTAGAGGAGGAGCTGCGTCGTGTGCGCCCGGTTTTTGCAGGCCTCGCCAAATCCAATACAACCCTGTCGATCGACACACGAAACAGTGCCGTGATGGCGGCGGCCATCGATGCAGGTGCATCGATCATCAACGACGTCACGGCGCTTGCCGGCGATTCCCGCAGTCTGAGGCTCGCCGTCGAACGCCAGGCCTGTGTCATTCTCATGCACATGCAAGGCGACCCGACGATGATGAACGTGGCGCCTAGCTACCGATATGCCCCACTTGACGTTTACGATTTTCTCGAGGACCGCATTGAAGCATGCATCGCAGCAGGGCTCCCGCGAGCGAAAATCGCCGTGGACCCGGGTATCGGCTTCGGCAAAACGACCGATCACAACGTGGCGATTCTCGAGCGTATTTCGCTCCTTCATGGCCTTGGATGCGGTGTCTTGCTTGGCGCCTCGCGCAAACTCGTCCTCGGTGCGGCGCGATACACGGCCGGGCCCATGCAACGTCTGGGTGGCTCCCTCGGCGTTGCCTTGGCCGCCGTAGAGCAAGGTGTGCAGCTCCTGCGCGTCCACGACGTCGTGGAGACACGGCAGGCGGTCGACGTATGGCACGCTCTGCGAGATGGCCTTTGATGGCATGTCAATAGGTGTGCCATACGAAGGTGCGGCCTTTGGGCTGGACCGCCGGAGTTTGCATCATGGTAGAATGCGGCTCTTTAGCGGGGATCGGTCGAGTTGCAGGAGGGACCAAGATTGACGCGAAAGCTGTTCGGCACCGATGGCATTCGCGGCACCGCGAATTCGGAGCCGATGACGGCGCAGACGGCACTCAATGTCGCCATGGCCGCTGGCTACAAGTTCACGCGAGGCAGCCACCGGCACCTCGTCGTTATCGGCAAGGACACCCGTCTTTCGGGCTACATGCTCGAGCCGGCACTCACGGCCGGCTTCATTTCCGTGGGTATGGACGTGGTTCTGCTCGGCCCGCTTCCAACGCCAGCGGTCGCGATGCTGACGCGCTCGCTGCGGGCCGATCTCGGAGTCGTGATTTCGGCTTCGCACAATCCTTACCAAGACAACGGAATCAAGCTATTCGGGCCAGACGGCTATAAGCTCTCGGACGATGTCGAACGTGAAATCGAGGGGCACGTCGCGCAGAAGGGCGCAAATATGCCTTTGCCCCCGCCCGAACGACTTGGCCGCGCCAAGCGTCTCGATGATGCGCTCGGCCGTTATATCGAATTCGTGAAGGGCACCTTTTCGCGTCGGCTGCGCCTGGACGGCCTGAAGATCGTGGTCGATTGCGCGAATGGGGCGGCCTATCGCGCGGCGCCGACGGTGCTGTGGGAGCTTGGCGCCGAAGTTGTGCCGTTGGGCGTCGAGCCGGACGGCTTCAACATCAACAAGGGCTTCGGCGCAACCGATACGGTGGCGTTGCAGAAGGCGGTCGTATCTGAGCGCGCCAATCTCGGCATTGCGGTCGACGGCGATGCCGACCGCGTCGTCATGGTCGACGAAAAGGGCGAACCGCTCGACGGGGACCAGCTTATGGCGCTCGTCGCTCGCACATGGCGCGCGAGCGGGCGCCTCAAGGGCGGGGGAGTGGTTGCGACCGTCATGTCGAACCTCGGGCTTGAACGTTATCTCGCTTCACTCGGATTGGCGCTCGTGCGCACGCAAGTGGGCGACCGGTACGTCGTCGAAGCCATGCGGGAGGGCGGATACAATGTCGGCGGCGAGCAATCGGGCCATATAATCCTGGCCGACTACGCCACGACCGGTGACGGCCTGATCGCAGCACTTCAAGTGCTTGCGGCACTTATCGAAAGCGGGCGGCCCGCGAGCGAAACCGTTCGCCTCTTCGAACCCCTGCCCCAACTTCTCAAGAATGTGCGTTTCACTCATGCCTCACCCCTCGAACAGGCGCCCGTCAAGAAGGCGATCCAGGAGGCTAAAGCGATGCTCGACGGAAATGGCCGCCTCGTGATCCGCAAATCGGGCACGGAGCCACTCATTCGTGTCATGGCCGAGGGTGAGGACAACGAACTTGTCGGCCGCGCCGTGGACGAGGTCGTGCGCGCGATCGAAAAGACCGCCGATTGACGGTTCTCGGGGGTCCCGTGCAGGGCAGGGTATTGATCGTCGCCGGATCGGATTCAGGTGGGGGTGCCGGAGTCCAAGCCGACATCAAGACCGTGACCGCGCTTGGTGGTTTTGCCGCGAGCGCCGTCACGGCGTTGACGGCGCAAGACACCTTCGGCGTCCACGAGGTGCTGCCCGTCGAGCCAACTTTTGTCGCCCGACAAATCGAATTGGTGCTGGCCGACATCGGTGCGGACGCGATCAAGACCGGGATGCTCTGCGATGCCGGTGTGATCGACGCGGTTGCCGACGTGCTCGGTCGCATGGCGCGCGATGTACCGCTCGTGCTCGATCCGGTCATGGTGGCGAAGGGCGGGCGCCAGTTGCTCGACCGGAACGCCGTAGCCTCACTCAAACGCCGGCTCATTCTCCGTGCGCGCGTGATCACGCCAAATCTTCCCGAGGCGGAGGTGTTGGCGGATTGCGCGATCGAGACCCGCGAAGCGTTGATCGATACGGCCCAGGGCCTGCTCGCGCTCGGCTGCAAAGCAGTATTTCTCAAAGGCGGGCATTTCCCCGGCCGAACCGTCGCCGACGTTCTTGCAAGTGCGGATGGGGTCGAGGTTTTCGAGTATCCGAGAATAGAGACGAACAACACGCACGGGACCGGCTGCACCCTCGCGTCTGCGATCGCGACGGGGCTGGCGCAGGGTTTGTCACTTCGCGACTCGGTCGCCAGAGCGCGCGCCTATGTGCAGGAGGCGATCCGGACAGCACCTGCGATTGGGCACGGCCACGGTCCTCTCAATCATGGCCATACGGTACGACCGTTCGGGATCCCGAAATAAAGCCACCGCACGATGTTCAGCCTCTCACGAATGCGCCGTAGATCACCCAGACACCAAGCGCGGCGAAGACGGCCGCTGCGGCTCCCCGTATCAGTCTGAGCGGGAGTCGTTCGGCCACGATGTGACCGAGCAGCACCGCGGGCAGATTGGCGAACACCATGCCCAACGCGGTGCCGAGAACGACGGGAAGAAACGACCCAAACTGGGCTGCGAGCGCAACCGTCGCAATCTGTGTGCGATCGCCCATTTCGGCAAAGAACATAGAAAGGGCAGTCGAGGCCAACACGCCATATCTCGCACCCCGAGGGGCTTCCTCCCGTTCGCTTCGCTCGGGAAGGAGCGCCCAGGCTGCGACTCCGAGGAATGATATACCGATCAGCCAGTCGATTCGCTCGGCGGTTAGGAAGGCACCGATCCATGTGCCCGCGAAGGCGGCAATTCCGTGGTTGAGAAGTGCTGCGACGGCAATGCCGAGAAGAATCGGGACCGGGCGTTTGAAGCGCGCTGCCAGCAGAAGCGCAAGAATCTGCGTCTTGTCACCGATCTCCGCCAGCGCCACGACGCCGGCCGAGACAAGAAATGCATTCATCGAGAGACCTCGGAGCGAAGTTATTTCCCCCATGACCGCACCGGCGCGCATCCTATTCCGATGCAGGGAAAGTTCGTAGCAGACAAATTCCGTCGGGCCGGAACGGTCTACGCCCTGTGTGACCGTTGGCAACGCGGATGACGACCTGACAAAGCGGCAGGGCAATTAGGAGTCGGATCTGGACAATATGCGGTAGCGGACAATATTGGCGCTTAGACGACTGAAAGGCGGGGCTCTGACGGGGAGGCCAGCAGCTCCGCCAAGCGGGCGAGACCGCTTTCGAAACGAGCATCGCTCTCGACCGCACTTAGGCCCACGCGCACGGCATGGGGTGCAGCGGCCCGATCCGCCACGAAAACGTCAGGGGGGGTAATACGCACGCCACGATTTTCCGCCGCCGCGCAGAAATCCGCCCAACGCCAAGGCTCCGGCAGATGGAGCCAGAGATGGAAACTGGAGGGGTGGGTTTCGACGTCATAGCCGCTCAGGATCTCCATGGCGCGGACCTGCCGCCGCCGGACATTTTGTCGGCACGCTTCAGCCAGCCGATGAGCCGTGCCGTCCCGGATCCAACGGGTCACGATCTCGGCAACGAGCGGGGGCGCCATCCATACGCTATTGCGAATTGCGGCGGCAATGCGGGCGGAATGTTCCGCAGGTGCGGCGATAAAGCCGAGACGAAGCCCAGCGGCCATGCTTTTCGACACGCTGGTCACATAAAACGTGCGCTCCGGCGCGAAATTGGCGATCGGACCGGGATGGTCTTCCAAAAGAAAGCCATAAATATCGTCCTCGACAATCAGCAAATCGTGCCGGCGGGCGATCTCGGCGACGGCGCGTCTGCGCGTGGCGGGAAGCGTTGCCGTCGTCGGATTGTGAAGCGTCGGCATGGTGAAGAGGGCCCGCGGCTTGCCCTCGCGACAGGCTGCCTCGAGCGAATCCACGATAAGCCCGTCGCGGTCGATCGCTATGCTCTGCAACCTGATACCAAGTCGTGATGCGAGTGCTTTCAATCCCGGGAACGTGAGGGCTTCGACGAGCAACGTATCGCCCGGCTGCGTCATGGCCAAAAGTGTTGCGTGAAAGGCATGCTGGGTCCCGCAGGTGATCGCGATTCGCTCGGCATCGGCTTCGATTCCGGTTTGCGCTAGCCAGTCAGCCGCGGCTTCACGATGGGTGGGGAGCCCCCGTTCGTCGCGATAGACGAGGAGCCTTTCAAGGTCGTTTTGTCGGGATAAATGCGCGAGCGTGGCCGCGAGTGCCGATGCAGCAGCCGCGGTCGCTGGCTGATTGCGCGTCAGATCTATAGGGAGCGGGTTTGCGACATCGCCGACATGAGCGCCGTCGGCATTCTGACCGCGCACGAAAGTGCCGCGCCCGACTTCACCGACGATGAGTCCGCGCCGCTCGGCTTCGAGATAGGCGCGCGATACCGTGCCGACCGTGACGCCGAGACGGTAGGCAAGCTCGCGATGCGTGGGCAGGCGGACGCCCGGCTGTAGGCGCCCGCGCGACAGATCCTCCTGCAGCGCTTCGGCAATGGCGAGATAGCGGGGACCCCTGCTGTTTTCGAGGTCCGGAAGCCATATTGTCATGATGACAATACAAACATTGACACCGTAGCTCTGTCAAGTATTGTCGATCAATGAGTGCAATCTTTCTCGATTGATTCTTCGCTATAGGCGCGAAATGGTGACAATCCAACTGACAATCGCTCTCGACGGCAAGCCGTTCCAGTTCCCGAATGGATTGGGTCGGATACTCAATGGCCTGCGTGAATGGCACCGC